>Ga0070734_10000883_pt1 | contig 51299 bp, 44 predicted proteins | sample Coa_R1_8_FD_66444 | JGI IMG/M metagenome (GOLD analysis project Ga0070734, IMG submission 66444) | Surface soil microbial communities from Centralia Pennsylvania, which are recovering from an underground coalmine fire - Coalmine... | ecosystem: Environmental > Terrestrial > Soil > Unclassified ...
TGGAGCGAGGCCTGATAGCCAGCGGCCATTCTTCGGTGTGCGCTCCAGGAGCGCTGTGGATCGGGTCTCAGCGGGGGGCGGTGTACTGAGAAGCAGTCCTCACTTTTCCAGCCGCGGAATTCGACCCGGCGCGGGCGGTGGCTCCTACCCCGGCGCCCCCATCACCGCGGGCTTTGCGAAGTAGAAGCCGATCGCGATGAGGATGAGATAGGCGAGCAGAATGACGGTCCAGCCCATGTTGTGCCGGATCACATCGCCTTCCTTGCGCACGAACTGGCTGGTCGACACCCCGACGCTCGCCGTCTGCGGCGCGACCGGCTTGCCGATCTCCGCGCCCACGGAGTTGAGCGTCGGCAAGAGCAAGGGGGGCATCCCGAGCTGCGCACCGACCAGCGCCTGGAACTTGCCGAACATCGCGTTCGTCGAGGTGTTCGACCCCGAGAGCGCGACGCCGATGAAGCCGAGGATCGGCGAGACCACGATGAAGGCGGTGCCCAGGCTCGAGAATCCCTTGGCCAGCGAGGCCGCCATGCCCGAGTAGTTGAAGATGTAGGCGAGCCCGAAGATGAAGATGCCGACGAGCAGCGCACCCCACATCTGGTGAAAGGTGCGGCGGAAGATGTCGCCGAGCTGCCCGCTCTTGAGCTTGCCCATCATCGCAAGGAGCAGCGCGACCAGAATCCATGCCACCAGGATTGCGCTGCCGCCGACGAACGGTGCGAACTTGAACACCGCGGTGACATCGGGTTTGGCCGCGGTGCAGGTCCCGGCTGCGGCCGCCGCCGCCGAGCACGCGATCGCCTTGCTCTGGAACCACGTGATCTTGGGCAGCGGGGACCAGGGCCCCGTCCAGGCGGCCACGACCCCCAGTAACACGGCGAACGGCATCCACGCCTGCGCCACCTGTCCCTGCGTGAGTCCATGCCCGCGGGTGTGGTGCGCGTGCGCGAGGTCCACCGGCACACCCCCGTACCCGAGGACGGTCTTGGGCTGCCAGACCTTGAGCAGAGCCAGGAGTGCGACGAAGCACACGATCGCCCCGGTCACATCCGGCAGATACGGTCCGAGGTACACCGCGACCGGATACTGTCCGGCGATGTAGGCAAGCGATCCGACCACCGCGAGCGGCCAGCCGTCCTTGACACCCTGCTTGCCCGACACGAGATAGATGAGCACCCAGGGCGGAAGCAGCGCGAGCACGGCGACCACGGTGCCCACCGACCCCGAGAGGGCGAGCAGCGGAATGTTCGTCACCGCGGCGAGCGCGATCAGGGGGGCGCCCAGCGCGCCGAAGGAGACCGGCGCATTGTTCGCAATGGCGGCGACCCGGATCGCGTTCAAGTCCGGAATGCCGAGCGTGATCAAGATGGGCGCGACCACCGCCCAGGGGTAGCCGAAGCCGACCAGGCCCTCGAGCAGCGCGCCGAACGCCCAGGCGAAGAGCATGGTCTGCACCCGAACATCGAGACTTCCCTGCGCGATCAGCCAGCGGCGGAAATTCTCGAAGATTCCGCTCACCGCGAGCGTGTTGAACAGCACCATGCCCCACAAGGTGATCCAGTCGACCGCCCAGAAGCCGGTCGCTGCGCCATACAGGTACGCATGGCCGCCTTGATCGAGCGGCATCCGCCAAACCCAGCAAGCGAGGGCCGCGGTGAGGATCGAGCCGAGGATGGCGGCGAGCCAGGCCGGCAGACGAAACACCGCCAGCATGATGAGGAGCGAGACGACGGGGATGAGTGCGACCAAGCACGTGAGGGTCAGGTTACCGAGCGGATCGATGAGCTGCGTGAACACGGACACTCCCCCTTTGGAGCCGCCCCTCGGGGGGCCTCACTGGTTGTTGTTCGGAGCCCCGCCGGGGCGTCCTCCCCGCCATGGTAAGGCGAGAGCGGGGGATGGGGGAATGGGCCTCGCGCTCGGTGACGTCAGAGTTCCGGATCGAGGGGCAAGAGGGTGAGCACCTCGACTTTGAGCTTGCGCCAGAGGCTGCGCGAGGGCTCGTGGCGATATTCGATCACCCGGCCGTTTTCTCTCGTTTCCCAGGCGAGATGCGGGGCGTCACCCGCCGTCTCCTCGAGCTTTACCTGATAGGAGTTATCGAGCGTCGTAAGCTCATCGAAGCGCTGCCCGACCTGTGCCGAGATGTCCGGGCTGTGCACGATCAGCCCGATCTCGGTGTTGATGCGCTTCGAGCGCTGATCGAAATTGAGCGAGCCGACGAAGGCCGACTTTCGATCGAATACGAACAGCTTCCCATGCAGTGCGTAATTGCCGTAACGCGAGATCGTGGCCGGCTGCCCGCTGCCGCGCGAATTGCCGAGGTTCGCCCGGATCTCATGTAAATCGACGCCCAGCTCGAGCAATTTGCGCCGGTAGTGCATGTAGCCCGAATGCGCAGCAAGCTCCGGCGCCGCATCGAGCGAGTTGGTGAGCGCGCGCACCCGCGCATGGTGCTCTCGCTCCTCGGCGAGCAGCTGCAGCTCGTCGTTCGAGGGTACGAAATACGGGGTGATCATCACGAGTTCCGTGGAGACGCTGCGCGCCTCGGCCGCGACCGCATCGTAGATGAGGTGCCCGCGGACCGCTTTCCGGGTGACATCCATCTTGTCGGGACTGTCGTAGACCAGCTTCGCGCTCGACCAGATGAGAGGCGTGCGCCCCGCCCGTATGGCCGCGATCGGTCCATCACCGACGGGGCGCGCGGCGCGCCCCGGCCCCGCACCGTCAGGGACCGGGTCTGCGCCCGACAGCGCACGCAACCGGGCGAGTGCCGCATCGCTCGTGTCCTTGCGATCGATTGCGCGTACCGGGATCGCGAGATCGCTGTTCCAGAATTCGTCGTATACCGATGCAAGGCGCTGCACCATGGGCCCCGCAACCACCAAGTCGTCATCGCCGAACTGCGATTGCGGGTCGATCTGAAAATACTGATCGCCCACATTGCGGCCGCCGATGAGCGCCACCACGTTGTCGGCGACGAAAAGCTTGTTGTGCATCCGATAGTCGAGGCGCCTCTTGTGCAGCACGAACTCGAGATTGCGCAGGATCCGATGCGGCTCGCGAATGCGCCAGGGATTGAACATACGCAACTCGATGTGCGGATGCGCCGCGAGCGCGAGGATGCGCTCATCGCCGGGGACCGACTCGCCGTCATCGATCAATAGCCGCACGCGCACGCCGCGGTCCGCCGCTCGCAGCAGCGCCCCGGCGATGGCAGTCCCGGACCGATCGGCGCGAAAAATGTAGTACTGCAGATCGAGGGATTGCTGCGCCCCGTCGATCAGCTCGAGACGCGCGAGCAGCCCGTCCTTGCCCGCCGACAGCATGCGGTAGCCCGATTCACTCGCCTCGGCCGTCGTCGGCACCGCGAAGGTTGTGGCGAGCGGCGATTTCGCATCGGGCGCAAGCGCGACGGAGCGGGCCTTCGGCGCATCCGAGCCTGGAATGACCGAGGCGCAACCCCCGAGAAGCGCGACGACCAGCACGCTGACGACGCGCGCACCCTGTACCACGCGCGCAACATGTCGCTGATGCATCGCCATGCCGATCTCCGCCGCAGCCCGAGCTGCAAAGCGCGCAGCGTACCCATGCTCGATGCAATGCAATATCGGACGATGCCGACACTTGGGGTGCGTTTCCGTCCCGGGGCGAAATTCTACTTATGGAACAGCGCGTTGTAACGGCTCTGCAGGTCCTCGCCGGATACATGCTCGGGATCGCCGTCGAGCGGCTCTTCGTGTCCGGACGGGTGACGCACGGTAGCCGGCAGGCGCCTTGCTGCACTGCCTGGTAAGCTGCTCTCCGTAGAACGTCAACGAGGATGCCCGCAGCATCCCGGAACCTGCCTTAGCCAATTTGGAAGTGGGGCCATGGAAGCCGTGACCGACACGCTGCACGCAAGGATTTCCTATTATGGAGACTTCGTTGCGTACCCCGCCGCACTCACGGCATTGCTCCTGCTCCACGTGGGCACGTTGCAGCAGCATGCGATGCCCTCACTGGCTGCCCTCGCGGGGGGGTTGCTCCTCTGGACGCTCCTTGAGTATTGTCTGCATCGCTGGGCCCTGCACCGCATGCCGATCTTCACGGCGCTGCATGCGGCCCACCACAGCGCGCCGCGCGCCCTCATCTCGACACCGCCCTGGATCAGCATCCCGGTGTGGCTCGGAGCGGTTCTGCTGCCCCTCTGGATCGCAGCCGGACCCTGCATCGCTGTGGGGACCACCCTCGGTGTCATGCTCGGGTACTGGTATTACGGAATCGTCCATCACGTGATCCATCATCGCGTCCAGGGCAGCCCGTCCTCCCCGCTGGCGCTTCTTCGGGCCTGGCATCTGCGCCACCACTACTGCCCGGCCCGAGGCAACTTCGGCGTCACCTCGCCCATCTGGGACTACGTGTTCGGCACGGCCATCGAGGAGCGGCGCGCGGTCTCGGAACAGCGCCTGGCGTAGCCCCCTTCACTGCGACCAACGAAGCGCCGCCTTCGCAAGATCATCGGTGCGATCGAGAGGGGCGCGATCCCAGTGCGCCGCATCGGCCGCGGCCGAATAGGTCTGCTCGAGAAACTCGAGCACTGCCTGGGCCGGATCCGCCGCCGCTCGTGCCTCATCGTAATCCAAGAGAAACTCACCGAGCCCGGTGTCGAAGCGGCCCTTGCCGGTAATCACGGCCTTGTCGAGGCCCGAGGGCACCGGCGCCGCGTATGCATAGAACGCGGCGCGGCCATAGCCGCCGTTGCCCGGCCAGAACCCAGCGCTGATCACCTCATGGGAATAGGCTTCCGCCTGGATCGGATCGAGGCCCGGACGCGCGGGCGCCCGCTTGCCGTTGAACCGCGACACCGCGAGATCGAAAGAGCCCCAGAAAAAATGCACCGGACTGATCTTGCCGTAAAAATTCGTGGAGAAACGCTTGAGCAACGTGTCTGCGATCCTCAGCGCTTCCCAGAAGCGCCGCGCTGCATCGCCGTCGTAGCTGCAATGTACGGTGTCGCGGTCGCAGGGAATGGGATTCGCGACCTCACAGGGTTTCGGATTGATTCTCAACGAGACCCCGAGCGAGGCAAGCGTCTCGAAGAACTCACCATAGAATTGCGCCACGGCCATCGGCCGCAGAGCAATCCGGCCGCTTTGACCGCCGCTCGTCCTGCACAGCACCTCATGCGAGAGAAAGTCGAACTCGACGTCAAGCAATTTCCCACCGTCGACCGGCATCGGCGAGGTCGTGAGCCCGTGCGCGGTCACGTAGAGCGTCGTATTCCACCAATGGTTCTGCACCGGCGTGAGCGCGAGCCGCGTCTTACCAACCACCTGCGTGAACATGTGCAGCGTTTCCGCGGTGTCCTTCCATTGCGGCCAGTCGAGCGGCGGCCACGGTCCAAGGCCAGGTAGCGGGTTTTGCATGAGAAGTCTCCACGGTATCTCACCCACGAATTGCCCAGGCCCCTATCCTCACTTCCGCCGCGGCTGATATCCCTCCGCGGGTCTCAGGACGCCGGCCCAGGGCCGAGAAAGCGGCACATGCGCTCGAGCTCCGCCTCGAGCGCGCGCTTGAACGCGACATCGCGCGCGACGCGCCGCTCGATGAAACCGAGCGAGCTCTCGAGCTTCCCACGCTTGAGCGTGAGATTGCCCCAGCCGACCATCCGCTCGCCCCAGAGCAGGGGCAACGCGTAATAGCCGCGCAACCGCTTCGCCGCCGGCGTATACGCCTCGAAGCGATAGCCCCATCCGAAAAACGCCTCGAAGCGGCGCCGATCCCATACGATGGGATCGAAAGGCGCGAGCAGCCGCACCTCGGCATCGGGCGCAAAGCGCCTCGAGCGGGGCGACTCGCCCGCCGGCCAGTACCACATCGTCCCCTCGATGCGCGCGCTCGGCAGCCGCTCCCGGGCCCGCGCGAGCGCAGCGGCCCTCTCGCCGCTCCATTGCGGGGCGGCGCTGCGCAAATGATAGGTGAGGTGCGTGAGCGTCGCCGCCGGGAGCGGTGCGTATTTGCGCACCACCACCTCGATGAGCGCATCGAGCCGCTCCGCCGGGGAGAGAAGCAACGGTTCCGTCTCCCCCCTGCGCAGCGCATAGACCCGGGTGCCGCCGTCGCGCCGCGCGACACGCAGCAGTCCCCGGTAATGCATCTCATCCAGCAACGCCGTGGTCGCGTGGGTGTTCCCCCCGAACCAGTTCTTGACGCGCCCGCGAGCGAAGTGCGCCGCGACCTCCCGCGGATGCACGGTCCCGCGCTCCCGCACGAACTCGAGCAGCTCCGCAGTCTCCTTGGCCCGCGCCGCGCTGAAGGGTCGCGCCAGCTCACGGGGGTGCATGAGTGCATGGTGCGCGCGCGGCAGGAAGCCATAGTTGACGAAGAAGTCCTCCTCGAGCTCGAGGCGCGGGTAGCGCCGCTCGAGGTCGCCCGCCCGGTAATCGAGGACGCGATGCCGCAGCGTGAGGTCCTGCGCTCGCGCCGGCGCGCGAATCGGGTCGGCCTGCACGAAGCCGAGCTTGGTGATTGCGCGGCTGAGCGTGGTCGGGCCGAACAGGGAACGCGCGATGGCGTAGCGACGCAGCTCCTCGAGCTTGGGCTTCATGCAGCGGATCGCTCGACCATGCGGTCATTCGAGCGCAGCCGCTCGACGAGGCGCGGCGCCGCGAACTCGATGAATGTCCGCAGCTTCGAGGGCAGAAGGCGCTGGCTTGGATACACCAGGTGCACCGGCGTGCCGGCGCCCACGAATTCCTTGAGGACGACCTTGAGCCGCCCCGTGCGCACGCTCTCGCTAATGAGATAGCAAGGCGCCTGGGTCAGGCCTGCACCCGCTTCTGCCGCCGCCGCCGCGGACTCCGAGGTGCTGGTGGCGAAACGAACCCGGATCGGCACCGTGATGTCCTTGCCTGCCTCGTGGTATGACCATGTGGAGGGCGGCGCCTGCGGCGACCAGGTGATGCAGTCGTGCTCAATGAGCTCGCGCGGGTGGCGCGGAGCCCCGCGGCGCGCAAGGTATGCAGGGCTTGCGCAGGTGACGACCCGCACCTGTCCGAGCGGTCGCGCGATGAGGTTCGAGTCTTTGAGCTCGGCGATGCGCACGGCGGCATCGATGTTCTCTTCGAGCAGATTCACGATGCGATCGGCGAGCACGAGGCGCAGGTTGATCTGCGGGTAAGCTGCGAGAAACTCGAGCACGACGGGCTGCAGATACTGGCGACCGAATGCCATCGAGGCCGTCACGGCAAGATCGCCCCTGGGCGCTGCGAACTCGCCCGTCACGGAGGCCTCGGCCTCGCGCAGATCTTCGAGGATGCGCCGGCTGGCGGCATGAAAGATCTTGCCGTGCTCGGTGAGCTCGACCTTGCGGGTCGAGCGCCTGAGCAGGCGCACCCCGAGCTGCGCCTCGAGATCCGCCACCTGGCGGCTGACCGTGGCGAGCGGCATGCCGAGCTCGCGGGCCGCCGCCGAGAAGCCGCCCGCCTTGCCGACCGCCACGAACACGCTCATGAACTGGAAGCGATCCATTTTCTCACTCCGCGGGAAGGTGATTCTATAACTATGCTCATTATCATACTCATCAAGATAGTGCAGAGTATCGGCGAGTTCGGTCCTGGTCGCAAAAGGCGGCACCTCATCAACTACGACCCCAGGAGCTCCACCGATGCTTCGCTTCGAGAACAAGACGGCCGTCGTCACCGGCGGCAACAGTGGAATCGGTCTCGCCACCGCCAAGCGTCTCAAATCCGAGGGGGCCCGCGTCGTCATCACGGGCCGCGACGGGCGCACGCTCGAGTCTGCGGCGAGCGAGTTTGGCCTCATCCCAGTGCGCGCCGATGTGGGACGGCTCGCCGAGATCGAGCGAATGTATCAGCAGATCGCTGCGCAGGTCGGCACCTTTGATGTGCTCTTCGCGAATGCCGGCATCTTCAAGTCCGCGCCCGTCGGGGACGTGAGCGAGGAATTGTTCGATGAGATCGTGGAGGTGAATTTCAAGGGTCTGTTCTTCACGGTGCAGCGTGCATTGCCGATCCTGAATGATGGCGGCGCCATCGTCCTGAACAGCTCGACGCTCAACAGCAAGGGACTGGCGGGAGCGTCGGTGTACAGTGCGACCAAGGCCGCCGTGCGCTCGCTCGCGCGCACGTTTGCAGCGGAGCTGCTACCGCGACGGATCCGCGTGAACGCGATCAGTCCCGGTGCCACCGAGACGCCGATCTTCGGGCGTCTCGGCCTTGGCCCCAAGGAGCTCGAGGCGGCGGCGGCCGCCCTCGCGAAGCGAATTCCGGCCGGACACTTCGCATCTCCGGAGGACATCGCGGCCGGCGTCGCCTACCTCGCGAGCGCCGACGCCGCTTCGATGATCGGCGCCGAGCTCACCATCGACGGCGGCACCGCGCAGATCTGAGAAGCGCAGCAGCGGCGCGACGCAGGTCCGCGGGCCGCACTCGTGGGGTGCGCTGACGGGCGCACCCCGCAGGGGCGCCTCACGGCGCGTCGGGCGGCCCGGACGAAGCGGCAGGCACGGCGATGAGATCGACGGGACTCACCTCGATGACCGGGACCTCCCAGGGATGCAGTCGAACGAGCTCGGTCAGTATGGCCTCGAGGCGTGCCGCCGGAATGGAGGCGCGAGCGTAAGTCGTGAGCACGGCGGTCGCCGAGTGGCTGCGCTGCCCCGCAAGGCCGTGAGTTGGGCGGGCCGCGGCGAGCGGCGTGAAGGCCTCGAGTCCCAGAGAAATCTCGCACACGCCCGAGTACGCACCGAGCCGGCCGAGCTCAGGACAGCTCTCCAGAAACGCGAGCAGCGGACCTGCGCTCGCATCATGCGCAAGCGCCTCGAGCTCGCCGCGCGCAAGCGCAGCGAGGGTCTCGGCCGCGATGGGGCAGAAGACGGTGATCTTGCGCGCAGCGATCGGGCTCGAGCGCTCGACCCGGCTCACGAGGCGGCTCCCATTGCGGGTTCGGCGCTGCGCGCGAGATTCTCGCGCACAAACTGAATGCGCTCCCGCAGCGCGTAGAGCTGCTCCGCGTGCGAGCCCGGCATGCCGCGGGCTATCACCGAGCGCTCGATCTGATCCAGGCGCTCGATCAATGCGGCGCGCCGCGCCTCGCTGAGACTGCCGAGCGTCTCGCGCTCGAGGGCCATGAGCTCGCCGTAGCGCTTGTGGATCCGGCTCTCGACCCGCCAGTTGTACAGCTGGGGCAGGAACCGCAGCCCCGGGATCAGCACGACCACGATTGGCACGAGCACCACGAGTGCGCGATCGACCAGGCTCGCCAGCCAGAACGGCAGAAAACGATAGGTGAAGCTGCGATCGCCGGTCTTGTAATAGCGCGCTGCCTCCGGATCGATTCGAAAGGCGTGGGTCGTAGCATTCGGAAACTGACCCGCGGACTGCAGGACCGAGGCACGCGCGTGCACCTCGAAGGCCGCCTCGATCAACAGGTCGCACAGCGCAGGATGCAGACTCGAGTGCGCCACGAGCTCAACCGTCGGTGCTACCAGATAGGTATCTACCGGCGGCAGATCCTGCCCCAGGTCGAAGGTGCCCATGGGCACCGTCAGCTTGCTCAGGTAGGGGAAACGCCTCACATAGGCATCCGCCCGAGCGAAGTCGAAGAGGCGCACCCCATCGGCGTGCAGCATCTCGACGAGCGTTGCGGTCGAGGCGGAATCCCCTGTGAGAAAGATCGCCTCGACCTCGTGCTTGAGCAAGGCGGCACGCGCTGCCTCGCCGGCGAGCGGCAGGAGCTCGGTCGAGCCACCCGGCTCGATGCCGTTGGCCTTGAGGAGCGCGAGCGCGAGCGAACGAACACCGCTTCCTTCCGGGCCAATGGCAATTCTTTGTCCCTTGAGCTCGGAGAGCCGTTGCATGGCCTTGCTTCCGCGGTAAAAGATGTCGAGCGGCTCATAGAAGACGCTTCCGAGCGAGACCAGCTCCGCACCGTCGCCCGGGGGCGTGAGGCCCGACTGCACGAGCGCGATGTCGGCGCCATGCGGCTCGATGAGCCGGTTGAGATTATCGACGGAGCCCTCGGTGGCCATGACCTTCAACTCGACCCCGCTGCGGGCGAGGATCTTGCGGTAGCGCTCGGCCACGGTCTCGAAGGTGCTGCCCGGTGGTCCACCGGCGATCGTGAGCGAGTGCGGCGGCGCGGGGCGCACGAAATGCATCATCAGCCAGATGGCTGCCAGGCTCACCAGCAGGATCGGTCCCAGCGTCTGCAGAAGCTCGCGCCACTGCAGCCGAGACGTGCGTCGCTGCGTGCGCCCCGGCTTTGGCGCAATCGATGTGCTCATGGGTTCCCGCGTTTGGATTTTCCGACCGGCATCATAGCGGCGTACTTCCGGCGCGCGTAGGCGCGCGATCGACGAACGCTCCGTGGATGCTCGAAGGCCTTGAAAGGCAAAGCCACTCGAGCTCAGAAAGTGATCAGGCCGCGCGCATTCTTCGATGCCGCGAGATCGGCAAACGCCGCCGGGGCATCCTCGATCGTGTAGCGACGTGTGATCAGCTCATCGAGCTTCAGGCGGCCCGCCGCATACAGGGCGAGAATGCGCGGGAAATCCACCTGCGGCACGCAGGAGCCAAAGTAACTGCCGGTGAGCGTCTTCTCTTCGAAGGGCAGCGAGATCGTGCGCACCGAGGTGACCTCCTCGGGTTTCGAGACCCCGACCACGACGGCCACCCCGCCCCGCCCGACCGCTCGATACGCGAGCCCGGCGAGCTCGCCGCCGCCCACACATTCGAAGGCATAGTCGGGGCCGCCCGAGGTGCGCCTTTTCAAGGGCTTGATCCAGTCCTCGTCCGCGGCGAGCACGGTCTCAGTGGCGCCAAAGCGCCGCGCGAGCTCGAGCTTGCCCTGCACAGAATCGAGGGCAACGATGCTTGCCGCACCCGCGATCACGGCGCCCTGAATGACGTTGAGTCCGACCCCACCGCAGCCGATGACGAGCACGCTCGAGCCGGGGCGTACGCGGGCCGTGTTGAAGACCGCGCCGACGCCCGTGGTGACCGCGCACCCGACGAGCGCTGCCCGATCGAGCGGCACATCGGAGGCTATCTTCACGACATTGTGAACGGAAAGCGTGGCATATTCGGCCATGACGCCGCAGCCGCAGAAGATGTTGAGCGGCCTCCCCTGCACATCTCGCGTTCGCGACGTACCGTCGGGCAAGGTCTTCAGCGCCTTACCCTGATCGACGCACAGCACCGGGCGGCCGGCGCGACAGTAGCGGCATTCCCCGCACATGTATAGAAAAGAAGACACGATGTGATCGCCCGGGGCAAAGTCCTTCACGCCCGACCCGACCGCCACGATCACGCCTGCGGCCTCGTGCCCGAGGATCATCGGCAGCTCGATCGGGAAATAGCCGTTGGTTGCGGAAAGATCCGAGTGACAGACGCCGCAGGCGCTGACCTTGACCATGACCTCTCCCGCCTGCGGCGGATCGACGGTGATCGACTCGACGGTGACCGGAGCACCGAGTGCGCGGCTCAAGACCGCGCGCGCAGCGCGTGCTCCTTCAATCATCCGGCCGACCCACGTGCGAGGTCGAGGTGACCTTGAAGCGTTTCTGCATCGCTTCGACGTCCGCAATCACCGCGCGGCCCTCGGCGGATTCGAGCGAGCTGCGCAGCTCCGCGGTCGAGAGGTAGCTGAGAAGCGCGATGCGATAAATGTCACCCTTGTTCATGTGCAGACTCTCGATCGACTGGACACCTGGACACTTGCGCGCAAGCGGCAGGTGCACATCGTGGTAGTACGCCTCGAAAGCCACCTCATCGGCAGGCCTCGACCAGGTGACGACCAGCTTGATCATTCGTTGTCCCTCAGCGTCCCTTGAATTCAGGCTCACGTTTCTCGGCAAAGGCACTCGGTCCTTCCAAAGCATCCTCGCTCTTCATGATCTGCGCAAATAGGTCACGCTCGAGGCTCAGCCCCGCCGCGAGCCCGGCAGAGAGACCCTGCAGCACCGCCTGTCGCGCCGCCCGAACGGCGAGCGGGCCGCGGCGCGCAATGCGCTCCCCGAGCTCGAGAGCCTCTTGCAGCAACGCCTCGCCAGCAACGATACGGTTCACGAGGCCGATACGCAGTGCAGTGGGCGCATCGATGGCATCGCCCGTGAGGATCATCTCCATCGCCCAGCCGAGCGGCACCGCCAGCGGCAGCCGCTGCGTGCCGCCGGCTCCGGGGATGAGCGCCCACTTCGTCTCGGCAAGACCGAATGTCGCATTCGGGGTGCAGATGCGAATATCGCAGGAAAGCGCGAGTTCCATGCCCCCGGCCAGTGCATGGCCGTTCACCGCCGCAATCAGGGGCTTGCCGTGATGAGGCTCGAGCGTCATACCGCCCATCGTCCAGGGCTTGCGCGAGCCCGCCCGCACGGCCGCATGATGCGCGGGAATCAGCTCCTTCAGGTCGGCACCTGCACAGAAAGCGCTTCTTCCCGCCCCGGTCAGCACGCCGACCCGGATCCCGGGATCCTCGTTCATCCGCACCCAGGCGGCTTCCAGCGCCGCGTTGTGAGCCGAGTCGATCGCGTTCATCGATCTCGGCCGGTTGAGCGTGATCAGAGCGACGTGGCCGTGCGCTTCATAGTCAACGGACATGGCAAGTTATCTTGCACCTCGCGTCCTCGACCGACAAGGAGCGATGCGCGACAATCACCGCACAGGAAGGGTCCGGGGGGCGTCTCGCATGCATGCTGCCATCACAGGCTGGGCCAAGTGCTTGCCGCCCGCCATTCTGACCAATGCGGACCTGGCGACCTTCCTCCCGACCGACGACGCCTGGATCACCTCGCGCACGGGCATGAAGGAGCGGCGGATCTCGCACGTTCCCGGGATCGAGCTTGCCATCGTCGCAGCGCGCCGTGCGATAGCCTGCGCCGGCCTCAAGGGAGAGGACATCGAGCTCGTCATCTATGGGAGCTGCAGTAACGATGAGGCGGTTCCCAACAGTGCCTCCGGTGTACAGCAACGCATCGGCGCGCGAGCTGCAGCGGCCTTCGACGTCAACACCGCCTGCACGAGCTTCATGTACGGACTCTCGATCGGCACCTCGATGATCAAGAGCGGTGGTTTCAATAACGCGCTGATCGTCGGCGTCGAGCTCATTTCACAATACATGGATTGGAATAACCGCAACGTCGCCGTGCTTTTCGGGGATGGCGCTGCGGCGATGGTGCTGCAAGCCTCGAACACCGAAAGCGGCATCCTCGCCGATAAGCTCCAGTGCTACGCCGACTCCCGCCAGATCCTCAGGGTGCGCGGCATGGGCACCATGTACGCGAACCTCGGCGTTCCCTATGGCCAGACGCGCTGGGATTTCGACGGACAGGAGATCTTTCGCAAGGCGGTCGAGGGGATGAGCGAGGCAAGTCTCGAAGTGATGCGCCGTGCAGGGGTCACCATGAAGGACATCTCGCTCATCGTCCCCCATCAGGCGAACCTGCGCATCATCGATGCGGTCGGGCGACGCATCGGCGCGAGTTCAGAGAAGCTTTTCCTGACGGTGCACAAGTACGGCAACATGAGCTCTGCGACTGCGCCGATCGCGCTCGTCGAAGCGGTCGAGGAAGGCCGTATCGGGTCGGGCGCTCTCGTGCTGGTGCCCGCATTCGGCGGCGGTCTCACGCTGTCCGCGCACCTGATCCGGTGGGGCGAGCGCACCTCGCCCCTTCTCGCGAGCGATGCCGAGTTGGCGCCCTGCTCGAAGTCCGCACTTGAGCTCGTCAACGAAATCCGCGCGCGGCGCGCGCTCGGTGAGAGCGAGGCACGGCGCTTCGAGACCTTGCGCTTTTCCGAGAGCGCCTCGCTCGAGGGGTGAGCGGCCATCGGCCGGCGCCGCGGCCACCGGGGTTGGATTCCTGGGCTGGGGCGGGCTGCCCTACGGCGCCGATCCTGTGCGTCGCGCCGCGGTTGCCGCCGCCGATCAATTCATTATAATGACCTAAGGTATAGGGATCCGTGTCATGGCCATCTCTCGAGCCAATCGCGTCGGTCTAGGCGACGCCATCGTGATGGGGCTCTCGAGCTCGGGCCCCTCGCAGACCATTGCAGTCAGTCTTGCAGGCTTGGTGGCCGTGAGCGGCTACGGCGGCGTGGTGCCGATCCTCATTTGCTTCGTCCCCATGATGGGCATCGCGCTCGCATACCGGCGGCTAAATCGATGGGACCAGAGTGCGGGTGCGACCTACACCTGGGTGGCGAGGGTCTTTCATCCCTATCTCGGCTTTATGTCGGGGTGGATGATCCTCCTTTATTACACGCTCGGCACGACGACCCTGACCATTCCGGCCGGCATCTACACCCTGCAATTGATTGCGCCCTCGCTCATCGAGCATCACGGCGCGATCTTTCTGGTCGGTGCGCTGTGGAATCTCGTGGTGACCGCTCTCGCCATTCTCGGCTTGAAAATCGTTGCTCGGTTCGAGTGGGCCATCGTCCTGTTTGAATACGCAGTACTCATCGGCGTCGCCGCGCTCGCCATCGTGGCGCTCCGTCAGGGACACACGGCCGCATCCTTCAGCTGGCAATGGTTCTCCTGGAACGGCGTCGGACGGTTGAAAGGACTGAGCGGCGGGTTGCTCATTGCCTGCTTCATGTACTCGGGCTGGGACGCCGCGATCTACGTAAACGAGGAAACAATCGATCGCGCCAACAACCCGGGACGCGCTGCGCTCGCGAGCGTGGTGATGCTTGCCTTCGTGTATTCGCTCGCAACTGTGGCCTTTCAGGGCGTTCTCCCGCCCAGCGAACTGCAGGCGCACGCGGGCAACGCGCTTTCGGCGGTCGGTGCGCAGTTACTGCCTGCACCGTGGGATGCCGCCATGGCTCTCGTGGTGCTGACGGGCACGCTCGCATCGCTTCAATCGGCGGTCGTCTCCGCAACGCGCATGGGCTTTGCGATGTCGCGTGACGAGGTGATGCCGCGCTTCTTTCTTCGCCAGACACAGGCCGGCAGCCCATGGGCCGCCACGCTCACGATGAGCGCACTTAACCTCATGTTGCTGGCGCTCGCACTGGGCACCAGCAGCATCGCCGCCGCACTCAGCAATGCGGCCAGCAGCTTGGGGCTCATTTCAATTGTGTTTTACGGCGTGACCGCCGCAGCCGCGCTCAAGCAACAACGCCTGGTCGATCGATCGAGTACTCGCCAACGGGTGCTCGCCGGCATGCTGCCGCTGCTCGGCCTCGTGTTCAGCCTCTGGGTGCTGTGCGCCTCAATTCTGAGCGGCGCGGTCTCGGGCACCGTGCTGCTCTACGGTCTCGGCTCGATCGCACTCGGTGCGGTCGTCGCGTTTATCCTGCACCGGACCCGCGCCGTCGCATTCTTTGCTCCGCGCCCAAGGATCGCCTCATGTCGATGACCTATCGAAACCCCAGACGATCGGCGCGCAGCGCCGAGCTTTACCGGCAAGCCTGCAAGCCGATTCCGGCGGGCGTCAATAGCACGGCGCGAGCGCCTTGGTCCGGATGGGATCCGTATCCGTTGTTTGTCGAGCGCGGCGAGGGCGCGTATTTGTTTGATGTCGATGGCAATTCCTACATCGACTACCTGCTCGGTCTGGGTCCCATGATCCTCGGCCATCGACCGGTCCGCGTGACAGCCGCGGTGGTCGAGCAGATCCAGACGCGCGGCACCGTGTTCGCATTGCCGACGGCCCAGGAGGCGCAGCTTGCGCACAAGATCATCGCAGCCGTGCCCAGCGTCGAGCAGGTACGCCTCTGCAACACGGGCACCGAAGCGATCATCTACAGCCTGCGTCTCGCGCGCACATTCACGGGTCGCGATAAAGTGGTGCGCTTCGAGGGGATGTATCACGGCTTCTCCGACTCCGTGTACTGGAGCAAGCATCCGCCCCTCGAGGAAGCGGGGCCCGACTCGCGCCCCGTGGCGGTACCCCAGGGTCCGGGTTTGTCCCGCGCAGCTGGAGAGCATCTCATCATCCTGCCGTGGAACGATGTCGAGGCGTTGCGCGAGGCGGTGCGACGCGAGGGCGACTCCATCGCCGCGGTCCTCACGGAGCCCGTCATGTGCAACACGGGCTGCATCCTGCCCGAGCCGGGTTACCTGCGGGCCATGCGCGAGCTCACGGATGCCCATGACATCGTCCTCATCTACGACGAGGTGATCACGGGGTTTCGGTTGGGCCTCGGAGGGGCGCAGGGGCTGTTCGGACTGAAGCCGGACCTCTCGGTGTTTGCGAAAGGGCTCGGTGGCGGCTTCCCGGTGGCGGCTCTCGGCGGCCGGCGCGACATCATGGCGCTGGTAGCGGATGGCACGGTATCGATGGCGGGAACCTATAGTGCGAATGGCATAGCGGTCGCGGCGGCGAACGCGGCACTCGATGAGCTTGCAGAGCCCGGCCGCTATGAGGCGCTGTTCGAGCGTTGTGCCCGCTTCTACCAGGGACTCACCGAAATCTTCGTGCGACATCGACTGCCCGCTTTCGTGGTCGGCTTGGGGCCGGTACTGCAGGTCTGGTTCGCGGAACGTCCAATCCGCAACTACCGGGATGCCGCGCGCTATGCAAACCATGAGCTCTTTCGCCTCTGGTGGGAGGGAATGCTCGAGCGTGGCGTGCTGTTCCATCCGGGCGCCTTCGAAAATCTGTTCGTTTCCTTCGCCCACTCCGATCGCGATATCGAGCGTACGCTGTCGATGGCCGACGAGGTCGCAAGCGGGCTGCGCGCTCATGTCTGACGACTCATCTCTCATCCTGGGAATCGACCTCGGGACGTCCGCCGTCAAGGTGGTGGCTCTCGCTGCCGATGGAGCGCTCGTCGGTGAGAGCGAGGCGTCGTTCTCGACGCTCAGCGCATTGCCGCTGCAGGCGGAACAGGCGCCCTCCGATTGGATCGATGCCTTGGTGAGGGCCATGGCCGTGATGCACTCGAGCGCCGGAGAGACTCTCGAGCCAAACTGGCGGGAGCGCGTTGCGGCGATCGGACTCACCGGGCAACTGCCGACGCTCGTATGCCTCGGCGAAACGACACCGATTGCACCGGCCATCACCTGGAATGACGGGCGCGCCGATGAATGGGTAGCGAGCCGCCTCGATGCGCGCCAGCGCGCGGCAATGTATTCGAGAACCGGCATGCCGATCGACGGGCGCTATCTCGCGCCGATGCTGCGCTACCATTTTGGCGATCGAATGCATGAGGTGCGCACGCTTCTCTCCGCCAAGGACTATCTGCTCTGGACCCTCACGGATCAGAGGTTCACCGAGCCTTCGACCGCAGCCGGCTATGGCTTGTATGACCTGAGGACCGGCGCGTTCAGCGAGGAGCTGGCCAATTTCTGGCAGGTACCCACCGGGCTTCTGCCGCCTCTGCAGCAATCAAACTCTCTTGCAGGTCCACTCAGCGCCGGCGGCGCCGCACTCCTCGGCCTGCAATCCGGAGTGCCGGTAAGCACCGGGGCCGCTGACTCGGTGTGCACTGCCTACACCCTGGCAGGACTGAATGAGCGCATCGTCGCCATCGGCTGCGGCTCGAGCACGGTCATCGTGGGCGCGAGCGCGACGTTGCGGCTTGATCCACAGGCTCGCTATCTGCTCACCCCGCATGTGGTCGCCGGCTGGTACGGCCGTGAGATGGATCTGCTCGCGACGGGAACCGGCCATCGTTGGCTGAGCGGGCTCCTGGGCTGGCGCGAGGAAGAGCTCGATGTGCGCGCCGCCGACTCCGTGCCGGGCGCACGGGGACTGCTTTTCCCGCCCTATCTCGCGGGCGGCGAGCAGGGTGCCCTGTGGAACCCGCAACTGTCGGGCGCGATCCTCGGTCTGACCCTTCGCCACACGGCAGCCGATGTGGCGCGCGCCTTTCTCGAGGGCGTTTTCTTCGAGACCCGCCGCTGCATCGAGGTGCTCGCCGAAAATACACCCGTCGACTTGGTTCGAGTCAGCGGAGCGCTGGTGCGCTTTCCGACCAGCCTGCAGATGCTCGCCGATATCCTGGGACGCTCGGTCGAGGTGTCGCTCGAGCGCTCCGCAGCCGCCGTCGGCGCCGCCTGGCTGGCGCGTCCCCTCACCGGCGAAGAACCCTGCGAGCGGCGCCGCAAGAGTGAAGGGCGCGCGATTCGGCCCGCTCCCACGTCAGCGCGGATCTATCAGCAGATCTACCCGCGGTATCTCGAGCGGGCGCAGGCATGCGCGTGATCCGCGCAGCGTCCGCTGCGGAATTTGCACATTGTGCGGCGGAACGTGTGGGCATGCAGCTCAAAGCAGGCCACGACGCGTTGCTCGCGCTCCCGACCGGCCGGACGCCCGCAGGGCTCTATGCCGAGCTCATCGCTCGTACGAAGGGGAGCGACCTGAATCTCGCGACCGCCCGGCTCTGCAATCTCGATGAGTATGTGGGCCTGCCGTCGAGCGACCCTCACAGCTATGCCGCCTATCTTGAGCGGCACCTGATTGCACCGTTGGGTCTCGCGCCGGGGCAAACCCGCTGGCTGCGCGGCGATGCGGATCCACAGAGCGAATGTCGCGCCTATGACGAGTCAATCAGCGCCGCGGGCGGCATCGATCTGTGCATCCTGGGTCTCGGGGCCAACGGCCATATCGCGTTCAACGAACCCGGATGCGGGTGGGAGCGGCGCACTCACATCGTCGAGCTGACCACAGCAACCCGCGAAGCCCAGGAGCGGCACGCCGCGGCGCCATGGAAAGTGCCGACGCACGGCATCACCATGGGACTTCGCACGATTCTCGAGTCCCGTCATCTTTTGCTGCTCATCGCCGGTGAAGAGAAGGCGGCTGCGCGTGCGGCGCTCTACCGCGGCGTGCCCGATCCTGCGTGGCCCGTGACGAGCCTGCTCGCGCATCCGGACCTCACGATCATCGAGACTTGCGAATTCGCGGCGCGTCGCTGAGCTCGACCGCCTCGACGAAGAAACTCGGCGCCGTTTCCAGCCGGAACGCGAAGCTCTTCGCGGCAAACACCATCTTGAAGGCGTCAATGGGCTGCTGCCGAGCCGAGTAGCTTACCCCGGACACCTCGACCACCCACTCGAAGCTCATGAGATCCAGAAGCTGATGCTCCTCGGTCAGCGCGGGCCGCGATAGCAGGGTTTGCTCCTCGCGCGCCTCGCTCAACCCATACGCCTCGCTCAGCAGGTCATACAGGGAATGCCGCTCCGAGCGCGCAAGGGTGCGGCCCAGGTCCGGTGCCAGAATCTTGGGAATGAGCGAGGTCTCCCAGATCACCGGCTGCTTGTTGAGCAAACGCAACCGCGAGATCGCCCACACGGTCGCGCCCGCCGAGAGACCCAACCGTCGCGCTTCCTCGAGCGAGCAGGCACGATCCTCGCAGCTCAGAATGCGGGTGCGAAGGGTGGAACGCGCATCGAGGTGCAGGCCATTACGCAGACCGCCGATCTTCGTGGTCTCGGCCTTGACGCGCGGGCGAGCAACGAAGGTGCCACGTCCCTGCTCCCGGCGTACCACCGCCTGCGAGGCGAGCTCGGAGAGCGCCCGGCGCACGGTCACGAGGCTCACCCCGGCCAAGGCGGATAGCTGGGCCTCGGTCGGCAGTTGATCACCCTCGCGCAACTTCTTCTCGTCGATGTACTGCAAAACGAACGCGATGGTCTTTTCGTACAGCGATTTCACGGCGGGGATTGTACGGTCATCATGCTGCGAAACGCGATCGCCGTCCGGTGAGGAATGCTCGCCGGCAGGTCATTGAGTATGTTATTGCAATGAATTTCGATTGAGGTTAATTTAGACGCGAAACCAGTGAAGGGGATTGGTTTCGATGCGGGGTGACGCATCGATGCAGGCGCGGCTGGCAATCGCAGATCCGTCGTCAGGGGGAACTTTTCGCATGATAAATCCCATTGCCCGCGCCGCCACGGCATGTTTGTGTCTGCTGACGTCCGTCGCGTTCGCCCAGAGCACGGGTCCTTCACGGGAAGGGACCGATTCGCCGCAGGGGTCGCTCGAGACCATCATTGTGACCGGCTCCCACATCAAGCGAGCGGACCTCGAATCGCCGTCCCCCGTGACGCTGATTAATGCCGATGAGATCCAAAAGGAGGGATTCAACAGCCTGGCCGAAGCCATCCGCTCGCTGACGGCGGACAACAGCGGCACCCTCACCCAGGCCTTCAGCGGCGCGATGGCGGGCGGGGCCAGCGGTGTGGCGTTGCGCGGACTGTCGGTCGATGCAACCCTCGTGCTGGTCGATGGCCACCGCATGGCGCCCTATCCGCTGCAGGACGACGGGCAGCGACCATTCGTCGATATCTCCTCGCTCCCCATGGGAATCGTCGACCGCATCGAGGTCCTGCAGGACGGAGCGTCCGCGATCTATGGCTCTGACGCGATCGCCGGCGTCGTCAACGTCATCACCAAGAAGCAATTCACCGGCTTCGATGTCGAGGCGGGCATGGGCTCGACCTACCGCTGGGACGGCCAGTCACAGCGCTTCGCAGCGACCTATGGGCTTGGCGATCTCAACGCCGACGGCCACAACCTTTACCTGAACGTCGAGTTTCGTCACCAGGAGGCGATCTCACAGGAAGCGCGCGGTTCGTACATCCAGGCACTGAATCTCACCCAATGGGGCGGGCCCGATCTGCGTGGAGGGATCGTCAACGGCAATCTGCCTCTACCCGGCACCACTTATACGATTCCCGGGCAGGTGGCGCCGCTCATCGGCGGTCAAGCGGCAGCGCCGTTCTATCAGTTGCCCGGCTGCCCGGCTCAAGACCTCATCCCGAACAATGGGGGCTGCGCATGGGACACCAATTTGTACAAGAAGCTGCAGCCGCGCACCGAGGGGCTAGACGTCTCGCTGCATTACATCCAGGCGCTTGCAGGCGACTGGAGCAACACCGTGAGCGCGAACTATTTCCTGTCGCAGTCCGAGCAGTACCGCCAACCCAATGCCTACAATGTGGGCATTGCGCTCGTGCCGTTCGTCTGGGCGGGCGCGCGTACGGGCATCGTCAATCAATTCGACACCGCGACCACGCAGATCGTGCTGCCGGCGAAGTCGCTCGATAATCCCTTCAATCCGGCAAGCCCCTATTTCAGCTCAGCCGCGGCGTACTACGGCGCCGGCTTCTCGAGCTACGTCGGCTCACCGGCCCTGTTCTACGGGGCCCTCACCGATATTCCAGGGCAACATACGCTCTATTACACGGACGTCTATCGCCTCGTTGATGACGTAGCCGGAACGGTCGCAGGGTGGGATGCAAGCGCTTCCGCGGGCTACGTGCGCGACGAGACCCACATCACCTATCAGGGATTCGTGAACGTGGCCGCGCTCAACGCCGCATTCGCGAGCGGCACATTTCGGGTCGGCCAGAACCAGTATTTGAACTCCCCTTCTCTCATCGCTCAGCTTGCCCCGGAAACCTCCGATGTTGCGACCTCCGACATCGCCTTTCTTGCGGCTAACGCCTCCCGCAAGCTCTGGCCCCTGCCGGGCGGCGACCTCGCGGTGGCCTTGGGCGCCGAGGCTCGAGTGTGGCAGGAAAACAATCCCGGCGAGCCCGGTGCACCTGAAGGCAACATCCTCATGGACGGCAGCTTCTATGCGAGCGGCTCACAAGCGGTGGAGGCCGCTTTCGCCGAATTTTCGGCCCCGTTGCTTTCCTCACTCGAAGTCGATGCCGCCGGCCGCGTCGATCACTACAACACGGCCGGCACCGCGGTCACCCCCAAGTTCGGCATCAAATGGCGGCTGATACCGCAGTTCTCACTGCGCGGTACCTATGCCCGTGGCTTCCGAGCGCCTGGAATCGCCGAGAGCGGCAACGCGGGCACGGCCTCGAGCGTGGCACCGGCGCCCGTCGATCCGGTTCGATGCCCCGTCACCAATCTCGCCGCCGACTGCAGCGGTCAGGGAAGTGCGGTGGCAATCCTCACGCGCAGCAATCCGAACCTCCAGCCGGAGAAATCTCGAAGCTTCACTTTCGGCTTCATTGCCGAACCGTTACGTCAGATCACCGCAACCATGGATTACTTCAACATCCGGCGCAGCAACGAGATCACAACTGCTCCTTATTCGCTCGAGAACGCGGTGCGCACCCCGACTGCGCCGGGGTCTGCGCTGCCCGGGCAGATCGTCGCCTACCTGGTGCCCTATGTGAACGCTTCCTACTCGCTGGTCTCTGGCTGGGACAGCGAGATCAAGAGCGGGATCGACCTCGAGGGCTGGGGCCGCCTCACGCTGCGGCTCGACTGGACACACCTCATCCAATCGCAGCAGACGGTCGACGGGCAGACGTTCCACTGGGTGGGTACGGTCGGACCCACCGCCCTGTCGGGCGCAGTGGGCACGCCCGCGAATCGCGGCAGCGCGACCCTTGACTGGAACGTGGGACCGGTGGCCACCGGCGTCACGTTCAACTACCGTAGCGCCATGCGCGGCATCGATGAATCAATCGGCGGCACCTGCCTGCAACTGAGTGCGACCAACCCGCACTGCTATGTGGCGGGGTTCGGCTATGCGACGCTGTACGGTCAATATCATTTCTCGAATCAAATGGACCTGACCGGGACGATCACTAACGTCACCAACCGCTTGCCGCCGCTCGATACAGCGACGTACGGCGGCCAGAACTACGATGCCTCGCTCGATCAGGCAGGCGCCATCGGGCGCTACATGGAAATCGCATTCCACTACCGATTCTAGTGCGGCGCACATCCCCAACGTTCTTTCTCCTGCTCGTGCTCGGTGCGCCGGCGGCGCCAGCGAACATCGAGCCTGTCGCGACCGTGGATGTGGATGCGCGTGAGGCGCCTCGCGGGATACTCAAGGCCCATCTGACCCTCCCGGTCACCGCCGGCGCCCTGACACTGGTGTACCCCAAGTGGCTCCCGGGACGCCACAGCCCCGCCGGTCCGATTACCTCGCTTGCCGGTCCCATCGTCTCGGCGAACGGCGCAAGCGTGCGCTGGGAGCGGGATGAGGTCGACCCGTATGCCTTTCATCTCGAGGTGCCCGCGCACGTGAAGAGCCTCGCCGTCGATCTCGAGATGCTCACCTCACCCGCCCCCGACGGCGTCGTGCAGGGGCTCGAAACCCCGCGCACTGCGACCGAATCTCTGGCAATCATCGAATGGAACCAGCTGCTGCTCTACCCGCTGGGCCGCCCCACCGATCAATTGCGCTATCAAGCCTCGATCCGCGTGCCTACAGGCTGGCAGTTCGCGAGCGCGCTCAAAGCTGAGCGCCTCTTCGATGCAGGCGCCGCCTTCGAGCCCACCTCTCTCACGACGCTGGTCGACTCGACGCTGCTCACCGGGCGCTATTTCCGCGACCTGCCGCTCGGCGGTGCGCCAGCCGTCACCTTGCACATTGCTGCCGACATTCCGGTCGCCCTTGAGATGAAGGCTGAGACGCTCGCGCACTACCAGAACCTCGTGCGCGAAGCGACCGCGCTCTTCGGCGCGACGCACTACGAGCATTACGAGTTCTTGTGGGCCCTCACAGACGAGATCATGCCCGACGGACTCGAGCATCACGAGTCGAGCGACAACCGCTCGCCCTTGCGAGCTCTCCTCGACGATCCGATACGCCGCGCCGAGGCGAACCTTCTATCGCACGAGTACGTGCACTCATGGAACGGCAAGTATCGTCGACCGGCGGCCATCGCGACACCCGATTATCAGGTGCCCATGCGCGATGACCTGCTCTGGGTCTACGAGGGTCTGACCGAATACTTGGGCGATGTGCTCGCAGCACGCAGCGGCCTGCTCACCGAATCGGAGTTTCGAGATGAGATGGCGCGTATCGCAGCTGCGATGCAATCGCACAGCGCACGCGAGTGGCGCTCGCTCGAGGACACGACCCGGGCCGCTCCGCTCGTGTACTACCAATCTCGCAGCTGGGCGGCTCGGCTGCGCCGGCAGGACGACTTCTACCAGGAGTCGGCGCTACTATGGCTCGAGGCGGACACGCTCATCCGACGCGAATCGGCGGGCAAGAAAAGCCTCGATGACTTTTGCAGGCTATTCTATGGCCCACCGAGCACGCGCCCCCGCGTGATCACTTATGGTTTCCAGGATGTGGTGCATGCCTTGAGCGCAGTGCTCCCTCACGACTGGGCGGGATTCTGGCACGAGCGCCTGACGCGCCTTCGTTCGCAGGCACCGCTCGAGGGACTGGGCGCGGCCGGCTGGCACCTGGTGCTCAGCAGTTCGCCCTCGAGCATGCACATCGCCCACGAGGCCGACGACAAGGATCTGGACCTGCGCTACTCGCTCGGCTTCTACGTCGATGACGAGGGCGCGACCATCGGCGATGTCATCCCGCATTCACCCGCCGATCAGGCCGGCGCCTCACCCGGCAGCCACATCATCGCGCTGAATGGCTACAAATGGTCCAAGGAACTCGTGCACGACACGCTTTCGGCCCAAGATGATGCGTCGCGCACTCTCTCGCTGCTGGTCGAGAAGGATCACATGTACAAGACTCTGGAGATCAAGTACGCGGGCGGGGAACGCTATCCGAACCTCGAGCGAGCGGCAGGGAGCGACGACATTCTCGACCAGATCGCACGCCCGAAGAGCCCGCGCCCTTGAGGTGCTCAGGGCCCGGATTCGACCACCCGGGCGCCCTTCTCCTTCAATGACCCGTCGCGTCCCCGCGCCGGCTCGCTTCGAACAAGAACCAGGTTCGCCGCTCGGTCTCGTCGATCCAGTTCTCGATCAAGCTGGCGGTCGCGATGTCTCGATGCTCATCGCACACATCGTGCACCTCGCGCAATCGGGCGGCGAGCGTCTTGTTGTCCTCGCGCAGCTCGGCGAGCATGTCGAGCGCATCGACATACTCGGCATCGTTATCCGCAACGCGCTGTAGACGAGCAATGTGCCCGATCGAGCGCAACGTGGTGCCGCCGACCTTGCGGATGCGCTCGGCGATTGGGTCCGTCATCGCGTAGAGCTGGTCCGCCTGATCGTCGAGCAGCAGGTGGTAGTCGCGAAAATGGGGTCCGCTCATGTGCCAATGAAAATTCTTCGTCTTCAGATACAGGGCGAACACATCCGCGAGAATAGCGTTGATCCCGCCCGCGATATCTCGCGTGGCCTTGCTGGGGAGATCGGTGGGCGTCGCGAGAGGAGCGTCGCGCCGGCGCTTGAGATCATCAGGGTCGATTGCATGCTTTTTGGCCATCCGCCGTTCCTCTTGCTTGGGTTTCTTTGAAGTCGGTCAATGAGCTGCGACTCGCGCGAATCCCGCGCGGTCCCGGTACAGCCACGCAACGATCATACCCACAATTATCATCAGCACTCCGTCGAGACCAATCTGCTTGATCACCAGACCCGCAGGCATGGGCTGCACCACGAAGTAGATGAGATAGGTGGGCACGGTGGTGAGCAGCGCCACCGCCACCCCAAAGCGCACCCCTTGCGCAAGCCAGGGCTTGGGCTCGACGCCCCGCGCGTAGATCCAGACGAAGGCGCCGGAGAGCATCACATGAGCCAGGAGCATCAGCGGAAAATACTTTTGCGCATCATCACCCGTTCGAAACAGCCCGCCGAGACGCATGTAGTCGGGGCTGAGCACCACGCCATGGACGATGTAGCTTCCCAGGAACCACGCCAAGAACACCAGCGCCCAGGCGATCATCATTTTCTTGTTCATGTACTCTCCCCTCTTTCGTCCTTGCTCTGTCCCTATAGGCTCGCTGGCCGGCCGCTTATCGCAGGCCATCGTAGCCACTGCCCGTGGCCAGCGTCGGATGAGCTGCGAGCGCCCATGAGGAGATTTCGCTTATACGCCTAATACTCCTCAGCGGTGTAACCGGGTGCATCCGTCAGCGATTTGACGCAGACCACCGCGGGGCGCTACAGATTGTTAATCCATCAAAATCATGAGCTTGCACGTCCAGACACCCGTGCATGTCCCGCGCTGCGGAGCGGGTAGTACCTCGCCGCGCCATGGCCGATGCATGTCGCGATACCTCGCTGCTTCGAAAGCGAGGAATGCTCGTACAGCCGCTCGAGTGGAGGTGGCTCTTGAACCCGCGTTCAACGAGACGTTGCGGCAATTCCAATCCCGCCCTGCCGATTAAAGAATAAACTCTCGGGGGGGTCGTGATAAGGGGAGCAGACTGTGGAATCCATGACGATGGGAGACGTTGCCGATGCGATCTCACCGTGCCCGGTGAGGCCGTCGAATCCGGTTGACTTACGCCGCATCGGTGCACATCCGGATTACTGGTATCCGGTGGCCTGGTCCCGGGAATTGGATTCAGGGAAGGTTCTTGGTCGCAATTTCGCCGGGGAGCCTATCGCACTGTACCGAGGTCGGGCTGGAAGGGTGTTCGCACTCGAGGACCGCTGTGCCCATCGCCAGGTCCCACTCCACCTGGGGGTCGTGAGCGGGGATGAGCTCAAGTGTCACTATCACGGCTGGACGTATGACTGCAGCGGAAAATGCACGAGCGTCCCCTACCTCGGCAAGGAGCGGCTCCCGAACGGGGTGAGAAGCTACCCAGTATGCGAGCTCGACGGCATCATTTTGATCTTCCCCGGCGATCCGGCACTCGCGCAAAGTCGACAGCCCGCGGCGCTCGGCTCGTTCCGGCGCAAGGACTACAAAACGCGGCCACTCTATCGCGAGGTGGCGTGCCACTACACCTTCATGCATGAGAATCTGTTCGACATGAACCATCAGTTCATGCACCGCAAGCAGATGGGCTCGATCAAGGCGAGCTGCCTTGGGCGTGAGCACGGTGATAAGTGGGCACAGGTGGAATACAGTTTTGCACGCACCGAGGGCAGGACTTCGCTGGGAGAGGCCGTGATCGTCGATCTGGTGCGCAAGCGAGGCGAGAAGAAAAAAGACTTCCGCGATCATATGCGCATCCGCACCGATTATCCGGCGCAAAGTTTAAAGGTCTGGGTGGGACGCAATATCCAGGACACGGACGATCCCGTGCTCGACGTTTGGTTGGGCTACACGCCCTGGGACGCCGACCAGCGCACCAATCGCACTTATGGGTATTTGTCGGTGAAGAAGCCGCCCGTGCCGGGTCTCATCCACGCGGTTTGGCCTTTCGTCGTTTGGTTCACCGAGAATATCTTTCGCGAGGACAAGGAGATCGTGGAACACGAGCAGCGTGCCTACGATGCGCAGGGCGCTGACTGGAACAACGAGGTCTTTCCGGCGCTGCGCGATCTGCGAGGTGTGCTGGCGCGCTGTGGAGTCAGGAAAAGTTGAGCAAGTGCCGGGGTGTGATTGCGCGCCCTGCTCCAGGCTCGAATCAGTTGATCTCGCCGTCGGAAAGCGGCGCGAGAGCACTGATCATCTTATCTCCACGAAACAGGAACGTGTAGCTTTTGAAGCCCACATAATTGCCTTGTGAATTCTGCGCATTGATGGTCGCAATCACTTTCCAGCCATATTCACGCTTCTCACTCATCAAGATCCCGCCGACCCCCGTGTTGTAGCCGGGTTCCGGCTTTGTGATCTCTCGAAACTGGACCGAGTCCGGATCCTTCAGACGATCCTGGAAATACTGTCGGATCGCCTCCTCGTAATGGACCGGCTTGTTGCCGTAGATCTTGCGCAGTTGCGGCGGTGTGGGTTCCGAAGCTGAACTGCGCACAGGCTCGACAGGGCCGGCCGCGTCCGGCGTCGGTGATGCCATGGGAGCGCGAGAAGCGGGCGCCGCCGTAACCGATGAAGCATCTTGCGCGACCGCGGACTGCGCATGCCCGTCACTCGGTTCGTCCGGGTTCCAAGTATCCACGATGCATCTCCATGTGCCATCGCTCTGTGCACGCCAGATCTCGAGGACCTTGCCCCGCTCCCTCGCAACGACGCCTGGCGCTTCGGAGCGCAGCTCGTAAGCGGCGAGCACGTAAGCGATGTCGCCCTTCGAGTCCACGTCCACTTTGATCGGTCGCCACTCGATCACCACCTGGGGACGCGAAAGCAGTCGCCTCACGCTCGCGCGAACGAGATCCTGACCGCTCGTCAGCTGCTCATGCGGCAGGAGCACGATGGCATCGGCCGCATACGAGGCCAACCATGCATCGACGTTGCGGGTGCTCGCCGCCGCGACCCACGCAGAGTCTGCACGGCGAACCGCCGCCTCGGCGGCCGCAAGATCGGTGCCAAACGCCGGCGCCGACATGCCCGCCGAGCAAAAACCCAGGCCCGTGAGCGCGGGAAAGAGCCACTTTGAGGGGCTATTCGTCATGTTTCACGCCATCGATATGCTCATGGATTCTCGGGCGATCGGGGCCACCGGGCCAAGCCAGACAGCGAACTCTACTCCTCGCGCGTATCATTGGCAGATCGGCACGGAGCCTGGATCCATGAGCGAGCAGCGATATCCAAGGGGAATAACCGATCGATCGCATGGTACGCTCGCTCCTTTGGGCGCACCCGGAAATTTGCAATTGAAAACCCCCGTTCTCCTAGTGCTCGTGGTGATCGGTTGGTTCTCCGGCTGCGCCTGGTTCCACCACGGCGCGCGTCCCGCTCCAGATCCGACCGAGTTGATCGTTACGGGCGTTGCCAAAGGCTCCGTGCTATACATCGATGGCGCGCAAGCCGGGCCGCCGATGGAGAGCAACAGCCGCACGCGCGTACTCGAGATCGCGCCGGGGTCGCATGTTGTGGAAGTGAGAATGGGGGACACGGTGGTCTATCGGGAGGACACGTACGCGGGGCCCGGAGACAAGCGCGTAATCACGGTGCTGTCGGGTAACAGTCGCGACTGAGACGCGGGCGGGGCATCGCAGCGCCAGGCGTAGCGATCAATGATTCCCATTCGCGACGAATCTCGAAGCCCGGCGGGCTTTCCCGTCGTCACCGCATCCCTGGTCGGCCTGAACGTCCTGGTGTTCTTGCTTGAGTTGAGTGGCGGCGACCCCTTCGTCATCCAGTGGTCGGTGACTCCGGCCGAGATCGTTGCCGGACACCATTGGATCACCCTTCTGACCGGGATGTTCATGCATGGCAGCTGGTCGCACATCATCGGCAACATGATCTACCTGTGGGCTTTTGGTCCGGTGCTGGAAGATCGCATGAAACCGAGGCGATACCTTGCCTTCTATCTCACGGGCGGCATCGTTGCCGCGTTGGCGCAGATTGCAGGTGATCCCTCCTCGACCGTCCCCAACCTCGGCGCCAGCGGGGCAATCGCCGCGGTGATGGGCGGCTTCATGGTCACCTATCCGACTGACAGGATCCGAACCATCATATTCTTTGGGTTTTTCTTTCGGGTCACGTTCATACCGGCGGCGCTCCTCATAGGATTCTGGTTCGTGATCCAGCTGATCAGCGTGGGCACGATCGCAGGCGCTCAATCGAGCGGCGGGGTGGCGTATCTCGCCCATGTCGGCGGCTTGGTCTATGGAGCTGCGGTTGCGCGTCTATTCGAGGATCGCACCGCCTAAGGGGCGGTAAGACTCACTGGCTCGGTCTAGGCGAAGGCCCTACAGGCTCTCCGTCGCGAAGGTATCGCAGCCCTCGATCTTTGCCGAATCGACGCCGCGGCGAAACCAGCCAACCCGTTGAGCACTCGTTCCGTGGGTGAAGGACTCTGGCACCACAACCCCGCGAGTACGCCGCTGCAGCGTGTCGTCGCCGATCTTTGAGGCCGCGTTGAGCGCGGATTCGATGTCGCCGGGCTCGAGTCGCCAACCTTGCTCCTGTTGTGACCGAGTCGCCCATACGCCCGCCAGACAGTCCGCTTGCAGCTCGAGGCGCACGCTGAGGGCATTGGATCCGGCCTCGGAGGCTTGAGCGCGTTCCCGATCGACCCGATCGAGGATGCCGAGAAGATTTTGAACGTGATGGCCGACCTCGTGCCCAATGACATAGGCCTGCGCGAACTGTCCAGGTGCGCCCAGCTGCCGACTCAACTCATCGAAGAAACCGAGGTCCAGATAAACCCGCCGATCCCGCGAGCAATAGAACGGTCCGGCGGCCGCCTCCCCTTGACCGCATGCGGTGGGATAGCTGTCGCGAAAGAGTACGAGCTTGGGATCCTCGTATGTGCGGCCCTGCTCGCGAAAGACATCGGTCCAAACCTGTTCCGTGCTGCGCAGGATTTGGGACACGAAATGCGCTTGGGCGTCCCCGGCGGGCGGCGCGGAAAGTGACGGGTCCGGCGCCGTGGTGCTCGTCGTCGATCCACCGCTTATCAGGCCCAAAATCTGCAGCGGGTTCACTCCAAAAATCCAACCGCCGATGAGAGCCAACGCGATGGTACCCAAGCCTATGCCATGAACAGGCCGGAATTGAAACCCACTCGAGGCCCGAGCGTCCTCGACATTGCTGCTTTCGTCCTGACCTTCCATCCGCATGGGAGCCTCCGGGGTCGTTTCGTGCCTTGGACGAGATTGTAGAGAAATCGTGGGAGATGCGTGTGCTCGCGAAACGAGCCTCGATCGCCGTGTCAGTGCCCCTTCGCAGCGCCTGTGGCTACCGATTATTCGACCACTGCCCCACCAACAGGCGAACGGACGGCTTGTGCGTCGCGGAACCGCAAAGCATCGGTGTCATCCGGTTGACCGAAGCAACCCTCGCCCACGAGAGGGCAGCGCGGAAGACCACGCTAGGCGGCAGACTGCGTGGACTCCTCGAGCACAGGACCAAAGGCGACGGCGACGCGAAAACTCAGCTCGATGCGGCACGGCTCGCTGTGGGTGCTGTCACGTGAGTGCGTTCCTTCGCACAGGCTTCGTCCGGTGACTGACCGACCCGTGGCACGCTTGCCGACAGATCCCCCTTTCACCAACTCGGCGACCGCGGCAGCAAGATTGAAGTCCCCGTCACAATCGGCGCATGGGCAGGCGAAGCGGAAAAAAGCGCGTGCCGGCGGGTACAGCGAATGTCGTTGTGGAGAGGGGGGGTGTCCCCGGCTCTCGGCGAAATCGAGATCAATGTGAATGACGCCGACCTGCGGAAAGGTGTCGCGCACGGTCAGGGTCTTGGCTCGGTCCGCCTGCAAATCATAGCGCCGCTGCTCGGAAACACTGGCGGCTTTTCGCGAAGGCACTTTCACGGCTCGGGCTTGGTCGGCAGCAACGCACGATCTCTCTGCTCAGCGCGCACTTCCTCGAGGCTGAGACCGGTATTGGCCGCAACGACACTCAGCACCCGGTGGGCGGGATTTCGCGGCAGCGCAATCTGGTGCAACCGCTCCCAGATTCTGATGCGCGCTGCAGGCGTATTCGCGCCCGATGCCTGTTCAGCCAGCTCCCGCTGACGTTGCTCCAGCGCTTCGGCTTGACGTTGGGCAATGCGCGCGCGGGAATCGACGATACTTTCGCCGGGCTTCGGAGCCGCATAATCAAAGGGTTTGCCAATCTCCATAGAAAATATCCGGTTCAAAGCAGTGGGTCCGAGACCTTACGGGCCACTCCTTTGGTTCGCTATCCCAGGTTTACCAGCGACCGCCGCTACCACCACCGCGGTAACCGCCGCCGCCACCACGCCCCCCGCCGCCCCCGCCACCGCGGGGCTTATCCTGCGCTTCGTTGACTCGCAATGAACGGCCTCCGAGGTCATGGCCATTGAGTGCTTGAATGGCCCGCGAGGCATCAGCCTGACTCATTTCCACGAAACCAAAGCCTCTGGGGCGGCCCGTCTCACGATCGGTCGGAAGTGAAACCGACTCAACCGTACCGTGCTGCGCAAACAAGTCGCGGATTTCCGCGTCGGTGGCCGTGAAAGGCAAGTTACCCACATAAATCTTCGCCATGATGCATCACTCTTTGACTATGTCTTCGGGCGATCTAAGGGAGGAGCGGCCTTCGCTTCGGCAGGCACAGAGGCGGAATCACCGCCAGAGACTTCATTCGAGCCGTGAAACGTAGACCGTCAACGGATCATTGACGGACTTCGTCAGCCCTCAGGCTCATCGCCTGTGGTCTGAAGCTGAGGACTCAACGATCAACGGCAGTATAACGCAAATCAGTCAGCTCTTCTCGACTGCGCCATCCAGCCCGCCGTTGGGTGCCTGAGCCACCTCTACGGAGAGGGCGTCTGCCGTGGGAGCATCGGGATTTGCACGCACTTGCCGCCGCTGCTGCTTCTCGGCCTGGCGAGCTTTGCGCGCATGCTCCTTCTGCTTCTTCGCGTGGCGATAATTCTGCTTGCTCAAGGGATCTCCTGTTCGATACCGCGAGGTCGCCTCGCTGTCTCGCCGTACGGCTACGCTAGCACAACGCAGCCAGTGGTGGTTCGGAGCGCGAACCGGCTGCGCTTAAGGGCGGCGAGAGGTGAACGCCCGGCATGCTTGCAGGTACGCGCGGAATCACTTATGAACGGCCGGAAAGCCATGGACGCCGTGGCGAGCTCGGATTCGAGTCTCGCCGCTCCGTCTGGACCAAAGCGGCGGACAGGCCTGCCGTTGTCGCAGATAATCGCAATCAGCGGAGCATTACCCTCATCGACGCACTGTTTCAGTTCTCCCGGCGCCGCAGCGCACTGCTCTTCTGGCTGGGATCGGGCACCGTAAGCATCGGCGTACTGCTCCACCTGCCGATGTTCTGGATGGCGCGCTCGAATGGATTCGTGATCGCCGGCATGCCGATGGATTCGGGGATGGTGCTCGGGATGGCGTTGATCGTGGGTGGCATCTTGGCAGCCGGTTACGGGCTGCTCCCCGACCGGGCTCCACTGACCGGCGTCCTCGAACCGGTCGGACCGCCGGAGGACTTGCCATTGACCCGCGCCCATTGGCGCCTGATCGCGGTGCTCTCGATGGCGCTGATCATTGACGTCATGAAGCCGGCAAGCCTCGGCTTCGTCACCCCGGGGATGCGGGTCGAGTACGGTATCGACGGCACCACCGTTGCGTTGCTGCCCTTGTCGGCGCTCATTGGCACGGCCGTGGGATCGTTTGCCTGGGGAGCGCTCGCCGATGTCTATGGCAGGCGTGCCTCAATCCTGGTGTCTTCGGTGATGTTTGTCGGCACTTCGATCTGCGGAGCAATGCCGTCATTTTCCTGGAACATCGCCATGTGCTTTCTCATGGGAGCCGCCGCCGGCGGCATGTTGCCGGTCGCCTATGCGCTGCTCGCGGAAATCATGCCCACCCGACATCGGGGCTGGTGCCTCGTGCTGGTCGGCGGTTTCGGCACAATTGGCGGCTACTTTGCCGCCAGTGCGCTCTCGGCGCTGCTTCAGCCGACGTTCGGCTGGCGCATCATGTGGTTTCTCAATTTGCCCACCGGCATGATTCTCATTGCGCTCAGTCCGCTGATCCCTGAGTCGGCCCGGTTTCTCCAGCATCTGGGACGGCTGGATGATGCGCGCGCCACGCTGGCTCGGTTCGGTGCGGTCATCAAGCCCCAGTTGGAAGGATGCGCGAGCGCATTCAAAGAAGATGAGGAGTCCGTCGTCGAGGCGGCCACCCACGGGCTGCTGGGCGCGACTGCGGCTCTCACCCTCGCCGCGCTGGCATGGGGCCTCGTCAATTTCGGCGTGCTTTTATGGCTGCCGAGCGCGCTCGTGGCCGAGGGCCAAAGCGTCGGTCTCGCCAGCGGAATCATCGCCCGCTCGGCACTGCTGGCCGCGCCGACCATCATCATAGCCAGCTATCTCTATAGCCTCTGGAGCACCAAGTGGTCCCTGATGAGTGCGATCGGGCTGACGACCCTCGGGCTCCTCGCCCTGATGTTGCGACAAATTGGGACTTGGTCTGTAGCCTCCAGTCCCATCGTGCCGCTCTGTCTTCTCATCGTCGGATCCAGCGGCGTCATCTCGATGCTCTTGCCTTACGCCGCCGAAAGCTATCCGGTCCGAGTACGGGGCCGCGCGACCGGCTGGGTCGCCGGCTGGAGCAAAGTCGGGGGGGTCTTGGCGCAGGGGTTGAGCGTCATCGGCCTGATCCCCGCCTTGGGTGCTGCCGCTGCGTTCGTTGCGATACCCGCCGCGCTGTCCTTGGTGCTTGTGGGAGGGTTTGGCAAAGAGACACGCGGACGGGACCTGCGCGAGCTCGAGGGGCGCGCAATTTTCGATTGATCAAGCTGATGTTTCGAATCGGCGAGCGAATCAAGGGTGATGCAAGCAGCACGGGAAATTGGTCGGAACCCATAGAGGAACTGCGCACCGCGCCATGCGTTGACAGATCACTCGGCGGTCGGGCCCGCGGGGTCGCTTCGGCCATGCCTTCGCTCGATCCCTGTCGATTCGACCGCGCTTCAGTGGCTCACGCGAGTGGCCCGACCGCTGACGATGGTTTCGGCATCGGTTTTGATGTAGTCAATTCGGCTGCCATCCGGGCTGACGCGGATGTCGAAGTGGTCGGCGCCGCCCAGCGTCATAGTACCGGTACAGTCGCTGCTCAGCGTGTAAGTGCCCGGTGCCACCACTCTGACGATCTTACCTGCGAAGCTGGCGGTAAAGGGATTGGTGACGCCGCCTTTGCCATCGAGGTACACCGTTCCCTGGAAGGTAATTGGGCCTACGCCGACGACCGTACCTCCACCCTGGGACATGTAGACCCCGCGCAACGTCGCATTCTCGCGTGGACATACATAGTCAGAATCATCGTCCGCGTCCAAGTCGTGCGCGCGGGCCTGTGGAACCCGTGCATAGAGCGCCAACGCAGCAAGCGCTGCGACCGAGATGACAGCGGTTGTTACGACGTAAACTATTGATTTTCTCATGCTACTATCCTCGGTGACTTCCAGTAACTTCCAGTCCTGTCCTAGTATGTCTGGGCGAGTGTCGTAAACTCTCCGCCGACGTGGATCAGGGTGCACTGCACCGCATTGGAAGTCCTCAAGAACAAACGAAAGTCGCTCAAGGTTACGTAAGGAATTTCAGAAGGGACGCCGGAATCGGCGGTTCGGACTGCCCCGCTGCGATCAGGTCTGGTGGCTGCGACTGGGATCGAGATCGAGCGCATCCAGCCCGCCCATCCCGAGCAGACCGGCAGACATGAGCGCATGCATCTGACTCTCAAGAAGAAGCGACCAAGCCCGCCGCGAAGAACCCATGGCACATTCCCGGCACACCCAGTCCGAGCTCGACACATTCTCGGCACAGCACCGGCCTGCTTCCAAGCCCGGAGCCGACGCACGGAGGTCAAACCGCTGCACGTCGTCTCGAAGGCGAAATCGACTCGTTCGGCTGCCAAGCGATCGTTCTCCCGCAGTACCATTCGCGCCGCGGCAGTGGTCGCGAGCTCCGGCTTGAGCGGCGAGAGGCCGCTTGCAATCGGTCGGCATTTATAAAGTATGCGAAGGTCGTCTTGCCGGCACCATTGGGTCCTGCAATCGGGACGCACCGCGGTCGTCGTCTAGACATCGCCATGTCGAGAGCATATGCGAGGGGTCGGCACATCGATTGTCCTGCTGTAGACTGTTTCTGTGCGTCGCAGACCGGCAATGCTGATCCTGCAAGCCGTGCTGGTATTCCAGCTCGCGGTGGGAATGGCGCTGCCGGCGGCATACGCCCCCGTCTCGAGGCACGAGGCAGGGAATGTGCGCGCGGAGCACTGCCCTGAGCACGCCTCCCTCGATGAGAACCTCAAGGCCGGTGACGCTGAGACAGCCCCACTTGGGGGATCCTCTGATCGCGTGTCGGCGGAGCAAGGAAAGCCCGACAAGACACACGATTGCTGCCGCTCATCAGGATGTCAGTGCCACTGCACGTACACTCCCACGATCATGTCTGACCCGCTCGCCACGCTTGTCGTGGCCTCCGCCCTCCCCCTGCCTTTGGCCGGTACGTGCGTGACTAGCGCGCGCCCGGACCAGCTCTTCAGACCTCCCATCGCATAGCGCCCCGCACGCCCGCCTCGGAGCGGGCTCGTCCGCACGCGCCTGTCCCGGATCGCTTGGTTCGAACTCGAACTGTTGCGAGTCACCAGATGCGAGCCCTGCACGGATACTGACCGTTCCTGTTTCAAGGCAATGGTCACGCTGGGTGTGGATGACCGCTCGGCCAGCCTCTTGAGGATCGAGCCCAGTCTGCACATCGAGGGATTGCGATGTATCGAAATCGTTCTGCGCCCGCGTCTTTCTTGACCTCGCGACGGCGCTTTGTTCAGGGCCTTGCGGGAGGTGCTCTCGCGGTGGTCGGCGGACGTCACCTGAGGTGGGCTCAAGCCGCCGATCTCAACGCTGCGCTCTCCGGCACGGAGTTCAATCTCGAAATCAGCGCTCGGGAGGTGAACTTCACCGGGTCGCGGCGCACGGCCACCGTCGTGAACGGACAACTCCCGGCGCCACTCCTGCGATGGCGAGAAGGAGATCTCGTCACCTTGCGAGTCTCAAATCGACTATCGGTCCCTACCTCGATTCATTGGCATGGCGTGATCGTCCCAGCGGACATGGACGGCGTGCCTGGCATCAGCTTCAACGGCATTGGCCCCGGTAAAACTTACGTCTATCGGTTCCGCGTGAACCAGTCAGGCACCTACTGGTACCACAGTCATTCGCGATTCCAGGAGCAGACCGGCCTGTACGGCCCCCTCGTGATCGAGCCTCGCGGAGGTGAGCGGCACCGCGTTGAGCGCGACTACATCGTGTTGCTTTCGGACTGGACCGACATCGATCCCGAGCACCTCTACCGAGTGCTCAAGCGCCAGAGCGATTACTTCGACTTTCATCAGCGCACAGCGGGCGATTTCGTCACAGACATGCGAACCCGAGGTCTACGACAGGCGCTCGATGATCGGCTCATGTGGGGAAAGATGCGCATGAATCCGACCGATCTCTCCGATATTTCCGGTTACGCCTACACCTATCTCATGAACGGAACAACCCCGGCAGGCAACTGGACCGGGCTATTCCAGCACGGTGAAAAGGTGCGCCTGCGCTTCATCAACGGCTCATCTATGAGTTTCTTCGATATACGAATTCCGGGGCTCAAGCTACGAGTGATTGCGGCCGATGGCCAGGACGTGGAGCCGGTCTCTGTCGATGAGTTTCGGATCGGAGCCGCCGAGGTGTTGGATGTGATCGTCGAGCCCAACGATGATCGCGCTTACACGATCTTTGCACAGTCCCTCGACCGCACAGGTTACGCGCGCGGCACGCTCGCCCCTCAACAAGGCTTGCAGGCGGAGGTGCCCTCGCTTGATCCGCGGCCATTGCTGACGATGGCCGACATGGGGATGGCTCATCGCATGGCCGGGATGGCCGGAATGAAAGGCATGGCCCATGGCGGAATGGACATGGGACACGAGATTGGCCCGACCGTCCGTCACGCGCCGGCCGAATATGGGCCTACCGTCGACTCGCTCGCTATGCAACCTCAAAGCCGCCTCGATGATCCGGGCGTCGGCCTACGCGACAACGGGCGCCAGGTTTTGACTTACGCCAATCTACACACGCTCGGAGGCCCGATCGATCCACGCCAAGCCGGACGGGACGTGGTGCTTCATCTCACCGGCCACATGGAGCGCTTCATCTGGTCGTTCAGTGGCAAGAAGTTCTCTGAAGCCGAGCCTCTGCGATTCAGCTATGGCGAGCGGCTGCGAATCGTGCTCGTGAACGACAGCATGATGAATCACCCGATTCATCTACACGGCATGTGGGGCGAGCTGCAATCGGAGCAAGGAGACTTCCTGGTCCGAAAGCACACCATCACCGTGCAACCTGGACAGCGCCTCGCCTACGGAGTGACGGCCGATGCGCTGGGTCGCTGGGCTTACCACTGTCATTTGCTCTACCACATGGAAGCCGGAATGTTCCGTGAGGTTGTGGTCGAACGGGTCCCCGGGCAAGAGGTGCAGCCGTGAAGCCGCCCTCCAGGAGAATCGTCAGGTGGCTCTGCGCATGGATCGCGATCAGCCTCTGCCGCCTTACGCCCGCTCAGGAGTCGCCCGACCTTCCTTCGCAGCATGTCCCGCCCGATCCGCCACAGGCCACTGGACCTACGATGCCGTACAAGACCATGGCTTCCATGATGCAGATGGACGATGCTGCTCGGCTGGGCAAACTCCTGATCGATCAATTGGAATGGCGCAACACCAATGACGGCGCCGCCGCGGTCTGGGAGGCGGAGGGCTGGTACGGCAGCGACCACAACAAACTCTGGATCAAGACCGAGGGCGAGCGAGTGGGCGGCACCACTCAAGATGCGCGAATTGAAGCATTCTGGGATCGAATCGTGACGCGTTGGTGGGATCTGCAGCTCGGCGCTCGAGAGGACTTCGGCAATGGCCCCGGCCGGACATGGGCTGCCGCGGGGCTCGCGGGGCTCGCTCCATACTGGTTCGATATCGAGGCGACGCTCTACGTGGGCAACGCGGGCCGTACCGCGGCGCGAGTGAAGGGCGAGTACGACATCCTAATCACCCAGCGCCTCATCGTGCAGCCCGAGGCCGAGGCGAACCTCTACGGTAAACGCGACCCGGCGCGAAGGACCGGTTCGGGTCTTTCGGATCTCGATCTTGGGGTCCGAGTGCGCTATGAGGTCCGGCGCGAGTTTGCCCCGTATATCGGGGTCGCCTGGCAGCGCCGCTTGGGAGCGACCGCTGACTTAGAGCGCGCCGCCGGCGCGAGCGCGAATGATGTTCAGGTCCTTGCTGGGATCCGGGCCTGGTTCTAGGTCCCGTCAATCTCCGATTCGTGAAGCGATAACGTTCTACCACAGAGGATACTTATGAAGTCTTCAACACTCCTGTCTGGAATCGCACTGCTGGCTCTGGTGGGCGTAGCGCATGCGCATGCGCACCTGAAGCGGTCAATACCGGCTGATGCCAGTGTGGTCAGCGTGGCTCCGTCCAGCGTCGTGCTGACATTCTCGGAGGCGGCACGGTTGACGGCGGCATGGATTCAGAAGGGTGATGCGGCAAAGCAGAAACTCGGGCCATTGCCTGAAAGGCCGGCAACGGAAGTCACCGTGGCACTGCCGGCGCTGCAGCCCGGCACCTATGTCGTGAGCTGGAGGGCCCTTAGCGATGACGGCCACGTCATGCCGGGGCAGATCCGCTTCGCGGTGTCCGAGAGCCCCGGAGCCGGCCCAACTCAACACTGAGAATGCTGCGCCCGTGCAAGACATCCTTTCCGTCGCGCTGCGTGCACTCAGCTTCCTGTTCCTGCTGCAGGCGGCCGGGGTTGCACTCTTCCTCGCAATCTTCGGCCGGCTCTTAGCCAGCTCCGCCGATGCCATTCGTGGGCTGGGCCGATGGTCAGCACGGGTCGGACTCGCTTTCGTGGCTGCGCACTACGCGCTTGAGGCTGCCCGCATGGCTGGAGAGTTCTCCGGAATCTGGGACCTGTCTTTGCAACGAACAGCACTTCGATCCGGCGGCGCCGCCTTCGGCGTGCGTGTACTGGGGCTGTCCTTGGTCGCTCTTTCCCTGCGCCGTGTTGACGCCGGCGCGCTGGTCCTTGGAGTCGTCGGAACCGCAATCGCGGTCGCCGCATTCATACTCGTCGGCCACACTGCGGTACATCCACAGCGATGGATTCTTGCTCCATTACTCATGCTCCACCTACTCATCGTAGCGTTCTGGCTGGGAGCCTTGTTGCCACTCTATCTCGCAAGCCTCCGCGAGTCGCCAGAAATATCAACGACACTTGTGAATGCCTTCTCGCGGCTCGCGACTTGGCTCGTGCCGGGAATCCTGGTGGCCGGGGTCGCGCTCGCGATTCTGCTGGTACCGAGCATCGGCGTATTTGCCCAGCCCTACGGATGGCTGCTGCTCACGAAGGTGGCGCTATTCGCCGGTCTGATGGGGCTTGCCTCATTGAACAAGTGGCGACTGGGGCCCGCGCTCGGGCGCGGCGATCACCGTGGCGGGCTTGGATTTCGGCGATCGTTGCTCTCTGAGTATGTGTTGATCTTCGTCGTGCTCACGGTGACGGCGGTCATGACGACCTTCTTCTCACCGGAGTGAGCTCGAAATTGCTCGATGGAAACTTCCCGGACATTCAGTGAGTTAGTGGTGGCCAGGGAGGGAATTGAACCCCCGACACGCGGATTTTCAGTCCGCTGCTCTACCAACTGAGCTACCTGGCCTGTGACAGAGGAGCCGCGTATTAGACAAGTGCCCACGACCGACGTCAACCTCGTTGTTAATCAGTTACTTGGCGCAGCGGGCGGGTAATTTCAGGTCAACGCAAATGAGTGTTTCACTGATTACAGCGGCGAGAGCGCCTCAGCGGCGCGCGCCACCTCGTCGAGCACGACATAGCGCTGTCTAAACTCGATGGGCCAGCGCGCCGGACGACCGCTCGAGAGCTCCAGGCACGCATACTCGATCTCCGCACGGACCAGAGACAGGCCGCTGGCTTCCTGCCTGACCTGGAAGCGGCGTCCGACGCGCACCTTGCCCGGGCCCGGGAGCAGCCAAGTTGCGATCTGGACGGTGTCGCCGAGCAACGCGGGGCGCAGGTAGGCGATCACGCTGCGCACCACCGCCATGCCGCGATCGAGCTGCAGGCACTTTTCGATGGGCAGACCGAGCGCCGCAGAATGCTCCCAGGCGGCCCGGTCGAACCAATTCACATAGACCGCATTGTTGACGTGCCGATAGGCATCGATGTCGGCCGATACGACCTCGAGGGTTACGACGAAGGGCACCGGTAAGTCCCAGCCGGGACGATCGCCGTCGTTCATGGTGTGTGCCAGCCCATCGGTACGCCCGAGACGTCAACTACTTGGGGACATAGTCCTTCGGTTTCTCAGACCCGGTACCGAAGAAGAATTTCTCCATCTCCGCGACGAGGAAGGCACGAGCCTTGGGCTCGATGGGGGTCAGGCGGTTCTCGTTGATGAGCATCGTCTGGTGCGCGACCCATTGCGCCCAGGCCTCCTTCGAGACATTGGCATAGATGCGCTTACCGAGCTCGCCGGGATAGGGGAGGTAGTCGAGACCCTCGGCCTCGCGTTTCAGGACCACGCAATGTACACGTCGCGCCATCGATGAAAGTCTACGCCAAGCGCAGAGCAGTGGGCTGCGCTCTGATACCCGATGCGTCCTCTGGATCGGCGGGAGAGGTGCCGAGGGATGACTGCGGCTGCATCGAGCCGGGCGAGGCGAGGCGGCCCAAAAGCTGGCGCACGGGCTGCGGCAAGCCCACGCGAGGCGGTGCGGCGAGGCCGTACCAGAGCCGGGATCGCTGCGGGTCCTCGACCGGGGTCCGCAAGTTAGCCGTCGGAGCGCGCACGAGGAGCGGGTGCAGCTCGAGGTCAAAGTGCGTGAACCCGTGCTTGATGGTCTCGAGCGGGCCGATCATTTCGGCGCCGGGCAGCTCCCGTCGACACCAGTCGAGGGCATCTCGCTCGCAATCAAACTGCGGCGGTGACCAGAGGCCACCCCAGAGACCGCTAGCCGGACGCTGCTCGAGCAAGATGGCCCGCACCGCCCGAGAACGCGGGTGCGACCCCTGAGGCACTTCATCAATGCCTGACCCCTTGAGATGTGTCTCAATCAACAAGAGTGTGGCGTGCTTCAGGGGCCTGCTCCGCCGCCGCTTCGGGGTCGGCAACTCCGCCTGGCGGCCCTGGCGAGCGGCGATGCAGCGATCATTCATGGGGCATACGCTGCAGGCGGGACGCGCGCGGGTACAGAGCGTGGCGCCCAGATCCATGATCGCCTGGGTGTAGTGGGCGGTTTGTGCCCGGGGTGTGCACTCATCCGCGAGGTGCCACAACTGCGCGAGCACGCGCGCGCTCGCCGGGTCGCCTACGACGCCATAGACGCGCGACAGCACCCGCTTCGCGTTGCCCTCGAGAATCGGGTGGCGCTGGCCGCACGAGAGCGAGAGCAGGGCGCCGGCGGTCGAGCGGCCAATGCCCGGAAGCGACTCGACCGCCGCGATCTCGCGCGGGAATTCTCCCTGATGCTCGCGCATGAGGACTCGAGCGCAGGCGTGCAGGTTGCGCGCACGGGCGTAGTAGCCGAGGCCGGTCCAGAGGTGCAGTACCTCATCCAGCGGCGCAGCCGCCAGCGACTCGACGGTCGGGAAGCGCGCGAGGAAGCGCTCGTAATAGGGGATCACGGTGGCGACCTGGGTCTGCTGCAGCATGACCTCGGAGATCCAGACGCGGTAGGGCGTTGCCGATTGCTGCCAGGGAAGATGCCGGCGGCCGTGCCGGTCGAACCAGGCAAGGAGGCGGGCCGCGAATTGCGCGGGCGGCATGCATTGAGCGGGCGGATCGACCGCCGCCATCGAATCGGACGGCACGCTCGATGGGCGCGAGGCGCCGATGTCTTGGGGTCCATTCACCCGCCTGCGCACCACCGCTGTCTCCCTTGAAAAATTGAGCCGAATCATAGCTCAAGTGTGCGGTGGATCCGGCCGATAACCCTTACTCGGTGACCCGGATTGCGGGTGCTCGAGGACACCCATGCACAGCTGGCCGATCCGCATCAAGCTCCTGGCGCTCCCGCTCCTGGCGGCGCTCGCGCTCGCGGTGACGCTGTGGCTGCCGGGCCCGAGCGCTCTGCCCCGTGCGCAGATTGGGTGGCTCGCCCTGATCACGGTCATCGTGCTCATCGCGGGGGCCTGGTTAACGGCGAACGCACTCGACCGGCGCCTCGCGCAGCTTAAAGAGATGACCGCGCAACTGTACGACCGCACCGCCCCTGGAAGCGCGATCGAGGAAAGCGTCGGTGTTGAGCAGGGCGATGAGCTTGCGCGGCTCTCGAGTCAGCTCAAGCTTGCGGTGTTTCGCAGCCGTGAGCGCGAAGCGCAGCTGCGCCGCTCGGCGGAGTTCTTGGACTTCGCGCAGAGCGCCGGCGGCTTCGGCATCTTCGATCTCAACATCGCAACCGCCGAACTCATGGGCACCCCGCTCTTCTTCGAGCTTACCGGGCTGCCGGCCGAGAAAGTGCCGCTGATGCGCGATGAATGGCTTGCGACGGTGCACCCCGAGGATTTCGAGGCGGTGGTGAATGAGCTCGGAACCGCAATTGCAATCGGCGGATCGTTTCGGGTGGAATATCGATCACTGAGGGTCGACCAGGCGATCTGCTGGCTCGGCGCCCAGGGCCGGGTATCGCGTGATGCGGACGGCAGACCAATGCGCGTCGTGGGCACGCTCACCGACATCACGCACCGCAAGCATCTGGAAGAAACCTTGAGGCACACGAGCGAGTCGCTCAACATCGCGCAGACCGCTGCGGGCGTCGCGACCATGGATCTCAATCTCGCCCGCCGCAGCTTCATCTGCTCGGACAATTTCCGAGCCCTTCTCGGGCTCTCGGGCAGCTCACAGCTCAACGACGTGAGCGCACGGCTCGAGCGCGTGCATCCCGAGGACCGCGAGCGCTTGCTGCAGGCACCTGGCGAGTGCACCCCGTCGCAGCCGACCTATCACTGCGAGTATCGCCTGTTGCTTGAGGATGGAAGCGTGCGCTGGATCTCCGAGAAGGCGCAGGTGGTGCATGGGACGAACGGTGAGCTCGTGAGACTCACGGGCGCGCTCATCGACATCACCGATCTCAAGCGCACTGAGGAGGCTCTGAGCTCGCTCGAGAAGCGCCTTGCGCGCACGATGCGCGGCACCCGCGATGGTGTCTGGGAGCTTGACTTGAAGCGCAACCGCCTTTGGTTCGGGCCGCGCTTCGAGGGACTGCTGGGCTTCGACACGGGCGAGCTGCACTCCTCGGTGGAGCGTTTCTATCTCATGGTGCACCGGCAGGGTCGACGCGCGGTCAGGCGCGCGATCGCAGCGCACCTCGAGACCGACCAGCTGCTCGACATCGAAACGCGCATCAAGCACAAGGCGGGCCATTACGAGTGGGTACGGCTGCGCGCGCAAGCGGAGCGCGATGCCACAGGCGCGCCCACCTGGCTTGCGGGCTCGATGCAGCTCGTCACGGACCGCAAGAACGCAGAGCAGGCGGCGCTCGATGCAAAGCTCGCGGCGGAGGCGGCGAATCGCGCCAAGAGCAACTTCCTCGCCAACATGAGCCACGACATCCGCACACCCATGAACGGGGTGATCGGCATGGCACAGATACTCGCCGAGACCGCGCTCGACCATACGCAGCGGGAGTACGTCGACCTCATCAAAGGCAGCGCACAGGCGTTGCTCTCGCTGATCAACGACGTGCTCGATCTCTCGAAGATCGAAGCGGATCGGATGGAGCTCGAGGAGGTCGATTTCGACCTGCGGGACGTGATCTACGACACCGCTGCGGCCACCGCGCTGCAAGCCACCATGAAAGGGCTCGAGCTCGTCGTCAACATCGACGCCCAGGTACCGGTGCATGCGCGCGGCGACCCGGGGCGGTTGCGACAGATCGCCATGAACCTCGTGGGCAATGCCATCAAGTTCACGCACGAGGGGTATGTGCTGTTGCATCTATCACTGGTGGAAGGGGCCGCGGGATCCGGGCCGTGGGGGCGGCTGCTCAAGATCGCGGTATGCGACACCGGGATCGGGATTGCGCCCGACCGGCTGGATCGTCTCTTCAAGTCGTTCTCGCAAGTCGATTCCTCGACGACGCGGCACTATGGGGGCACGGGACTTGGACTCTCGATCGTGAAACGGCTCGCCGATGCCATGGGCGGAGGAGTGGGCGTCGAGAGCACGCCCGGGGTGGGCTCGTGCTTCTGGGTCACGATTCCAGCGCGCACGGTGTGGCAACAGGACGGTCGACGCCCCCTGGGCGCGAAGCGTCGTGTGTTGCTGGTCGAGGATCTCGAGGTGTGTCGACGCGGACTCGAGACGAAGCTCGGCCTCTACAGCTACGAGTCGCTCAGCGTGGCGAGCGTCGACGAGGCACTCGCACGACTGGAGAGCGGCGAGCACTTTGATCTCGTACTGGCCGATGAGCTCATGCCGGTGAAAGGCGCTCGCGAGCTTCTCACCGCGATGAGGAGCGATCCGCGTTTCGAACGGCTACCGTTCGTCGTGCTCTCCCTGTTTGGTTCGGATCAAGCGGCGATCGCGCGCTGGCCGCATCCGCCGGATGCGATCGGACTCAAGCCCTGGCGCGCGCTCAAGCTCGCCATCCTGATCGACAGCGTGCTGCGGGGGGAGGTGCAGCATGTGTCGAGCACGCCCGCGCCGGCGCAGAACGAGACACCGATTTTTGCCGGACGCCGTGTACTTCTGGTTGAAGACAATCCCGTGAACCAGCGCGTGGCGCAGCGCATGCTCGAGAAGCTCGCGGCCCAAGTGACGCTCGCCAACAACGGCGCAGAGGCGCTCGAGCGGCTGGCGGAGGGCAAGTTCGACGCGATATTGATGGACTGTCAGATGCCGGTGATGGACGGATTTACTGCTACGGCGAAGATTCGCGAGGGCGAGCGGTTGCGGGGGGCTCCGCGCATGCCGATCATCGCACTCACCGCCAACGTGCTGAGTGAGGATCGAGATCGTTGCGTCGCGGCGGGAATGGATGCACATCTCGGCAAGCCAATCGCGCCCAATCAGCTGGCCGATAGTCTTTCACGACTGATTCGTGCAGCGCACGGCGCGCAGGGAGTGGACCTCGAGGCGCTGCACGAGCTCACCGGCGGCGACGCGGCGTTCGAGCGTGAGCTCATCGACACATTCGTCGCGAGCGGCGACAAGTGCCTGGCAGACATCTTGGCGGCGCTCGAAACATCCGATTACGACACCATCGGCAAGCGTGCGCACGCGCTGAAGGGGGCGAGCGCGAACATCCATGCGCACCGCTTGAGCACCGCGGCCTCGAACCTGGAGGTCGCGGCGCGCGCCAACGCAGGTGACTCGATCGGCGAGCTGGTGCGGCAAGTGAGCGAGAGCTTCCGGGCGGTCAATCAACAGCTGCGTGGGGTGGGATAGCGCGACAGGGCATTAATGCTCGCAGCGCTCTCGGGATGCTCGAGCATCGAAGTGGACCTCGGCTTGCGGCGCCCGCGCCGCAGATCACCATCGCGCCGATGGGAGCTCTGTGGTGACCTCGGTTCCGCTGAGGATCCGCACCCGTCTCGGTGCAGACCAAATGGCTCATTTCTCGAGGTGACGCAACGCTGCGAGCGCTGCATCGCGTACCGCAGGCGTATCGAACTCGACGGTAATCCTGCCCTGACCATTTGCGCGCTGTTGAAGCTCAATTCGCAGACCGGGCGCCCGCATCACCTCGCTGATCACGGAAAGATCCGGTGCGCGCGCGGGCGCCCTGACCTCGCCGGCTTGTGCCTTGCGCACCCGGGATTCGGTCTCGCGCACCGATAAGTGCCGCTCGGCAACCATCTGCGCAAGCCGCACTCGTTCCTCATCATCCGCTAGACCCAGCAGTGCCCGTGCGTGCCCCATCGAGATGGCCTGAGTCTCGATCAGGGTCGTCACCTGCGGGGGAAGATCGAGGAGACGAAGCAGATTCGTAACCGCAACACGCGATCGACCGATGGCCTCGGCGACCTGCTCGTGTGTGAGTCCGAACTCATCGATGAGACGTCTGAGCGCGCGAGCCTCTTCCGCGGAAGTGAGCTCCTCGCGCTGGACGTTCTCGATGAGGGAGACCGCGATCGCATCCTGGTCAGTGAGCTCGCGAATGATGGCCGGTATCTGCGTCAAGCCCGCAAGCTGCGCGGCCTGCCAGCGCCGCTCCCCGGCGACCACCTCGAACTGATGCGGGAATCCGAGGACCGGGCGCACAATGATGGGTTGAATGACGCCCTTGGACTTGATCGAAGCGGCGAGCTCTTCCAGGGCTTCCGGGCCAGTCTGCGAGCGTGTCCCGAGATTGCCCCCCCGAATCGCCCGCAGCGGGATGGACCCGACGCCCTGGCGGTAGAGCTTGCGCGGCGGTGAGCCCAAGAATGCTTGCAATCCAGGACTTAGCTCGCTGGGCGCGGTCATGAGGCAAGAGTACATGAAGATGCCGAGGATCGCAGCTGCCTGCAGCATTGGCTCAGCCAAGCCCTCCCAGGGCCGCTATCGGCGCCGGAATCTCGAGTCCCAGGCATTGATTGCGGCCGGCCTGCTTGCTGCGGTACAGGCATTCATCGGCGGCACGAAGCAAGTGCTCCACTTTGAGCGAAAGATCCGGACCTTGAGAAGCCGTGGCGGCGACGCCGAAGCTCGCGGAGATCTCAGCCGAACCACCGCGTGTGAGAAATGGTGACTCCATCACCAGCTGACGAATTTTTTCAGCGACAAAAATAGCCCCGTCACGGCCGGTCTCAGGCAAAACGATGATGAACTCCTCGCCGCCGTAACGGGCAATCCAATCGCTGTTTTGCCGGATCGAGCGCTGCACGCGGGCGGTGAACTGCTCGAGCACCTCGTCCCCCGCCGCGTGACCGCGCTCGTCGTTCAGGCGCTTGAAGTGATCGATGTCACACATGAGCACGGCGAGCGGGTAGGCGTACCGGCGCGCGCGCTCGACCTCGCGGGGCAGCTGATCCATGAGATAGCGCCGGTTGAAGGCGCCGGTGAGCGCATCGGTAATCGACATGAGGCGGTTGCGCTCGTTCGCCGCGCGCAACGAGTGCTCGAGGTCGAGGATGCGTCGGCCGGCATTGAGGCGCGCGATGAGCTCGGGCTCGTGAACCGGCTTGATCAGATAATCATCAGCGCCCGCGTCGAGGCCGGTAATGATGTGCTCCTTGGCCTCACGCGCGGTGAGCAGCAGCGTATAGACATAGCCGTCGAGCTGTAATGCGCGCACAGTCTTGCACAACGCGATGCCGTCCATCTCCGGCATCTCCCAGTCCGTGATCAGGATCGGATAATAGCGGTGCGTCATCCGCTCGAGTGCTTCTGCGCCGTTCTCGACGGCATCGACGTCGTAGCCCGCCCTCTTCAGAAAGCGCGTCATGAGCATGCGGGTGACGGGGTCGTCCTCGGCGAGGAGGATCGACGTCGAACTCTCGGTGGGAAGCTCGAGCAATGCGGGCGCGGTGGCTGCTGAAGTCACGGAACGCACCGTACCGCGGTCGTCGGCAACGCTCGTGACGCTTGTCACGCTTTGTGTGGATTCGGGGTTTCCCGTCGCGAGCGGCTTGTCTGTCATGGCTCGGCCCCAGGGAGCTTGGCCGAGCGCGCGACGCACGCTCCTGGCCAGCCACCTGCTAGCGCCTGTGGGCTTCTCTCAAGTATCGGCCTGAACGCGCGCGACTTGATGCATTCTGATTGGCGGAAGTGTGCACCACGCAGCCCGATTTCAGGGAAAACCGGACCTCCGTCGCTTCAAGTTCGCGGCACGCACTACCGATAATCTTCGGATGACCGAGCCACGCTCCCGTTCTAGCAAAGGCGCTCCCCCGGGCCTGCGTGCCCTCGCCGCCAGCGGCGATGGTTTCTGGGAGATCGACCTGATCGATGGCTCCGCCTGGTTCAGCGAGTGGTTTTATCAGAAGCTCGGCTGGTCGCCGGAGACCAAGCGTGCGGCGGTCAACGATCTCAAGGACGCACTCGACCCAGCCGAATGGGAAGGCTTCATGCGACGGTTTCGTGCGCACCTCGAGCAAGCGGTGCCCTTCGATCCGCGTCTGTCGGTTAAGTGCGCGGATGGCAAGCGCGAATGGTGGCAGCTGCGAGGCCGTGCCGAGCGCACCGACGGGGGCCTTCCCATATACGTGGCTGGGAGCGCGCGCGAGCTTTCGGCAGCGGAAGCCATTGAAGCGTGTCCCTGTGGGGCGTTCGATGAGCTACCAGTCGCAGCGGCGATCCTCGATGCTCGCGGCGAAGTGCTGCACACCAATGCGCTCTGGCGCGAGCTCGCGCCATGCTCGGGCGCCACCTTCGCGCAGCAGATCCAAACCAGCGCGCGCGGTGTCGAAACTCTTGAGCTCACGATCATGCCCCCGGTGGACTCGCGAACCGGCGTTGCGGAGCGTAAGCGCTCGCTCTCTGGGCATGCCAGACGCTATGAATCTTCCGGGGAGCTGCGCTGGGTTGCGGTGGTCAAGGGCCGTTGAGGAACCTTCCCGTTCCGGTGACCCTCAAGGGTCGTTGTGCAACTCGCCGGGATCAGGATCCACCGAATGATTGTCGGGAGCGGTCACCGCCGGAACTGCCGCGTTCGCGTTCTCCTTGCCGGTGAACCAGCTCACTGCGTACTGCACGAGCTGCGTGCCGGTCGAGAGATTGAGCTTGCGCTTGATGCGCTGACGATGCGATTCGACGGTTTTGATCGACAAATTCAGGGCGTGCGCAGTCTCCCGCGTGGAGAGGCCCTTGCCAATCATGTGCAAAATCTGCAGCTCGCGGTTGCTCAAGCGATCGATCGGGTTCGCCGAAATGTACGATCCACCTGCTGCAAACTTCTGGATCATGTTGTTGCCGACGGCCTCGGACACATAGATGCCGCCATCGAGAACCCGGCGCAAGGACACCAAGAACTGTTCGCTCGCCGCCTGCTTCATGATGTAGCCGTTTGCTCCCGCCGAGAGCATACGCTCCGCGTAGATCGTCTCATCGTGCATCGACAGCACGAGGATGGGCAGGTGGGGGTGATGGGCGCGCACATCGCGCACGAGCTCGATACCATCGCCCTGCTTCAAACTGATGTCGGCAATCACGATGTCGGGGTTGAGCTCCTTGATGGCGGCTCGCGCGTCGCGGGCAGTCTCAGCCTCGCCGCACACCATGAGGTCTTCCTCATTCTCCATCACTCGCCGCAAACCCTGACGGACGATCGGATGATCGTCGACGATCAATACCCGTCGCACGCGCCGCTTGCCCTGATTCGCTCCGCCCTGAGCTGTGGAATTGCGCATCCATGTATTACTCGCGTTCACTCTAACTTCCCTCCAGTCAGCTACATTGACCATCCAGCAACGCCATTTCGGACGGCTCTGCGGTCACTCGAACTACCGTTCCCCGCGGCATATTGGGCCCGATCTCGAACTTTGCGCCAATCATGCCGGCCCTGTACCTCATGATCTTCAAGCCCATCCCCGCTGCGGGCTTGTCGGGTACGCCGATTCCGACCCCATCATCCGTGATGCGAAGAGAGAAATTCTTTTTCGTCACGGTCAGAAATATCTCGACTCTGGAGGCATGGCCGTGACGAGCGGCGTTGGTCAATGCCTCTTGTGCTATGCGATACAAATGGCTCGCAGTCGTCTCACTCAGCGAGATGTCTGGCCGCAATTCCGCACGAAAGTTCACTTCCAGACCGTATAAATCCCGGCTGCGTCCGGCGAGGCCGCGCAGCGCGAAAGGCAGTCCGCCCCCATCGGTACACACTGGGAGCAGCCCCCGGGCCAGAGCGCGAGCGCTCTCAATGGATTGGTTCACGTGTGCGACGATCTCATTGACCTGGCCTATTGCCGCGGGGGCCTCGCGCTGGATGCGGGTCGCAACCCCGCGCAACATCAGAGCGATGCCGGTGAGCTCCTGGCCCAGCCCATCATGCAAATCGCGACCTATTGTGTTGCGCTCACGAGTCGCGACATTAAGAATTTCCTGCTCGAGCCGTTTACGCTCCGTGATGTTGCGCACGCTGATCGATATGCCGCTCGGAATCCCCTCATCGCGCACCACCACCGCTCGGTACTCGAGAAACTGCGGCTCCAAATCGCCGGCATCCCACCACCTTGGCTCGCATTCGAACTCGTGGTTCGCCGTCTCGCCGGTGTAGAGCACCTGCCGCAGACGGGCTATCACGGCTCGGCGGGCTTTCAGCGGCAAAAGCTCTGCGACATCGGCACCCACGATCTGGTCGATGGTGCGGCCACCCAGGCTGCGGTTGATAAAGCGGACGCGCAGCTCATGATCCACGAGCATCAATAGATCAGCGGTGTTGGTGGTGGTCACCCTGAGCAACTGCTCGGAGCGGCGCAGCTGTGCTTCGGACTCGCGCCGCGAGGTCACATCCTGAGTCACCCCCACCAAGCCCCGGGGAGCACCTGCGCTGTCAAACAGAGGCCGGGCGACCGTCGCATAGGATCGGTAGCGGCCATCGGATGCTTTCAGCCGAAATTCCTCGTGAACTTCGCAGTGGTACTTGAAGGCCTGATCGATAGCCCGTGCAATTCCGGCGCGGTCCTGAGGATGCAGGCGGCCGAGCAGCACCTCGAGGGTCGGATACTCATCGGGCAGACTGATTTGCTTGCCCTCGGCGATCGCGAACTCCAGCTCGTCGGTGGCCTTGTCCCACCGCCATGCGTGCATGTGAGCCATGTTCATGGAGAGCTTCAGCCACCCCATGCTGTTCTCGAGCGCGATTTGGGCAAGCTTCTGCGCCTGAACGTTCTGCATGGATCCGAAAGCGCGGAAAGGTTGACCGTCGACCAGCTCGAGATGTCCGATCATGCGCACCCAGATGCGCCTGTTTCGGAGGGTGACGATCTCGAGTTCGAGGTCGAAATGTCCATCCGTAGTTTCGGCGCGTACGCACGCCTCGTGGAAGCGGTGGCGGGAATCGGGTGTGCACTGCGCAAGCATTGATTCCCAAGAGACCGTGAAACTTTGCGGCGACGTGTCATAGATGCGGAACATCTCGTCAGTCCACGAGAGCTCGCGGGTGCCGTAGCT
>Ga0070734_10000885_pt1 | contig 51209 bp, 44 predicted proteins | sample Coa_R1_8_FD_66444 | JGI IMG/M metagenome (GOLD analysis project Ga0070734, IMG submission 66444) | Surface soil microbial communities from Centralia Pennsylvania, which are recovering from an underground coalmine fire - Coalmine... | ecosystem: Environmental > Terrestrial > Soil > Unclassified ...
AATGACAGCGGAACGGCGTCCGGGAAGGACCAGTTCCGGGTGGCGAACTTCGAATGCTCGACCATCGGTCATGGCAATACGGAATGGGCGAAAAGGACGCTTGCGCAGTGCTTTCAATAATTCTTCGGGGGCCATCGTTCCATGTTACCGGAAGAACGAAATGCTCGAAGGGCTCGAGACTTCGTAATCTTCACGCGTGTTATTCTACGGCTTTTTTTGTCGCGCACCACACCGAGGCTGTCCCCGTCACCGGCTCACGAAGTAAAACAGATTCGGTCCATCCAACAGCGCGTACTCCGGTTCCGTCATCTCGCTGGGCGAACCGGTGAAGGGAAGCAGCTGCAGCGCGTGCCGATCATGGAGGCGGCGCAAGCCCTCGTGGAACGCATTCAGCGATAAATCCGTATGCCGATCGCGCAGGGCGGCGAACAGTTCCGGCAGCGGGCAATCCTTGGCTGCCCCCCCCGTGCGGCGATGATCCAGGTACGCGAGGGCATCCACTGCCCAAGGAGTCTCGGCCGCCATGCCGTTGGGCAGCTGCGGCCCGGCCGCCTCGGCCCGACGCAGCGCCGCTTCCACCTGCTCGCCAAGAGCGTCCAGACGATGGGTCCAGCGCTGCGCTTCTTCCGCCAAGTGATGGCCCAGGGACTGAAGTTGGTGCTGCATCTCCGACAGCCAGAGTGGGATCGCCTCCTGATTGGTTTGCAGGATCGTCCGCAAATCCTTGAGTGCCTGGACGGGCGATTCCTGCTGGTGCAGGAACTCCATGGCGCGGGGCGTGATCCGCACCCACTCAGCGGTGGTTTTTCCCTTTGCTTCAGTCCGGACCACTTCGAGGAGACCATCCCGGAGTGCCCGGGCGGCGGCCTCCGCGTTGAGACCCGTTTTGCCGGCGAAGAGCCCCGGCAGCTTGCCACTCTTGAACAACCGTTGCTCGCCGGGCTCCGCCAGAGCGAGTTTCAGCGCGTCCACCAGGATTTCCGTGAGTTTGTCCATAAGCCTCCATCCGTAGCCGGCTACGCCTGGCCAGTGTACAGTGAAGGGAGGTCAATCGCGAATCCCAATTTTCGTTTTGGTTTGCCTCCATGGATAAAGGACAGCAGACTCCCAACGACGCCCAGCAACGCATTCTGAGCGGCATCCAGCCTTCGGGCAAGCTTCACCTGGGCAACTATTTTGGAGCTATCAAGCAGCACATTGCTTTGCAACGCGAAGCGCAGTGTTTCTATTTCATCGCCGACTATCATGCCCTGACGACCGTCCGCGATCCGGAGGCCCTGCGTCAGAATGTCCGCGATGCCGCTCTCGATTACCTGGCGCTCGGCCTGGACCCCGACCAAGCGATTTTCTTCCGCCAGTCCGATGTCCCCGAGGTGACCGAATTGGCCTGGATCCTGGCCACCGTGACCAACATGGGACTCCTCGAACGGGCCGTTTCCTACAAGGAGAAACTCGACAAAGGCATTGAAGCCAGCGTCGGTTTGTTTACGTACCCGATCCTGATGGCGGCCGACATCCTCATTTATCGGTCGCACCTCGTCCCCGTGGGGAAAGACCAAGTGCAGCACCTGGAGATGACTCAGGACATTGCCGGTCGCTTCAACCGGGCCTACGGCGAAATTTTTCCGATTCCGAACTACCGACTGGATAAGGAAGCCAAAGTGCTCGGCACCGACGGCCAAAAGATGAGCAAATCGTATGGCAACACGATTGAGATTTTCGCCGAAGGAAAGGCTCTCAAGAAAACAGTGATGGGTATCGTGACGGACAGCAAGACCGTCGCCGAGCCCAAGGATCCGGAGACCTGCAACGTGTTTGCTCTGTACAGCCTGTTCGCGACCGAGGAAGAAAAGGCGGCGCTGGCGGCCCGCTACCGTGCCGGCGGCATGGGTTACGCCGAAGCCAAGGGTGCGCTGCTGGAGAAGATCAACGCCCACTTCGCCACGGCCCGCGATCGTCGGAAAGCGCTCGCCAGCGACCCGGCCTACGTGGACGGGGTACTGCAAAAAGGGAGTCAGCGTGCGCGCCGGTATGCGGAAGAGACAATGGCCCTGGTGCGCGCGGGTGTGGGGTTGAGAGAACAGCAGCCGTCGGCCAATCGGCGCTGAAAGCCGGCTAGCGGTGGATCATCGCTTTGGGGATCTGAAGGCGGAGATTGCCGCTGCCGCCAAAAGCCCCAGCCGGCAGTTCCAGCCGCAAAAACTGGACCTTGTCCACTGGCGGCTCGAACACCAGCAAATCTTCAGTCCGTTTTCCGGGATAGACAGAAGTCGGTCCATTGATTTGGCCGGGAATCTGGGCACCTACTTCCGGAGTAAAGCGCTTGTAGGGATTACCGAAGTTGTCCGTCAGACTCGCCGCATTGCGTTCGGAAGCCGTCAGCGGTTCGGCCGTGTTTCCCTTGGCACGGCCTCCTCCCAGCAAATCCGCCAGTCCCACTGCATTCACTGTGGCCCCCGACCAGCCAAGGAAATCGATCTTGCGCGTACTGTTCATATTGTCGATAAACACCTGAATCGTGAGATGCTTGGCCGGCGAAACCGTTTCATCGCCCAGCACATCCTTGATTCGAATATTCCGCACCACCACCGCGCCGAGCTGAACGCGAACATCATTCTGCTGGACGGCGTCTGCGCTGGCGTCAGCCCAGCGTGCCTCTTTTTCCGGTGCGGCCTTGGCCGGCGCGATCGTGGTCTGTTCCGGGGCTTGGCCAACCCCCGTGGCGGCCACGGTGTCCTTGGCAGGGTTGGGCCTGATCATTCCGCCGAGCAAACCGAGCCAGAAGACGGCCACCACCAAGGCGCCAAGGCTCAAGGCCGATCCAGCGATCGGAAAGACAATCCCACGGCCGTGCTGAATGATTGCAACCACCAGGCCAGCGATGCCCAGCAGCAGCCCCAATCCACTCAAGGGCAGGCTTAACAGGCCGACCTGCGGAACCCAGCTGAACGCAAAGGCAACGATTCCCAGGATCAGGGACGGAATGCCCAGGCCATACGAGATGCGCGTGGTCGAGGGTGGGGTTTCCGAATCGTCCGAGCGTCGAACAACGATCTCCGCCGCCTTGGCATCGGCCTCGGAAGGGGAAGACCGCGGCTTGCGGGAGGAAGTCGGGCGTGGGGCCTCGGCTGGTGGTTCACCGCTGGGCGCTACTTTCACGGTTTGCCCGCACTGGGGGCATTTGGCCATGCGCCCGATCAATTGGTTCGGAGCGCTGAGTCTGCCGCCACAGGCAGAACAAACGACGGTAATCGGCATCGGTACACCTTGGGAACGCGCTGGTCATCGCCCACCGGGCCATTCGCTTTTGCGCCGAGGCGATGGTTCTCATTGTCCACAGAAAGGGCGGCCTCGACAAGGGAATCAACCGCCCACGCGAAAATGTCGAAACCGAAAAAATAGAAAATTTGAGAAGAAGATCGTTGCACGGGCTCGCAAATGGCGTTACCATTTATCCCACAACAGAGTTCGCGGCGTTCGGAGCCAACCGAGCGAATCGGCCACACCCTCGCGATCGGACTTGCTATGCTTTCCAATTGGTGGCGAAGAAGGGCAGGACAGAGAGAGAAAAGACCTACTCCATCGCCGCGTCGCCGGCTGGCTTTTGAACGCCTGGAAGAGCGGTTCTTGCCATCGGCCAAACCAATCGTTTCTGCGGCGGCGGAGGTTCTCGTTCCCGATCAGCCTGGGGATGCGGTATCCACCCTTGCCTTGTCCAGCGGCAGCGATCGCCTCGAGAACTCGTCGGCGATCGTTCCCCAGAGTAGTGGGATCGGCGACGCATGGCTCGCCGGGCTATTGCAGACTACCGCAATGCCCGACACTGCCCAGAACCCGGCAGACGACAGCCTCAGCCAACAAATCTCGTTAAACGATGACCAAACGATTCTGAGCTCCTTGCCGTTAGACCAAGGCAATCCGAGCAACAGCAACCAAAACAGCCCACCCGATGATGGTGTCGGTTCTTCCAGCGACAATACGCAGATCGGGAATTCCCCGAACGGGGGCAAGCAGGCTTCCGCCTTCGGTATCCAGCAGTTCACAGGGCCCGTGGCCGATTTGGGAGATGCCAATGCGATTCCGGTGACGACCGGGACGGCGAACGTCTTTTCGAGCAGTAGCAATCTTCCCTCCGACGCACTGGTCTCCGTGGGCGTTTCCGGAGCCGGCCCGAGCCTCGTCTCCGGTCAAGGCACGATCGCAACGATCCCGGACCTTCTGGCCCAAACTGACACGACTCCAGCGTCCCCGACCATTCCCACGGATTCGAGCTCGGAATTCCCGAGCACGCCTCAGGGTGTTAACCGTCCGGCGAGCGGGAATCGTTCTCCGGACACGAGCCTGGTCTGGCGTGTGGAAAGCCAACCGGAAAACTCCTATGGCATGGGCATTCGCTGGCTCGGTGCTAGTTGGAGCGGAACGCTTCGGGATCCGCATATCGGCGAGACCGTGGCGTACCCGGACGTGGTGGGCCTTCCACGTAGTTCGCTGAGCACATCGGGTTCGGGCGTGGCCCTGGACCGCATGGAAAACGCGACGGCCGGCATCGTGGGTATGGACCATGGCTCGTTAAACCTGATGCATCCGGCGAGTGTCGGGAAGGACGCGATTACAGAAACGCCGGAAGTGCTCGCTGGACATGAAACCCGGCTGGTAGGTAAACCGGCCTCGGGAATGAATTCCCTTCCCGGCGCGGTGCCGGTTTCGGAAATCCTTGCGGACAGTGCTGGCTCCGCAGCGACGGAACTCCTGCGTCCACGCGAGGTCCTGGGCTTGGGCCTCAAGGCGCTGTGGAGTGACGCGGTCCCCTCCCCGAACCTGGATGGTCAAGGCACGGAACACCACCAGGAATTAGCAAGCAGCGCCTCCGCATCCGCGTCCGCCTTGCCGTTCCGGGATGATGGATCGCTCTCCTTGCCGGTGCTGAATGCGTTTGCGGGCATGGGGATGTTTCAAGTCGAGGTCGCCCCCGGAGGCACCGGAACTGGAAAAGCGACCTTCGCGGCCAACAGCGGCACGACCGCGGTCTCCGTGGCCAACCATGGATCCTCGATCTGGACGATCCTGACGACCTATGCGCTCGTCATCGTGCCCCGGCAACGGAAGTATCAGCCGACGATCTTGGTGGTAGATCCGGATGACGCCACGCGGGATGCGCTCAGTGTGGGGTTGGTCCGGGCCGGTTATTATGTGCTCCCGGCGGCGAATGTGCGGGATGCCTGGGGAATGGTCCGCACGCCCAATGCCCGCATTGACCTGGTGCTGATGGATCCCAACTTGCCGGATGTGAGCGGGATTCACCTGTGCGCTCGGCTCCGGGAAATCTCGCCGGCAGTACCGGTCATGGTCTGTGCCGGAGAAGTGGAGCCTGCCGAGGTGCTCCAGCTCCAGCAGCTCGGTGTACGGTACTATCTGCGCAAGCCCATCGCGTTCGAAGAATTGCTGCATACCGTCAAAGCAATTCTTCCTTGACGCCTTCCGGCCGGCGGAGAGGGCTACCCAACGCAAGTGGAATGTGCGCCGCTCGTGCCCGAGCGGAATCGGCTACGATTATTTCGCCATCATGGTAAGGGGGCCCAAGCTCTCATGGCCGGGTCCCATAAAGTATTGTCCGGTCTCTCGATCGTGACAGGCGAAAAAATCACATCCCCCGCAATGGTATTCCAGGAGTTGGTTGCGCTCCGACCGATAGACCCGGTTCGCGCCCCCGCACCACGGGCATCCCTGGTGCTTTTCAACATAGGAACGATCCACTTCGTGGAACCAATCATTGGGTGTTCGAGCCAGATGCTCCACGGCTCCTCCTTACGTTTGGCACTGCGCAGGCGAGTCTTGCACGGCGCACCAAAAGCCTAGCACAAATTTTCGGGCCCCGCGCTGGCGCTATTCGCAAACGGAATGGGGAGCCGTTCTCTTGGCCTGCCCCGATAAATCTTGCTCCGGATGAAGGTTTACTCGTCTTGACGGGAATCCGTGGTCTGGCTAGAGTCCGCCCGCTTTGGGAGCAGTTGCGAAGGAAGCAAAGTTCTTTGCGGCGGCGCGAGCCGGGGCAGGAAGCGCACGGGCGGCCGGCGCGGCGATACCTCTTATTGTTGAGGAAAGGAAAATCCTATGGGCATGAAGCCGGGGATTGCCTTGATCGGTGTAGTTTGGACCGGGATCACGTTATCGGGGTGTGAATCCTGCGCCGCTTGCAAGGCGAGCAAGCCCTGGGGCCAGGATGCCACCGCCGCGGCGGCGTCGTCCAGCAATCCGAGCGGGTACCCAACCTCAGCCTGGGGCAATCAGGGGCGAACCATCACCAGCACTCCGCTCCCCTCCTCGGGAGCGATGACGCCGGCGAGCCAGTCGGCACGGGTAACCGACCCGGGCCTCAATTCCGCGGCCACGTCCTCTGCGCTGAGCCCAGCGGTCAATTCGTCTACGACTCCAGCGTCGGCCACGGGATTCACGACCAATGCACCGGACAATCGTTTCTCGACGCCTTCACAGCCCACGGCGACTGTCCCCAGTATGTCCTCGGCCGCAACTTCGAGCGGCAGCATGGATCAGAGCAGCCGGATTTCGAATACCGGCACGGCGACCACACCGGCCCCGCAAATGGCCTGGCCCATGACCCCTTCTTCCACGGGGAGCGGGATGGGAATGAAGGCACCGGATTCGACGTCGCCCAGTACGACGGCGACGGGCAATTCGAGTTATCAGACGCGCTATCCGGACGTCCAGCCGGCCGCGACAGTGCCGAGCACGCCGAGATTTAGCCAAGGCGGGAATGAGTGATCGTGCAATTACAGAATGCAAATTGCAAGATGTTCGTTTTCAACTTGCATCTTGCAATTTGCCATTTCTTCTGTCACGGAGTCCACGCCAAGGCCCGAATCTCGCCGAATTCCCGTGGGAGCTTGGCCCACGAACTTCCTGCATCCGTGGAACGATAAATCTCACCGCTCACGCTGCTGGCATACACTCGTTCCGGATCCGCGGGATGGACGGCAAAGTTCCAAATCGTGCTGTTTGCCTGGCCAGGCAGGGTGGCCACATGCCAGTTCGCGCCGGCATCGCTGGACCGGGCAACCGTGCCTACGCTTCCGGGCGGTCCGTCCCCGTTGCCCAGTAGTACCACTCCCGGCCGGTTGGGCAACTGGGCCATACCGCGAAAGTAGGACCACGGCAGCCGCTTCCCCAGTTGCAGCGGCTGCCACGTCTCGCCTTCATCCGTGCTCAGGTTCACGTCATTGTTGGTGCTGGCCAGGAGCCGTTTCTCCCGGCTGTCCGCCTGGATAATCGCCAGAGCGTGGATATCGAGCGAGCTCAGTCCACTCCCGACCTTCTGCCAGGTTTGGCCGGAATCGCAACTTCGCAGCAGGCCGTCGATTTCCACCCCTGCCCAAACGGTTTCCGGCTCGTTCGGGTCGGTAAGCAACGTGGTCACCCGTGTATGCATGATGCGTGGACACGCCTGCCGGATATCCACCGCAGGCTCGGCCCAGGTGCGTCCGCCGTCGGCCGAGCGAAATAGCCGGGAAGGGCATGTGCCTACCAGAATTACCTCGGGGGTCTGTGGCAAGAGGCATAGGGCCCAGATTTGTTGGCCGTTGAGCGGGGATTCGACCCGCGTCCAATGATCGGCTCCATCGGTAGTGCGGAAGAGACCTAGCTCACTACCAAGGTAAAGGATGCGTGGATCGCGCGGGTGGACGGCCAGGGCGCGGACATGGCATTCAACAAACATGCCGTCGGCAGCACGCACGAAAGTCTCGCCGTCGTCGGTGCTGCGCCACAACCCCTCGCCGATGGTGCCCACATAAAGCCGGTGCGATCGGTTCACGATTGCATCTCCAGAGATTGGGGTGCCGCTGCGCCTGGGCGTTGCTGGTCGGAAGCTTCCCCCTCATGGGCCACCCGAAGTGCCTCCACGAATTCGGCAGCCACACCGGTCAGGGTGATGCCGTGGGCATCGACCTCAATCGCGTGGATGCCGAGATACTTCAATGCGATCGATGCCCCGACATACAAGGCGACACCGGCAACGGCGGCCAGGCTGGCGACCACGATGATCTTCGCTTCCTTCTCGGAGTCATATTTCCCTTGAAACGCCAGGACAAGCGGAAGGCATCCGAACCCGACGGAGACGAGGGCGGAAATGGCGATCAGGACCGGCTGTTGCCAGCGCCAAAGGTTTCGGTGCAACGGGCACAACGGCACATACGCTCGGGCCGGCTTGCTCCGATACCAGGCCAGGAGAAAAAACGGCACGAAGGCAAACGGGATCCCCAAATAAATCCACGACGGACTGTACACGAAAACCTTGTTGCGGTACGTACTGGCCGCGATCCCACACCGGATACAGACCGGCGGGAGATTGCCTTGACGTGCCTCGTAGCGACCCAGCCGTATGGTGGCCATCAGGAAGATTTTATCACAAACGTACTTGTTTTCAGCGGGCGATCGGGTACAGTAGAAGAGAGGTCTGACATCCAATGGTCAGCCTCATCACTGATGAGATCGGGAGACCCCAAGTTACTCGAAGCTGACTGGGCGACGGTTTCGGGTGCTCTGTCTCTCGATCTCCTTTTTTTGTTTGCAGCCAATCGTATTGTTGCGTGCTTCGCTCCCGGTCCTTTCTGCCGGTCTTCGCTACCCCTGCCATGAAGGTCAAACAGCAGCCGGAAGATTTCCAGGTTGAAGAGCTAACGGACATTGTGCCGGCGGATGCAGGACCGTTTGCCTTGTATCGACTGGAAAAGAGCGGCTGGACCACGCACGATGCGCTCCAGGCAATTTGCCGGCGTTGGAAAATCGAGCCGCGGCGAATCGCGTACGGCGGCCTCAAGGATCGGCACGCTCAAACGATCCAGTACGTCACGATTTTCCACGGACCCCAGCGTGGTCTGGAGCATCATGATGTCATCGTGCGCTATCTGGGCCGGTTGAAGACTCCGTACACATCTCGGGATATCCGGGCCAATCGGTTTCGAATCACGTTGCGCAGCCTCACGCCGGCGGAGATTGCTGCCGCACAACAGGCCCTCGCAGAAGTGCGGATCGACGGCGTACCCAATTACTTCGATGATCAGCGGTTCGGGTCGGTGGGCGCGGAGAGCCAATTTGTGGCCCGCTCTCTGGTTTTGGGCCGCTACGAGGAAGCGCTGCGTTTGGCCCTGGCGGAGCCGTACCGCTACGACCGCGCCCCACAAAAGCGTGGCAAGGAGATTCTGCGTGCGCACTGGCGCGACTGGGCCACGTGCAAGGCGTTGTTGGCGCGCGGCCATACGCGGAGCGTGGTCGATTATCTCGTGAGTCATCCGGAGGATTTTCGCGGCGCCGTGGCACGCTTGCTACCGGAGCTACGCAGCCTCTACCTATCCGCGTACCAGAGCTATTTGTGGAATCGCATGCTGGCCCGGGCGCTGACGGAGCGGTGCCGGCCGGGACAGCTCATGCCGATCAATTTGCGCCTGGGCACCGTGCCGATGCACCGAAATCTCGACGATGCCCAGCGTGCCGAGCTGGCTGGATTGCGGCTGCCGCTCCCGTCGGCTCGATTGCGGCTCGACCCTTCGGACCCGCGGGCCGCTCTCACTAACGCCGTTCTGGCGGAAGAGGGATTTCCGCTCTGCGAGCTGAGGATCCGTGCCTTCCGCGAGCCGTTTTTCTCAAAAGGAGATCGCTCCGCCCTGGCCCTGCCGAGTCGGCTGGCGTCGGAGATGGGGGAGGATGAGCGCCATCCGGGGAAGCAGAAACTGATTCTCTCGTTCGATTTGCCACGGGGCAGCTATGCGACGCTCATCGTGAAGCGAATTCAGATGCCTTAAGAACCTGACCCTGCACATTTGCCGTGCAGCTTCAACAACGCTAAAGAGCGTTCCACCACATCAAATGCTGCCCGCGGCCGACCCAGTCGCCGCGCATTGGCTTTGAGCTGCGCCAACCGCTCGGGGTTGCGAATCAATGCAGTGATCTTGTATGACAGGGCCGCCAAGTTATTCGCCTTGATCGCCGCACCATTCTCCAGGAGGTGGTCACTGTTGCGGCTCTCCTGTCCAGGAATCGGGTTCACGACAACCATTGCTGCGCCGCACGCCAGGGTCTCCGAACTCGTCAAGCCACCCGGCTTCGAAACCACCAGGTCCGCGACGGTCATCAATTCATCGATCTGATTGGTGAAGCCGAACAGCTTCGTCCGATGTCGCGCCGGCACGTCCACTGCTTCCAACTGTGTCTTCACCGCCTCGTTGCGTCCGGTCACGACCAACAGTGTCAGCGGTTCCTCCACGGCCAAGAGAGTCCGGTAAAGTTTTTCAATGGGTCCCACGCCAAAGCCGCCGGACAGTTGCAAAATGACGGGCCGGTCTCCCACGAGGCCGTGGCGTGCCAAGCAGGCAACACGGTCCTTCGGCTGGCTGAAGACAGGATGGATGGGGATCCCGGTCACACTCAGGTTGGCCCGAGGCACGCCCCACGATTCCAGGTACACCGCCCCTTCATCGGTGGCCGTGAAGTAATGCTCGCACGGCTGATTGATCCAGAGCCGATGGGTCTCGAAATCGGTCGTCACCGTTACCTGTGGCACGCTCAGGCGCTCCTGCTTGCGGAGCGAAGCGATAATTTCGGCGGGCAAAAAATGGGTATTGATGATCAGGTCCCAGGGCTCGTCTTCGAGAAGGCGGATAAAGGGCCGAAGATTGAGCCGCTCGACCGCGAGGCGGAGCCGGTCCGACGTATTCCGTCCGAAGCGGTCCGGCTGATCCAGCAGATCGTAGATATACCCAAGCACATGCGGTGCCAGGTTGACCAGGTCCAGATAAGCCTTGCCGTAGACTCGGCGGAAGGCGGCATTGGTCAAGGCCAACACATCGAGGTTCTTGACCGTGGCGTACGGCACGACCTGCCGCAAGGCGAGCTCCACGGCCTCGGCAGCCCGGAGGTGGCCTGCCCCGACAGACGCTGATAACACCAAGATGCGTGGCTCCATGCTTCACCCTTCGGTTGGGATAGGAATTCGCCAGAAGTATACGGGAGAAGATGGGGGAATGTAAAGCAACGGCCGCCGCCGCCCGACATCCAGCCAGCAGATATAGCTTGCCCAGTGGATGGCGTTGACCCTGTCCGACTTGGCCGCTATAGTCCTCCCGCTTCTGCTGCTCGTAGCGGTGCCGATATCCAAGGATGGCCTGTTTGGACCAGAGAATCACTCATGAATCGTAGGTCGATCGCGCTGACAATCGCCATCGTGGTGCTGTTAGCGGGAGGAACCGGCGGCACGCTGGCGGCGCTCTTGCGCCACGAACCGGCATTCTATGCCCGTTCCGCCATGCCGGAGGGCCCGCAGCGCACCAAATCCTCCGGCGAGTTCGTCGGCGAGTTTGCCCGCTTGCTCTTCGGCATCAGCGATAAGCGCCAATGGGATGCGCGCTTCACCGAAGAACAGCTCAACAGCTATTTCCAGGAAGATTTTCTCAAGGAACATCCCAACGACCAGCCCCTTCCCGAGGGGATCCGCGATCCGCGTGTTGCCCTTGAGCCGGACAAGCTCCGTGTGGGTTTTCGGTACGGCCCGCCGACTTGGAGCACCATCGTTTCCATCGACTTGCGCGTCTGGTTGGTTGCCAAGGAACCGAACGTGGTAGCCCTGGAGTTTCAGGGCGTCCATGCCGGGGCACTTCCCATCTCTTCGCAGTCCTTGTTGGAATGTGCGTCGGAAGCCGCTCGCCGGCACGACATCGACCCGACCTGGTACCGGCACAACGGGCACCCGGTCTTGCTCCTGCGCTTCCAGGCCGGTCGAAGCCGCCCCACTTTTCAGGTCCAGCAATTCGACCTGCACCAAGGCATGCTTTCGATCAGCGGCCGTTCGCTGGACACCACGCCGCAAAGCAACAGCGGCCGACAAAACTCCGCCGAATGATTTTTATCCGGGTTCCACCGCCCCTCTGCCATCGAACGTTAAAGCCCAGTCATTCGCGCCGACACGGTTGAGCACAGCCGAGCCGCGCAAGCGCACCCCAATCAGTTCCACGGCCAAGCAATCCGCTTCGCACTTCTGCCAAGAAAAGGTACCGTGATCCCAGCGAACGACATGGCCACGGTTGCCGCTGATGGGACCCTCATAGTCGAGATACAAGCGGCGGTGGTCAAACGTAGCAGTTGCGGCCGCCACCATGCCAGGCTGCGGAAGTGTGGCCAGCCTCCAGGTGCGCAGAACATCCCCGGCTTCGAGCATCAAGTCCCAGTGCATGAAGGGATGATCATGTTCAAGGATGACAAAACGTGGCATGATCCGTTTCCTGGCCGAGCCGAAAGAGCTAACGGACCGTACCATTTTACAGCCCGATCCGCTCGGAAAAACACCGAGATGGGCTGGCTCGACGCTGTGGAACGCGAAATAATGAAGGAGAATGCGAGAATCGCTCGGGTCAGATCGAGGCTGCGATGAAGTTGAGCCGCGCCAGCAATTATGCCCTTCATGCGGTGGTTTATCTCTCCACTTGCAAGAACGATTCCTTGGTCGGCTCGCAAGACATGGCCCGACTCTTGGGAATTACCGAGAACCGGCTGGTGCGCGTACTGAAATCACTGGTGGCAGCACGGCTGTTGTGGTCGTTGCGGGGGCCTGGCGGCGGCTACCGACTGGCTAGGCCGGCGTCGCGCGTCTCGGTGCTGGATGTGATCGAGGCCGTGGATGGACCTGTGCGCGGCACAGTTCCTTCCCTTGGCCAGCCGGGCCGAGAAGAAGTGGAACATCGTCTGGAGATAATTTGCCAACAGGTGGCGGAATGGACGCGCAATCTCCTCGGCAGGATTTATCTCTCGGATTTGCTCGAAGCACGTGCTGCCGGTCTTCAGGCTTCCCTTCTCTTTCAGCGGCCAGGGGATGAGAAGCAAGCCCTTCCGCCCGAATTGGCCGAGGGGCTCGAGCAGATCCGCAGGCTGATGGCCGCCCGCGATCGACGGACCGAGGAAAGCGGATAGAGGGAGATGGCCTGATTCCTGGACCCCTCATCCACGGTACATGCGCTCGGTCCGATTACAGCTCATTGCCCCTTGGCCGGCGGCTCGTGATAGAAAATGTCCAGGCCAAATTTGTTTTGCAACCGCTCGGAGAGCTCTTCGCGCTCATCCTTGGGCGTCTCCAACAAATCGTCGCCGAGCCAATCTTCGACCGTTACGCTTCCCCCGGTCAGCCAGCGCGTAAGTGCCTGATTGCGTGGGAAGCAGGGCTTGTAATCGGCCAGACTGATGCGTGCATTGATGATCGCGCTGGTGATGGTCGGGTTGGAAGCGGGATCATAAACCGTGATCCGCCGAATGGCCTTCTTCGGGATGAAGCCGTCGTAAAGGCAAACACCTACCTTCTGGAGCGACTCACGCCATTTCTCCTGGTATTTTTCCCGCACCTTGCGATAACTTTCCAGGCGGCGATGCTGTTCCCGTGCGTTCTTGGCCTTCTGCCGGGAAGACTGTTCGAGAAACCACTCGCATGGCAAAAAGTTGCTTTTATCTAGGAGCGTGGTTTCGATCTCGATGATCCCGAAGCGATCGTTGCCATTGGTACTTTCAAAAAACGCAAACAGGCCCGGATAGACATCGGAAAGATAAACCGGCTCATTCGTCGGATTGACCCCTACAACCGGAGCCAGCTTCGCAACCCGTTCCGTCGTTCCGCAGTATAGCCGAGCGTTGGCCCTACTGAGCTTAACCATAGTAAAGGTCCCTTTTCTCCTTTCTATCATTATGCAGTTTACGGCAGCGGCAGCCGTTTTGCAATGAAGCAATAGCCGTGATTTGATAGAATATGGCCCAGCTCGAGCGATAGCCATCCCCTGAAACTCTCCCCAAAAGTTGCAGCCAGGGACTCGCGGAAGAGCTTTGCAATGTGTAAGATAGCGGATTATGGCAACCCTCGCCGGTAACTTTTTTCCCTCCTAGAGGCAATGCGATGATGCGACTGCTCCGAACCCAGCTCTTGCCCGTCCTCGTCGTTCTCGCCATGGTTTTTGCCACGATGTCGGCTTCCGGGGAATCGTGGCCACGGTTTCGCGGTCCCAACGGAACGGGCATTGCAGCCGACAAGGACATCCCCGTCGAGTGGAATGACAAGGAGGGCGTCCTGTGGAAGACGGCGATTCCGGGTCTGGGCAATTCTTCGCCCATCGTCTGGAATGATCGAATTTTCCTTCAGTCGGCCACGGAGGATGGGAAACAACGGCTCCTGCTCTGCGTGAAGGCGAGCGATGGCAAGATCCTGTGGACGCGGCCAGTGCCCGCCTCGAAAGGGCATATCAATCCCAAGAACAGCCTCGCCTCGTCCACGTGTGCAACCGATGGAGAACGGGTTTACACGATGATCTGGGACGGTACCAACGTTGCCGTCGACGCCTTTGATTTTCAGGGCAAGCACCTTTGGAAGCAGGACCTGGGCCGGTTCACCAGCCAGCACGGCCCGGCCACCTCGCCGATCGTTTATGGCAACAAGGTGTTTATTGCCAATGACCAAGATGGTGCGGCCGAGGTGTACGCCATGGATGCCCATGACGGCAAGATCGTGTGGCAGGCTCCGCGGCGTCCCTTCCGTGCCTGTTACTCTGTTCCGTTCATCCTGGAGCAGCCCGGTGAACCGGACGAGCTCATCGTGGCCAGCACGGCGGGCATCACCAGTTATGATCCCAACAATGGCAAAGAGAAGTGGTCGTACACGTGGACATTTACGAAAATGGCGCTGCGCACCGTTGCCTCCCCTGTGTACAGCGATGGTTTGATCTTCGTCAACAGCGGCGATGGTAGCGGTGCCCGTCACATGATTGCGGTGAAAGTCGGTAAGGCCGGCGATGTCACCCGCACCAACCTGGTCTGGGAATGGAAGAAAAACCGCCCCTTTCCCTATGTGCCCACCTTGTTGACGTCGGGAGAGCACCTCTATTTCGTGAACGATCGTGGCGAGGCCGGCTGTGTGGTTGCCAAGACGGGCGAGCAGCTCTGGATCCACGATCTCAGCCAGCCCGTGTCGGCCTCGCCCATCCTGATCGACGGCAAAATCTACACGATCAGTGAAGACGGAATCGTTTTTGTGTTCCCCGCGGCCACAAACTTCAAGCTGCTGGCCAAAAATAACATGGGCGAACCGGTATATGCCACCCCAGCGGTCGCCGACAACCGGCTCTACATCCGCGGCAAGGCCCACCTCTTTTGCATCGGCAAACCGTCCGAAAAACGGGCGGCGCGAGAATGATGCAGGATCGCTTTGGGGAGCGGACCGATGAGTACCCAGGCTTCTGGCTCTGCGGATGCCTCTTCCAGTCGTCGGGACTTTTTGCACCAGGCGGCGGGGCTGGCCGCCGGCGCCGCGGCCCTGGCCAACCCGGTCGCTGCTGCAGACCCCGCACGGCCGCTTTTGCCAACCATTCAGCTAGGGAGCCATGCTGTCACACGGCTAATCATCGGCGGCAACCCGATTTACGGCTACTCGCACTTCAACAAGCTGCTGAGCCAGCTTCAAAGCACTTGGCACACCCCGGAAAGGGTAGAGGCCTTGCTCAAACGGTGCGAACAGGCTGGGATTAACACCTGGCAAAACAGCTACGCAGCGCGGACCCTGAGCGATCTGGAGCGTTACCGTGCAGCCGGCGGCAAATTGCAATGGCTCTGCCTGGGAAAGCCAGATTGGGACGTGCTGCCGGAGCAGATTGACGACGCTGCCAAGCACAGGCCGCTGGGCATTGCGCCCCACGGTGCCCTTGCCGAACGGCTGCACCGTCAGAACCGGCTTGGCGTGCTGACGGATCTCCTCGAGCGCATCCGCGACCGAGGCGTTCTGGTCGGCTTATCCGCGCACAATCCCGCCCTGATCGAGCTCGCGGAAGAAAAGGGTTGGGACGTCGACTATTTCATGTGCTGCCTGTATTACCTAACCCGTCCCCGTGAGGAATTCAAAAAACTGCTCGGCGACCATTTGCCGCTCGGCGAAATCTATCTCCCCACTGATCCGCCGCGAATGTTCTCCGTGATCAAGGCAACTCGCAAACCTTGTCTGGTTTACAAAGTACTGGCTGCCGGCCGGCGAATCAGCACCCCGGCCGAAATCCGCAATTGCTTCGAAACCGCCCTATCCAACATCAAACCCACAGATGCGCTCATCGTCGGAATGTACCAGCAGCTGGGCGACCAGGTCGGCGAGAACTCGGCCTTGGTGCGCGAGATCTGTTCGCGCTCACGTTGAGCAAGGTTGGTTCATCAAACTACCCAGTCTACCTGAAAATCAACCGCGGTATCGCCCGCAAGGTTTCACGGACAATTCACCGAGAAATCAACACATTCACAAATTCTGATTGCTGTCCCCCCGCAGCCGATGTAAACTCCTGTCTCCTACGATGCCGTAGGGGGGCACGGCCGATGATTTCTCGACTCGATCAACATTACTTACACGTCGAACAAATTGGTGACGTTACCGTCGTCACCTTTAACCGTAGCGAATTCCTGGATGAAACGACGATCCGGCTCATTGGCGAGCAGTTGTTTCACCTCGCCCAAAAGTCGGACCGTCCGCTCCTGGTCTTGAATGTCGCCGCTGTCAAGAAACTCAGCACGATGATGCTCGGTCACTTCATTACGTTGCACAAGAAAGCCCGAGCTGCCGGCGGCCGATTGGTCCTTTGCCGGCTCGACCCGCAGCTCCACGAAGCCTTCGACATGCTTCGCGTCGGACAGATCATCCCCATCTACGCCGAAGAGCAGGATGCTTTGCAGGCCTTCTGAATCCAGTTCCGCGCGGGGCATGCCACGGCGCGAATCTGCGAACCGCCGCTAACCGTTCACGAGCAGCTCCCTTTACCCCCATCCCCATCGAGTGATAGACTGATCGTGTGTTGGCGGCCGCGTTTCCCGAAAGGAACGGTGGTGCATGCAAACCCTTCGCAACGTTACGGTTTGGCTTGCCTTGTTGGCTTTCACGAACACCAGCCGGGCCGGCCTGTACTATTCGGGCGAATCCTTCGATGAACTGCCGTCCCAATGGCGTGGGTTCCTTCTCGATCAGCGTGCGCTCCGAATGATTGCCGTCCAGCCGGGCGGTGCTACGCCAGCCAGTCCGCTGCGCGTCCAGTACGAACAGGCAATGGGCAAGCTGGAAAAAGCCGGTCAGCAGCGGAAGCTCACGGCGGATGAATTGGCTGATCAGGGTGCGCTGTATGTTCGCCTGGGTCAACCGGCAAAAGCGGTGGCGCTGTTGCGGTTGGCGGAGCGCGCCTATCCGAACCACTTCCGAATCGTCGCCAATCTCGGAACCGCGTGGCAGCTGCAAGGCGATCTCCAACAGGCGGCTGCCTGTTTGGAGCAGGCGGTCCGGCTGTCGCCGGGAAAGCTTCAGAAAGCCGAGGAACTGCAACTCAAGCTGGTCCGTCTCCGCCGGCAGGAAGCGCGCGGGGGGCACGGGCTGGATGATCTGTTCGGCGTTCGCCTCGTCGATGAAACCGGCATCTATCGACCGGGCAAATTGCCGGCTGGGGAACCGAAGAAACTTCCCTCCGATGCGACCGCGCTGGCACAGCAGCTGGCGCTATGGCTGCCAGCTGACGGCCGGCTGCTTTGGCAATTGGCGGAGCTGGCGAATGCCCACGGAGATATTCGCACGGCTCTTGCGATCATGGACGGCTGCGTGACCGAGTTCGGTCTCCACGATTCAGAGCTGCGCCGGCATCGCCAGCTACTCCGGGAAGCAGCCGATGCATTGGCCCAGCAGACCCCAGCCCAGGGAGACAACGCCCAGGCGACGCACACCGGACACACGGCCGTTTTCCGTCCCCGTTCGAAGCGGCCGCTCCTGAGTAAGCTCCCTGCCGGCCCATTGCCGCCCGTCACGCTCACTGGCATCAATCCGCTTCCCTGGTCGGTGCTCGCCGAGACCCATGTCGACCGGCAATTCAAACCGACCTTTCCCAACTATCTTCGGGAACTGGACAACAAGCAGGTGTCGCTGACCGGCTTCATGCAGCCGCTGGGCGAAGATCTGGAAATGAGCTCGTTCATGCTGATCGAATACCCGGTGGGCTGCTGGTACTGCGAGATGCCGGAAGTAACGGGAATTCTGTTGATCGAGATGCCCGTGAACAAAACCACCACTTTCACGCGCAGCCAGGTCAAAATCATCGGCAAGCTCTCGCTCAATGGCAGCGATCCGGAGAACTTTCTGTACACGATCAAGGATGCCAAGGTTTCTGGCGCGGACTGAAACGTGGAGGGTTCCATGACGGTCACGGCACAAGAACGCGAGCAGCAAATCAAGCAAGCGGAAGAAGTATTGTTCTCGGGTCCGCAACAGCTGGGGTTTGCCAATGGCCTGTTCTTCGGTCAATTCAACGCCGCGCAAATCGACCCCTATCCCGAGCTGAAGCCCGAGGAACGCGATGCGGTAGCCAAGGCTGTGAGCGATGTCCGCCGCTTTGCCCAGGAGAAGATCCACGCCGCCACCATTGACCGAAACGCGGAAATTCCCGAGGACGTAATCCGGGGGCTGGGCGAGCTGGGCGTTTTGGGCATGACCGTACCGGCCACGTATGGGGGACGGGGCTTTTCGCAGCTCGGTTATTGCCGCGTCATGGAAGTGATCGGCGGCCATTGTGCGGCCACGGCGGTCTTTGTCAATGCGCACCACAGTATCGGCGTCCGTGCGTTGTTGATTTACGGTACCGAGGAACAAAAGCGCCGCTGGGTCCCGGACCTGGCACGCGGGCACCAGTTGGCGGCATTCGCCCTCACGGAGCCGGAGGCAGGCTCCGATGCGGCCAACGTTCAGACGACGGCCATGCCGACTGCCGACGGGAAGACGTATATCCTGAATGGCCAGAAACGTTACATCACCAACGGAGCGATTGCCGGAGTGCTAACGGTCATGGCACGAACGCAGGTCCCTGGCAGCAGTGAAACCAAGGTGAGCGCATTCATCGTGACGCCGGACATGCCCGGCTTCGAAGTGCTGGAAGCGCGGATGCCCAAGGTCGGAATTCGCGGCACCGCCACTGGGCGATTGGCGTTCCATGAGATGCCGGTGCCGTCGGAGAACCTCTTGGGCCAGCGCGGGAAGGGGCTTCAGATTGCTCTCAACACGCTGAACTATGGGCGGATTACGTTCGGGGCCAGCTGTACCGGCGTAGCCAAGGTATGCCTCAAAGCTGCTGTCACCCATGCCAAGAAGCGCGTGCAGTTCAAGCAGCCGCTCAGCGAATTCGAGCTGGTCAAAAAGAAAATCGCTTACATGGCTGCCCACGCCTTTGCCATGGAGGCCACGGTGAATGAATGTGCCGCCCTCATCGACCGCGGCAGCGACATCAAGCTCGAAACCGCCATGCTCAAGGTCTGGTCGACCGATGCCCTGTGGACGATCGTTAACGACACGATCCAGATCTATGGTGGTCAGGCGTTTTTCTGTAACGAGCCATATGAACGGATGATGCGGGATGCCCGGCTCAACATGATCGGCGAAGGAGCCAACGATGTCCTGCGCGTTTTCATCGCCATGGTCGGCATGAAGCCGGTGATCGACCAGTTGCTGGGCCTCAAGACCGCCTTGGCCGCTCCGTTCAAGGAGCTGGGAACGCTGCTCAGTTTTGGCGCCAAGCGGGTCGGGGCGCAGCTCGGTCTGACTACGCCGGAGGTCTTGGTTCGGACGGCCGAATTGCGGCCGTTTGCGCAGGAGCTGGGCAAGCGGGTCCGCGAATTTGGCTTGGCGGTGCAAACGGCCTTGCTCCGTTATCGGGAAGCCATCGTGGATCGGCAATATGTGCTGGAGCGCATTTCGGATGCCGCGTGCGAATTGTACGCCTCCGGCTGCACACTCAGCCGACTCGATCACATGCTGGCACAGGGCAACGGAAATGCGGTCGAGCGGAGTAGGGACGCGGTGTCGGGTAAGTATTTCCTGCGCCTGGCCAATCGGCGCATCCGGCAGAGCTTGGCAGCGCTTACGGATAATGATGACGAAATGACTACCGCGGCGGCCAACGCAGCATTGGGGCAGTAACGTTTCGTGGCGGCGCAGAACGGTGGAGATTTCCGGACCGCCGCGAAACGGTGCGCAACTAGCGTACCACCAACACCCGATTATGCAGTTTTCGGGAGCCGAGGACGGGCATGATGGTTTCCTGCGCCAACTGCTTGAGGTAGTAGCTGGAAACGGAGCCCGTTAGGATAACCGCTTCATCGGTTTCCTCGACCCGCAAGTTCCGCAGAGCGGGGATCGGACTTTGCCGGAGAACCTGATCCGCCGGCGATTGCAACACAACAGACGCTGCCATTGAACCGTGCTCCTTCCCATTAGGGGACCGTCGCGGCTGCGCGGCCAGGAGCAATTCACTCCGCCCTAGCCGTTGGCCGGCGAGACAGCGGACGCAGCGGCCGAAATCCTTCGGCCACCTGCGCCCAAAAGGGCGCAAATCCATTGCAATATTGAGCACTCGGTTGACGGAGAGGCGATGATCGTTCGGTGCAACATCCGTGCTCCCGATTGCAAGCTCATGAGCTTCGATCGAATCCGCAGTTATTTATCATAAACCCGGCGCGGAGCCGAAGCAAACGGTTTTTCGGAATTTTTCTGCGCAAACGACAAAGACCCCTTCTTCGCCCTCGCTGGTCCATCTCCTTCCGGCGCCCACAATGGTTCTGGTAGGATAAGGAGCATTGCGGCGACGCCGTGGGCCTGGTTGACTTTCCTTCGTGGATCCTTTCCGTGAGTGTGCCGCCGGTCGAAATTCTCTATGAAGACAACCACTGCCTGGCGATCGCCAAGCCGGCCGGATTCCCGACGACGCATTACCAGGCCCGGGAAGAGACCCTTGACCGTGCTGTCAAGCAATATCTCAAGGAGAAATACCACAAACCGGGAAATGTCTTCCTCGGCATCGTCCATCGGCTGGATCGGCCGGTTTCGGGAGTGTTGATGTTCGCGCGCACCAGCAAAGGGGCGGCCCGGCTTGCGGAGCAGTTCCGGCACGGAACGGTGGAGAAAGTGTACTGGGCAGTCGTGGAGGGAGACCTGGCCAAGCCAGCCGGCACGCTCGAGGACTGGTTGAGGAAGGACCGCATTGCGGCCCGGGTCGAAGTCGTCGATGCGCAGACTCCCGGGGCTCGCCAGGCGCTCTTGCACTACCAGCGAAAAGCTCAGCATGGCGGCCTGACACTGCTGGAAGTGCGGCCTCAGACGGGTCGAACGCACCAGTTGCGCGTCCAGCTAGCCCAACGAGGTTGTCCAATCTATGGGGACGCAAAATATGGCTCAATCCGTGTGTTTGATGAGGCCATCGCCCTGCACGCCCGTTCGTTGACATTTCTGCACCCGATCCGGTACGAGCCGATCACGTTGACGGCCGAGCTTCCGCGGGGCTGGCGTGGCCGCTTCGCCCATCTCCTCCAGGGGATTTCGCAATGAACGAAGCAGGGCTCGACACGATTTGGGATCTGCTTCAGCAGGACCTCGGCAACCGCGGACTGCGAGCCGACCCGACGGCCAACCTGATCACGGCGTGCCCCGGTGACTTGACCACGGCTTGCCGCAGCATTTGCGACACCCCTGAACCGGTCCTCGGCATCGTGACCGGCTTTTATATCCCCCACGCAACGCCGCCCTGCGGTGAGACCGATGGCCCGTTGGGAGCGCTTTTCCTGGCCAGGGCCTTCCTCCCGCTCGGAATCAAGGTCCTGTTCGCGACCGATGCGTTCTGTGTCCCGGCCCTGCGAGCGGGTCTCACGGCTTGCGGCTTGGCCGGCGCTGTTCCGCTAATCACATTGCCCACATTCCCAGAAAGCAACCGGCTATCGCCGCAAGGCTATACGGAGTGGTTTTCGGGTCAGATGCGCGCGCACGTCGGCCTGTTGACGCATCTCATCGCCCTGGAACGTGCCGGACCGAGCCATACGCCTGCCTCGGTTCGGTCCCAATTGGGTTCAACACCCGCAGATTGGGCGCAATTCCTAGCGGAAGTGCCACCGCCGGACTACGACCGCTGCCATACTATGAAGGGTCGGGACATCACCCCGCATATGAGTCCAGCCCATTGGCTTTTCGAGGAGCTTCCCAAAACTCTCGCACTCCAAACCATCGGCATCGGCGACGGCGGCAACGAGATTGGCATGGGGAAAATCCCCTGGGCGATCATCCGGCGAAATATTTCCGGTGGCGGCCGAGTGGCGTGTCGGGTGGCGACCGATCATCTCATTGTGTGCGGGATCAGCAACTGGGGTGCGTACGGCTTGGCCGCGGGGGTGAGGTGGCTACAGGGTGTGCCCGCCGATGCGGAACTTTTCGATCCGAACAGGGAGCGTGAGCTTCTTCGCATCATGGTCGAAGAGGGCCCGTTGGTGGATGGCGTAACTGGACTGCGCTCGGTGATGGTGGATGGTCTGGACTTCGAGCGCTACGTGGAGCCGTTGCGGCGGCTGGGCTCATGAGAAAAGGAACCGACATGCGCTACATTACCGGTGCGGAAGTGCGCCGTGCCGCGGCTTGCGGCCAACTGACCGGCCCGACGCCGGGGTTGGCACTGGGCTATGTTCAAGCGAACCTCGTGATCGTGCCGCGCGAGCTGGCTTTCGACTTCCTGCTGTTCTGCCAGCGAAATCCGAAGCCGTGCCCGGTCCTCGCCGTGACCGAACCGGGCGATGCCGAGCCAAGAACGATCGCACCCGGTGCCGATCTTCGCACCGACCTGCCTCGTTATCGTGTCTACCGCGGCGGCGAGCTCATCGACGAGCCGACGGATTTGCACGCTTGGTGGCGTAAGGATCTGGTGGCATTCCTCATCGGCTGTTCGTTCACGTTTGAAAGTGCTCTGCTCCAGGCGGCGGTGCCCTTGCGGCATGTGGAGGCAGGGTGCAACGTGCCAATGTATCGTACCCAGTTGGCCTGTCGCCCCGCCGGTATCTTCCACGGGCCGGTTGTGGTATCGATGCGGCCATTGACGCCGGCGCAGGCCATAACCGCAATTCGGATCTGTGCCCGTTTTCCGCGGGCGCATGGAACGCCCATCCATTTTGGGGATCCGGAAGCGATCGGCATCCGCGATCTCGGGCGGCCGGATTTCGGCGACCCGGTCGAAGTCCGGGCCGGGGAAGTGCCTGTCTTCTGGGCCTGCGGCGTGACCCCGCAGGCCGTGGCCATGGAAGTTCGGCCGCCGCTCCTGATCACCCATAAGCCGGGACACATGTTTGTGAGCGATTGGCGCGATACCGATTTGGAAGGCGAGTCCGTTTAAGACAAAACGGATTGGCTCAGAGAAATTGCCCATCAGGATGGCCGCAGTGCCAGCCGGTTCATCAAATCAGGGCAAACCGAACCCTGGACCAAGCCACCAAACTGTCCCAGTTCGCTGGCCTGATTCTCAAAATGATTCCAAAAATGGGGACCTTCGCGGAATAGGGTTACGGCCCCGACGAGTGGCAAATACGCTCCGCCGAGCCGTAAGGCTTGCCAGCTATGGCCACACTCATGCGCCAGAACCTCGCTGGCCGTGGCTCTCTCCCCCGCTCCCGCGGCCAACCGGCGCTCTGGGTCACGAAGTCGACCGCCGGCAACCTCTACGGGATAATGGCGCGCTGCCGGGGCCGCCGCCTGCTCGATCAGGATTCGTTCGGCAAAATCCCAACCGACGCCGATGATGCGGTCCGTCCACGTGATGCATGTGGCCCGGCAAAGCGGCCAACGACTGCGCGCGTTGCGGCGGGGGGTGGCAAACACCTCGAGGATGCGCCACTGCGATTCAAGGCGTGCCTTGCCATAGATCCGGAAACAGGGAGCTGTTCCCAGCTGTTGGAGGCAGCGGGTGAGAAAATCATTCCACATCGATTGCCATCGGAGCCTCCGCGACCCCGGTGGCGAGCTGGCCGCGGTAGGCTATGCACGCTTTTGGCCGGACGGATGAGCCGAGTCCCATCCGTGCTCGGAGGGAGAAACCGCTCGCCGCCCCGGACGAGCCGGTCTGCGGTACCCAGAGCTCGGACCCTGGGTATTATTCACCCGACCTTGCAGCGCCAACAAAACCGGTTCGTCGGGTTGCGGCGAGGCGACACCGGTTTGCCGGCTACTTTCCTGGGCATCACAAACCTGACGAAAGCGAAAATCGTTCCAAAGTTTGTGGAACTGGTGATTGCGGGGATTCCGGAACAACGCCGCCCGAAGCGCCCATCGCGCCTCGTCCACTCTTCCGCAGCGGTAGAGTCCGTCGGCCAGCTTGCCGACGAGATTGGGATCGTCCGGTACCAATTCCACCGCGCGCCGGAGCGCCTGCAAACCTTCTTCCTCGTTGCCCAGCCTCAACGCTACCAGCCCGAAATCGCTGAGGCAATCCGGCTGATCCGGGTCGAGCTCCAGCGAACGCCGATAGTGCTCATGGGCAGCCAGGGCTGAGCCGCTCCCTTCTCCATCGACCGCCAGGGCCAGCAGATAATGGTAACGCGGATGGTTGGGTCGATGGGCCAGCAGCACGCCCAGGTGGCGGCGTGCCTGGGCAAATTGGCCATGGCTCATCCGGATGTCCGCAAGACAGGTATGCGTTTCCTGGACAACTTCAGCGGGGAGGTCCTGCCAGCCGGCTAACCGGCTGAGCAGCCCCAGAGCATCGTGGTCGCGCCCTAGTTGGTGAAGTTGGCGTCCCTTGGCAAGCACATGATCGGCGAGGTTGAGCGTCCTGCTCATCGAGCTGCCTCCATGCAGCGAGTCGGGCGATTGGGTGGACTCCGCAGGGGGCTATTATAACGGCTGACCTTGAGCAAGCAAGACATTTGCGGCTCGGCAACAGTTCAATCGAAGAATCGGGTTTCTTAGCGAGGCTGCGCACATTCTCCGAGGGAGGCCACGGGCAATGACCCGTAGCAGCTTGGGCCTCTCCTCGCCTGGAGCGATTGACTCACGCAATCGGTGACGTAGACCGTCTCGAGATAGGGGGACGCATATGTGCCGTAACTCTCGTTGCCAGGCACAAAAATGGGCGTATCCACCCGCAGACCACGGGTCAACGCGCCAAGGGGCATGATCCACCGCCAACGTGCATAGTTCGGCAGGCAGCGAATCGGCACCGCTTCTGATAAGCACAGGCCGGCAGCCCGAAACGCCTTCTCGATCAGCTCGGAGCAATAGAACTCGGTGTCGTCCACGCCGAAGGCCCGGTCAAAGGGGAGATTCCGCTGGTAGATTCCTTCGCAATAGGCCAGCGCGACCGGAATGCGATCGCGGTACTCGGGGTGGAGGCGTTTGACGGCCAACGTCTCGTCGGCAACATCGAGCATCCACACTTCAAAAGGCATTTTGCGGGTTCCCTCGGCTTCCGCGTCGTAAATCCAGACGCTGTCTCCTTGCCAACAGACAATGGCATCGTGGGAGAAGGGACTGTCGGTGATATTGGCAATGAATCGGCTGGCGGCGTTACCCAGCGGGCCTACTGAGCGGCCTCGGCGAAAGAGCACATCGCCATCCTGGAGGTGTTGCCGGGCGAACTCGGCCCAGCAAGCCATCTTGGCCGTGTAATTGCGATAGCCCAAAGTGCCGGCGTCTCGCGCCGCGTTTGCTTCTGGTCCCCAAGGGTGTCGGTTCCTCCAACCCAGCGGCACGGTCTTCATCGAAGGATCGCTGAGCGTGGCACATCCCGGCTGCGCCACCAGGGCTAGCAAGAACCCCACCGTCGTCACAATACGGCCCCACGGGGCCGTTGTAGCTTGCACCTCCATGTGCGCTTCCCCTCGCCGGAGCGGCGCTCGGACCGATTGGGCCGGCTCCTGAGCCCTCTGTCTGCCGGTCTTATCGGCGGCCAAGTCGTTGGCAGATGAGGGAAAAAGGGCAAAAACCCTCGGTTGGGCACGGAATGCACAGATCGCACAAACGGGGTAGCTGGGAGAGGCAGCTAACGGCGCACAGTATGCCGCAGCCCATGATCCCCGCTGGTTTGCTTGGGGGCCGGCCACGGCGGATGTGGTTGCCGCGGCGTTGCATTCTCCTGCACGACCGCAACGGCGCGCGCCACGCCATCTTCCGCCCGTAACCGCTCGCCCAATGCCGCTGCCTTTCGCCGCATGATCGGATCGGACAGGGCCGTATGGAGGGCATGCGCGAGCCGTTCTACAGAAAGTTGGCCACGCGGGATCGGTGCGGGGCCGACTCCCAGGGCCTGGATCCGGTGTCCCCAGAAGGACTGGTCGGCCATGAAGGGGACGATGACCGAAGGAACCCCGGCCCGACAGGCGGCCGCGGTCGTACCTGCCCCGCCATGATGCACGACCGCTGCAGTTCGCGGGAATAGCCAGTCGTGAGGAACGGAGTCAGCCACGAAGATGCGGTCGGAGCCGCGGTACCTGGCCAGGCCTCCCCACCCGGTCAACAAGATGCCGCGCTGGCCGACCTGTTCCAACGCCTCCTCAACGAGAGCTGTCGCTTCTTCCGCGGCCGGGTGGCGCATGCTGCCGAAGCCTGCACAGACGGGCGGCGAGCCGGTTTCCAGAAAGCGGACCAGCTCGCTGGGAGGCCGCCAATCGGCAGGATGGTCGAGGAACCAATACCCAGTGATCTCGTGGCCAGGACCCCAATCCGTCGGCCGGGGAAGGACCGCGGCACTGAAGCCGTACAGCGTAGGCACCTCGGAGAACATGCTGGGCGGCGGACCGAGGAACGGCAACGGCGGCAAACCCAGAACCTGTTGCCGGGCCTGGTTGACGGCCGAGCGCACCTGTTGCCACCAATATTCTCCCGCCAGAAAATGGGTGCCGAGGTTATAGACCTCACGAAATCCAGGCCAACGTGGCCCATCGGGAAAAAGGCAATTGGGGAAGTCACGGCTCGGATTGGTGGGCTGCAACGAGGCCAACCATGCAGGCACGCCGAGCTTTTCGGCAACCGAGTGTCCCGGGAAGAATGCGGTCGTCGTGACCAGGATCAGGTCGGCATCGCGGCAGGCTGCAAGGCAGCGCGACATGAGGCCGGCCATTAACGGCTCGCGCAGCCGGGCATACCAGCGCATGAAAGCGAACGGATCGCCGTTGGCGCCGATCATCCGCTGTCCTGCTTCGGTTTCATGAAGCGCACGAGCCCCATCCTCGATCGGAAAGAACCCGATCCCACAACTCGTGACCCAATCGGCAAAATCGGAATGAGTGGCGAGGCGAACCTTGTGCCCCGCCGCCTGAAGCCCCAGGGCCAGGGCCAGGTACGGTTGCACGTCGCCCCGCGAGCCGGTGGACGGGATGACGATGCGCAAGGGAGGAAACCTCTTGCCAGGTGCTGTGGCATGGCCCAAGGGCGGGGCTTTCAGTCGGGGCCACGGATTGTCATCCCACATGCAAATGCTATACCCCACGGCAGACGCATCGCCCGCTCTGTGCAAGCTGGAGAGGAAAATCGTGTAGGAAACCCCTCCTCCCCGGGCAATACTAAGTGGAGGCCAGCCGCAGGAGCAATGGATATGAGAGCCGACCGCGTCATTGAACAGCTCAGAGCGATGCTTTTGCGCGATGGCGCTGGTTTGACGGATGGGCAGCTGCTGGAATGCTTCCTGGTCGGGCGGGAAAACGCGGCTTTCGAAGCACTGGTGCGCCGGCATGGTCCGATGGTATTGTCCGTGTGCCGGCGTATCTTGCGGAATCACCACGATAGTGAAGACGCATTCCAAGCCACGTTCCTGGTCCTGGCGCGCAAGGCCGCTGCGGTTGTGCCACGAGAGAATGTGGGCAATTGGCTGCACGGAGTTGCCTATCGCACTGCTCTCAAGGCACGAGCACTCGCTGCCAAACGCCGGGAGCGGCAGGTGCTGGAGCTGCCCGAACCGGAAGCCTCTCCGGATGAGTCCGGGCATGAGCTGGAATGCCTGCTCGACCGCGAACTCAGATGTCTGCCCGAGAAGTACCGAGCGCCGCTCGTACTCTGTGGGCTGGAAGGGAAAACCGAGAAGGAAGCGGCCCGCCTGTTGGGTTGGCCCCAAGGTACGCTCTCGGGCCGTCTGTCCAGAGCTCGGACCATGCTGGCCAGACGCCTGGCGCGGCATGGCCTGGTGCTCTCCCTGGGGACAATTCTATCCCCCGATACGGCATCCGCTTGTGTATCACACTCGGTGCTGGAGTCCACCATTACCGCCGCACGTCTCTATGCGGCTGGACGAGCGCTGGGCACGGGACCCGTCTCCGCAAAAGTCATCACATTGACGGAAGGAGTACTGACAGCCATGTTATTTTCCAAGCTGAAGGTCATGTTTGGTGTTCTTGTCCTGGTTGCGGCCGGTTTTGGCGCTGGCATCTGGGCCTACGGACCGCATGCAGCTGAACCGCCGGCAAACCAGGTCCCCGCCGACCGGAATGCGTTTGCCCAAGTGCCACCGAGCAAGAAGGAGCTGCCGCCAGACCAAGTGGAGACCGAGAGACAACGGCGACAACGGGACCTGGATACCGAAACCGAGCATCTGAGAAGCATTTTCAGGGCCCAAGAGATCGATGTATTCATCGACACGTTCCAGGGTGACCCACGTACACCCTATCTGAAGGGGATGCGATTTAGCAAAGTCCTGGACGTGGGCGGCAAGAGATTTTTCGAGTTCATTCGGGTCAGCAAGGCTGGCACCGCCGAACGCCTGCTCATCGACCCGGTTCGTGTGATTGGCTATCAAATTAAGGATTGAATTTGCGTGCCGGGGATTCCCCCCGACTCGCTGGATTGGCTACGGCCAATGCCGCCACAGCCCAGCTCGTTGCCGGCACCGAGATGAATTGGTTCTTTCCGAGCGGGTCTTCGTCATCGGAGGCGTAGTACGGCTGGATTGGCTTGGAGCGCGACACGACGAGCCAGGAACCGTCCGGCCGCTGCGTTTGCAGCAGGAACCGGACGCCACGCTGATACGCTTGGTCCGCGCTATCCAAGCCGGTGGCGTGAAGAATGTACAGCGTCTGCCCCGTGGCGTAGGCATCGCTATCCATCTCGTCTAGCTGCGACCACCCGCCGTTGGCGTGTTGCCCCTTCAAAACCAGCGCCCGGGCCTCACGCAGCTCTTCGGGCTTGGCACCGAGCAGGTGCAGCCCCCACAAGCGAGCCGCCTTGTCCTCCTGTCCCTTCACGGCCGCGGTCGCCAGCCAGGCGTTAGCCTTGGCAATGGCCGTGTCGACGGCAGCGCGCTGCGATGGAACCGCGTAACGCTGCATCCCCTGGATCGCCAGGACCGTACAGGTCACGTAGGATTCTTCAAGCGGTGGCCGTGATACCTGGCCCACCCAGTGGCCTTCCGGCCGTTGGGTCTTGAGCAGGTACTCGACCATTGCCTCGGTCGTCTCGTCGGGCTTGTCGGCCACCATACCGAGCGTCCACAGACCGTAGCCCACCGTCATCGCCCGCCCGCCAACTCCTTTTCCTTCCTTCATGTTTTCGACGAGGCCGCCGAACGTGTTCCGGGTCAGTTCAGCCAGGGCCTGAGGCAGTTGACCGTCGATGGGGAATCCCCGGCTACGTGCTGTGTCGACGGCAAGGAGGGGGAGCGTTTGATGGTGGCATGAGAAGCAATGGCGGTGCTGCGGGTATTTCGCGGCGGCTTTCTGAACGCTTTCCAAACCGCGCTCGACCGCCTTGCGGATCGCCACGATTTCTGGCGACAGCGGAACTGGTCGGGTCGGAGATGAGCCCGGGGACGGTTCCTGGGCGATTCCATCCCTCGTCGTTGAATCTGCCGGCGCTGCCGGACAGCAACAGAGCGCACCCAGGATCAAGGCAGATAAGAAGCGGCCGCCACGCATCGACGCATCTCCTCTGGGCTCGCATTGCGGGCCAGTACAAGGTGGGCGCAAGAACAGTCTTGGGCATGGGTCTATTGTAGCCCGACCATTCTCTTCGAAGGAAGTAATTTCCTTGCGGTAAGTCTGGCCAAAGCGGAACTTGAACGCCCCGGCGGTGTACAATAGAGTTGATCACGGGCTTGAGCTTGTTGGAGTACCTGCCGATGCAACTTCAATGCCATACGGAGTGCCGCGGTCGTCTCATGAGGGTCGCTCTGCTGGGTCTTGGTTGTGTCGGCCTCTGGCTTCTGAGCCCGCTGAGCACGATTGCCTTGGCCGAGACTCCGGCCGTCAAATCGAGGGCGAAGGCCCAAGCCAAGTCGTATGGCAATTCGGATGGACGAGCGCCCCTGGTGTCGCCGGAGAGTTGGGGCACGGCCAAAAAGGTTCCCCTTCGACCCGGCGAGATCGATCAGCTCCTTGCCACGGAACTGCACACGGAAAAGATCACTCCAGCGCCGTTGACGACGGATGAGGAATTCCTCCGCCGCGTCAGCCTCGACCTGACCGGCCACCTCCCGTTGCCGGCGGACGTCGATGAGTTTGTCGCGGACAATCGCCCCAACAAGCGGGCCAAACTGATCGACCGGCTTCTCGATAGCGAAGAGTATGCCCGTCACTGGGCGCAATACTGGCGCGATGTGATCTCGGCTCAGGCCACGGTGCCGCAGCCCTTGGTTCGGCTCGGCCGGGATGTGGCGCTGGAAACCTGGCTCTTCGAAGAGATCAAGGCCAATCGCAGCTGGGCTGACATGGCGCGGGCCATGATCACTGCCGAGGGCAACTTGCAGTTGAACGCTCCCGAGACTGCCGGCCCCGTGGCGTATCTGCTGGGTCACATGGGACCCGACGCCGACAATGAGCGCGCTGCCGAGACAGCCCGGCTCTTCCTGGGCATCCAGATTCAATGTGCCCAGTGCCATGATCACCCCAGCGACATCTGGAAGCGGAACCAGTTCCATGAATTGGCGGCCTATTTTGGGCGGACGCGCGAACGGCAGAATGCCGCCGCCGGACGCGGCCTCGAATTGGTTTCCGCCCCGCAGGGAGAACATCGGATGCCGAGCCTGGATGATCCGAAGAAATCCACGGTTATCCATCCGCGCTTCTTGAGCGGAGCGGCCATTCCGCCGCAGGAGGGGGATAAGGAACGCCGCAGGGCGCTCGCCCAAGCCATCACCTCCAAGGAGAACTACTGGTTTGCGGCAGCCTACGTAAACCGCATCTGGGGTGTTCTCATGGGCCAATCGTTTTACCAACCGGTCGACGATATGGGACCTAAGAAGGAGGTCGTCTTCCCCAGCGTCTTGATCCGGCTGGCGGCTTCGTTCCAGGCAGAGAACTACGACACGAAGAGTCTGATCCGCGCGGTGCTCAACAGCGAGGCCTACCAGCGCGAGATCCGTCTGGGCGATTCGGCCGAACAGCATCTGCGTTTTGCCGCGGCCTGTCCCACGCGGCTGCGGCCGGACGCGCTGTGGCAGGCGTTGGTCAACGTGCTCGGGGCTCCCCGGGAGCGGCCACCCCAGGCCGGCAACGTACGTCCAGGATTGATTGCCGGTGGCTTGGCCGCCCGTCTGCGATCCTTTGAAGCGCAGTTCAAGCGGGAGTTCAACTTTGATCCTTCCTTGAAAGCCGACGAAGTTGAGGGGAGCATCCCGCAAGCCTTGCTGCTGATGAATAACTCCGTGTTCGATCAGCGGATTCAGGCCAAGGGAACCAACTTCCTCAGCCGGATCCTGAAGGCCTATCCCAACAACGAGGATGCCGTGCGTATTTTGTACCTGCGCACCCTGGCCCGGAAGCCGACGAGCCGCGAGCAGGACAAGTGCCAGCAATACATTGCCAGAGTCGGCAACCGGACGGAAGCGTTTGAGGACCTCCTCTGGGCCCTGATTAACTCCACGGAATTTTTGACCAAGCGATAACCACCCTTCACCTTCTGGGTATTTGGACATGACCGTGCAATCGTTGATGCAGTTACAGACCAGTCGCGATGGTGTCATCTGCCGGCGCACGTTTCTGCGCGACGTGGCTGCGAGCGGCGTCGCAGTGGGCGCTCTCAGCTGGAAGGATGCCGTTGCCCTGCAAGCCGAAGAGCTGCGAAAACGGGGCATGGCCTGCATCCTGCTGTTCATGACGGGCGGGCCGAGCCAGTTCGAAACGTTCGACCCCAAACCGGGGACCAAGACCGGCGGGCCGACCAAGTCCATGCCCACTTCGGCCCCGGGCATCCACATTGCCGAAGGTTGGGACAACGTGGCCAAGGCGATGAAGGACATCGCCCTGATCCGTTCCATGACGAACAAGGAAGGCGCCCATCCGCGTGCCCAATACCAGCTGCACACCGGTTACATTCCGTCGGGCAGCGTCAAATATCCCTCGCTGGGTTCCCTCGTGGCTTCGGAATTGGGCGCTCCGGATTTTGATCTGCCGCACTTCGTCAGCATTGCCGGCGGCGGACCCCTCATGAACACGGCCAATATCGGTTCAGGCTTTCTGGGAATGGGCGTGGCCCCGTTTGTCGTTGCCGATCCGCTCAAGATGCCGAACAACGTCGAATTGCCCCGGAGTGTCTCGGACGGGCGCTTTGTTCGCCGAATGGGTGTGCTTCAAGAATTGGAAGAAGAATTCAGCCGGTCCGGGGGCGGTCCGCGCGTGGAAGATCACAAGGTCCTCTACCAGAATGCCGCCCGCATGGTGCGCAGCCCCCGCCTGAAGGCATTCGACGTGAGCCAGGAGACGGACCAGATCCGGGATCGGTACGGACGGACGCCGTTTGGCCAGGGCTGTCTGCTCGCCCGCCGGCTCGTGGAACAGGGGGTCACGTTTGTCGAAATTGGCTCGTTCGGCTGGGACACGCACAACGATAATTTCAACGCCGTCGCCCGGCTCCGGGGATCGGTTGATCCAGCGTTTGGCGCCTTGGTGGCCGACTTGAAAGAACGCGGCATGCTGGACAAGACGTTGGTTATCTGGATGGGTGAATTCGGCCGGACGCCGACCATCAACGCCGGCCGCAACGGGCGCGATCACTTCCCGCGGGCCTTCAGCGTGGCGATGGCCGGCGGAGGCGTCAAGGGTGGCCAGGTGATCGGCTCGACCAATGCCGAAGGAACCGACATCGCTGATCGGCCGGTCACGGTCCCGGATCTGTTCTGTAGCTTCTGCCATGCTCTAAAAATCAATCCTCGCAAGGAAAACATCAGCGGCCTGGGCCGACCGATCAAGATCGTGGACGGCGGAGAGGCAGTGAAGGAATTGTTCGCGTAAGCCACGGTTTCGCGGCGGTTCGCCCAACTGCGCGATTCGACGAACCGCCGCTAACCGACACAGATCCGAATTATCAACTCCCTTCCGGCGCCTCGGCTGCAATCTTCCGATAGTGTTCGATGGCCCGCAAAAATGTCTGGTGCGCCTCCGCGCGCTCATTGTCGGCAATTTTGCGGTTCCGTGCACGCCAGAGTTGTTCGATCGTTCCCGCACACCACAGAGCACTCTTCCGAGAGGCGCGGATCGGCTTGCCGCCCACCAGGACATTGACCGGATTGGTGTGCAGCTGTGGAAAGTGTCGCAGGGCGATCCAGCTACTGCGGTCAATCTTGGTTTCAAAGGCCAGATCGTGAGGCTGGTCGTCGGCCGGCACTTCCTTCGAGTCCACCGCCACGCCGTTCACCACCAAATCCACACGCCGGTTCTTGGCTGCCGGGGCCCGGCCACCAACCGCGGTTCCCAGCGGCATTTCGGCCGCGAAGGCCACCTTTGCCTGGACGGACACCTTGCCCGGTTGCTCCAGGGCCACGTCGCCATATCCCGGAGCTTGGCCGTTCACCCTGAATTCCAGGGCGTGAGCGTAGCCATCGGAGATATACGAGCGGCCCTTGGCCAGACCAGCGCACCAGGTGGCGAAGTCCACATGGTCCACTTTGCCCAGATGGACATAGACGCGCCCCTGGCCAACCCGGCTGCCGCTGATGCACGGAAAATCGGTCTCCCCGCTGGCTTTTAGCGGGAAACCACAATTCATGATGTGATACCAGCAGTTCCACTCCGGCACCCGGCTGGTGTCCATCGCGCTGATGAAATCGCACAATCCCTGCTCGACCGTGACACAGATCTCCTGCGCCCCGATCCCAGCCATCTCGGGAATTGCGAGGTTGGGAAGACGGTTGGCCACACGGGAAATGCTTTGACGCAGTTCCGGTTCGGTAAGCTTGCCATCCTTGTCGCTGTCGATAGCCGCGAAGTCCTCCGGCAAGAGCCCTTGGGTCGCCTCCTGTTGGCTAATCGTGCCGTCCTTGTCTTTGTCCAGCTCGGCGAGCAGCCGTTGGGCCGCGAAGGCCGGCACCACTTCCAGGCCGTTGGCGGAATGGGCATAGCCCGTGACTCCGCCTTGCTTCTTGGCCCAGCGCATCACCGGTGTGGTCCACGTCGGCCAACCTTTGATGCTGGTGCCTTCCGATCCTGGATAGGTCTGATCCTTCAGGTTGAGCAGACAGACATGCCCCAGGTTCTGCGAACCGAACCCGCTGATTTCGAGATCGTACTTGATGACGGTAAATGGCTCACTCAGCTTGTTGACGGTCGGCTCGAAGAACTGCCGTTGAAAGTCGTAACACGGCCCCCACGTCAGATTGCAGCCGACATTCAACCCTTCCCCCTTGACATGGAGGAACATGTCCTGGGCAAAGACACCCTCGGTGGGATTGGTGTAGTGGGCACAGCCGGCGGCGTGGATATGATGATCGCCACTGTAAAAACCATAATCATTGGCGTTGATCCAACGCTCGAGCTGGACGTGGATCTGGGTGTCGCCTTTCTGGGGGACGGCAATCTTGCGTTGGAGCTGCCGGTACTCGGGCCCCCGGCCATAGGTCATGATGAATTCGCCCGGCGGCAGCACGACTGTGCCGCCGTTGTGGCGATAAATCTGGTCCTGAAAGAAGAAATCGGGGGCCAACCGTTTGGCCTTCGGCGGGTAAACCTGGCCAGTCTTGTCGCGGAATGTGAAGCGCCCCGTCGTGGGTTTGCCATCTATATCGGTGACGAACAGCGGGACGCGAATGCCCGGCTGGACGGTGAAGAGAATCGGCACTTCTCCACGGAAGCCGAGGTCCTGAGTCCCCTGGCCGACATCGAAGCTTAACGTCGCCTCCCGTTTGCCGGCTTCACCACTGTAGATCAGGGCCAGCGCGTATTCGACCTTCAGCCCGCCCAGCTTGGTCGTCATGGGCGGGCTTGTGAACATCTCCGCCTGGAGAAAGCGGTCCTTGTCCGCGCCAGGGTCATTCTTGGCACCACCGCCGGAATAGACCGGACCCGACTGGGGACTGGAAATGCGGAGCGGCTTCTGAACTGTGCTGTCATTGATCACCTTGATCATGACGGGAACGAACCCCCCTTGCTGCAGCGTGGCCGGGGCCGGACCACGGGCCGCCTTTACCCGCGATTCTGGGTTGAGTGTCACGACCACCAGAACGTGCGGATCGAGCAGTTCTTGAATCTTGCGAGCGTCCCGCGCTTTGCCTGCGGCTTTCAGGGCAGCCTCCGTATCCGCCGGCAGCGAAGCGCCCAGGAATTGCAGTGCATCCAGCAACCGCTGTGCGTTGCCCGCCAGCGGTTGGCCCTCAACGTCGATCGGGTCCAACTTCTGGGCTTGCGCAACCTGCACGAAGCCGAAGGCGGCCAGGGCCAATGCCAGCCCCCAACGGCAGAGACATGTTTGGAGCATCCTCATCGTGGTTTCCTCTACGCAGTGCGAAAGTTCGGTTTTGTGGGTCAATCGTGAGCATACCGGTTGTGCGCCTGAAGGTCCAGCCAGGCGCGCACGGTTGGGTAGCGGTCGCAACCATCCCCGCGAGACGTACCCAAGCACCGGGCAGAAGGTGCAAGTCTTTGGTCAGCAAGGCGGCTGTCGGGCTGCCTTCCTTGACTCTCGCCGGCGGTTCAGTGAGAGCCCGGCGAAGAAGATCGTGAATGGTGAGACGAGGGCGAATCGGCCAGAAGGGTAGTAACCCTTTCGCAGGAGCTTGCCTCCTACCGCAGTACGATTCTCTCGTTCGTGACAGGTTCCATCGTTATCTAAGCAGGCGGAGTTGCGACGGCCACGCAAGACCGCAGGGCCACCGGATCTACGAGGGATTCGGAGCTCATTAACACTGCATCGACTGGCCATCCTTCCGCCATTTTTAATTGCGGGCGAGGGAGAAAAAAGCGACTTCGGCATCGACTCGGCCTGAGAAGCTACCCTGGAAAAAGAATGCGCGCGATCTCGCCCGGATCACGGGATGATGCAGACAATCTGCTCGGTCTGGGACGAGGGCAACCACTTGACCACCGCGGCCGACCAATCGTGGGACTCTGGTGTCCGCAACCGCGGAGCAATGTTCAGCCGGCCCTTCCCGATGGCCGGTACCTTCCCCTACTACTGCTTCGTCCATGGGGGGCAGCGGGGTCGGGAGGTCGAGCAGAGTGAACGTCCCCTGACGCAAGGCCATACGGAAAAACATCACGTGGCACTTCGCCTCGCGACGGGTCGCGAAGGCGAGGCGTCCGTGCCAACTCCCGCGAGGAAGGAGAGAACGATGAAATGGGCTATCTGCTTTGGTGGAACCGTGTTATTGGTGCTCACTCTCCAGCAGGTCAACCTGGACGTGATCACCTTGAATGGCATGCCGTGCGGTCTCGAAGGAAAACCTGGCGGCAGCCCATCACAAAAGGATCTGGACCGCCAAAAAAATCGCTACGCCATGCCGTCCGCGAGCGATATCGATCCCGAAGTGTCACTGGCGGCCATGCTGGCGCCCGGCAAGGACATAAAACGGTTCGACGCAACCAAGGCCGCGCGGATCCGGGGTTTCGTTATCGATGTAAAAGTCGGTGGGAAAGAGAGCTGTAACTGCGAGGCGGCCGACCCGGCCGAGCGGGACACCCACATCGAGTTGGGCCTGGCGGACCGTGTGGACGAGAGGCAGCGAGTAATCGTCGAGGTCACGCCGCGGCTCCGGATCCTGAGGCGGAAGGCAGGCGAGGACTGGACAACCGATGCCCTCCGCGAAAAGTACCAGAAGCAATGGGTCGAGGTGACCGGCTGGCTGACCTTCGACACCGCCCACATCAAGCAGGCGGAAAACACGAATCCCGGCAACGAGGGGAATTGGCGGGCCACGTGTTGGGAGATCCACCCAGTTACTAACATCACGCTGGTGGATGGCCCGCCAGCCGAGGCAAAGGATTTTCAGCCGGACAGTTTACGAGCCCTCCAAAGCCTGCACGCCGCGCACCTGACGCGCATTCCAGGAGGCAAAGCAGCACTCGGAAAATTCCACGAGGCCGTCCTGGAGAAGTTCAGTCCCGAAGAACGCAAGGAGGCCGAAGAGGAGGCCAGGGCGCGCAAGCTCGCCCCGAAATGACATGGCCGCGTCCCTTCGATCTCTGCCATTCCTGAACCGACGGGTACAAATGTTTAAGGATCTCACGAGTATCGCCCGGCGCCTCCTATGAGGCGCTCCGGCACTTCCACGAGCAAAGAGGTCTGGAACGTGCTCGTCTTCGTCTCCGAGAACCTCAGGCCAATCTCCGCCGGAAGCATGGGAATCTTGCTCGGCGTCTTCTTGCTGTGGCTGGGTGTCCAAGTAGGTTCAGATAGCGGTGAACGCTCGGTCACCTACTTGGCCGGAGTGCTCGACGTAGCGGCCGCGCCCAAGACAGGGCCTTGGGGCCGAAAATTCACCGTAAATGCTACTCCCAGGGAGTTCTAACCGCAGGTTTTCGCTTGGCTGCGACCGCCAGCCCGCGTGGCATCAGAGCAGAAGGCGGAGCGCAGAGGTCAGTTCTGTCCGGTGCCCGAGAGTGGGACAGCCTGCGGAGAAGCAGTCTGTCGTCCTTCGATGAAGGCGAGCCGCTCCCGCATGCGCTGGAGTTCGTGGGTCATCTCTTCCCGGAGCCGTTCGCTGGTCCGAAGCTCCGTTTCGAGCTGGGCCTTCGCTGTACTCAAATCGTCCAACTGCTTGAAGCGTTCTTTGATCTGATCCCGCAGCCGCTGTAGACTCTCCTTCTTGACCAGCTCGCTGGAGATTTCGTTGAAATGTTTGAGGTCGTTGCGGAGTTCCGTGAGCATGCCATTGTACTGCTCAAACAGGGCCAGGGCGATGAAGCCAACGGCGCTCAGAATGGTTCCGCCCATTCCCCACAGCAGGGGGCCCCGCCCGTGCTTTTTGGTCGAACGATTGGCCGGGGAAGTAATCACATGATCCATCGAAGCGTGGACAAACTCCGACGGCGGGGTCGCCACAGAGGGAACCGTAGCCTCCCCTTTTCGTCCAAAGAAGCCGACTTGCTCCATCATCTTCTCCTTAGGCCAAGCGCCTTGATCGGGTTACCTGCGCATGGGGCAGCAGCAGCGGGATATCAAAGAGAGGGGTCGGCGGCAAGGTGGATTGGGTCCAATCCGGGCTTCGGAAAATGATCAGGCGTATACCGTCTTGTCGAGAGTAGCTTGACCGCGAAACCTGGGAAATCTCTTGACAACGCGTCGGCCACGGTTTACCAACGAGATACGACATTCCGATCCCGACTTCATCCAGAGGAGTTCGACCATGCGCTCAGGTCCTTGCCGCCACCGGCGGGCGTTCACGCTCATCGAGTTGCTGGTGGTCATCGCCATCATTGCTGTTCTGGTCGGACTCTTGCTCCCCGCCGTCCAGAAAGTGCGCGAGGCAGCTAACCGAGCGAGGTGCAGCAACAACCTCAAGCAATTGGCCCTCGGCTGTCACAGCTATCATGATGTCTTCACTTCGTTGCCACGCAACGGCGACCAGTTTCACCTCCGGCAATCGCATGATCAGAGCTGGATCAGCAGCATGCCGTACAATGAACCCGGCACCGGCTGCTGTGGCGTGGCCGGGCCTCATTGGAGCTGGATCGCCCGCTTACTCCAGCAGATCGAGGAGCAAAACCTCTATGCCCAAGCTGGAATCCCAATTAACAGCTTCAACCAAAATGCCACAACGCAGGCGGACTTGGCTGTGGATCTCAATGTCCTGACCTGTCCCAGCGACCTTTCCCCCCGCACGCGCACCACTTCCGCCGACTTAACCAATACGAAGGTGGCCGTGACCAATTACAAAGGCGTGAGTGGGGCCAACTGGGGCGCCGATTTTTTCCCGCAGAATCTCGAATCACGTTTCAACACCACCTACCCTAACCTGGGTACGAACAATTCCTATAATGGCCTCGAAAAAGGAGATGGCATTTTCTGGCGCGCGGACATCCGCAAAGGGAACCTGAAGCTGACAGACATTTCCGATGGCACCAGTAACACGTTCATGATCGGCGAGGATGTGCCGGAAATGGTCTTGTGGAACGCCTGGGCCTATGCCAATGGAGCCAACGGCACGTGTGCCATTCCACCCAACACCGGCATTACGATCCCTACTGGAAACCACATTCTCGGCCCATCGGATAATGGGAATTGGCCGGACCGCTATTCGTTTCGCAGCCGGCACCCGGGAGGGCTCCAATTTGCACTTGCCGACGGATCGGTGCGTTTCATCCGCGACTCCATCGGCCTTCAGACTTACCGGGGACTTGCAACCATTCGGGGGGGCGAAACAGTCAGCCCGGATGATTGAGGCTTGGAAAGGCGGCATGGGCTGATTCGTGATTTTCCCCGCAACGGCTCGATCGAACAGGGTTTTGACTATGGTCAACAGCACGATGTCTTCTTTCCGGCTCCGGTTTGTCTGGATGTGCTGTGTTGCTGCTGTTGCTCTAGGTTCCGGTTGCAAGAAAGCCGACCCGAACATCGTTCAGGTCGAAGGGAATGTCACCGTGGGGAACAAACCCCTCACCACCGGGACAGTGATTTTCTATCCGGATCCGACCAAGGGGAATGACTCCAAGGATGAACCGCGCGGTGCGATCGATCCGAACGGACACTATCGCCTCGAAAATGGGGTGAAACCCGGAATCACACCCGGTTGGTACAAGGTGTCGGTCAGCGCCGCGGAGCAGCTGGACCCGAATAATTATTACTTCACCAAGTGGCTGATTCCCGTACGGTACGTAGATCCGAAGACCTCAAAGCTTCGGATCGAGGTCCTTAAGGACCCGGCTGCCGGTGCGTACAACATCGCTCTCGAAGCCAAATAGTACGGTCCCGGCTCCTGCCTGCGAACACTGAGATCCTTACATCCACGTCTGAACAATCCTGCTTGGGCATAGATTACCGCCTGGCCGCATGGCGGCCCGTTGGTGTGCTATACTCCCGGCATGCCGGCAGATAGAGACGCTCGGCCCTACAAATCGCTTGGTCAGCAATGAGATTTCAACACATGAAGTGGACATTCCGGGTCGCTCTGGGTGGCGTACTGGCCTCGATCACTATCCTTGCAGTTGTGTTTCTGTCCCGCTCTCATCAACGAGCGGCCTTGGCGCAGGCCCAAGTCGATCGCTGGGCGGAGCAGCTGCATGGTCAAACGACGCCGGCCGGTGTCTACATTCGCTATCCAGCCAACCAATTGCCGGAAGCCGATCCCTGGGGGACCCCATTAAACGTGGCCTATGCCCAAGGCGGCTTTGCCGAGACGCTCACGGTGCGGTCGGCCGGTCCGGATGGTCTGTTTTACACGCCCGATGACCTCGTAGCCCGGCGTTGCGTGGTAAATCTCCAAGGGATCGGCCGGGGCGCGAAGGACGGGGTGGAAGGATTCGCTCACAACGCGGCCCGAGGACTGACGAAGGGCGCTGCCGAAGGGATCCGAGAGACGCTCCAGCAGCCGATCGGGGCGAAAAAATCGGCCGATCAGAACAAGCAAGACCGAGTTCCTTGAATCCGAAGGAGAACAATCGATGGGCGCAGAAGCATGGGATTACTTCGTCCCCTACGAAGAAGACATCGAGCAGGCACTGGAGAAGCTTCGCCAGGAGGAATTCCGCGCGGGGCGATTTCGCGGTGCCGAGTTTCACCCGGCCACCATCGATGAGGCCTTTGAGAACTCAGAAGAGGATGGGACCGCGTCGATCCTGGACATCACGCATATTGCGGACGAACCGGAATTCTTCGCGGTAACCCCGTTGCCGCGGAATGAATTGGTACGGCTGTTCGGAACGGACCAGCCTACGCGGAAAATGATCGAAGCCACCATGCTCGATATTTACGAAGAGATCGACCGCGGGCAGGGAATCTACATCATCGCCCACAAAGATGGAAAACCATCGGAGATCTTCTTCGGCGGATATTCGTTCGATTGAGGAAAGCGATAGGATCGGGTTCCGTCTCGCGGCGGCTCGCGGAACCGCCGCGAGACGGAACCCAGCAACCAACCCGTGAATCCGAGCTACCAGGCGAAATGGGCGAATGCCTTGTTGGATTCGGCCATTTTGATGGTGTTTTCGCGCTTCGTCATGGCCTCGCCCTCGCGGCGGTAGGCAGCCATCAATTCATCTGCCAGGCGCAAGTACATCGGCCGGCCGGCTTTGCCTCGGGACGCGCCGATGATCCAGCGGATCGCCAAACTTTGTTGCCGCGTCCGGTTCACCTGCATGGGAACCTGGTAGGTGGCTCCGCCCACACGCTTGGAGCGAACCTCGACCGTCGGTTTGACATGCTCGACGGCCTGCGTGAAGACATCGATCGGATCCGTGTCGGGCATTCGCTTCTTGATCTGGTCCAAGGCGCCGTAGAAGATCCGCTGGGCCGTCGGTTTCTTGCCTTGCCACATCAGGCAGTTGATGAACTTGCTGGCTAATTTCGAGTGATAGCGCGGATCCGGTTTCAATGTTTCGGCGCTGGCGGTACGCTTCCCCATGTTCGACTTCCTCAGCTAATTGAGCGACGGCTCAGGCACTTGCCGCGGATCCCGGTAGGGGGACACGGCGTGCACGGTGCCGCTCGGCTCAAAATACAACAAATTGACGGCATGGCAGGTGGGACAAGGCACTTTGACGGTGGCTACCGTCCAAGGTCCTGCGGCCAAGCCCTTGCCCTCGCACTTGAGGGTTACGCCCACCGAGTGATGACAGCTGTAACAGGCAAAATCCAGGCTCACGTTCAACTCCATCATGGTCTTGATCAGCCCCTTGGGTTGAATGGGAGGCGGGCCACCGGCCGGGCGGCAGGCCTACACACCGATTAGCCCCTATGCCCTGAGCCTCGCACAAGGGTAGGAGAAACCAGACCGTGCCAACGGAGCCGGTCTCTCCCATTAGCCTCTGCCCTAGCTGCCCTCACGCTTGGCGCCATACTTGGAGCGTGCCTGTTTCCGATCGGCAACGCCTTGCGAATCCAGGACGCCCCGGATAATGTGGTACCGTACGCCCGGCAAATCACGCACGCGGCCACCGCGCACCAAGACAATGGAGTGTTCCTGCAAATTATGCCCCTCACCGGGGATGTAAGCGGTCACTTCCGTGCCGTTGGAAAGGCGTACCCGCGCCACTTTGCGCAGAGCGGAATTGGGCTTCTTGGGCGTCATGGTCTTGACCTGCAAGCAGACCCCACGCTTTTGCGGGCAGGCCTGCATCGCAGGATGTTTCGGCTTCCGATATTGCTGGCGACGCGGCTTGCGTACCAGTTGGTTGATGGTTGGCATCGACTACTCCGCTCTTTCACGAACAGAAAACGTTTACGGTATTCATCAAGGACAACTTGGTCAAGGGCGCGCCGCCACTTGGGGGTAACATACGTTCGCGGCCCCGACATCCCTTCCCACGCCGGTCGGATCCGCAGAGCCGCGAAAGCATAGCACACAGCCGTTCACCTTATTCGGTCGCGGCGGGCTCCAGGGGAGCCGGCCGGGCCGGCGCTGGAGGCGCCGTCGCCGCCAGTCCTTCCAGGGCCTGGGGATGAATGCGGACCTCCGCTTCCTGATGCGTGTGGAAACCGGTACCGGCCGGAACCAGATGGCCCAGAATCACGTTTTCCTTCAGACCGACCAGGTAGTCGACCTTGCCCGCCAGCGCGGCTTCCGTCAATACCTTGGTTGTTTCCTGGAAGCTGGCCGCGGAGATAAAGCTGTCCGATTGCACGGCTGCTTTGGTGATCCCCAGCAGCACGACACTGCACGTCGCCGGTGTCGGCGGCACAAAGGTTGGCGGCCGCTTGCCCTCTTCCTCCACCCGGGCACGCTCCTCTTCGAACGCCTCCTTGCTGACAATTTTGCCAGCTTCAAACTTGGAATCCCCCGGATCCTTGATCTTGACGCATTCCCGCAGCCGTTCGTTGACTTCGCGGAAGGCGAACTTGTCAATGACCGAGCCGGGCAGCAAGCCCGTATCCCCCATCGTTTCCACCTTCACCTTGCGCAACATGGAAGCCACGATGATCTCGATGTGCTTATCATCGATATCCACGCGCTGACTGCGGTAGACGCTCTGCACTTCCCGCACGAGATAACTCTGCACGGCATCCGCACCGCTAATGCGGAGGATGTCGTGCGGAACCAGCGGACCATCCACCAGTGGATCGCCTTCCTTGACATAGTCGTTGGTGTGGACGCGGAGGTGTTTGCCGTGAGGCACCAGGTGTTCGCGTTCCTCGCCCACCGACTTGCCCTGGTCATCTACGGGTTGAATCAAGATCGACCGTTTCCCGCGGCGTTTCTCGCCCAAGCGGACGACACCGGCGACTTCCGCCATGACAGCGGGCTCGCGCGGCCGGCGTGCCTCGAAGATTTCCGTGACACGCGGCAAGCCACCCGTGATGTCCTGGGTACCGCCCACTTCCCGTGGCGTTTTCGCCAAGAGGGTACCGGCCGACACCTTTTCGCCTTCGCGGACCTCTAGGTGGGCCTTCTCCGGCACATAATAAAATGCCAGGCTCTGGCCCCGATCGTCCTCGATCACGATCTGCGGGTGCAGGTCCCCCTTGTGCTCCATGATGACCCAGCGTTCGGCCCCGCCCGGATCTCGCTCTTTGCGGAGTGTCTCGCCCTCGACGATCTCATCGAAGCGAATGCGGCCGCCTACTTCGGCGAGAATGGGGATCATGTGCGGGTCCCACTTGACCAGGAGCTGGCCCGGCTGGATCTGCTGGCCATTTTCGACCATCAGCATCGAACCGTTGGGAACGCTGTAGGTTTCGAGAATCCGTTCCTTGGGCCCCATGATGAGCAGCTCGCCGTTACGCGTCAGGGCCATGCGCTGACCCTGATCGTTGACGACGGCGTTGACGCGCTCCAGTTTGATCGTGCCGGCACGCTTGGCCTTGATTTCACTTTCCTCGACCGCACGGCGGGCCACGCCGCCGATGTGGAACGTCCGCATCGTCAGCTGGGTTCCCGGCTCACCGATCGATTGGGCCGCGATAATCCCCACCGCCATCCCCTCTTCCACGAGGTTGCCGGTGGCCAGATCCATCCCGTAGCAAAGGCGGCATACACCCAGCGAGGCCTGGCACGTCATCGGGCTCCGTACCAGGATCTTATCCACGCCGAGTTGTTCGATTTTGCGCGCCTGCTCCCAGGTGATCATCTCGTTCTCGCGAACAATGACTTCACCGGTGATGGTCGTGATCGTATTCCGGCTCACCCGGCCACGAATCGATTCGCTCAACGCCCGCTCAATTTCCTCGCCCTTGTACACCACGCCCTTGGCAACACCTTGCGTCGTGCTGCAATCGTGCATGGTCACAACCACGTTCTGGGCGACGTCGGCCAGCTTGCGGGTCAGGTAGCCCGAGTCGGCCGTCTTCAGAGCCGTATCGGCCAAACCTTTGCGGGCCCCGTGGGTCGAGCTGAAGTACTCCAGCACGCTCAACCCTTCTCGGAAATTGGCCTTGATCGGCGTTTCGATGATTTGTCCAGACGGCTTGGCCATCAGCCCACGCATCCCGGCCAGCTGACGAATTTGTTCCACGCCGCCACGGGCGCCGGAGTGAGCCATCAAGAAGATCGGATTGAGGTAGGGTTTGCCCTCGCGCACATCGTTGGCGAGGTCGTGCATCATCTGCTTGGTAATCTCATCGCGGGCATGCGTCCACAAGTCGATAATCTTGTTGTAGCGCTCGCCCTCGGTGATGATCCCACGCTGGTACTGTTTGAGGACTTGCTCCACGTCCTTTTCGGTCTTGCGAATGATGACTTCCTTGCTTTCCGGCGTCCGCAGGTCATCCGTGGCGAAACTCAGGCCGCTGCGCGTCGATTCGCGGAAGCCCAGGTCCTTCATTCGGTCAAGCAGCGTGATCGTTTCGCGGCGGCCCAGCGTTTGGTAGCAGTCGGCGATGATCCGGCTCAAATGTTTGCCGGACAACGGCAGGTCGTAGTAGGACATCCGGGAATTGAGAATATCGTTGAAGAGCACGCGGCCAACTGTCGTGTTGACCAGGCCATTTGGATTGCGCGCCACATCATCGACCCGCACCTTGTCCTTGTCGTAGCGAACTTCGCTGATGACCCGTTTATCAATCGGTAACCGAACCTTGATTCGGGCGTGGACACCGACTTTTTTCTGCGCGTAGGCCAGGAAGACCTCCGCCGGGCTGCTGAAGACCATTCCCTCGCCCGCTTCGACGACATCGCCCGGCTCCCCGCGCACCGCCGTGAGGTAATAGCAACCCATGACGATGTCCTGGCTTGGGCTGATGATCGGCTGGCCGTTGGCTGGGCTAAAGATGTTGTTGGTGGACATCATGAGCACGGTCGCTTCCACCTGAGCCTCGATCGACAGCGGCAAGTGGACGGCCATCTGGTCGCCGTCGAAATCGGCGTTGAAGCCCTTGCAGACGAGCGGGTGAATGCGGATGGCATGCCCTTCGATCAGCACCGGTTCGAATGCCTGGATCCCCATGCGGTGCAGGGTTGGCGCCCGATTGAGCAGCACGGGATGGTTCTTCGTGACCTCTTCCAGGATGTCCCAGACGTGTTCTTCCTTGCGTTCCAACATCTTCTTGGCCGACTTGATGGTGTCGGCATGCCCTTGCTCTTTGAGCCGGCGGATGATAAACGGTTGGAACAATTCCAGCGCGATCTTCTTGGGCAGACCGCACTGATGGAGACGCAGCTCCGGGCCGACCACGATCACGGACCGAGCCGAGTAATCGACGCGCTTGCCGAGCAGGTTCTCGCGGAAGCGGCCTTGCTTGCCCTTGATCATGTCCGTCAATGATTTCAGCGGGCGGTTGCTCGATCCGAGCACGGGCCGCTTGCAGCGGTTGTTGTCGAAGAGCGCATCCACCGATTGCTGCAACATTCGTTTTTCGTTGCGGATGATGACCTCGGGAGCGTTCAGATCGACGAGCTTCTTGAGTCGATTGTTGCGGTTGATGATGCGTCGGTACAGGTCATTCAAATCACTCGTGGCGAAATTCCCGGAGTCGAGCAGGACCAGCGGCCGGAGGTCTGGCGGAATTACCGGAATACATTCCAGGATCATCCACTCCGGCTTATTGGGCGTGCCGCCGAAGCCACTATCGCGCAGAGATTCCACGACCTTGAGCCGCTTGGTCAGGTCGCGCTGCTTCTGGCGGGAAGGTTTGTCCTTGGTACTTTCCATCGCCAACTTATCGCGCAACTCCGCGGACAGCTGGACGAGGTCGAGCCGTTCCAACAATTTCTTGACTGCTTCGGCGCCCATGTCGGCCTCGAACGCTTCACCGAACATCTCGCGCGCCTTGCGGTATTCTTCCTCCGTCAGGAGCTGGCGTTCCTTGAGCTGAGTGTCGCCCGGATCGATGACGGCGTAATCCTGGAAGTAAATGATTTTTTCGAGGCTGGTCGTCTTCATATCCAGAAGCGTACCGAGCCGGCTGGGCATGGCCTTGAAAAACCAGATATGAACGACCGGTGCGGCCAATTCGATATGGCCCATGCGCTTGCGGCGAACCCGGCTATGGGTTACCTTGACACCGCAACGGTCACAGATCATCCCCTTGTATTTCATGCCGCGGTATTTCCCGCAGGCGCATTCCCAATCCTTCTCGGGACCAAAAATGCGTTCACAGAACAGGCCGTCTTTTTCCGGACGGTAGGTCCGGTAGTTGATCGTCTCCGGCTTCTTGACCTCGCCGAACGACCAGCTGCGGATATCATGCGGGCTGGCCAGACTGATGCGCACAGCCCCGTAATCGTTGATGCGGTCGTAACTTGATTCGCCCGAATTACTCATGGCACGCACTCCTTACAAAAAGCGGCAAAGTGGTGCGCGAGACCCGGCCGGTAGTGGCGGGTACAAAACGTCGCGGCCGTCGTGGCTTATTTGCTCGATCTCAAGAACACAGCCCTGCTGAAGGAAGGAACAACCTTTGGCTGCGTTCGCGCATTCCGCATGGTGGTAGACTCGTAGGATTTGGACAGACGCATACGGAATCATAAAGATGTTCGCAAACTAACTATCTTAACAATCTGTGGTTATTTGTCCAGATTCGGCAACTCACAAGCCTGACGCGCAAGCGAAGGAAGGGAGTGGCCCTCGCTCGCACATCAGGCTTGGATGTTGCATCTAGAGTCGCTTTTTCTCCAGCTGCATGTTCAGAGCCAGGCCCCGAATCTCATTCGTCAAGACATCGAAGCTGGCCGGCGTCCCGGCTTCGAGGGTATTTTCACCCTTGACCATCGATTCGTAGATTTTGGTGCGGCCCTCCACGTCGTCGGATTTAACTGTCAAGAGCTCCTGAAGGATGTACGCCGCTCCGTAGGCTTCCAGCGCCCACACTTCCATTTCTCCGAACCGTTGGCCACCAAAGCGCGCCTTGCCGCCCAGCGGCTGCTGGGTAATCAGCGAGTACGGCCCGGTCGCCCGAGCATGGACCTTGTCGTCGACCAGGTGGTGCAGCTTCAGCATGTAGATGTAGCCGACGGTGACCGGCTGCTCGAAGCGTTCTCCCGTGCGGCCATCGTAGAGATACGACTTGCCACTTTCCGGAATCCCCGCCTCGATCAAGCTCTTGCGGATTTCCGCCTCGCTGGCGCCGTCGAACACCGGGGTGATCGCTTTGAACCCCAAGCGCTGGGCCGCCCAACCAAGGTGGGTCTCCAGAATCTGGCCCACGTTCATACGGCTGGGCACCCCCAGTGGGTTTAACAGGATATCCACGGGCGTGCCGTCGGCCAGGAAGGGCATATCCTCTTCGGGGAGCACCTTGGAGATGACTCCCTTGTTGCCGTGCCGGCCCGCCATCTTATCTCCCACCGAGATTTGCCGCTTGGTGGCCACATAGACCTTGACCATCTGCTGAACCCCGCTCGGCAGCTCGTCGCCGCGCTTGAGCGAGTTGAGCTTGCGTTCCTTTTCCTCAAACAGGAAGCGGAGACGTTCGTTTTGCTGCTCATAGAGCTCGGCGCATTGTTTGAGCCGATCGGGGCTGCGGATATCGAGCTGGTCGAGCCGGAAACTCGTGGCCTGCTCCAGCACAGCCTTGTCTTCCTTGTCAGCAGCCAGTACGCGGCCGCTTACCGGATCCTTCAACTCCTTCTTGTCTAGGATGGTGGCGATGCTGCCGATCATCGAGCGGAAGTGGTCGGCGATCGTGCGGTTGTACCGATTCTCGATCTCGCGGTGCTCCTTGTCGAACGCCTTGCGTTCTTCATCGGACATGCTGGCGCGGCGGCTGAACCGCTGGGTGCCGATCACAATCCCTTCCACGCCGCTGGGGACTTCCAGGCTGTCGTTCTTGACATCTTCCCCGGCACGGCCAAAGATCGCATGCAAGAGTTTTTCTTCCGGCGTCAATTCGCTGCGGGACTTGGGCGAGACCTTGCCCACCAGGATATCGCCCGGATGAACAAAGGTCCCGATCCGCACGATGCCGTGCTCATCGAGATTGCCCAACGCCTTGGGCGAGACATTGGGGATATCACGGGTGAATTCTTCTTTCCCCAGTTTCGTCTCGCGGATCTCGATCTCGAATTCCTCGATGTGAATCGATGTGTAGGTGTCTTCCTTGACGAGTTTTTCGCTGATGATGATGGCGTCCTCGAAGTTGTAACCGTCCCAGGCCATGAATGCCACCAGAACATTTCGGCCCAGAGCCAGTTCACCATTTTTGGTCGCCGCACCATCGGCAATCACCTGGCCTTTCTTAACCCGTTGGCCAAGGCTGACGATCGGCTTCTGGTTCAGGCAGGTCCGCTCGTTGAGACCGACAAACTTCCGCAGGACATAATCGCGCTCGTCGATCCGGATGCGTTCTGCATCGACAAAGGTCACGGTGCCGGCTCGTTCGGAGCGGATGACCATGCCGCTGTTGTGGGCAACATCCTTCTCCAGCCCGGTCGCCACGATCGGCGGTTCGGTGACGAGAAGGGGCACGGCCTGGCGTTGCATGTTGGAACCCATGAGCGCCCGGTTTGCGTCGTCATGTTCCAGGAAGGGGATCAGACCGGCCGATACGCCCACCATCTGTTTCGGCGAGATATCGACATACTGAACCTGATCCGCGCTGATGTAACCGAAATCACCGCCGAAACGGGCGATGACTCGGTCCTGGGTCAACTTGTGGTTATCGGTCGGTGTATCGGCCGGGGCCAGATGCGCGAGCGATTCCTCATCGGCACGCAGCCAGGACACTTCCTCGGTCAGCTTGCGCTTGTTGAGCTTGCGGTAGGGTGTAATCAGGAAGCCGTACTCATCCACCCCGGCGTAGATGCTCAGGCTGGAGATCAACCCGATATTGGTGCCTTCTGGCGTTTCGATCGGGCAGATGCGGCCGTAGTGCGAGATGTGAACATCGCGCACCTCGAAGCCGGCACGCTTACGGTTCAGTCCACCCGGACCCAGGGCGCTTAGCCGCCGCTCGTGGGTCAGCTGGGCCAGCGGATTGGTCTGGTCCACAACCTGGCTTAACTCGCCGCGGCCGAAAAAGTACTCAATCGCCGCCGAGACACTCTTGGGATTGATGAGCGTGCGCGGCGTCATATCTTGCTGGTCGCGGATACTCATGCGTTCCTGGACCGTACGCCGCAGCTTGAGGAAGCCCTTGCGGAGCTCGTCGGCTGCCAATTCATCGATGGTGCGCAGCCGGCGATTGCCCAGGTGGTCGATGTCGTCCAAATGCCCTTCGCCGGAACGCAGCCGCAAGATGTACCGGATGGCATTGAGGTAGTCGAGCGGCTGCAGGGTCATCTCGCTTTCCGGGATATCCTGGTCGAACTTGCGGTTGATCCGGAAGCGGCCGACTTTCCCCAGGCGATACCGATTGGGATCCTGGAATTTCTCGCGGAACAGCTCTTTGGCTTTTTCGAGCTGCGGCGGGTTGCCCGGACGGAGGCGCTGGTAGATTCGCAGGAGCGCTTCTTCATGCGTGGCCGTCGGATCTTCGTTCAGGGAAGCGAGGATGAGCGGATCCTTGATCTTGATCAACACCATCACTTCCTTGACCGAACTGGCCAGGATACGGTCGACGTGCTCCTTGCCGAGCGTCTCGCCGCTATCCAGATAGACCTCGCCGCTTTCCGGGTCGATCAGGTCGCCGGCTACCATCGCCCCTTCCAAGCGGGCCCGGTTGGCCGGGTTTACCTTGATCGCTTCCGTCGGGTAGAAAGCCTTCAGGATGTCGGAGTCACTGCTGTACTCGGGGCTCATGGCACGCAACAGCGTCATCGACGAGAATTTGCCGCTCTGGTCGATGCGAACACCGAGCGTGTCTTTCTTGGTGACATTGATTTCAATCCAGCTGCCCCGCTCGGGGATAATGCGGCAGCTGTGCAGTTTGCGTTCGCTGGCTTCCGTATCCACCACGAAATCGACGCCCGGCGAGCGGTGGAGCTGGCTGACGACGACGCGTTCGGCACCGTTGATGATGAATTCGCCGCCGCCGATCATGATCGGCATATCGCCCAAGTAGACCTCTTCTTCGACGGGTTGCTCCTTGTTCAGCCGAAGCCAAACGCGGAACGGCCGGCCATAGGTCAGGCGGAGCTGACGGCATTCGTCGGGATCATAGCGAGGCTTTCCGAGCTCGTACTTCAGGTAATCGAGGCTAATGGTCTTGTCATAGCTCTCGATCGGGAAGATTTCGCGCAGAACCCCCTCCAAGCCGGTCGGCGTCCGCTTTTCGGGCGGCGTGTCCAACTGGAGAAAGCGATCATAGGAGCGAGTCTGCACATCGGTTAGAGACGGCACCTCGATGGCGTCGCCAATGCGGCCGAAGTTGCGGACCTGTTCAGGCTTGATGGCGCGTTGGGCCGGGATGGGCATAAGTCGTGCTCCTCCCTTCGATGACGGGGCGAGAAAAAAGCAAGGTGACCGGGGGTGCTCACCCGAACACCCGGTCACCTAATCAGCATGTCGCGAACCACACCAAAGCGAAAAGTAGTGAATCGAGAGAAAATCGTCGGTGAGGATAGCACAATCCCAGTGGACCTTACGCAGTGGCCACACACGGCATCCGCATCCAGGCGATGGGGCGCAAACATCGCGAGCCGACGAGGGCAGGAAAGTTGGCTGACGCGTGGCACGCTGCTTCCACCGATTGAACCACGTGACCGACGGTCGATCCA
>Ga0070734_10000886_pt1 | contig 51206 bp, 40 predicted proteins | sample Coa_R1_8_FD_66444 | JGI IMG/M metagenome (GOLD analysis project Ga0070734, IMG submission 66444) | Surface soil microbial communities from Centralia Pennsylvania, which are recovering from an underground coalmine fire - Coalmine... | ecosystem: Environmental > Terrestrial > Soil > Unclassified ...
AGTCGCCGATGATCGGCACATGAACGTTTTGCTTGGCCAGTCCTTCTACAATTGCGGGCACAGCCTTGGCGGCATCGTCGTTGTTGACCGTGACGCGCACTAGCTCCGAGCCGGCTTTGGCGAGCTGTGCCACTTGGCGAATCGTAGCCGGAACGTCGGCGGTGTCCGTGTTGGTCATGGACTGAACGACAATAGGAGCGCCGCCGCCCACACGGACGTTCCCAATTTTCACGCCTACCGAATCTTTGCGATGAATCGAAGCCATTCACAATAGTTTAGCATCCTGGAAACATCGGATTGGCGGACAAGATCTCCCCCACATCAACCAATGGACCAGCAAATGACCAACCAATGAACCAACAAAAAGGGCCGCATCGAAGCGGCCCCAGGTTAAATTCTTCGTTCATTCGGCTTATGGCAGAGACCATCCCGGCAGGCTCTTAGCGATGTCGTTGTACATCACCACAGCGGCGATAAGGATCAGGAAGACGAAGGCGACTTGGTAAACCCGCTCTTTCACCTCTTGTTTGATGTCGCGCCGCATCGTTGCTTCAATCAACAGCATGAGCATCAACCCGCCGTCCAGGATTGGTATGGGAAAGAGATTGAAGATGGCCAACTGAAGGCTGATGAGAGCCATCAACATCACCAAGGGTAGCCAGCTATGCATTGCTACCACTTCGCTGGTAATCTTCACAATCCCTACCGGTCCGCTCACCACGCGCGGAGAAACTTTGCTCCGAAGGAGCTTGCCAACCAGCTGAAATACAAGCGTGGAGTCTGCCTTGCAGTGTCTCAAAGCTTTGTCGAGGGCCACAGCAAAGGGCAATCCCGAAGTACGGAAGGGAGAGCTTCCAATGCGGTAACTCTCGCCGGTGAATTGAGGGGTCACACTGAATTTGAGTTCTTTGTCCTGGCGGAGCACGGCAATTTGTGCCGGCTTGTCCTTGTTTTGTTGCAGCAGATCGATCATTTCTTTCATGGATGACACTGCGGTTCCGTTGATCGCAGTAATCACATCGCCTACTTGCAGGCCCGCTTTGGCCGCGGGCATATTGGGCTCAAGCACGGCCACCACCGTTTCCCGGGGTGACCATCCGGCATCTCCGACTCGATCGGGCTCCTGTGTTTTCGGCGTCAGATGAAGCGTAAGTTCCTGGCCGTCGCGCTGCACAACCACATCCATGGTTTGCTCAGGGCTGATCAGAACTTTCGGCAGAATGTCTTCCCAACTCGGGTTTTGCAGGTCTTGCAATCGTACGATCTTATCGCCCGGGAGGATGCCTGCTTTTTCCGCTGCGGAGCCATGCTCCACAATTCCGACCACCGCTGGGCCCTCCGAATATGCGGGGCGCTGATAATGGAAGGTATAAACGCCGGTGAGAATCGCCAGAGTTAGCAGGATGTTCATGGCTGGCCCTGCCGCTGCGATCAGGAACCTTTGCCAGCGGGGGTGGCTCATGAACTCGCCTGGATCGCCCGTGCGCTCTTCCATCGGGTTTTCGCCGGCCATTTTTACATAACCGCCTATAGGAAGCAGGCTGATACGGTAGTCCGTGCCGCCTCTCCTGAAGCCGAACAGGCGCTTTCCGAATCCGAGACTGAACGTCTCGACGCGGACTCCACAGAGCTTGGCCGCAGCGTAATGGCCGAACTCATGGATAAAGACAAGTATCCCTAATACTAGGGCTACGGCAACAGGCGAAATTAGGAATGACATACGTAAACGTTAAATATTTTAACTCAATTGGAGCCGCGACTGTTATCGCGTGAGCTGATGTGTCAGCTTCTGCTGGGCCAGGCTCCGGGCCTGGGCATCCATTGCCAGCACCTCTTCTATAGATTCCGGACGGCGGCACTCGGTTTCATCGAGAGTTTGTTGCAGAATTCGGGCAATATCGTTAAACCCGATAGCGCCGCTCAGGAATGCGGCTACTGCCACCTCGTCGGCTGCATTAAGTGCCACGGTGAGGGACCCGCCTGCTTCGGCGGCCTCATAGGCCAATCGGAGGCAGGGAAATTTTTCAAGATCGGGTGGAGAGAAATCCAGGCGCTTTAGATCGTGCACATTGAATCGAAGATCGGAGGGGATGCGTTCCGGCCACGTCAGGGCGTACAGAATTGGAAGCCGCATGTCCGTAACCGAGAGCTGCGCCAGAATGCTGCCGTCATTGAACTCAACCAGGGAATGGATCGTCGATTGCGGATGCACCACCACCCCGACCTGCTGAGGAGGAACGTCAAATAGGCGGCATGCCTCAATCACCTCAAAACCCTTGTTCATCATCGTTGCGGAGTCGATGGTAATCCGCCGCCCCATCTTCCATGTCGGATGATTGAGTGCCTGTTCTACCGTAATGCTTTCAAACTTGGCTTTCGGAGTGTTTAGGAAAGGTCCGCCGCTGGCAGTGAGCCAAATCCGCTCTATCTCTCTCCGCTCTCCTCCGCGCATGCACTGGTGGACCGCATTGTGCTCGCTGTCGATAGGCAGGAGTGCTTTGCCTTGTTTCCGGGCTTCTGTCGTAATAAGCTCACCCGCGGCAACCAGGCATTCCTTGTTCGCCAAGCCTACGGATTTCCCCGCGCGCACCGCCTCGTACGTGGCTTTCAAACCAGCAACTCCCACGATGGCGCTCACAACAAAATCCGCCTCCGGATGAGTGGCCACTTTTACGGTGCCCTCTTCACCATGGGTAATCTCAATGCCGGTCAACCCCTCGGCCTTGAGTTGAGCAGCCGCGGCGTTGGCAAGCTCAATCGAGGCCAGGGATAAGATTCGCGGCTTCCACCGGCGCGCTTGTTCCAGTGCGGCGTCAAGGTTGCTTCCCGCGGCTATTGCCACAAGCTGAAATCTTTCCGGATTGGACTCAATGACGCTGAGTGTGCTGCGGCCGATGGAGCCGGTGGAACCGAGGATGGCAACGCGCTTCAATTGATTCGGGCTGGGATTCAAAATGGCTTGAGGATTTCCGTCAAAGTCGCATAGTACCACACCACGGGAACCGCAAAGAGCAGCGCGTCGATGCGGTCGAGAAGGCCGCCGTGCCCTGGCAGAATCGATCCCGAGTCCTTCACCTGTGCTCCGCGCTTCATAGCCGATTCAAAGAGATCGCCGAATTGTGCAGCGAGATTGGTTGCCACGGCCAGCAGAATCACGTGGCCCCAGGATACCTCCACAGAAGGATGGGAGGCGCGATAAAGACTGCCTGGAACTAGAAAGTAGGCAGCTTTGGATCCGGTAAAGAGCTGCGCGATCTGGCGATGAAATTGAAATACCAGTACCGCGGTCACGAAGCTTGCAAGAAGAGAGGCGATGGCCCCCTCCCACGTCTTCCCTGGGCTGACCGTTGGCGCCAGCTTACGGCGTCCGAAAGCCCTGCCCGCATAGTAGGCTGCGATGTCCCCCGCCCATACTGCGAATAACACAAAGATGATCAGAACGTCCTGAAAAGGATCGGCGCGCAATGGAATCAGCAGTCCCAGGGGGACTGCAATATAAAGGATCCCAAATGCGGAAAATGCGGAATCGGAAAGCGCGCTCCGCAGACTCGCCTGAAAAAGACTTGCGCGAAAAATCACTGGCACGCCGAAAATGACCGGTAGCAGGACCAGGCATTGAAGCGGGTCGCGGAAAATGCGCCAAACGTCGTAGGAGGCGGCTCTTGAAATCCCTGCGCTCGCAAAAAAGGCGGCAATCACCAGGGCCGCGGCCCCATAAGCCGCAATCCGAAAGGGCTGGGATCCATAGCCCTCTGCGATCTTGAGATATTCGTGAAGTGTCAGCAGAACCAGGGCGGCAATCACCAGGCTGAACAGCCACAAGGGCGCAACGAATACTGCGGCGAGAACCAGAGGAATCAAAATGAGTGCAGTGAGAAGCCGTTTCACAGGAAGCAGAATAGCAGGCGGCCCATAAGTAGGGGGCTTGGTCCCAAACCTTGTTTCCAAAGTCTGGTTTCCAAACTCTTGTTTCCAAACGTTGGTTCCAGACTGATGACCAGCAGCTTGGTTCTGAAAAACGGTGGCTTGGCTCTGAGGCTAGTGGACGCTCGTATTTTTTATTGGGACCGGAGACGGCTAGAGGGCTTTTTTACAGATTCGGCCAGCCCGCCATAGCGGCGCTCACGCTGCTGATAGTCGGCAATGGCCTCCAGCAGGTCCGTTCCTGAAAAATCCGGCCAGAACTTTCGGGTCACATAAATCTCGGCATACGCCGCCTGCCAGAGAAGGAAATTGCTAAGGCGGAGTTCGCCGCTGGTGCGTATCACCAGATCGAGTTCGGGCAGATTGCAGGTGTAGAGATTGCGGCTGATGGTCTCTTCATCAATGGTCAGGTGATCGAGGCCGCCGTTTTTGGAAGCGGTTTCGAGAATCGACTTGAAGGCGTCCACGATCTCGGAGCGGGAGCCGTAATTCAGCGCCAAAGTCATGACCATTCCGGTGTTGCGGGCGGTTTCTTCCTGCGCCCAGGCCATGCAATCTTGAACTTCGGGCGAAAGAAGCTGGTAGCGCCCTATAAAGGAGAGGCGAACGTTGTTGTCCTGCATCAGCGGCAGGTCCGCCTTCAGATAGCGCCGCAACAATTTCATCAGGAATCGGATTTCTGTCGGAGGCCGGCGCTGAAAATTCTCGGCGGAAAAAGCGTAGAGCGTGAGTGCGGGCAATCCGATGCGTGACGCGGTGGTCACCACTTTACGCACCGCCTGGACGCCTTTGCTGTGGCCGGCAATGCGGGGAAGGTGCCGCCGGTTTGCCCACCGGCCATTGCCATCCATAATGATGGCCACATGCTTGGGGAGCAGGCTGGGATTCAATTGGCTAAACAGTTCAGCTTCCGCACGGTCCAGCCCTTCGGGAATGATAATGCGCAAAACTAGCCTCTCATCTGACAAAACGCTAGCACACAAGGAGCGGCCTTGCAATTTTAGCGGAGATTGGAGCGGTCGCAATTTTACTATGCGGGAACGTGCGAACGGGGTGCGCAGATTGCCTTAGTCCCAAGCGCCATTACGGCCCAAAGGCCGTCCTGAAAATTTGCTTTGAATAAGGTTTTATTACCCACGGGATTTGGTCCCTGAACTCGGCGGTATGGAAGGTCCTTTCCCTGCCACGTTTAAGAACCAGTCCATATTTTGAAGACGGAGCGTTTCGAGCGATAAGGCCCTCGTGGATCGTTCCGGACACAAGACGACGTGAGCGCAAGAGATCTCTCTTCGCTCACGTCCTCTTCTGTCCGTGACGAGGAATTGTCTACGGGCAAGCGGTGGTGACACAGGTCGGGGCCACGGAATGAGGCATATCTGAGCAGGTAAGGCATGCAGGCGGACCTTCCGTGCCCACAATCATTCCCGCTTTGCGTGTGAGATCTTGCGTAAGATTACCAAGTGTTTCCTGGCTGAGCGTAAGTCTTGCAGTTCTGAGTGTCATGTTGACCTCCTTGCTTTATTTTATTAAGCGATCCGTATGGAACGCTTTGACTCGCGCACATTATCACGATTTTATTTTTATAATTAGCAAATACTAAGAAAAATGGGAGGCCCCTTCGGTCGCAGGGGCGTAGATTGCAAGCTTTCATTGAGTTGTATATGACTGACTTAATGAGGATTTATCTAGATCCGCTTGAAAATTCTCCAGCCGTGGAAATATTTGATTTTATTAACAAAAAATCAATAGAAAATTCTTGACAGCCTGTTTGGAATAGCATTATTTCCAGCGCAAGCGTTGTAGGAGCTGCAATGGCAGACACGAAGACCCTGATTCAACAGGCGTACTCCGCATTCAATCAGAGGGACATCGATAGTGCACTGGCACGGAGGACGCAAGACGTGAGTTGGCCCAAGGCCTCGGAGGGCGGTAGGGCCGTTGGAAAAGAAGAGATTCGCGCCTATTGGACTCGGCAATGGGGCGAGTTCGATCCCCATGTCGAACCGCTAGCGATCACCGAGGGAGAGGGAGGCAAGGTCCGCGTTAGGGTCCGCCAAGTCGTGAAGAGCCTTCAAGGGATGTTCTATCGGACAGCGAAGTTCTTCACATATTTACCTTGAAAACCGGTCTGATCGCAGCCATGGATCTTGAGAGTGAATGGATCTTGAGAGTGAGGCTGATCCAACGGATGGTCCGTCTTCCTCATTCCTACATCGTCCTAGCTAGCTACTGCTACGGCGCGTGAGAGTAAGAACCGGACTCGAGAATCAAGAACAGGCAGCAAGCCGCATTCTTAGCGCAAACGCTTGCTCCCGATAAGAACGGAAAGAAGGATCGGCGAGTGGTCAAAGGTCTTAACGATCTGACGATCTAAAGATCTATATATCAAGATCAAGAAAGAAAAGGCGCCCGCACGAAGATCGGCTGGCGCCCTTTCTGCAGAGGTTAAGTTTCTCGACCACTGAATGGGCTAGTCCAGGCTTTTAGATAAAGCCAAGACCGAACATAAGATTTGAATAAAGAAAACGCTAGATAGATAGGCACGAGAAGGGAATGTGAATGCTCAAAACCTTCATTCGCAACCACATCCCCCGCGCACTGTTATGGCTGTTGGATTGGGGATGCGGAGCAGGTCGGACAGACCGGTACAGTTGTGTCGAATACTTTTCCTTGATTGGCGCGGCGCTCCGCGTCCTGGGTCAGATTGCTCAGTGTTTCCTGATAAAGTGCGAGCTTGCGTGGTTCGATTCCCATGGGGTCCCTTTCTTATTGCCTGAGTGATCGATCCACATAAATGAATCGATTACAGGCCCACCCCTTTTAGCACCTTAAGAGAAAATCAGAATATCGGTTCGTTTCTTTTCTTGTTTCTGGAAAATCCCTACGCCTGATTCTTGTATATCCCATTGAAATGAAATGATTTGTACTCGATGATCGTTTTGTTATTTTTATTGGGCCCCTGTAGGTGAATATTAGAAAAACACAACAAAATTGCCCCCCCAGCGGATTCTCTCTTGATTCGACTCTTCGCGCAGACGGAAAGCAAGACGCAATGTCCTATCGGGATGCCAGGCGTTTAGATGAGTGCATTGGGCTTATCCCGGTTCAGGATCTATGTTTCTTGGAATTTTTACCCATTCTAAAAATGAAATACTTCCAAAATCTGTCTATAGCTTTGTGAATTCCGATCAGGATCAGCTAAGAAAAGGCCTCATACGAGGAAATGCCTATAACAGTTCCGTAAATTTGGTGTTAATTTCCTAAAGAATTGTTATGATCAGCGCCGCATTCTGCTCGCCTTTCCCAAAGGTAAACCATTTGAACTGGAGGAAACATTGATGAAGAGCCTCGTAGGACGCCTTTTCTTGCTGCTGGCGCTACTGAGCTCGGTTGCTCAGTTGTCGATCGCTCAAGATGCTACGGGCCGTGTCGTTGGCACGGTTTTTGACCAAAGCGGAGCGGTAATTTCGGGTGTGCGCGTCGTCGTTACCAATGTCGCAACGCACGTAGCCAGGGAGACGACGACCGATTCCGCAGGCTCTTATCAAGTCCTGCTGCTCCCAATCGGTGAATACACCGTATCTGCGAGCCACAAAGGATTCAGCCCGATCAGTACCAAGGCCAACAACTTGGAGATCAACCAATCTCTTCGGATCGACCTGAAACTCGTGGTTGGCGCAGACACGGAGATGATTACCGTAGAAGGCAGCGTCAACACCGTAGAGACGATCAATCCAACCATGGGCTCGACCGTTTCCGAGCGTGAAATTGCCAATGCTCCATTGAATGGCCGCAACGCTCTCGATCTCGTCTTTCTGCAGCCCGGAGTTTTGCCTGCCGACAATCAGGGGAACGGTGGCGCTCGAAGCGCGACTGCCGGTTTCAGCATTTCAGGCGGCCGTAACGATTCCAACACCTTCTTATTGGATGGTGGTCTCAACAATGACTTGCTCAACAACGGAGTTGTCTATAACCCCAACCCCGATAGCATCCAGGAATTCAAGGTTTTAACGAGCAATTTCAGTGCTGAATATGGACGCAACGGCGGCGGCATTATTACGGTAGTGACCAAATCCGGAACAAACGCCTTCCATGGCAGCGCTTTCGAATACAACCGCAACGATGCTTACAACGCCAACACCTTCCTCAACAATTCCCAGGGTGTTGCGCGGCCTGTGCTCAAGCGCAATCAGTATGGTGCCACGTTCGGCGGACCCATCTTGAAAGACAAGCTCTTCTTCTTCTTTGCTTATCAAGGACAGCGGCAGACGGATGTTACCCCGAGCAGTATCGGGACTACATTTACGCCTGCGCAACTTCAGGGAAATTTTGCCGGCACTGCCAGTCAGGCTTCGGTGGCGAGTTTCTTGGCCGCCAATCCTTTCTTTCAGGCAAATCCTGCGTTGGCCGCACAGGGAATTATTGATCCCACCAAGATCGATCCGGTGGCTCAAGCCTATATCAAGGCTGGGTTGATTCCCAGCAGCGCCAACGGTGTGGCAACGTTTCAGAATCCTGGGCTGGACAATCGCGAAGAAATTACAGGAAAATTCGATTGGGACCTCTCGAGCAAAGATCACTTAAGCGCTACCTTGGGTCGCACCTCCAATCCAACCTTGGATCCCGGGGGAAATGCCCAACAGCCCGCCAGTTCTTTGTTTTCGACGAACTCCGCTCGTCACGTCCAATTCATTAACTTTAGCTATATCCGGACACTCTCACCGACGATGCTGAACGAGTTTCGTGTGAGCGCCCAGCGCAACGATTCTTTGCAGGCGAGTCCCGCGAAAAATCTTGGAACGCCGAACTCGTTGGGAATCAATATCACACCCGATCAAGCCACGGCGCCCACGCTCTTTACCTTTCCTGGATTGACGTCTGGTTTTAGCCCTCAAGGCCCCTCGACGCTCATTGACAACACATTCGCATACTCCGATACCTTCACTTGGACTCACGGCAAGCACACGATGAAGTTTGGTGGTGCCTTCTCCGCCTTCCAAGATAACCAGGTGTTTGACTTTTTTGTCGACGGTAACTTCGACTTCCTGCCCTCCAGTGCGAACGGAACGGGAGATGCCTTCGGCAATTTCCTGGTGGGAATACCGGACTCGTTCTTCCAGGCGCCGGCCGCTCCCTCCAACATTCGCACGAAAGCCACGTATGTCTTCGGACAGGACGAGTGGCATGTAGCGAACAACTTGGTGCTGACCATGGGCTTGCGCTATGAGTACAGCACTCCCAAGTCGGATACCCTCGGTCGAACCTTCAGCGTAGTCCCAGGACAGCAATCAACTGTGTTTCCTGGTGCGCCGCTGGGATTGCTCTTCCCTGGAGACAAAGGCGCGCCCACCGGTTCCAACTTTGCTGACAAAACTAATTTCGCCCCCCGTTTTGGGTTCGCCTGGCAGCCGTTTCATGACGGCAAGACCAGCATAAGGGGTGGTATTGGGGTCTTCTACGACATTCTGAAAGCGGAAGATAACTTCCAGTTTAACGGTCAGGTCCCCTTTGCCTCGTCAGCCTTTATCTCGCCCTTCGATCCCACCACGGTTGCGCCAGGCCAGCTCAACTTCTTGAGCAATCCATTTGGATCCACCGGCAACGTGAATCCATTCCCTTCGAAGCCGATTGACCATACCATCAATTTTGCCAATACCTTCGGCTCCTTCGGCGGTGGCGGCGTCTTTTTCGTCGATCCACATCTAAAGACTCCTTATACCTATCAGTACAATTTCAGCATTGAGCATGAACTCGCAAGAAAGCTGACTTTGGAAGCGGCCTATGTCGGGAGTTCCTCTCACGGGCTTACTGGTTTGAAGGACATCAACCCTTGTGACCCTGCGACCTCGACTGCTACCAATTGCAACCGTGTGCTCAATTTGAGTGCTGGTGCGGGTGCCTTCAGCTTTATGCCCGAGTTCATGAACGTCGCCAACGCCAACTACAGTGCCTTGCAGCTCTCGCTGATGCAGCGGGGTACGGCTGTTCCGGTATTGGGAAATGTGTACTACACTTTCAGCTACAGCTACGCCCATAGCATTGACGATGCTTCCGGGTTTAGGAATAACAGCAGTCAGGTGCCGGCCTTCCTGCCCCATCTCTTCCGCGGATCGTCCGATTTCGATCTGCGCCATGCGATCACCTTTTCAGGCGGATGGGACCTGCCCTTCAATCATGGGCCGCAGAAGCTTGTGAAGGGCTGGAGCGTATTTCCGATCTTGAGTTGGAGAACTGGATTCCCATACGTGGTAACGGATGGCTTGGCCACCCACGGCGGAGATCCTGGACCTTCAGGAGCGGGAGACGGAGCGCTGGTCAACGCCAATCTGGTCGCTCCGATTCAATACATCAATCCGCATAAATCGCAAACGATCGGACAAGGGACCGGATCCTTCTTCTTCAATCCCAACTCCTTCAGCGGCGCGGTGGCTTCTGGTTATGGAACGGATCCCCGCGATCTGTTGCGCGGACCGGGACGTACCAATTTGGATTTCTCCCTGGCTAAGGTGACGCCGCTCTATGGTGACAAAGTGACCTTGCGGCTGGGAGCGGATGCTTTCAACATCTTCAACCACACCGAGTTCAGCAGGCTCGGCCTGAACGCGGCCGATCCGACTACTTTAGGTCAGGCGATCGCTACATATCCCTCCCGCATCCTGCAATTGGAGGCGCACATTAACTTCTAAGCTGTAATCTCCAACTCACGTTCAACCGAAAGGCCGGACTGCAAAGGTCCGGCCTTTCTCTTGGTAAAGGAATCACTGATTCGATTGGGTGCTCAAAGGATTGGCTCTGCGAGCCGTCTGGAATTCTTGGGCTGGCGGCGATGCAGTCGCCTGCTATGACTAACAAAATCAACTAACGCGCCGCCGGATAGCTTTTATAAAGACTATTCGCCGTGGCAGCCGGGTTTGCCAATCGCGGAGCCGCTCCTTTAAGATGGCCCATTCCCGAATCAGGAATGGAGGATCGCCTGCCGGTCTCGCTGGCCAATTCGCAGATCATCTACAGCGCGCTTAAAAAAAACGGCGTTGGTTTGGTGTCGGCGTTGCCCGAGACGTGGTTGGTTCACATGATTCGCATGGCGGAAGAAGATCCCGCCATGATTCTGGTTCGCCTCGCAAAAGAGGAAGAGGCCGTAGGAATCTCTGCGGGAGCCCACTTCGCCGGTGTTAAATCCGCCATGCTCATGCAAAACCACGGCTTCCTTGCGGCCGTGAACGGCATCGTTTCGTTTGCCCAACTCTACCGCATACCTTTACTCATGTTGATTAGTTATCGCGGCCATTGGGGAGAACGTGATCCCTGGCAAACTCAGGGCGGGGCGGTTACAGAGCCGGTCTTGCAGGCGCTGGGCATTCGCTACGATTTTCTAGATACACCGTCAACGGTCGAGAAGAAGATTTCTGAGGCCCAGACTCTTGCCTATAGTAGCCTCCATCCGGTTGCGTTGCTTTTGACTCGCGATCTCATGTGGGAGGAGTAGACGCCATGCAGCGCTTGGAGTGCATGAAAGCGATCTATGGCAAGCTGGAAGACTGCCTTGTGGTAACGATCATGGGCGCAGTCGCTGCCGAGCTTCAATCGATCGGGCATCGCCCGAATTTCTTTTATTTGCAGCATGCGATGGGTTTGGCTTCCTCCACTGGCCTGGGTCTAGCGTTGTGCCTGCCGGACGCAAAGGTGGTCGTTTTTGATGGGGATGGCTCGATTCTGATGAACCTTGGCGGATTTACCACGTTGGCCCGCTATCGTCCAAGGAACCTGGTTCATATCATCTTCGACAATCAAAGCCTCCTGTCCGTGGGTGGTTTCCCCACCGCTACAGCCACTGGAAGCGACTTGGTCGGGATTGCAAAAGCCTCGGGGATGCCCCACGCGCATTCGGCAAAAACACTGGACGAATTCGTGACCGGCTTCGACGCGGCAATGCGGGCGAACGATCTTACCTGTCTGGTGGCCCATGTGGAAGCCGTGGGCCCTAAGGGATTCGTGACCGATCTCGCGTTGTTGGAAAATCGTTTTCAATTCGGCAGGCACATTGAACAGAAACGCGCCCGGCGCCAATCGTCTACAGTCAAGTGATCGGATTTGTGTCGGATCGGGTGTCTTGTGTTCGGTTTGCTTCGATGCCTGGCTCTCTGACGCAAGAGCGCAACAGCGGAAAAGTGGAAGACGGGGTGGAGGATGAGGAGACTTTATCTGTGACCAAGGTTCTTGAGGAACTGATCGCACAATTGAGCAGTGGCGCCCTCCGGGTGGTCGATCTCACCCAGCCGTTGTCGTCCAGTACGCCTTTGCTTCCACTCCCGCCGCAATTCAACAACACTCCTGCCTTCCGCATGTGGGAACTCTCTCGCTATGATGAGCGTGGGCCGGCATGGTACTGGAACGGCTTCGAGACCGGCGAGCACACCGGCACCCACTTTGACGCTCCGATCCACTGGGTAAGCGGGAAGGATCTGCCTGAAAATAGTGTGGATCGAATCAATCCGAGAAAATTTGTAGGGCCGGCCTGTGTGATCGATGTAACTGCCGAAGTTGAGAAGAACCCTGATTTCCTGTTGACCGTCGAGAGGGTGCGGGCTTGGGAAGCGCAACATGGCAGGATTCCCGTCAGCGCGTGGGTGTTATTACGGACTGCTTGGTCGAAGCGCTCCGATCCTGCCGCTTACATCAATCTTCAGCAGGATGGACCCCATACTCCCGGTTTTCTCCGCGAGTGCTCCGAATTTCTGGCACAGGAGCGTGATGTTTTGGGGGTGGGTGTCGAAACCGTAGGCACCGACGCCGGAAAAGCGGCTACCTTCGATCCGCCCTTCCCGAATCACTATGTCATGCACGGATCGGGAAAATTTGGTCTGGCCGGGCTCTGTAATCTCGATCGGCTTCCTCCCACCGGAGCGGTGGTCATCGCGGCCCCGTTAAAAATCGTCAACGGATCTGGAAGCCCCTTGAGGGTCATTGCCATTACGCCATAGGCTGCATGGCGATGATCCCCAAATGAGGGATTTTGTTTTTTCGCAAACAAAAAGAATCTTTAAGAAACTTAGAATGAAAGCGTTAAGTCATCAGAGAGCAAGCGACTCGAGGATCCCAGAGCACAGCAATTGTTCAAATTGGGAAAAAATCTACAAAAAATCATTTGACAATGCGATTAACGTTTTGTTATACCCTGTTTCGCAGCACGTTGAGTGAGCCCTGATTTTCGTTTCCGGTCTTAATAATATCGGTTAGACAGAAGATTTGGCTCAGAGGACACAAAGGGGTTCTCTGAGCCATTTTTATTTTTAAGGGGTTAAAAACCCACCCAGGACTCACACCGGTTGTGATCCCAAAAGCTTGATGTCCCTCCGGCAACCTGCTGATCCACAAAGGCTAATTGCTTGTTCTTTGGTACCCCTGAAATGACACACAAACAAAACAGGAACAAGAAGATTCGAGGTGGTGATGAGGCGGAGGTCCCTGCAGTCAACTATTGAGGCCAGCTATTCCCTTCGCAGCGTAGAAACAGTGAAACACTCCCCCAATCGCAATGGGCGTTCCATTGCGGTAGGCGTTACTTTGCTCGTGGGATTGCTTTTATCTTTTGTATTGCCTGCGGTAGCAGCTGATCAATCAGAAGCTTCTAATATTTTCAAAAAGCGTTGTTCTGCTTGTCATACTTTTGGCAAGGGACCGAAGGTCGGTCCTGACCTGAAGGGGGTCACAGATCGGCGTAAACCCGATTGGTTACAAAAATTCATACACTCGTCGCAGAGCGTCATTCAATCTGGCGATCCGACCGCGGTTGCTCTTTTCCATCAATTCAAAGAGCAGCGGATGCCGGATTGGCTCGACCTGTCTCCGGAAACCATAACGGCGCTTCTTAAGTATTTCGCTGATAACGGTCCTGAGCAGAAGGAACCGGACGAGTATCCCGCTCAGCAAGCTACACCCCAGCAGATCGAAAGCGGGCGAAAGCTGTTTTATGGCGAATCGCGCCTTAAGTACGGCGGTCAGTCCTGCAGCAGTTGCCATCGCATCGGCGGGGGAATGGCCGGTGGCGGAACTTTGGGGCCTGATCTGACTCGGGCTTACGACCGCTATCGCGATACGGCGCTTACTCTGTTCTTCAAGCGGCCGTGCTTCTTGCGGGCTCCTGAAATCTCCAATGCTAAGTACCTCGATCCCCAGGAATCTTTTGACTTGAAAGCATTCCTTGCGCAGGCATCCGGGATTAAGTTCAGTCCGCCTGCAGCGGCTCCCAGCCCGGCTCCGTCCGGCGATAGCAAGCGAGGAACCCGATGAAACCTAGTTTTGCTTTTACCTCTTGGCCGTATGTGGCGTTTGCCCTGCTGGTCGGAATCGTCTTTCTCCGTTATTTGTTCATGCGCGGCAAGATCGATCAGATTGACGCACGAATCTCCAAAGCGTGGGAGATTTTCGGTGGTGGCATCTTTTGGCGCTTCAGCGTTTTTCTCTTGGTGGCTGCCCATCTGGTCGGATTTATCTTTGCGGAAAAAATCGCCGTGTTGAACAGCAACATTGGCGCGCTCTATTTGATTGAAGGCGTCGGTTTTGGGCTGGGAGTGATTGCCTTGCTGAGCGGCCTTCGTTTGGTTTGGAAGCAACTCGGACAAACGTCCGGCTCGTTCATGGGTGAAGCGATGGACACGATGCTGCTCGCGGTTCTGCTGGTCGGCGTCGTATCTGGTCTGTTAATGGCAGCGATCTACCGTTGGGGTTCGTCTTGGGGAGTGGCAATCTTAGTGCCCTATATATTTACTATTCTTCGCGGCAAGCCGAATTCCGTGTTTGTCGCAGAAATGCCCTTCCTCGTACAACTTCACGTCTTTTCATTCTTTGTAGCGCTCGCTGTTCTGCCGTTCACCCGTTTGGGCCCTGTGTTGGTACTTGCTTTTCATCGCTGCGTGAACCTTGTAGGCAAGCCCGTTCTTGCCGGGGCCAACGTGATGGAAGGCTGGCTGCGCCGGCACAACCCGGGAGCCTGGATTTGGCCGGAGGAGGACTAAGAGACCGGCTATGAGACTCCTGACGATTACCCTCGGCATTGTTGTGTTAGGCCTTGCGGCAGGTATTGGAACCTGGGGCCTTTCGCGCGTTGGAACCCACCAGGGTTACTCGCCCGAACAGCCTATTGCCTTCCCGCATAAAGTTCATGCGGGAGACAACCAGATTCCTTGCCTCTACTGCCACTTTGGTGCGCGCACCAGCAGGCACGCCGGCATTCCTCCGGCAAGCGTCTGCATGAACTGTCACAGCATGGTGGAAAAGCAGACTCCGGAAATTGAAAAGTTGAAAGAGGCGGTCCAGCAGCAAAGGCCCATTCGTTGGGTCAAGATCCACAACCTCCCGGACTTTGTCTATTTCAACCACAGCCAGCACGTTGTGTCGGACGTGAAATGCCAGACCTGCCATGGCCCGATTGAAACCATGGATCGGGTTGCGCAGCACGCGCCGCTCACGATGGGCTGGTGTCTCTCTTGCCATCGAGAACATGCGAAAGTGCCGTCCAACGACTTGCAGCGAGCGATGCTGAATCTCTCCAACAAGCCGAAACCGACGGCCGGGCAGGATTGCGCGAGCTGCCACTACTAGCGGCAAGGTTACAGAGCAACGGAGCGGAGCGCGCTCCATAAGTGATCGAACAAGATCACAAGATCAAAAAGATCTGAGGATTGACCATGAGCTACCACGTGACGCCTTCAAGGCTTGGCCTTGGCCTGAGCGCTTGGAGGACTCAATGAGCTGCAAGCCTTCAAAAGACCAATTGGTGCAGATAGGCCCGGCTCAACCCCCGGCCTACTGGCAAACCTTGAATGAGCTGCAAAATGGGGTGGCCAACCGCGGTGAATTTCCCGGTGGCCTGCCTTCAACTAAAAACGGCGCCGCCAGCAGCGGCAGTAACGACACATCCCGGCGCGACTTCCTCTCTCTCATGGGCTTTAGCCTCGCCGCCGCCGGTCTCGCGGGTTGCCGCGCGCCCGTGCAGAACGCGATTCCGCTGCTTGCCGCTTCCGATAGGCTGGTTCCCGGCGTATCGAGCTTCTATGCCACAACCTGCGGTGGTTGCGCTTCATCCTGCTCGCTATTGGTGAAGCAGCGCGATGGCCGCCCTATCAAAATTGAAGGAAATGCCGAATCGGCGATATTCGGCGGCGGTACCTGTGCCACCGGCCAAGCCACCGTTCTGTCGCTCTATGATGATGCGCGGTTCAAAGGCCCGTCCTGGAAAAAGCAGGCAGTCTCGTGGGACGAGGTTGACCAACGCGTCTCCGAAGGTCTGGCTGCGGCCCAAGCGGACAAGCGCAAGGTTGTCCTGCTTACTGGAACGGTCAACAGCCCCTCGACGCTGGAGATTATCGGCGAGTGGGGCAAGCGGTCGCCGAACTTCCGGCATGTAGCCTATGACGCGATTTCTTTTACCGCCCTTCGGACCGCGCAGCAGGAAAGTTTTGGCCGGGCCGTTGTGCCGCACTATCGCTTTGACAAGGCGAAAGTCATCGTTGGCCTCGAAGCCGATTTTCTGGGCACATGGCTCTCGCCGGTAGAGTTTGCCCGCCAGTACGCAGCCACTCGGAAGTCCGATGCAAATCGCTCCCTGCACGTCCAGTTTGAATCGGGCTTTTCTGTAACCGGCAGCAACGCCGATATCCGTGTTCCGGTTGCCCCTTCTGAAATCGGATTGGTCGCTGCGGCTCTCCTCCGTCGTGTGGCGCAAAAAGCGGGAGCCCAAGGCGCTCCTCCAAGTGACGATCCGATCAAGCCTCAGCAGCTGGATGCGGTTGTGGATGAGCTTTGGAAGCATCGCGGCGAATCGATTGTCGTAAGTGGAAGTCAGGATGTTTCGGTTCAAATTGCCGTCAATGCTCTGAACTCGCTCCTCGACAATATCGGAAAAACCGTGGATCTTGCCCGGCCGTCGTTGCAGCGTAGCGGTGATGATGCCGCTCTCGCGCAGCTTGTCCAGGATATGAATGCCGGAAATGTGCACACGCTGATCGTGTACGGTGTGAATCCGGTATATGACTATCCCGCTCCTGAGCAGTTCATCGGCGGGCTTAAGAAGGTGGCCCTCTCGGTTTCCTTTACCGATCGTCTCGATGAGACTAGCTCGGAAGTAGATGCAATCTGCCCGAACCACCACTTCCTTGAATCGTGGGGTGATGCCGAGCCCGTGGATTCGAGCTTCAGTCTGGCGCAGCCTTTGATTGCTCCACTGTTTTCGACCAGGGCGGCGCAGGATAGTTTGTTGAAATGGCTAGGCAAAGAGCCGAACTATTACGAGTATGTTCGCGACCATTGGAAGCGCAATCTGCTTTCCCGTCAGAAAGCCACCCAGGATTTTGATACGTTCTGGGATCGGTCGTTGCACGATGGTGTTGTCGAGCTTTCAGCGCAAGCGTCCGCTGCCCAGCCTTCGTTCCATGGCGATTGGAAGGCTGCGGTCGGAAAGATCGTAGACGCGGCGAAGAAGTCGGGTTCAACGAGCGATGGCTACGAGGTGCATCTCTACGAGAGCGTCTCCATGCGCGATGGCCGCCACGCCAACAACCCCTGGCTCCTGGAGTTGCCGGATCCCATCACCAAGGTCACCTGGGATAACTATGCCGCTGTCTCTCCAAAACTTGCGGCAAAATTGGGCATCGAAAGCGGCGATGTCGTCACGCTGAAATCCGGCAATGCGGTTGGAATGCAAATTCCCGCGATGATTCAGCCCGGTCAGCACGAGCGCACCATCTCTGTGGCGCTTGGGTATGGCAGGAAGCAGGTTGGCAAGGCCGGCAACAACGTCGGCGCAAATGCCTTCCCGCTGGCGGTCTTAGCCGACGGATTGCGCCGCTATTCTTCTGTCGGAGCCACCTTGGAAAAAACCGGACGGCACGTAAAACTTGCCGGCGGTCAGGGAGACTTCTCCTTCGATAACTTCCATTTCGAGGATACTCGCGAAAAAGACATCATCCAGGAAGTAAGTCTCGAAGAGTTGCAGCATGGCGAGAGTGAGAAGAAAGAGGAGTTGGAGACCCTGTGGCCCAACCGTCTGGAAGGCGATCACTCTTGGGGGCTTGCCATCGACATCAACGCCTGCACGGGTTGCTCGGCGTGTGTAGTTGCCTGCCAGTCGGAGAACAATATTCCGGTCGTAGGTAAGGATCAGGTGGAGCGCCGGCGTATCATGCACTGGATTCGCGTCGATCATTACTACAGCGGCTCCATGGATAATCCGCGTAGCTATCACCAGCCGATGATGTGCCAGCACTGCCAGAACGCGCCTTGTGAAACGGTCTGTCCGGTCTTGGCCACCACCACCAGTTCTGAGGGTTTGAACCAGCAGGTTTATAACCGCTGCATCGGAACCCGCTATTGCGCCAATAACTGCCCCTACAAGGTGCGCCGCTTCAACTGGTACAACTACACCGAAAAACCGATGTTCGAGTTCAACATCGGGTTCGACTACAACATGCAGAGCGATCTTGGGCGGCTTGTCCTCAATCCGGACGTCGTTGTTCGTTCACGTGGCGTAATGGAAAAGTGCAGCCTCTGTGTGCAGAGAATCCAGTTGGGGAAGAACATCGCGTTGCAAGGCAAACGGGAATTGGCCGATGGCGATATTCAAACGGCCTGCCAGCAGGCTTGCCCCTCGCAGGCAATTGTCTTCGGCGACCTGCAGGACCCCAATAGCCGGGTTTCGCAGCTCCACAATAGCCAGAGAAACTACCGCGTCCTTGACAGCGTAGGCACAAGGCCCAACGTCGGATACCTCAAGAAGATCCGCACCACCACGGAGGCGTAAGGAGTCGCTATGAGCACAACCGCTATCAACACTAGGCCGGTTTCAGCCGCGGGCTCTGCGGTCCAGGTTCTCCCGCCGCCTCGCTGGGTGGACGGCGATCCATCCCTTCGCAAGATTACCGACGACATCATGAACCCTATGGAAGGGAAGCCTGGAAGGGGCTGGTGGATCTGTTTCGGCCTTGCGCTTCTTGGCTTGGCCGATCTGGGTGCAATGGTCTTCTGGCTAGTAGCCAATGGCATCGGCGTCTGGGGTCTGAACAACAGCGTCGGATGGGCCTTTGACATCACGAACTTCGTCTTCTGGATCGGTATCGGTCACGCCGGAACGCTGATCTCGGCCATCTTGTTGTTGTTCCGTCAGCAATGGCGCACCTCGATTAACCGTTCCGCGGAAGCCATGACGATTTTCGCGGTCATGTGCGCCGGCCTGTTCCCGGCTATTCACATGGGCCGTCCCTGGGACGCCTTCTTTATCTTTCCTTATCCCAATCAACGCGGCCCGTTGTGGGTGAACTTCCGCTCCCCCCTTGTGTGGGACGTCGTGGCCATCAGCACTTATTTCACGATCTCGCTCTTCTTCTGGTACCTCGGAATGGTTCCCGATCTTGCCACACTGCGCGACCGGGCCAAGGGCAAAATCAAGAAATTCATCTTCCGTACTCTCAGTTTGGGCTGGAATGGTTCGCATCGAACCTGGGCGCGTTACGAGATTGTCAGCTTGGTCCTCGCGGGCTTGGCTACGCCTCTGGTGCTCTCGGTGCACTCGATCGTGAGTATGGACTTCGCAACCTCCGTACTGCCGGGCTGGCACACCACGATCTTTCCGCCATACTTTGTCGCGGGCGCCATCTACTCCGGTTTCGGCATGGTGCTCACGCTTCTCCTGATCACCCGCCAGACAATGAACCTGCAGCGCTTTATCACGATGCGCCATCTCGACATGATGGCCAAAGTAACCATGCTCACCGGAATGATCGTCAGCTATGCCTACGCAACCGAGTTCTTCAGCGCCTGGTATAGCGGCAATATTTACGAGCGCTATCACTTCATCAACCGCGCCACCGGCCCCTACTTCTGGTGTTTCGGCCTCATGGTGCTGTGTAACGTGGTCACTCCCCAGTTGCTGTGGTTCAAGGGTCTGCGCGCCAGCATCCCCGGCCTATTCATGATCTCCATCATGGTCAATATCGGCATGTGGTTTGAGCGCTTTGTGATCATCGTTGTCTCCCTCCATCGCGCCTTCTTGCCTTCCGGATGGGGAATGTTCGTTCCTACTCCGGTGGATATCGGCATTCTCGTTGGTTCCTTCGGATTGTTCTTCACGCTGTTCTTGCTCTTCATCCGTGTCCTGCCCATGATCGCCATGTGGGAGATTAAAAACGTGGTTGGAAACTCCGCGCATGAAGCGCCGGTTCATCATGAACACGTGCACGAGGAGGTTGCCCATGTCTAATCAAAGCTATATGGTCGCTACGTTTCGCGACGCCAACACCCTCATCAAGGCTGTCAAATCGGTTCGTGCGAAGCAGTTTCGCGTCTACGATATTTACTCGCCCTATCCGATCCATGGCATGGATGAGGTGATGGGTGTCCGTAGAACGCGCTTGCCGTGGGTAACTCTCATCGTCGGTGTCTCGGCTGGCCTTTCTGCCGTTCTCTTGCAGTTCTATACATCCGTGGCCGACTGGAACCTGAACGTTGGTGGTAAGCCCGATAATTCCGCCTTGGCGTTTGTGCCGATTACCTTTGAGTTGACAATTCTGTTGGGCGGTTTGTCCACGATCTTCGCTTTGCTGCTGCGCACCCGGATGTTCCCCGGTAAAAAAGAGCGGCTTCCTGCCGAAGGAGTTACCGACGACACCTTTGCGCTCGTGCTGCGTAAGCGGGACGCCAGCTTCAATGCGGCTCAGGCTCGCCAGGTACTGGAACAAAACGGCGCTGAGAGCGTCCAGGAAAAGGAAGGCGAGCTATGAAAATTTTGATCGGTGCCCTGCTGACTGGCGTGATCGGTTTAGCTGTGGTGGGTTGCGGAGCCACCCAACAGGAACGCGCCTTTGAATATATGCCCGATATGGCCCGCGATCCCGCCTATAAAGCGTTTGTTCCGAATCCCGCGACGCGGGACGGCCTCACCTTACAGCGTCCGGTGGCTGGAACCATACCCCGTGGCTTTCAACCATTTCACTATGGTACGGGCGATGACGAAGCGGCCCGTGCTGGCCGTGAACTCCAAAACCCCTACCAGCCTACAGCCCAAACGCTGGAAGAAGGTAAAGCCCTCTTTCAAAGCTACTGCCTGGTTTGCCACGGAGAGCAGGGCAAAGGTGACGGGCCGATTGCTGACAAAATTCCTCGTCCGCCCTCCTATGTCTCGCAGCGTCTGATGGAGTTTCCGGCTGGAAGGATTTTCCATGTCGCCACGGTTGGATATAACAAAATGCCTTCCTATGCCGGTCAGCTTAGCGCGTCGGAGCGTTGGAAGATCGTGACCTATATCAAGACGGTTCTTCAAAGTGGGGGTGCTACAGCCTCGCCCCAAACATCCGCCAAGGCGTCGTCAACGGGGGGTAAAAAATGATTGAGCGTATTTCTTTCCAGGTACCGGCTCGAGGCCGTGCGATATCTCTGGGCCTGATGGTTTTGGGCGCTGCGGCTGCCGCTTTTGGTTTGTATTCCGACCCCAAGCGTACTTGGCCAAGTCTTCTACTCAACGGCTTCTACTTCGCCGCCCTCGCGTTGATATCGGTTTTCTTTCTCGCGTCGCAGCGCTTGGCGGGCTCTCGCTGGTCGGCCAGCCTTCGCAGGATTCCTGAAGCGCTCATGAGCGCCATGCCTGCGGCCGCCATCCTGGTTCTTGTCCTTTTCTTTGGCCGTAATGATCTGTTCCCGTGGGCCGATCACGACAAAGTGTTTCATGACGCGCCGGCAATCGCGGGAAAAGTTCAGTACCTCCAGATGCCGTATGTATTCGCCCGCTTGGCGCTGGCTGTGGTGCTTTGGTGCATCTTTGCCTGGCTCTTCCGCAAACTTTCTCGGGAGCAGGATCAGAATCCTTCGGCGAATATGGAATACCACCGGCGGCTGAATATGTTCGCCCCGATCTTTGTGATCATCTTCGCGATTTCGTTTACGCTCTTCGTCTACGACTTCATTATTTCGCTCGATCCACGCTGGTTTAGCACCATGTTCGGGGTCTACCTGTTCGCCGGCACCTTCGTAAACGGAATTTGTGCGGTCACTTTTGCTGTTGTGCTGCTTCGTGAACAGGGCCTGTTGCGCAATTGGGTGAGCGAGGACCAGCTTCACGACCTGGGAAAAATGGTATTCGCCTTCAGTACATTTTGGGCCTATATCTGGACCTGCCAATACCTCTTGATCTGGTACAGCAATATTCCGGAAGAGGTGAGCCACTACACCACCCGAACCATTGGGCCGTGGCTGCCGCTCTTCGTCGTGAATTTCCTGGTGAACTGGATTCTGCCTTTCACGGTTCTGATGTCGGCTGCCAACAAGCGCAAGCCCAAGGTTTTATTGTTCGTCACCTCCGTGCTGTTCGTAGGACACTGGCTGGACCTCTATATGCAGATCATGCCCTCCTATTGGTCGAGTCCGAAATTCGGTCCTGTTGAACTGCTCGTGCCCCTTGGCTATGCCGGTTTGTTTTATTTCATGTTTGTCAACAGCCTCGCCCAGGCGCCTCTTGTGCCGGTCAACGATCCGATTCTGGCGGCGAACCTGTTGCAACAACACGCCCACTAGAGGCCTGTTCTTGAAAAACGTTTTCTTTTGTAAATGCAGTAGAGCGGAGCAATCATGAAGGTTTTTAAAGCAATAGTACTGGTCCTTACCGTGCTGGCACTGACCGCGCTGGTGCATCAGCCGGACGTGAATCTCAACGATATTCCGAATCGGCTCCCTGAAGCGGCTCCCTATAACTATGAAGAAGCGAAGGCGCTGCCGCCGCCTTATGAAGAGCACTGGGCCGCCGAGGACAACCCCGGACAATGCAAAACCTGCCACCAGAAGATTTTCGACGAGTGGAACGGTTCCATGATGTCGAACTCCTGGCGCGATCCCGCGTGGCGCGCGGCGTTCTTCCTCCTCTCCCGTGCGGTTTCCGCGCATGGTGAGTGCGATATTCTGCAGCCCCCCGATGGCACGGAAAAAGAGCCGCATAATCCGTTTGCCAATCAGGGAGAATGCTCGTCCACATTCGATATTGGCGCCGGCAAATACACGGTCTCCCGTCCGGGCTCGCTTCTGGATGGATTCTGCTCTCGCTGCCACATGCCGACCAATTATGCCGACAACTTCAATCTTCGCGATATCAAGATGGTGCCGGTAGCGGGCGGCAAGCTCTTGGAGCACGCCACTCTTAGCCCCAATTTCTTCCCCACCTCCGATAACGACACAGGCATCGCCTATGCCCAGCTCGATGCGCAGTTCCGCAATACCGATACCGGCAGAAGCGGAATCATCTGCGCCGTGTGCCATACCACCGCCGAAACCCGCGACACGCCGTACCATAACTACGAGCGTAGCGAAAGCTCGTACACGCCTGTGGCGGATGCGAAACTCCGCACCGACGCCCTGCCCGCGGACAAGCAAGACATTTTCAACCTTCCGGACAAGAGCAAGATGAACTTGGGCTACAGCATCGGCGCTGGCGCGTTCCGCATGTCGCCCAATGCAATCGTAATGGCCGAAAGGTTTGGCCCGCTGGTAGCGAATACGCCTCCCACTCCTAACGATCACTACACCGGAGAGGTGTTTAAGCAAGACTATCCGTACCAGCACATGGATACCTCGGATCCCTCGAAACACAAGGGCTTCCATCAAGTGATGTTTACCCGCGCCGAGATGTGCGCGGCCTGCCACGACGTAACCAACGCCCTCCCCATTAAGAACAAGTTTGGGCACTGGGTTGGCGGCTTCCCCATCGAGCGTACCTATACCGAATGGGCAAACAGCGCCTATGCGGATCGTCCGGGAAACACCAACTTCAAATCTGAATGGAAGCGTGACTGCCAGACCTGCCACATGCAGCAGGAATATGGACAGCCTGGTACTGCACAGACGCTCTATGACAGCACTGGCAAGCCGTTGCCGCCTCCGTCGGAAGCGGTTGCGAACGATGGCGCCAAGCATCCTTTCTACTCGCACCATTTCGTTGGCGGAAACTCTTACATCACTCGCCTGATCGGTAAAGACGTCGATCAGACCGGAAATCCGGAAGCGTGGCCGGAGTTGTCGGCATTCAGCTTCTCCTCTGCGGATCACAAGAGCGTCTACTCGCGTGGTTTCTGGACTCACACCGAGCGCAAAGGTGCGTATTCGCAACAGCAGAGAATGGCGTGGGACCGCATGCGTCACGTTCTGAGCATGGATCTTCGCGGCCCTGCCACCGTTCAACCGGGCGCCTCGGCTCCTCTCTCGATTGCCGTGCAGAATACCGGTAGCGGACATAAGTTCCCGACCGGATTCCCCGAGGGCCGGACCGCGTGGCTGGCTGTTCACGCCTATGACTTGGCTACCGGCAAAGAGCTGCAAATCCACGACAACGTCTGGAACCGCGATTCAGTCGGTATCGGAAATTTGACGACCGAAGAGTTGGAAGATCCGAACTTCCCCGGTTGCAAATGGATGATTCCGGCCGGTTCTGCCGATCCTTATTCTGTGCAGTTCAAGGCCGTAGCAACTCTTGGAGTGGATCGTCAAGGCAAGAGCTGTCCGACTCTGGACCTGCCTTACGCGCAGCCGCTCAATATCAAGACCAACAGCGATGAATTGCCTCTGGATGATCACGGAAACGTCATCAATGAAAAGAATCCTGGCATGGAGGTCTTCGTAGATAAGAATGGAAACGGCGACCACTACGATGATTCCTATCTGAGAGACTCCCGTATCTATCCTCGCGGCAACGACGGAAACGTCGCGAAGGTGGATCGCTATTCGATCGTTGTTCCTCCTGGTACCCAGGGTCCCATTGCAGTGACCTCGGCGGTCTACTATCAATCGTTTGAAGCCATTGTTGCCCTGAAGTTCCTCGGAAACATGGCCGATACCAACAACAACTTCATTCTGGAGCCTTGCGTCCTTGGTGGTCTTTGCGACGGAAGGAAACCCAACACCGAGCCGCCAGTGGTTGAAGGCGCGCCTCCGGTTCCGATGACGTTCCGCACGTTCGTGATCGACGTCGCCGGTGCCACACCTGACAAGACGGCTCCGAAAGTGGGAATGTACCCCCTGCCCGGCGCTGCTCAGGTCTACCAGGATGCCGTGGTGAAGGTCTTCTTCTCCAAGCCGGTGTCGGGAGTGGATCGCGGCAGCTTTACGCTCGTAGATTCACACGGCGCAACCGTTCCTGGCATGGTCGATCAGGTTGGTGAAGGCGCTTGGGGCTTCTTCCCTCAGCAGATCATCCTGAATGCGGGAGAAAAGTACACGGCGAAACTGAAAGCCGGTATTTGTGATCAGGCCCACAACTGCACAACCAAAGAGACGGTTTGGAGCTTTACCGTTGCGAAAGATGCCAATCATGGATCGGGTGATACCACGATTCCCATTGGCTTCCCTCGCGACTTTGCAACCAGCGCTCCTCCTTCTTCTGTGGCTCCTACCTCTGTCGCACACCGTCAGCGGCAGGAAAAGACGCCGCAGCGGATAGCAATGAAGTAGATTGTTAGCTGTTCTAAAAAATAGGGGCCGGTCTCAGTATGGGAGATCGGCCCTTAGTCTTTGCGGCGGCCTGAATTTCTCACCGGCAGCGAAGGGAGCGTGAATGGCGCAGACCTTTTCAAGTAGTCCCCATAAAGTCCATAACGAAGCTCCGTCACAACCTGCTGGCTGTGGACATCTGAGAACTGATCTCCATGCGCGTTCAAAAAACCGATGCAAAGCCATTTCTGGCGATCAGTTAGCCTGGGAGACTCGAATTCAAAAAAATGAAGCACGTGGCCGGCGTGTGGCGACTTGTACATCTCTTCATTACGAAGCAGAGTCAATAGGCGCTCTACGACCTCGTCTGGGATTTTTGGCCAGTCATTCTTTGTAGCGGCGGCCATAACCTGCAACACAAAAATCTAACCCTCACGGAAGAGCGGGTGCCCCATCCTTTGTGGAGAGCGCGCTCTTGGTTTTGCGCTCGGAACAAAGGGTGGGTTATCGAATCGCCGGAGGCACCTCGACCCGCGTGTCCGTAATTTCCGCCGTTTCCTCGTTGGTCGGAAATGAACAATGTTGGCGCAACTGTGGAAGAGTGGCGCTTGCCTCGTTTTCGACGGAGGGTATCCAGGAATTGAATTTTCGGCGCGGCTTTTCCGTTAAGAAAAGCCGCACGGCGAGGATGTTTGATAGGAAGAGATTGTCGAAAACGGGGGATTAGGGCCCCGTCAAGCGTGCAATAAAAATTCATGTCTTGGAGAATATGTGAGAACTTTTGTTCTTACATATTCTCCAAGGCATCTCATATGACGTTTCACCATTCAAGGCTGGATCTCAATCTTCGCTCCCACCGGCACCAGCGACCAGATCTCCTCAATCTCAGCGTTTGTTACCGCGATGCACCCGTCTGTCCAATCCGTCTGCCTATGGAGAGGTCCTAAATACGCAAAGGACGGTGCGAGCCCATGGATCATGATGGCTCCGCCGGGCTCCACGGCCTTAGTTCGTGCCCTTTCCCGGTCTTTTGTGTTGGGATAAGAGATATGGAGCGACAAATGAAATTGGCTGTGGGCATTGCGGGAATCGATGACGTAGGAGCCTTCTGGAGTCTTGTGATCACCCTGTTGCTGCTTGGCTCCCACCGGTTCGGTTCCCAGGGCGATCTTGTACTGCTTGATCAGCTTATCTCCCGCGTAGAGTTTCATCGTTCGGGCCGATTTAACCACCAGAATTCGATCGGCTAGCTGGCGGGTGCCCGAGCCTCCTGCATGCTCTGCAATAAGGGCCAGAAAAAGAACGGCTCCCCAAAGGTTCCATTTCATCAGCGCATCATAATCCGAAATCGCATGAGCCGGATATCGAATAACATTGCGCCTATCGGCACTTAGTTCCTTGCGAACGGTGCCCGGCTGCACGATAATGCCCCCGTGAATCCCGTATCCGCTCTCCACAGCCACGCGACTCATGAGGTACGCAATCAGGTTCCGCCTCTTACCGGCTACAACCTGTTTCTAACAGACAACACGCTGGTCAGCGCCCTGGACCGCGAGGGCGCGGGTTGGGCGAGCGAACAGCTTGCGGAACTCGGCGGGCTCTTGGGTACGGAAAAAGTCCAAAGATGGGGCTTCGAGGCCAACGAGACAGAGCCCGTGCTGCATACCCACGACCGTTATGGAAACCGTCGTGACGAGGTAGTGTTTCATCCCGCCTGGCATAACTTAATGCAAACCTCGGTGGCCCACGGTCTTCACAGCCTCCCCTGGGAAGAAAAGCGGCCAGGTGCCCACATGGCCCGGGCGGCCATGATGATGCTGACGGCCCAAAACGAAATGGGGCATACCTGCCCCATCTCCATGACCTTTTCCGGCATCGCCGCTCTACGCTCCGAGCCCGATTTGGCAAGCGAATGGCAGCCGCGAATTCTCTCCCGCGAATACGATCCGCGCTTTTCTCCGTCGGCCGAGAAGAAAGGTGTGCTCATGGGCATGGGCATGACCGAGAAGCAGGGAGGGTCCGATGTTCGGGCCAATACCACCCGCGCGGAGAGGATTGGCGCCTCCCGAGCATATCTGCTCACCGGGCACAAATGGTTTTGCTCCGCTCCCATGTGCGATGCGTTTCTCGTGCTGGCTCAAGCGGAAAAAGGTCTTTCCTGCTTCTTCCTTCCCCGCTGGACTCCTTCCGGCGAACGCAATCGGTTTCAGATCCAGCGGTTGAAAAATAAGCTTGGCAACCGCTCCAATGCTTCCAGTGAAGTCGAGTTTTCGGGCGCATGGGCGCGCCTCGTAGGAGAAGAGGGGCGGGGAGTCAGCACCATTATTGAAATGGTGCATCACACGCGGCTCGACTGCGCCATCGCCGGGGCCGGCCTGATGAGGCAGGCAACGGTCCAGGCCCTCCATCATGCCCGGCATCGCGAGGTTTTTGGCAAGCGGCTGATCGACCAGCCTTTGATGCGCAATGTCCTCGCAGACTTGGTTTTGGAATCGGAAGCGGCAACCCTCTTGATGATTCGGATTGCCCGCTCGTTTGATGCTCGCCAATCGAGTGCGCACGAACGGGCTTTTTCGCGCATCGTGACCGCCATCGGGAAGTATTGGTTATGTAAACGGTCGATTGCGCACGTGAGTGAAGCCCTTGAATGCCACGGCGGCAATGGCTATGTGGAAGAGTCGATCATGCCCCGTCTCTATCGGGAAGCCCCTCTCAACTCCATCTGGGAAGGCTCCGGCAACGTGATTTGCCTGGATATTCTGCGCGCTCTTGCCAAAGATCCAACCTCTGCGGAAGCCGTGGTTGCTGAGATGCAGCAGGCCAAGGGCCTCGACAAAGCCACGGACACCTATATCTCGCAGGTGGAATCCGATTTGACCCGGCAGCTTCACACTCCTGTCGACGATTCCGGTAACGCTGAAGCCATGGCACGCAGGCTGGCGGAGAAACTTGCGCTGGCCCTTCAGGCCTCGCTTGTAATCCGGCATAGCTCACCGGCGTTTGCGGAGGCTTTCTGCACCTCGCGTCTCCACCAGGACCATGGCGCTATGTTTGGCACTCTTCCGGCATCGGTAGATGTAAAAGCCATCCTCGGCATCTAGCGGATATCCAAGATCGTTGGCCACAGGACGTTGATAAAAACCCGGTCGGGTGATGCCGTCCAGCCTTCCGAGTCAAAGTTAGCGTGGTAGCACTCCTAAGAAACTTAGGTGCCAAGACGGATCTAAGATGAGATAAGGCAAATTGATTCCACTTCATTTTTCCGGTATTTTTTGGGAACCCAAAAATCAATAAGAAATCAATGAGAAATCAATTTTGAATCTACCTACGACGGCACAACATTGCCGTTTATAAGCGCTATTTGCGGGCTCTGGCTTTACCCGAGTCTCTCAGGTATCTTGAATGCCTCTTTCATATTTCATTTCGTGAATCCTGCAACCCGTAATCCGCAATTTTTCAAATCGACTCCCTGGAGCATCTTCATGAGGCCACACCTGCGCCGCATCGCGCTGCTGCCGTATCTCTTGTTAACGTTTGCTGTTGCCGCTGTTGCACAAAAAGTCCCCGGAAACCTGCTCGACGATATGCAAGAACTCGTCCAAACCCCCGCGGTTCCTGGGTATGAGCAGGAACTGGCTGCGAAAATTTCGGAGCGTCTCCACGCCTTCTCGCCCGCCTTCTCACCGAAGACTGATAGTCTCGGCGACGTAATCGTCACGTTGGGCTCCGGCTCTCCGCACCGGTTGCTGGTAGCACCCATGGACGAACCCGGCTTCGTTGTTAGTGCCATTACCAACGACGGCTATCTGCGTGTGCAGAGGCTGCCGCAGGCCACCAATCTGCCGCTGTTCAATGAACTGCATTCGGCGCAGCCCGTCAGGATCTGGACCACCCAGAACAAATGGATTCATGGCGTCGTTGCCGGAGTATCCGTCCACTTGCAGCCTGGCCGTCAAAATCCTCCCAGCCCCGCGGACCTCGACAACGTATTCATCGACATCGGGGCCTCCAGTGCCGAGCAAGCGCGAGCGGCGGGTGTGGATATTCTCAATCCTCTGGTTATCGATCGCACCCTCTATCAGATGGGTTATGGAAAGCTGACTTCTCCCGCCATCGGAGATCGTATTGGCGTCGTTGCCCTGATTGCGCTGTTGCGGAACCTCGATCCCCAAAAGCTTCATGGCACGCTCACGGTCGCCTTTGTCGGTCAGCAATGGACAGGCTCGCGTGGTCAAACACTGGTCTTGAACTCGGTAAAGCCTGATGAAATGATCCAGGTTGCTCGTTCCTTCCTGCGTCGGGCGCAACCGGCAGGCGAAAACCCCGCTGCCGCGTCATCCGGTGCCCCCTCCCCTAAAGTCGGTAGTGGTGTTCTTCTCTCAGCGGAATTGTCCGCCTCCGCGCCGGGCGATCTTGTCAGGGAGTTGCAGGCGCTTGCCGTCGAGAACAAGATACCGTCGGAAATAGATGTCTCGATTCCTCAGGTCCGCAACCGTGCTCAACTGCCTCCCACGCTCCCGGTGCGCCAGGCGCACATGGCGGTTGCTACGGAATGGCCGTCCACTCCTGGCGAGTTCCTCGACGCGAACGACATCGCCGATGTCGTCTCGCTCTTGCAGGTATATCTTCAGGGGCAAGCCACACCGCAGAAAGTAGAAACATCGTTAGGGAGGGCGGAGCGGCCTCAGCCCGCGAAGTCCACTTCAAACACCCCCCCGAAAAATGAAGATGTCCTTCGCCAGCTTGTCGAAGAATACGGAGTGAGCGGCGGCCACGAAAAGCCGGTTCGCGATCTGATCGAAAAGCTCCTTCCCCCCTGGGCCAAAACGGAGACCGACGATGCGGGAAATCTCATTCTGCGCTGGGGCTCAAACAGCAAAGCGCCGCATGTGCTCGTAGTCGCCCATCAGGATGAAATCGGCTACGAAGTCCGTTCGATCCTGCCGGATGGCCGCCTGGAATTGCAATCCAAGGGCGGAGGAGTTTTGGCTTACTTCTTAGGACACTCGGCTCTGGTGCACTCCAATGGAGTGGCGCATCCCGGCGTACTGGAGCTGCCAGAAGGTTGGGACAAGCCGGAATTCAAATGGCCGAGAGGCCAGGGGCAGGCATCGGTATTTCATCTGGATACCGGTGCTTCCAACCCTGCTCAGGTTGCGGAGTTAATGGGTGGAATCAAGGTTGGCGATTTCGTGACCGTACCCAAGGAGTACCACAAGCTGTTGGGCACGAGGGCAAGCGCCAGGGCCTTCGATGATCGCATCGGATGCGCAGCCTTGGTCTCGGCGGCTTGGTCCTTGGGGCGCGACCTCAAGGATCGCAATGTCACCTTCGTGTGGTCGACGAGCGAGGAACTCGGCCTGGATGGAGCCGCTGCCATTGCCAAGCGTCTGGCTGAGGCCGGGCAGGCCCCGGAATATGTATTTGCCGTGGATACCTTTGTCAGCTCCGACTCTCCCATCGAATCCAAGCGCTTTGCCGACGCGGAGCTTGGAAAGGGCTTCGTGGTTCGCGCCGTCGACAACTCCAATATCATTCCGCTGCCCCTGGTGAATAAAGTGGTTTCGCTGGCTCGTGCTGAAAATATTCCAGTTCAGTACGGCGTAACGGGTGGAGGGAATGATGGCTCGGCCTTTGTTCCTTACGGTTCCATCGATGTGGCGCTGGGCTGGCCGCTACGCTACTCCCATTCGCCCGGAGAGGTCATCGACACACACGATCTGGACGCTTTAGCCAGGATCCTTATAGCAATTGCTCGCAAGTGGTGAGCGCACAACGCTCAAAATGCGACACGGGAGGCAGAGGCTGTTGGTAAAGTCTCTGCCTCGTGGCATCTTGAGCTATGAGCAATAAAGGGGGTCATACAAAAAACGACCGCTGACTCTTACTTCTTTTCGCTTCCAGTGTCTCCGAAGGGCCAGATGCCGGCGGCTTTCAACATCCCATCCTGCTTTTGCTCCACGAGCGTTTTGGCTACTTGGTCGTTCGGCAAAGGGCTGGCAAGGCGGTCGGGACGGTCGGCTATCCAGAATGCGGTCAGCGCCATGACGGTGGTATCGCGGGTCAAGATATCGGGATCAACCTTGTCGAGTGTGTCCACGGCCGAGTGATGCGTGTAACGGTAGTCAGGCGAGTCCTGGTCCATGTTGATTCCCGGCAATCCAGCTAGAACAAAAGGTCCGCAATCCGTGCCAAAGCTGGCGCGGTCGTCGAGTTCCAGCTTTCCAAAAGACTTGAGTGTGCCGGTAAATTTCTCCATCGCCGGAATCAGATCCTTCCGCCCGCCGACGCTAAGTTTCACCACCGGCCCTTGGCCGGAATCGAGCACAATGGCCGCTACATGGTTCTGTAACTCGCTCTTATGCGTGTTCACATAGGCAAACGATCCAAGCAGGCCCTGCTCCTCGCCGGTAAAGAGAACAAACCGTATGGTTCTTTTTGGCTTATAGCCGCTGGCCACAATGGCTTCGGCGGCGCCGAGAGTGGTTGCCACACCTGTCCCATCGTCGGTAGTGCCTTGAGCCAGATCCCATGAATCAAGATGCCCACCGATCACCACGACCTGTTCTGGAAACTCCGTACCCCGAATCTCTCCCACCACATTGGCCGAATCGACTGGTCCGCTGGTAGCTTCATTTTGGACATTAATCTTCAAACGAACGGTCTTACCATGATCGACGAACCTCTGTAGCTGCCGTTGATCTTCGGCCACCATGCTCACCACGGGAATGTCGTAGTATGCGTTGTAGCCCATCGCTCCCGTGTGGGTAAGCCTCATTCCCGTGGCTTCTGATCCCCCCTGGCCGCCAATCACCGCGACTGCGTGAGCCGAGTAGGCTGCTTTCAGGAACTCGCCAAATGTCGCAAAGCTGTTTCTGCGATCGGCCTCGTTGGCTTCGCCCCGCTTCACCACCAAAAGAGCCTTGCCCGCCCACTTCGAGGTATTTTCTTTCATCTCTTTCTGCAGCTCGTTCACGTTCACTGGAACTACCTCCGCCTCTACTCCTCCTTTGGGAGTGGAGCCGACCCAGCCCATGGAATCCACCACCAGCGGACGTTGGAGCGGCGCGAGTAATTCTGCCTCCGCGCTCACTCGTCTCCAGCCGCGTGAGATCTGCCATTTTTCCGCCCGAACATTGGTCAGGCCGATGGCTTTCATCTTGGCAACGCCCCATTCCACTGCCTTCTGGGCTTGTGGGGAACCGGTAACTCTTCCGCCAATCTGGTCGCTCAGCTCTTCCAGGTAGTCAAAAGAGTGGTTGCCAATCATGCCCTCGCCGGCGATGGCCGTGAGGGGCTTGATTGTGCCATCGGTTGCGGGTGACGACAGGGAGCCACTATCGCTGGTGGCTGCCATGCAAAAGCTGAAGGAAACGAAAGCAAAGCAAAATAAGAAACCAAAAGCGCGGCGGCGGTCAGAGTAGGGAAGGTTCATATTCTTGTCCAAAAATGTGGAGTGATTGTAGCATTCGCTCAAAAATTACAAGTTTGCTGGGATTTCAGAGGCCATGAAGCCACGAGGCCAAGATTCAAGCCCCTGGGGCCTGTCAATTAACTAACTTTGTTCCACAAGGAACAAGCGGCACCCATAAAGAATGATTAGAAGCAAATATGTTTCCCAGATAACTAAAAGCTTCTCGAAATCCCAACAAAGTTCGACGTTTCGAAGTCCGGATTGTCACCTTTGGTGATGGATTCTTTTTGCACCCAAAATATTGATGAAGAGCCTATAAATACAGGACAATTCTCTATGGTTGATAGGGCAATTTCCGGACAAACCCCGAATAAACCGCCAAAACCTCACTGTTCGTTGAGGTCTTATTCACTCAGTTGTTTGCGCGAGCGATGTTTCCCTCAGCAAAAGATCCAGACACCGCGAAAAGCCGAAGAGCCATTCGGGCCATTACAAACGTGTTTTCATTACCTTGGTAATCCCGAAATTTGCTTTTTCCTGCGCTAGACTGGCCTCAACCCCCGGCCGCTGCTAGTGATTTGCAAGAGGAAAGGCCTTTAACACCATGCTTATCCCAATCCGGCATGAACAAATGTCGGCGCGGCGATGGCCCGTTGTCACGCTGACGCTCATCGCCCTCAACACCGTCATCTTCCTGTTGACCCATTGGTCGGTCAGCGATGAGCCCTCGCGAAGTTCCGTTGACAGGTTGCATATTTTGTATCTTGCGGCGCTGCATCCAGAGTTGAAATTTCCTCCGCAAGCGCAGCAGGTGGTCGATGACTATCGCGCTGCCGAACCTCAGAGCTGGAAATGGGCCGTGGATCAGGGTTTCAACCGTCGGGCGGCCGATGCCTGGGACGCCCAAATCCGGACTCTCAACGATAATGCGCTGCAAGAGGAGATGGATCGGCTAGTTGCCGATTACGCTCAAGCTTCGGCCTCGCCTGGTTTTTACGAGGAATATGCCTTTATTCCTGCCCACCCAAGCTTGGTTTCCTATCTCACAGCGAACTTTCTTCATGGCGGCTGGCTGCATCTGATCGGCAACATGTGGTTTTTGTGGCTGGCAGGGTTCGTTCTTGAGGATGTCTGGGGCCGCGTTTTATATACGGCTTTCTATCTTGTTGCCGGTGCTGTGGCTCTTCAATTCCATGCGTGGACGAATCTCCATAGCCATGTAGCCACGCTGGGCGCCTCCGGCGCCGTAGCTGCATTGATGGGGGCCTTTGTTGTGCGCTTTCCCAAGATGCAGATCACCATGGTGTGGCTCCGTTTTTTAAGGTTCCATACCTTTCAAGCGGCGGCTTATTGGCTCTTGCCTCTTTGGGTGCTCATGGAAATCTTCTATGGAGCGCTCGTCGGCACCTCCGGTGGCGTGGCCCACTGGGCTCATGTAGGTGGTTTCCTTTTTGGGGTGGCTGGCGCAGTCGCGTTTCGATACTCGGGGCTCGAGCAGAAGGCAAACAAGTCTGTCGAAGCCAAGATCGACAAAGAGGTCATGACAAACGATCCTGAGATTGTTCATGCCGCCGATTTGATCGAAAACGGGCAGACGGACGAGGCCATTGCCACATTGCAAACGTATCTTGAAGCCAAGCCGGACTCGCTGGATGGTTGGACGCTGCTACAACAGACTTATTGTGGAAAGCACGATTGGCCCAAGTATCACGAGGCAACGGTGAAGCTATGCAACGCGCTGATCAAAGCCCGAGATCTCGATGGGGCCTGGCAGCTTTATGAAGAGTTTCTCAACTCCAGCGGCGATGTTGCCTTGCTCCCGGCCTCAACCTGGTATGACCTATGCCGCGCAGCCGAAAACCGCAAGGACTTCGAGCGAGCCTTAACGGAATATCAGAACCTGGCTGCGGCACACCCCTCGCAGCGGCAAGCGCTGCTGGCGCTGATTGCTGCGGGTAGAATTTGCTTGAAGCAATTGAATCGTCCAGAAGAGGCACTGCGCTACTACCAGGAAGCTGCGGCCTCCCCTATTCCCCATCTTGATTGGGAACAGGCCATCGCTGCCGGCATCCGCGAAGCCCAGGCAGGGCTTTCGCCTGCTGGTCCGCCGCACTCGGTCACGAAAGTCGCAGCCGGATCGTGAGAATCTCGGACTCTTCGGGGAAGAACGCTTTCTCCTAATGCGTTTTCAGCGTAAGTGTAGACCAGGAATCAAGGTCGCTACGCGGCTTTTCCGCCTTGTTCTTCATTCAAAAAGAAAAGCCGCATGGAAAGCCTGCAAACGGGATACGGTAGCGGGTGAAAACGCTATAAGATCCTCATTTTTGCAATAATGGCAGCAAGAGTGAGGAAAAAATGAAACTACTTATCCGCTGGTTGATCAGCGCGTGCTCCCTGCTGATTGTGGCGCACTTTGTCTCCGGTTTCCATGTGAATGGCTTTCGCGCCGCGCTGCTCGCGGCGGTGATCGTTGGATTCGTGAACTCCACGCTCGGCCTGCTCATGAAGATTCTTACTTTCCCGGTCACGATCCTCAGCCTGGGACTGTTTCTCGTGGTGATCAACGCCATCATGCTGAAAGTAGCGGCGGCTATTACACCCGGATTTTCCATTGATGGATGGCTCGCGGCATTCATTGGAGCGATCTGCCTCTCTGTCGTTTCAGCAATCTTGCACTGGTTTGTGAAGGACGAACGACAGGAACGAAACTGATCTTTTCGGCGGCCTATTCCCAAAAGGCGCAATAACGATTCGGCCGCACGGTGCGCAGCGCCTGGCCGCTATAGGGACTTGAGCTTTCTCACAATGTTCGCGACGTTGTTTTCCTGAAACAGGCGAATGCCGGCGATTCCGGCAGCGCCTGCCTTCCGGCACGCGGCGGCATTATCCACTGTCACGCCGCCCAGAGCCAGAACCGGCATAGGTGCAGAGATCATGCCGGGCCTGTGGCAGGCGCTTCGTAGTTGTTCCAGTCCGTGGGGCGCAGCCCGTTCCTCTTTTTCAAACACCGGGCCAAAGACGGCAAAATCGGCTCCATGGGCTTCGGCATAAGCGGTCTCTTGCGCGGAGTGAACCGAAACGCCGATAACAGGATGGATGATCCCGGCGCGGGCAAAGATGACCCGAGCCTCGCTGGCGGGTAGGTCGTTTGCCGGCAAATGAACTCCATGCGCACCGGATGCGAGGGCGATATCGGAACGGGAATTGATGAGCAGTTTCGTAGGGTAATAGGGCGAGATAGCTTCGATCGCCTCCATCGCCAACTCTTCCAGCATACTGCCGGAAAGATCCTTTTCTCGTAGCTGGATGTAGTCAACACCTGCCGCGCCGCACTCCATAATCTTCTCAACCACGCGCTTTCGTCGGTCAGCTTCGTCTCCGGGGAACTGCCGCCGGTCGGTAATGTAGTACAACAACGGAGAAGCTTCGGAAGCATCCGGCCAGCGAACGGGTGAATAAGCGGGAACTTGAGACATACATGGAGGCTGCAGTTTTTCCAGGCTGCGTAGCTCCGTTATTGTAATCTGCCTTCTGGAGCAGAGGCGTGAGGGTGTTGATCCCAGGGAAGCTATGACTTCCTGGCTACAACAAAAATCCGTTTAAAAGGGAAGAGGGTTCCTTGCGTAGTTTCGGGGTAGACCTGGGAAAGAGCCTCACCGTATTCGGCGAGGAAAGAGTAGCGCTCCTGTGGTGAAAGACGGTCCATCACCGGGCGTAAGGTTGTACCCAGCGTCCAGTTGAGCACCGCATCTTTCCCACGCAGCACATGGACATAGCTCGTCTCCCAGGCATCGACTGAGAAACCCAAAGGCAAGAGCAGACGCGCATATTGTTCCGCTGGCCGCGAATAGGGAGGATCGTCTTTGCCAACCGCCAGAAGGTGTTTCCACGCAACGCTGTTTCTCAGCTTGTGAACGATCTCATGCGAGGGTGCATCGAAATTTCCTGGTGTCTGAAAAGCGAGTACGCCCCCGGCGGGCACAATCGCGGCGATTTTTACAAGGATCGCCTCATGATTAGGGACCCACTGCAGCGCGGCATTCGAGACAATAAAATCGGCAGCTTCCGGCACCCACGCTTGAATCTCTTTTTCCATGAAGACCAGGCGTGGAGGCTGCGCCAAGACCTGGGCTTTGGCAAGCATCTCCTGCGAGCTATCGATGCCCAGAACCGATGCGTCCGGCCATCTCTCCGCCAAATGCTTGGTTAATTCGCCGGAACCACATCCCAAATCCACGATCCGTTTCGGCCATGGAGATTCCGGAGAAACCGCAGCGGCTCGCGCGATCAGTTCATGGAACGGACGCTGCCTCTCATCGGAGAATTTGGCGTACTGCTGTGGGTCCCACATAGCTCAAATAAAGAGAAACTCCCATTCTCCTTATGGAAGCGTCTTCGCAATCTCGGGCCCCTCTTCCGGAACCTGCTTGGCGGTGTGAGGATCAAGGTGATACTTGGTCAAACCCTCTTTCAGTAGGTGGAACGCCTCTTGCGGCGAATCGGCAAACGAAAAAAGCTGGTGGTCTTCGGGAGAGATGGCTCCAGAGTCGGCCAGCGCCGCCAGATTCAGTACCTGGCTCCAATAATCCTTTCCATAGACGATCACGATGATCTTCTTGGCGAGTTTTTGCGTTTGCGCCAAAGTGAGGATCTCGAACAGTTCATCCAGAGTGCCAAAGCCGCCGGGAAAGACCACCAGAGCTTTCGCAAGATAGGCAAACCAATACTTCCTCATGAAGAAGTAGTGAAACTCAAAATTCAGTTCCGGCGTTATGTAGGGATTGGGAGCCTGCTCAAAAGGCAGCCGGATATTCAATCCAATGGTTTTGCCGCCCGATTCTCTTGCTCCCCGGTTGGCAGCTTCCATAATGCCGGGGCCGCCTCCCGAGGTCACGACAAAGCGATGGCGCTTGCCCGGCAGAGCCTTGGTCCAGTCGGTGAGCATGTGCGCCAACTGGCGGGCGTCCTCATAGTAGCGCGCCATTTCAACCGCGGCATGCGCGCGCTTCAAGAGCGATTGCAGCGCATCATGATTTCCTTCCGGTTCAGTGGGCGTTGCGGGCTTCTCAAGGTTCGTAAGCGACTCTTGTGCTGCCGAAAGGCTGTGAAAGCGCGCCGAGCCAAAGAACACAACAGTGTCCTGGATCTTTTCGCGCCGAAACCGCGCTAAGGGTTCAGCATACTCGGCGAGAATCCGCATGATGCGCCCATCGGGGCTGTTCAGGAAATCGGGATTAAAGTAAGCCAAAGGCGCCTTCTCGAGCGCCTTGTGTTCATCGGAATTAGGATTTTTGTGATTCGACATGATGGATAGCCTGGAGATGAATGCTTCGATGCACTAGATCTTCGATGGTTTCGATCGATGCTGTTGCGAGAACCAAACCTTAAGCAGCGGGCTCATGGAAAACCGGTATCAGCGTCGATCACGATACCGTACCACTTCGGCGATGCCGAGCCAGAGATCCAGAAGCCCGAGGCCGGAGATGGCGCCACGGGCGAAGCCGTGGTGTAATGCGTGACCAAGCACCGGCCATCGCGACAGGAAGCTATTGTTCGACCACAGCTCGCTCCACGGCAAAGCAACCAGCACAATGCCCAGTTCAATGCAGAATACAACGTAGACGATCAGGAACACGCGTTGCATCCAGACAGGCATCTCCGCATGATTTTCCATCGGTGGCCCGGAAGGGGTTTCGAAATTAGTCGATGCGGGATTCAACGGTTCGTGGTTTTGGCTCGGCTTTCCTGATTCGGGTTACAGATTTGGCTCTTCAACACAATTACGATTTTAAGACTTTGATGCGGCTGGCGATATCCCGAAAATCGATGTTGGAGCTGTACACTTCCATAAAATTATTCAACGCCGCTTTTCTGTCCCCGTATAGCTCATAAGCCGATCCTAGATCATAGTAAATGGAGCAGCGGCTGGACATATCCAGTCCGGGCAATTTAAGCGCTCTTTCGTACCACCGCACGGCTGCTTCTGGCACTCCCTTGTCTACCAGGCATTGTGCGAGCCAGGTATAGGCCTGAATCGGTTGAGAGAAATCGTGCCCGTGCTCCAAAGCGTGGCATACCTTCTGGAGTTCGCCAATCGCCTCATCGAGCAAACCCATTTCTTTAAAGGCGATACCTAGATTGTAATGGGTTTCCGGGTCTTCATTTTCGGGCGGGTCGTCGTCGCTGATTTCCTTGAGCTCGCTCAGTATGTCGTTCAGCAAGGAACCTGCATCCACCTCATGGCTATTTCCATTGCGGTAAGGCTGGATTACGGAAGGTGCCACGGAATGTGCTGCGGAAGCGGCAACATGCGCGGGTACAGCGGAAGCGGCGGGTGAAGGAACAGACGGAGCGGCAGCCGTCGGAGAAGTCATGGCCACGATTGGTTCGGGCTCAGGTTCGTGCGGCCTGACATCGGCAGTATCCGTCGGTAAAAAATCTCCCAGCGATCTTTCTAGATCTGAAACAAAATCGCCAAGAATGTCTTCTGTAGAATCGGCGGCTGAAGATTGGGTTGAAGTCGATTGGGTTGAAGTCGAGAAAGATGAAGTCGGCTGGCTCGCGCGTGGCTGGCTTGGCGATGCCATCGCCGCAGCAATTTCCTTACGCGGAGGAAATTCCGGCGCCATTTCAACAATGGGCGCTAGTACATCTGGAACCTCAACCGGAAGGTCCTCCAAAACCGGCTGTTCAATGGCAAAGGGGCGCGTCGCGGGCAAGGGATCGGCTTCGCGTCTGGTAGATGGAGCCGTCTTGGCCATCGGCTGCACAGCAGGCGCCGGCGAAACGTCAATTCCAAGCGGATCGGAGTCAAATAGAGCGGAGTCAAACAGAGCGTCGTCGAGTACTTCATTCTGAACTGACTGGTGCTGTCTTGAGACCGGCAAAGGCGGCGGGGCTATCGCCCGAATCGCTGGAGCAGGAGCTTCCGGCTCAATGTCGAGCGGAATCAGATCAGGCTCCGGCATCGGCTGGCGCGGCGCAGAGATTGGCGCGGCAACCGGCATTGCAGCGATGGGAGCAGCTTCAATCTCAAATGGAACAGGATCAGGTTCCGGTCTTGGCTGACGAGGCGTCGGGAACGGCGAAGCAGTAGGCGCGGCAACGATAGACGGGCGTGGCGCAATCGGCGCCAGAGGCTCAATTTCGAATGGAATCGTGTCTGCGGTAGCCTGACGCGCCACTGTTGCGCTTGCCTGGGCAACCGCAACAGACGGCATTGCTGCCGCTGGTAAAACCGGTATTTCAAACGGATCTGGCTCCGTTACAACGGTCTTGCGCGCCGGCGGCACACTTGCAGGAGTTGCCAATGGAATCGGCGAGGCCGTTGCCGCCGCTGCAGGCTGAATAGACGGTACAGCCTGAATAGACGGTACAGCCTGAATAGACGGAGTCGCCTGAATAGATGCTACAGGCGGAGTATCGATAGGTGTCGCCGGTGCGGGCGGCGCCACATGAGCAGGTGCGCCGGAGGTGCGGGCTCTCCCGGTGGCAACCGCTCGAATCAGGTTCTCGAGGGCAGGAGTATCGGGAGCGATCGCAACCAGATCTTCAATTGCCGATTGGGCGATGTCCCAGAATCCTTGCGAGATATAGAACCGGATCTCCTGAATCTTATCGGCAATCACCGATGGATTGGGCCCGGGAGGCGGGGCAGGTGGTTCCGGAACAGGCTCGGGGAGCGAGACTTTCTGTGTAACTGCCAAAGGAGGAGTTAAAGCCGCAGAAGCCTCAAAACGGAGTGGAGCCTCGAAACGTGGTGGTGGTGGAGCCTCGAAACGTGGCATCGCTTCGTCACTTAGCTCAGGCTCCGGCGTAGGCTCCTCATCCCGCAGTGCGGCCGCGGGGGATTCTGCAGCCTCCAATCCAGGCCGGTCGGGGGGCGTCTCCGGCTCCACGGAGATCATGTCTTCCCATTCGCCGGAAAGGTCGATCTCGTGATCTAGATGCGCACCATTGCTCCTTCCATGGAGGGCCGCGGTAGGAGGCTGCATAGCCTGCGCTGGCTCAGTTTCCTCCACGGCAAAAGAATCGCGCATGGTTTCGGGAGAAATCTCAAATCCGAACCCCGATATGGTCGGCTCGGTTGGCGCCGTGGGGGCGTCGTCCTCGACTGGCATTGGCAAGTCGAGGGCAAATTCGTGGACTGTAGAGGCTTCTGACACCAACGGCGCGGGCGGGTCAGGCGTGAACGCCGCGGCAGGTATTGACGAAGCCTGGAAATCCCGAATCGGCGGCAGCGCTGGTGTGATAGCCGCTGCCGGCGCAGGTGTGGAAGCAGCCATCTCCCCATATCTCTCGGCGATGTCGGCACAGCGAACGGCCTCCGCATCGTGCCCAAATTGGGCGTAAACCTCGCTGAGCACCATGCAAGCGCGCGCAGCGTCCGCATAACGTTCTGCTTTTACATAGAGAGAGGCAAGGCGTTGATGCAGATTTACATCTCTGGGCGCGAGTGGAAGGGCCGCCTCTAGCGGTGCAATCGCCTTGAGCGGAACATTGTAGGAAACAAACAGTTCTGCGTCGGTGAGCGCGGCTTCCAGAGCCTTTTCCACCGTGGGGCTATAGGTCTGGTGGATGATCGGCCCGGCTACCTCCAACTCTTCGGCCATCAGCGCCTGAGAAGCCTCTTCCTCGGAGAGAGGACGCGCCACGGAGTCTTCGCCAAGCTTAATCTGCATCTGCCGGTAGTTCTGCGTGTGCAGAGGATTTTCCGGTTCCAACTCCGCAAGCTCGTGATAGAGCTCGCGGGCCTTGACAAGCTCTCCCTGCTGCACATACGCGTGCGCAAGCAACTCCATCACTTCGTTGGTTTGCGAGTTGTCCCCGGCCTTTTGCAGAATCCTCAACATCATCACAAGTCCGGCCGGGCTATTTCTGATTGCGCCGATCAGTGGGTAGAGAGTTTCCTGCAGCACCGCCGGATTGCGGGAAAGAAGCCGGTCGGCGTATTGGTCATAAAGTTCGAGCGCTTCGTCCACCTGGCGCCTGCCAAGGAGCCAATCCGCTAGCGAACTGATGCCGCTGATGTCGTTGTGAACCGTGTACAGCTTGCTGGCCAATGGTTCTAGCCCTTCCGATTTGCCGGTCTGCAGCTTGGCCCGCAGAAGGGCGCGGAGGGCGTCGGCCCGTGAATCGAGATTCGGGACCTGCTCTAAGTACTGAATCGCGGAAGCGCTGTCTCCCGAATCGGCCGCAATCATGCCGCGCAGCAGGAGCGCGCCGGCGTTGCTCGGGTCGATGGAGAGGACGCGATTGAGTGAGTCGTCGGCGGCGTCAAAGAGGTTGCGCGCATAGAGCGTCTCTGCCGCGTGAAAATAAATGTGGAGCGCTTCCTCTTTCTTGCCGAGCTTAATGTAGAGGTCCGCCAACTTCGCTTGAGTCGCGGTATTTTCCGGTTCAAGCTCAAGGATTTTCTGGAAAATTCTGGCAGCCTGGTCGAAGTCGCCGCCTCTCAACAGTTGGTCCGCCACCAGCATGTACTGGGCGCGGGCGTCGTTGAACAGGCCCTGCTGCGTGTATAACTCCGCCAGCTTGACGATCGAATCGTGGGTGGGCGCCGCCAGCTTGCTGAGTTTCTTGTAGATGGCGATGGCTTTTACGGTAAAGCCGTTCTGCGCGTACTGGTCGCCGACCCTCTTGAAATACTCGGCAGCCTTTTCGTTCTGTCCGACCCGGACGCAGAGATCGCCAATCGTATTTAGGACCGTCAAGTCTTTCGGGTCTTCCTTGACGACCTTCTCGTATTCGGCAATAGCATTCTGCAGCTTGCCCTGTTGGACAAACTTTTCCGCCGAACCAAGGACCTTTACTTTGTTAAAGCCAAACCCAAGTGCCATAGCAAGTCGCTGAGAATAATGGCCGCGCTAAATGTTTTCGGGGGAGTCGAGAACGCGGATAATTCCGGCTAAAGTATCACACAAAACAGGGTCCGTCCCATAGGCAAGGCTGGTTACATTCGTTTATTGTCAGTCGTTTACCTTAATGGTTCCCATTGGCCGATTGGATTTACCGATGGCGGGCGCGATTTCGAAATTCCATGATTACGGTTTCAAGAAACTCTTCGTTATTGGGCGTCCGCGAATGAGGAGCAATGCCCAGCCGGGAAGAAATCATTCCGGCGATGCGCGCGCCATTCGCGCTCCGAACCTCGGGAGAAAGCTCCCATCGGCGCGTAAGGAAGGTTTCGATGAGTTCGGCCTCCGGAATGCCTAAAGCGGCAGCTTGAAACATGGTGGGATCGGCTTGTCCCTGGGGTCCTTGAAAAAGGGATCCCTGCCGCTTTAGCGACTTTTCATGGACCACGAGGGTTCCAGCCACCAAGTCCCCCAGTCGCCGGTTTTGAGAGTTGAGCAGCATCGTGATCACGCCGATGGCATACAGTCCCGGAAGCCAATCCACAAACCGAAGCAGGTTGCGCATTAGGGCCTCGGACACATTCACGGATCGGCCCGTATTCTTGATCACGCGAACCCCGGCCACGCGCTTACCTGGCGTTTGGCCCTTCCAGAGAATCTCGAAAAGAGAGAAATAACCCCATTGGATGCAGAATGACGCCAGGACGTAGATTGCGACAATCCAAACCGACGAATTATGGGTCCCGGTGAACCGGCTGGAGGCAAAAAAACCAGCGAATAAAACGATAAGAAGAAGCAAGATGATGGCAAATTGAATCAGGTAATCGATCAAGACAGCAATAAAACGGCTGCCCACTCCGGCGGCCTGGAACTCGAGTGATACCTGTTCCGGTGTATTGATGGTAATCTTGTCGCTGAACACGAATGATCTCCGCTCATTGGCTGGATAAGAGAAGAAGCCACTGGACCCGTCTGGAACGCCTTCTCGATCAGGGCCGGGCACAGGGCCTTAAGTCGCTGCCGCGCCCCCAACTGCAGGAGCTGGGCCTGTTGTATCGGCAGGCCGCTGCCGACCTCTCCACCCTGCGCGAGGACCCAAGCGGCAAGTACTACGCCCATTCGCTCAATCTTCTTCTTGCTCAGGCCCACAATATCATCTACGCGGGCCAAAAATCGAGCGGTAGAGGGCTCGTTTACTTCTTCCGGTATACCTATCCTCGCATCTTTCGGCGCAACCTCCCGCTGATCGCTCTTGCGCTCCTGCTCTTTGTAGCAGGTGGCCTGGCCGGAATGTTGGTCTCGCTGACCCATCCTGATTTCATGCGTGTGTTTCTGGGAGAGGGCATGATGAACACCATCGAGCGCCACGAGATGTGGACCCATTCGATCGTCTCCGTCAAGCCTTACGCTTCAAGCAGAATAATGACCAACAATCTGAGCGTGAGCCTCGCTGCCTTCGCGGTAGGTATTACGGCGGGGTTGGGGACGTTCTACATGATGGTCTTTAACGGCGTCCTATTGGGCGTAGTTGGCTCCGCATGCTGGCTCAACGGGATGAGTTTGGATCTCTGGAGTTTTGTGGCTCCTCATGGCGTGCTGGAACTGCCCGCAATCTTCATCGCCGGGGCGGCGGGCTTTCGTGTGGCACAGGGCTTACTGTTTCCCGGCGTGCTTCCTCGTCGCGACTCGTTGATTATAGAGTCCAGGGAGGCTCTGCAGCTCTTCCTGGCCACTATACCGATGTTGGTGGTGGCTGGACTCTTGGAGGCGTTCGTCTCGCCAACCGGCTTGGCGCCTGGCTGGAAGTTTGCGGTCGCCGTGGCTGTAGCTACAATTTTCTATGGCCATCTGTTTTTCGCCAGTAGAGGAAACGATTCCACGGTAGTGGAAGAAACATTCGTGTAGCTGCGATCCGCGGAATCGATTTCAGGTATTGCTTGTTGTGGTTCTCATTACATAGGGCCAGATCGTCATTACAGTTGATAAATTCCGCGATTTTCACCAGGTAGCCATTAATAATCCAATCAATCTGGATGAATAATCAATAATTCAGCGTTGAGTGGCATTAATAATCCAAATTGCTCGTTGATTATTGGATTTTATGCATTCGACATTCATGTCGACGAACTCCTTTTTATGACCAGTACTTTTTCCCGCGTTTGAAAGATAGTCATCAACCCAGATCAAGATCTTGTCGACAAAGCTGCTTGTCTCGCCGGATTCCTTGAAGCTCTCTGAAGCAATATTCGTTTCGCGACTGTGATTGTTTAGGCCACCAACATCAAGAAGAGGAGCATTGCGTTCTTGTTGGGCTCGCATATCGGTTCGCTTTCAAGGAATGCATTCAGATGACCATTCGTGCTGCTCAATCCAATCAGGAAGTTGCGTCTGGATGGCCCGCCTGATTACAAAGCCGCTTGAAAACTTCCTCATGCTGGTTGTAGCTTGGGGCCGCTAACGCAATGGCAAGCCTTATGGCGCCCTGTTTCTTCGGAGCAATAAATCCTTCAGTGCACTAAACAGATTGGCGTTGAGTGCTCCACACGTTCGGAGCTTTTTGATTTTTATTTTTCTGAGGATGCCACATTGCGCCTGAAGGAATACGGCGTTTGCTCGTCTGGATCTTGTGGCCAACCCTTGGCTGGGGAATTTGCCAGTTGTGCAAGCCTGTTGATGTCGGTTGGCTGGATGGAGTTGGTAACCTCACAACGGGATGCGTCCAGAGTTTTGGCTTGGATCGTTTCCAGATACTCGCCTACTGCAGCGGCCTCGACGAGAACCTTCCCTGATCCTGCCCAATGGCGGTCTCCCCCATTCTTTTTGACGCCCGAAACCCAAAATGATTCGCCGGTCTCCATGTCGATGTAATTGCCGCCGCCAACTCCGCGCCGCTGGCCTTTGAGCTTCATGAGTCCTCGGCCATTGAAGTACAAGGTGCGTCCGCTCTTGGATTGCTCCACGTACGCAATCCAGGCAGGCCCATTGTCGGAATAACCGCTCTTGAGCTCGATATATCTCAGTTGCTTCACCCCTCAGAGTGTGCCACATTTCCACCCCGCCTAGATTATTTTCGATGAACCCACATTGAGGGCGTGAATGATTAATGACTTACGCGAATTCCAGCGATTTCCCAAAGCGAGCCGGGCTTGCACGAAGTACAATCACTGTCGCGCTAAGGAGGGAATTGCGATGCGATCTTTGTATTCGTCGTCTGCTGCCGATCAAAACCTTGGATTTACGAATCAGTATCCCATCTTGGGCAGCCGCGCCCAGCGCACCCTGATGGGTGTGTCGGCGAAGCAAGCTCGGTATCCTGTTCCCAGGAAATTGCCAGCAATTGTCCTGCTTGGAGCGCTTGTTTTCAGTGCTACTTGCGCCTTCTCGGTGCAAACCGAGGCTCGCGCTGGCAAAGGTGCATTCGAAGTTACGTCCGCTCTAGGACGCAAGCTCTATGCGCTTCCCGAGGACCAGAATATTGCGGATGCGCGCAAGAGCCTGGCGGCAGATCCGACAAGCGTCGAACGGGTGTTGCAACTTTCCAAAGCGCAGGCGGCTCGGAGGCAGTACCGAGAGGCGGTGGCTACCACGACACAGGGTTTGGCTGCTGCCCCCAAGAATGCGGAGCTTTATCTTGAGCGGGGTCATCGTGAACTGGGGCTCCGTGACTTCAAAGGCGCGATGAAGGATTTGGACCAGGCAACAAGGCTCGCGCCCGAGCTGCTCGAGGCCTTCTATCACTTGGGGCTGGCTCACTATTTTTTGGCCGAGTTCAATGAGGCTGCGTCCTCGTTCGCCAAAGCGCGGGCCTTGGCGAAGAGCAATGACAGCCTGATTGACTGTTCTAACTGGCTCTATGTTTCTCTCCGGCGCGCGAACAAAGAAGAAGAGGCCGCGAAAGCCCTAACGGCCATCACGCCGGAGGTCAAAAATACGGAGCCGCATCTGGCTTTCTACCTTGGGCTTTTGCATTTCTACCAGGGACACCTCACAGAAGAGGCCGTTTTGCCGGCTCCGCCCAAAGGGCCGGATGACCTTGAGGGGGAGCTTTCTTTTAATACGGTGACGTATGGGGTCGGGAACTGGCGTCTTTATCATCACAATAGTTCCACAGCTGCCGAACTCTTTAAGAATGTCGTGAAAGGGGAAGCGTGGAACTCCTGGGGATTCATCGGATCTGAGCTCGAACTTTCCCGCCAGAAGAAGTAGTGCAGACCGCACCTGAGGATAAAGACTGAAGATAAAGACTGAGGATAAAAACTGCGGAAATTGCTGTGGCGATCATCGTGTCCGCAGTTGATGATTGAGTTACTCATGTTGGCCTTAAGAGTCCTCTTTTTGGGTCCCCTCTCGTCTTCATCGAAAAAACCACATCGCTCAGTAGATTCACATCCAATCCTCCTGATTACCGCTACTTAGATTTGTCTTGGCAGTTTGGTTCAAGAACTGCTTCATACTCCCTAGCCATGCAAGCAGGAATAAAGATAGCAAAAATAGAAAGATAGAAAGAAAGATAGATAGGAAAGATGGATTCCATCTATGCCCTCTTGTGTGGTGGAAGTACGGGTCCGACGGATCAAGAAATTTCCGTTGGAAAACTACACAGGAAGCAGGTAATTGCTCAATGGATCGATGCCACAGCGCTGGGCTCCGGCACACTTTTTTCAGGATGACCCTCTTACTATCGCTTATGTTGGGGGCCTGGCAAGTCATGTTTGCAACATGCGGCGAGCTGCGCATTACCAGCCTCACGCACAGAGACCAGGTGGTTAACCCCGTGCCCATACGGGCAACCTATCTGAAGCAGAGCTGCTCCGCCTCGGCATTGCAGATTTTTGTGGACGCGGTAAAACAAAGTCCCGACCAGCCCCCGCCTAACCTGAGCGCTGATTTGGTGTTGACGCCTGGAGCCCATCAGATTGTCGTGCAAGCCGTAAGTTCCTCAGGCGCCGTCTTGATGAAGGCGCAGCCTTTGACCATCAATGTCGTCAGCCCGCCCTCAACCTGTGCTACCGGCAATGCCTGCACCGGCGTTGTCAATGTGTGGAATCCGACCGGTTGCCCCACGGCGGCGGGTTGTGCCTGGCAAGAGACCGTTCCATCTGGAAATTTTTATGTGGACGCAAAGATATATTCCCAGCAACCAAATATTGCCGCCGTTCAAGTTTCGCTGGATGGGATCGAACAGGGCCAGGCGGCTTACGGCAATGTGAGCTTCACTTCGTTTCACAGCGCCGGAATACCGATATCCGCGGGGGCCAATCACCTGGTTGTTGTGCAAGCAATCAATGCGTCAAATCTTGTGATTGCGAGCGCAACGCTGTATATCAATGCGGCAGGGGCTCTAACCATGAGCAACATTTTCAGCGGTATCGACGACACCAATCCCGCGAATTGGCGATCCTGCAATCCGGGCCTGCCATGTTTTTCGAGCCTCCGGCCACAGCCTTCAGCGGCAATTTCCCGCGATGGCCAGTCCCTTGAATTTTTTGCCAATTCGGGCCAATTCGCTCAATCTTTCTGGTTTTACAACTGGGTAAAGACATTCAAGTCTGGTCTTCCCGCCGGAAACGCGCCGCTCAAATACGTGAAATACGAATTCGATCTTCATATCGATGCGCCGCCAGCCGCAGTGAACGCGCCGCAGGCCCTGGAATTTCATGTGCAGCAGAGCAGCGAAGGTCTTATCAGGAACTTTGGCTTCCAGGACACATATCATGGCAGCCAGATGTGGCATGCCTACGATAAAGCAGCGGAGGCCAGCGGCGATAGCACCATCGTGCGATGGCAGCCGGTAGGGATACCCTTCGCGGGCTTGAATGCGACGGAACTCGGCGCCAACGTCTGGTACCACATAGTTCTGGAGTTCCATCTCGATTCCAGCTTCTCACCGCCCGTAATACGCCACGATGCCGTCACCGTTTATGAAGTATCCCCTACCGCGGCGCCTCCCGTGCGGCTGGGTACTGAATATCACAATGCGCATGATGCCGCGCCCGGAAGCGCCTCACCCGTGAGCAGCGCCGTCCAGCTCGATACGAACACGAACGGAAGCCAATACCACGTCTGGATCGACAACATGACGACAACTTTCATGCAATAGAAAACTGTCCAACGGGCAGATGGCGCGCAGTGGCATCCCAGTAGGATCGCCCCCGACGAACAATCGCCGGTGAAGATGCCGCTCGCGCTATGGGTCCTGAATTCCTCTGAAAGTCCTTCATTCAAGAGCCGGCTCGCGCTTTACGACGCGAGCCGCTAAGCCAAGCTGTATCCTGGCCTAGATGTTTTCTTTGCCCTCAGGCAGCCGGTATGATTCTCGCCGCTTTTAAAGAGGCAAGACATCGCCGGAAGGGCGCTGATTTTACATTTCAATAAGAATTGGTTAGGTTATTGAAACAAAGCAAAATGATAAAACCAGCAAAGCTAGTGATTATGGGTGGGTGTGGGCACGTAGGGTTACCCCTTGGAATCGTGTTTGCAAGTTGCGGTGTTTCAGTCGTCTTACTGGATATAGACGAGAAGAAAGTCGCGTTGGTGAACAGTGGGCACATGCCCTTTATGGAGAAAGATGCGGAAGATCATCTTTCCCGGGTGATTGGGAACAGTCTGACTGCCACAGTTGACAGTTCCTGCCTCCGCGATGCGGACGCTGTGATCGCCGTTGTGGGCACGCCCGTGGATGAGCATTTAAATCCCACCGCTGCGGACTTATACCGCAATATCGATTCAGCCATCGAGATCCTTCCCGACAATGCTCTCTTCGTCCTCCGCAGTACCGTCTATCCGGGAATTACCAAGCTGGTGTACGAGCGGGTTCAGAGCCGTGGCCGCAGGATTCACGTTGCCTTTTGCCCCGAGCGTATTGCCGAAGGCAAGGCGATGGAAGAGATTCGCGAGTTGCCCCAGATTATTTCTGCGTTTGATCCGGAAGCCCTTGGTCGGGCTCGCGCGCTTTTCTCGATTATCAATCCCGATTTAATTGAGCTGACGCCCCCTGAAGCCGAGCTGGCGAAATTGTTTACCAACAGTTGGAGGTATTTGAATTTCGCAATCTCGAACCAGTTCTATCTATTGGCGCAAAGCTGTGGCTTGGATTTCTATAGGATCTACGATGCGGTAACGCGGCGATATCCTCGAATGAAAAGTTTTGCCAGGGCAGGTTTTGCCGCTGGCCCATGCCTGCTAAAAGATACCTTGCAGCTTTCGGCGTTTTCCGGAAACAGCTTTTTCCTCGGACATGCGGCAATGCTGGTGAACGAGGGCCTGCCTAACTTTGTAGTTTCTCAGTTGCGCAAATCCGACTTACGGAACAAAACCGTTGCCATCTTGGGCATGGCCTTCAAAGGCGACTCGGACGACAAGCGCGAAAGCCTCTCGTATAAGTTGCGTAAGCTGCTGGTTCTGGAGGCCAAAGAAGTGCTGTGTACCGATCCTTACGTCCAGGATGACGCCTTCGTGCCGTTGCAAAAGGCTGTTCAAAGGGCGGATATCGTCGTGTTGGGGGCGCCGCATTCTGTGTACCATTCGCTAGAGATTCCGCCGGAAAAAGAAGTTGTCGATGTTTGGGGCCTTTGGCATGGACGCCAGGTGCCGGAGTTGCTTGCCGCCACTGCCGCCGGACATAGTGCCTTATGAAAATTTTGGTAACCGGCGCAGCCGGTTTTATCTGTGGCTATCTTATTCAAGATCTGTTAGGGGCCGGCTATGAAGTTGTCGGACTGGACAACTTCAGCAAGTACGGCCGGGCGGAAAGATCCTACGATGCCCACCCCCGCTATCGGTTTATTGAAGGCGATGCAAAGAACGTCAGTTTGTTAAAGGACCTTCTTTCTGACTGCGATCACTTCGTTGCCGCCGCGGCCATGATTGGCGGCATTTCCTACTTTCACGAATTTGCCTATGATCTGTTGGCGGAAAACGAGCGCATCACCGCCGCTTCTTTCGACGCCGCCATCTGGGCGCATCGGGAACGTAAGCTCCAGAAGATCACGGTCCTTTCTTCCAGCATGGTCTTCGAAAACACCAAGGAGTTCCCTACGCCGGAAGGGGCCGAGCGCCGCTCGCCGCCGCCCAGTTCCACTTACGGTTTCCAGAAACTTGCAACAGAATTTTTTGTCCAGGGTGCCCACGAGCAATACAAGCTTCCTTATACGATTGCGAGACCCTTTAACTGCGTAGGTATTGGGGAAAATGCCGCGCTCACGGACCGTAAGATCATGAGCGGCAATATTAAGCTCGCTATGTCTCACGTAGTCCCCGATCTTGTGCAAAAGGTGCTTCGCGGACAAGACCCGCTTCACATCCTAGGCTCTGGAAACCAGGTGCGCCACTATACCTATGGCGGCGATCTGGCACAAGGCATCCGCCTTTGCATCGAACATGCCGCAGCCTTGAATCAGGATTTCAATTTGTCTACGCCCGTTCGCAGCACGGTCTTGGAAGTGGCCGAGTTGGTTTGGAATAAGGTTCATGGCTCCAAGAAGCCGTTTCGCTATGTCAGCGACCCGGCCTTCGAATATGACGTCCAGGAGCGATCGCCGGTGACCGAGAAAGCG
>Ga0070734_10000887_pt1 | contig 51165 bp, 39 predicted proteins | sample Coa_R1_8_FD_66444 | JGI IMG/M metagenome (GOLD analysis project Ga0070734, IMG submission 66444) | Surface soil microbial communities from Centralia Pennsylvania, which are recovering from an underground coalmine fire - Coalmine... | ecosystem: Environmental > Terrestrial > Soil > Unclassified ...
ATTCCGGCGCTGATCCAGGCGGCGAAGACGGGACTGATTTTCATCCTGGACCGGCGGACGGGCAAGCCGGTGTTCGGCGTGGAGGAGCGCCCTGTGCCGAAAGGGGATGTGCCGGGCGAGTGGTACTCGCCGACGCAGCCGTTTCCGCTGAAGCCCCCGCAACTGGCGCGGGCGACATGGAAACCGGGCGAGATTTCGAGTTTTACACCGGAGCAAGAGAAGTATTGCACGGAGCTTTTCAAGAACGCACAGAATGACGGGCCGTACGCGCCGGTGCGAATGACCGATACGGTGGTCTTTCCGGGGCCGGACGGCGGATTCAACTGGGGCGGCGGCAGCTACGATCCCAAGCTCGGCTACTACTTCATCAACTCGCATGATCGGGGCGGCGTGCAGAAGATGGTGGCGCAGGAGCCGGCGAGGGAACGGCCGGCGGGGAAGATCAGCGGGGCGGGCGACGCGAGCCAGATGCCGTTCGTACGCAAGAACGTGGGCGCGATGATCAATCCGGCAACGGGCTGGCCGTGCCAGGCGCCGCCCTGGGGCGAACTGTTCGCGATTAATGTGAATACCGGCGACGTGGCGTGGCGGGTGCCCTTCGGGCGGGTGGAATCGCTGGAGAAGATCGGCGTCATGAATACGGGTTCGTATAACATCGGCGGGTCGGTGGCGACGGCGGGCGGGCTGGTGTTCATCGGCGCGACGGACGATCAGCGGTTCCACGCGTACGATTCGAAGACCGGGAAACTGCTCTGGGAGACGAAGCTGCCGGCCAATGGATACGCGAATCCGATCACGTATTTGGGGAAAGATGGGAAACAGTACCTGGTGATCGCGGCTCAGGAAACGATGGTGGCGTTCCGGCTGCCGTAGGTGGCGTGAGGCGAGCGATATTCAGGCGGGCGCCTGCTAGTCCTGGCCGACTACTTTCGCGCCGAGGGCGCCGCCGGCGATGCTCAGGGCGCAGATGAAGATGAACAACATGAAGAGCGTGAAGACCAGCAGGACGGCCAGGCCGGGTCCGCTCTCGAACATTTTGAGCGCTTCCTGCATGTTGGGATCGGTGACGTTTTTAAACTGCGATTGGAACAGCGTCCCCAGTCCGCCCGATAGAGCGGCGGGCAGGGCCGTCGCGGTGAAGAACAGGATGGTGATGGCGAACGACATCACACCTGTGATCCAACCCATCTGCACGCCCGCGCGCACGGTGAGCAGATAGCCGGTACGGCGGCGGTAGAGGAAGACGGCGAAGAATCCGGCGCCGGCCCACATCACGATATTAAGAAGCGGCAGCCAGCTTAATAGCGCCGTGACCAGCGCCACCAGGAACGCAATTCGTACGGCAACCGGATTGTGGAAATTCAGAGGGAGCGGCTGCGGCGGAGCGGCGCGCGGCGGCGGCGGGGGCGCCGGCGGTTCGATGGAAGCGACCTCGGGCTGCACGACGGTGATTTCGCGCTGGGGCTTGCCGCACTTATGGCAAAATAACGCGTCCGATGGTAATTGCGCACCGCAGCTACAGACGTCAGGCATGTTCCGCAACTTCAGTTTGACTCACGAACGGCTGGAGAAGCAACCGGCGCTAACGGAAGCGCACCTTCACATCGGGCTTGTTCTCCAGGTGAGTGGTTTCGATGAAACGCACGGCCGGCTTGGAGGTGGTCATGACAATGGATTGGGTGTGGATCCCATCACCGGTGAAGCGGACGCCGCGGAGTAAGTTGCCGTCGGTGACGCCGCAGGCGGCGAAGACGAGGGCCCGGCCGGGAGCCAGCTCCTGAGTGTTATAAATTCGTGTGACGTCGCGAATGCCCATCTGCTGCATGCGCTCTTTCTGGGCATCATCTTTGACCACCAGGCGGGCCAGGATTTCGCCATTGAGGCAGCGCAGGGCGGCGGCGGTGAGGACGCCTTCAGGCGCGCCGCCGGAGCCCATGACGGCATGCACGCCGGTGCCGGCGACGGCCGCGGCAATGCCGGCGGAAAGATCGCCATCGGAGATCAGCCGAATGCGGGCGCCGGCGTCGCGAATGTCGTGAATCAAAGTTTTGTGCCGCTCGCGGTCGAGCACCACCACCACCAGGTCATCAATACCGCGCTGGAGCCGGCGCGCGATGGATTTGAGATTTTGCTTGACCGGCGCATCGAGATCGACGGCGCCCTTGGCGGCGGGGCCGACGATGATCTTCTCCATGTAGCAATCGGGCGCGTGCAGCAGGCCGCCCTTTTCCGAGGCGGCGAGGACGGTGATGGCGCCGGCGGCGCCGGTGGCGCAGAGGTTGGTGCCTTCGAGCGGATCAACCGCGATATCGACGACGATTCGCGAACCGCTGTTGTGCGCCCCAACCTTTTCGCCGATGTAGAGCATGGGGGCGGCATCGCGCTCACCCTCGCCAATGACGATGGTGCCATCCATCGGAATGGTATCCATGCAATGGCGCATGGCCTCGACGGCGGCCTGGTCGGCGGTCTTGGCGTCGCCCATTCCCATGGTGCGCGCGGAAGCGATGGCGGCGTTCTCCACGACGCGAAGAACTTCAAGCGAGAGGTCGAACATGTGCTAGTTTTCTCCTAATGGACAACGAAACGGTATTGGTGCTCGCCGACCCGGCCGAGCCGCAACTGCGCAACCTGGCGGAACTGCCTCCGGAAACCAGTATCGCGGTAGGCAAGACGCCCGAAGCCTTCGAGCGCGCCGCCTCTGACGCTACTGTGATTTTCGCATGGTCTCTTTCGGGAAAGCTGCTGCGCGAGGTGTATCAACTCGCACCCCAGGTACGCTGGGTACATATGCGAGCGGCAGGGATCGACAACCTGCTGTTCCCGGAGCTGGTGGCCAGCCCGGCGGTTGTGACCAATGGCAGCGGGGTATTCAGCCAGGCGTTGGGGGAGTTTACGCTGGCGGCGATCCTGTATTTCGCGAAGAATTTCCGGCACCTGGTGCGCAGCCAGATGGAAGGGCGCTGGGCGCCGTTCAACCCGCTGGAAATCTCGGGCAAGACGGTGGGGATCGTGGGCTACGGCGATATCGGGCGCGCGGTAGCAACCCGGGTGCGGCACATGGGAATGCGGGTGCTGGGGATGACGCGGCGCGGGCCGCTGCTCTATAATGCCGATCCGCTGGTAAGCCAGATTTTCGGGCCGGCCGACCGGGTGGCGATGCTCTCGCAGTGCGATTACATCGTAGTGGCGGCGCCGCTGACGGCGGATACGCGGGGAATGATCGGCGAGGCGGAGTTTGCGGCGATGAAGCCCGATGCGGTGCTGATCAATGTCGGGCGCGGGCCGGTAGTCGACGAAGCCGCGCTGATTCGGGCGCTGACGAGCAACCGCATCAAGGGCGCGGCGCTGGACGTGTTCGATACGGAGCCGCTGCCCGAGGGGCATTCTTTTTATCGATTGGAAAACGTGCTGCTGTCGCCGCATTGCGCCGATCATACGCCGAACTGGTTGGAAGACTCCATGCGCTTCTTCCTGAACAACTTCGAACGATACCGCAAGCGGGAACCGCTTCTCAATGTTGTCGAAAAGGAACGGGGTTACTGACCGATGTAGCGGGCGTAGAGGCTGCGGGCCACGCCGGTGTCGCTGGTGCCCTTAATGATGGCGCGGCCGTCGGGAAATACGGTCATCTCGTAGGGAGTGATGAAGAAGCGGAGAGCAAACTGATTGGCGCGGACTTCGCCCAAACGCTCCAGGCGCGTTTTTAATTCGGTTAAGTCCAATGACTGGAGGCGCTCCTGGATCTGAACGGCATTTCTGCCGCAGAGGCGGGCCGGGGCGCGCCGCGATTCTTCGAGATACGGAAACTGGCGGCGGCCGCAGGCGGGGCAATCGGGATCGCGGGCGGGTAGCGGGACGTGGCGGGTGGAACCTTGCCAGATTTCGATGGTGGTAATGCGCTTCTGAACCAGGTCGGGGCGGCCGGAAAGAATTTTCAGGGCATCGGCAACCTGATAGGAGGCGACGAGCGACGTGATGACGTTCAACACTCCCGCGGTTTCGCAGGTCGGCTGAACGCCTTCGGGCGGATTGGGGTACACGCAGCGGAGGCAGGCGGACTGACTCGGGAAGACCGGCATAGCTAACCCATAGCTGCCCACGGCGGCGCCGTAGATCCACGGGATGCCGCGGCTGACGGCGAAGTCATTAATCAGGTAACGGGCATCGAAGTTGTCGGTGCCGTCGAGGATGAGCTGGGCGCCGCCAAGCAATTCGGCGGCGTTAGAGGCGGTCAGGTCGGCCACCACACCGCGGACCTGCACAGAAGAATTCAGGAGGGCGATGCGCCGCTCGGCGGCGGCAGCCTTGGGGAGAGCGTCGGCGGCATCGGTTTCTTCAAACAGCCACTGGCGCTGCAAGTTACTGGGCTCGACGTAATCACGATCGATGATGGTGAGTGAGCCGACGCCGGCGCGGGCGAGGGCTGCCGCGTGGAGTGTGCCGAGAGCGCCGCAGCCGACAATTGCGGCTCGCGCGCGCAGCAGATTCTCCTGGCCCTGTTCGCCGATACCGGGAAACAGGATTTGCCGGGAATAGCGTTCGCGCAGCGCCCGATCCATGGCAATTCGATGGTAACAAAGTTGCCATGAATGACTTACGTTATTATGAGGATGGTGCGAACGCGGCTCGCCCTTGGTCCTTTCCTAATCCTCGTTTGGGCGATGGCACGACCCGCGACGCTTCCGGCGCAACCATACCAGAAATACGAGGGCAAAGAGATCGCGAACGTACAGTTCGTGCCGCCGCAACAGCCCGTCGATGCCATGGAGCTGTTTCAGATCCTTCCGGTCAAGCGCGGCCAACCGCTGCATATTGCCGATGTGCGCGCGGCGATTGACCGGCTGTTTGCAACCGGGCGCTACTCCGATATTCAAGTGGACGCCGAGCCTTTTCAGAACGGAGTGATCCTGAGGTTCCTGACGAAGAACAGCTGGTTCATCGGTAACGTACACGTGGCGGGAAACATCTCCGATCCTCCGAACTCGGGCCAGTTGGAAAACGCGTCCAATCTGGACTTGGGCCAGCCCTTCCGGGACGCGATGCTGCAGGAGTCGGTGGCCAGCCAGCGGCGCTTATTTCAGGATAACGGGCTGTTCCGGGCCCAGATCGAATCAAAGCTGAGCTATGACGACCGCTATCAGCAGATCAACGTGCGCTTCAACGTGGATAGCGGACCCCGTGCGCGCCTGGCCACACCTGTGCTGCAGGGTGACTTGAAGATGGACGCGGAGAAGATCGTAGCGGCCACGAAATGGAGGAGGTGGCTGCTGAACTCGTGGCGGCCCATGACGCAGGTCCGCGTGCGAAAAGGGTTGGACCGGGTCCGTGGGCTGTATGTGAAGGATGACCGGCTGGAGGCAAAGATCAATCTCGATGGCGTCATGTACGATCCGGAGACGCAATCGGCGCTGCCGTCGCTGCGCATCGACGCCGGGCCGAAGATCGAAGTGAACACGATCGGCGCCAAAGTGTCCCGAAAGAACCTGCAACGGTACATACCGATATACGAAGAGCACGCGGTGGACCGCGATCTGCTAAGCGAGGGAGCGCGCAACCTGCGCGACTATTTCCAACGGGACGGCTACTTCGAATCGCAAGTGGAATTCAAAGAGCAGCGTGTGACCAACGATCGGGCCGCGATCGATTATCTGATCAATATCGGGCCCCGGCACAAACTGGTGCGCATCGACATTTCGGGAAACCACTACTTCGATCGGGCCACGTTGCGCGAAAGGATGTTTCTGCAGACGGCATCGCTGCTGCAATTCCGGCACGGCCGCTACAGCGAGAATTTTCTGAGCCAGGACGAGCAATCGATCACGAGTCTTTACGAATCGAATGGCTTTTCCGATGTGAAGGTGACGCACCAGGTGATCGACGATTACATGGGGAAGACCGGGGATATCGCGGTGTTCATCAAGATCGAAGAAGGGCCGCAGTATTTCGTGAACAGCGTACAAGTGGATGGCATCGAGCAGCTGAAAAGGGACGAGATTCTGGGGAACTTGAGCTCGGCGGCCGGCCAGCCGTTCAGCGAATTCAACGTGGCGGTGGACCGCGACACGATTCTGGCCCGGTATTTTGAGAACGGTTTTCCCAACGCCACATTCGAGTGGAGCTCGCGGGCGGCCGGCCAGCCGAATCGAGTCGATCTGCATTTCGTGATCAATGAAGGCAAACAACAGTTTGTGCGGGAGGTGCTGGTAAGCGGGTTGCAGCAGACGCGACCCCGGCTGGTGTACCGCAATCTGCGGCTGAATCCGGGCGATCCGCTATCTCCGACGTCGATATCGGAAACACAGCGGCGACTCTACGATCTCGGTATTTTCGAGCGGGTCAATTCTGCTGTGCAGGATCCGGACGGCGAGACGGCGCACAAATATGTTCTGTATGAAATCGACGAAGCGCGACGGTACTCGATGGCGGTGGGGTTCGGCGCGGAACTGGCGCGGATCGGCGGCTGCCAGACGTGCCTCGAGGCGCCGGCGGGAGCGACGGGGTTCGCGCCCCGGGTTTCGGTGAATGTCACGCGCAACAATATGTGGGGGCTGGGGCACAGCCTCAGCCTGCGAACTCGGGCTTCCACTCTGGAGCGCCAGGCATTGTTGAATTACGCGTGGCCGCGATTTGAAGATAACGACCGGTTGAATTTGTCGTTCTCCGGTGTCTACGAGGATTCGCGCGACGTGCGCACGTTTTCCTACAAGCGGGAGGAGGGCTCGGTGCAGCTGTCGCAGCGGCTCTCGAAGGCGACCACGCTGCTGTATCGGATTGCGTACCGGCGCGTGGGGATCGATGAATCGACGCTCAAGATTTCACCGCTGCTGATTCCCCTGCTGGCGCAGCCGGTGCGGCTGGGGATCTTCTCGATGAACCTGGTGCAGGACCGGCGCGACGATCCGTCGGATCCGCGCAAGGGGATATACAACACTCTCGATGCAGGCGTCGCGGAGCATGTACTGGGCTCGCAGCGGAATTTCACGCGATTTCTGGCGCGCAACGCAACGTACCACCGGATCAGGAAAAACCTGGTATTGGCGAGGAACACGGAGTTCGGCGACATTTATGCGTTCCGGAATGCGGTGAACGTGCCGAGTGGTTCGAGCGCGTGCGGCAGCTCGTCGAGCCAAGCTTCCTGCCTGCTGGATGTGATTCCGCTGCCGGAGCGGTTTTTTGCCGGCGGCGCGACCTCGAACCGGGGCTTCCCTGATTACCAGGCGGGCCCGCGCGATCCGACCACCGGATTTCCGCTGGGGGGCACGGCCCTGTTCTTCAACCAAACCGAACTGCGGTTTCCGCTGATCGGCGACAATATAGGGGGTGTTCTGTTTCACGATGCGGGCAACGCTTATTCCAGCCTGGGTAATCTGTCGTTTCGCGTGAGCCAGCGCAACGACCAGGATTTCGATTACATGGTGCACGCGGCGGGCTTTGGCCTCCGCTACCGGACGCCGGTCGGGCCGGTGCGCCTGGATCTGGCGTATAGCATCAATCCGCCGCGTTTTTTCGGTTTCAGCGGCAGCGAAGCGGACCTGGTGAACGCCGGGGTTAACCCCTGCTCGCCTGTACCCCCGGCGGTGAGCCGGTGCGTCGAGCAAAGCGTAAGCCATTTTCAGTTTTTCTTTTCGATCGGACAGACGTTTTGACGAAGCGCTTCGCACTTCCGATTTGGGTGGCTGCCGCGGCGATGATGACGGGCCGCGCGGAGATCATCGACCGCGTCGCCGTATCGGTGGGCAACAGCGCGATTGCCGCCAGCGACCTGGACCGGGAAATCCGCATCACGGCTTTTCTCAACGGCGTCACGGCCGACTTCAGCGCGAGGGGCAAGCGCGCCACGGCGGAGCGTATGGTGGAACAAAGGCTGATCCAGCGCGAACTGGAGCTGAGCCGCTACCCCGAACCGGACCCCGCCGCGGTAGACAGCGAGCTTGCCGATTTCCGCCAAAGGCACTTCAAAACGGATGCCGAGTTCCAGCGGGCGCTAACGAGAGAAGGCATTACCGAGAAGGAAGTGCGGGAAGAGTTGCTGTGGCAACTGAAGCTGCTGCGGTTTGTCGAAGGGCGTTTCCGGCCGAGCGTGCAGATCACCGAGCAACAAATTCAGGATTACTTCGAAAAGACGGTGAAGCCGGCGGCGGAGGCGGCGCATCCCGGCCAAGCGATCAGTCTGGACGACTATCGCGACGACATCGAAGAGACGCTCGCCGGCCAGTTTGCGGACCAGGAATTGGATAAATGGCTGAAGGAGACGAGGCAGCGCACCGAAATCATCTATCACGACGAGGTGTTCCAGTGATCCGCCGGAAGCTGTTCCTGGCCGGGGGATCGTTAGCCGCACTCATCCTGGCTGCCGCGGTTTCCGCGATTCTGATCGTGCAGAGCGATTGGTTTCGCGACAAGGTTCGCGAACGCTTGATCGCTACGGTCGAGGATGCGACCGGCGGGCGGGCTGAAGTCTCCTCCTTCCAGTTCGACTGGACCAACTTACGTGTCGAGGTGCGCGGATTCGTACTGCATGGCACGGAGGCTCGGGACAAGCGGCCCCTGATTCGCGCGTCGTCGATCACGGTGGGGCTGAAGATTATCTCGGTGCTGCGCGAACAGGTCGACGTCCGGTATTTAAATGTGCAAGAGCCGGACATTCACCTGATCATCGATGCGGAAGGCCGCACCAATGTTCCGGAGCCGAAGATCAAGCGCCGGTCGGAACGCACGGCGATGGACACGCTGATCAACCTGGCGATCGGACAGTTCAACGTGCAAAAGGGCATTTTCGAAATCGAAGGACGAACCCGGATTCCGTTCAGCGCGCGCGGCCGCAACCTGGATGCCCGCTTCACGTATGAGCCGGCGGCGCAACGATATCAGGGGAATCTCTCGATGCAACCGGTGGAGTTACAGTGGGACGGCCGGAGTGAATTGCCGCTCAACCTGCAGATGGCAACCATTCTGGAGCGGGACCGCATCGTGGTTTCGTCGGCAAGGATAGCGACGGGCCAGTCGGGCATCGATTTTTCCGGCACGATGGAAAATCTACTGGCGCCGCGCGCCCGTTTTCGCTACAGCGCCCGGGTCAGCGCGGCCGATTTAACACGGACCTTACGCGTGCGGGGTTTGGAGCGGGGCACCGCCCGATTGGATGGAAACGCGGAGTGGTCGGGCGGGTCCCAGTACAGCCTCACGGGAAACCTTCTCGTGGTGGATGGCGGGTTCCGGCAGCCACCGTGGCGTTTTCAGAACGTGCGGGCGGAGGGCGCGCTGCGCGCCGACCAGCAAAGCGTCCGTCTGGGAGGATTCCGTTTCTCGGGGGAAGCAGTGGACGACCGGCAGCGCATCCCGGTAACCGGGCAAGCCCGCGAGCTGACGCTGCGCGGGAGTGATCTGGACGCAAGCGGGTTTGAGATAACGGGTCTGGGCGGCAGCTTCACGGGAGACGCGCGGCTGGCGAACTGGAATCGCATCGAAATTCGGGGCGGTGTTCACAACCTGGAGGCTCGGCGTGCGGTTTCGATTTACAGCCGCGAGCCGCTGCCGTGGGACAGCCTGGTTTCGGGGACAGTACGGATCGAAGGCTCGGTGCGGCAGCAGAAAGATCTGCGGGTTTCGGCCATGCTGGCGGTGGCGCCGGCTCCGCAGAGTCCGCCGGTGCATGGCCAGGTGGCCCTCACTTATGACCAGGGCACGGGGACATTGGAACTGGGCCGCTCGACGCTCCAGCTGCCGGCATCGCGAATCGAGTTGGCGGGCGCGATCGGGCGCCAACTGCGCGTGCATCTGGAGACGCGAGACATCAACGACTTTCTTCCACTGCTGGGCGAAGGCGCGGGATCATTTCCGCTCAAACTGGAAAATGGATCGGCGGCTTTTGACGGGACCGTGACCGGCCGGCCCGAGAATCCGCAGGTTGCCGGACATCTGGCGCTGACGCGGTTTACGTACAACGGCCGGTCCGCCGATTCGCTGCAGGCCGACGTGACGGCATCCCCCGCGATGGCCCGCCTGCAGAATGCGAGTCTGGCGCGCGGAATGGCGCGAGCGCAGTTCGAAGCATCCATCGGGCTTCGCGATTGGAAAGCCGGCGACCTTAGCGCTGTGGCCGGCAAAGGCGCCCTACGCAATGAAACGGTGGCCGATCTGCTCACCCTCGCCGGCGAGAAGAACCCGGGGCTGGCAGGAACGGTAAACGCGACGGGCCAGATTACGGGCACGCTGGCCAGTCCGCAATGGAGCGGTGATGTCGAATTGGTGAAAGGTTCGATCCGCAGCGAACCCTTCGATCGTTTCGCGGCCCACGTGAACGACAATGGGCACACCCTGCAGATTGCCTCCGGGCAGCTAAGCGCGGGCGCGAAACAGGTGCGGGTCGCGCTGAGCCTGGACCACCCGGAAGGCCGCCTGGATTCCGGCCGGCTGCATTTCCAAGTGCAGAGCAACATGCTGTCGTTAGCTGAGATCCGGACAGTGGCGCAATCGCGGCCCGGCGTACAAGGCACTGTGCAATTCAGCGCGACCGGCGCCGCGGAGCTGGCGCCGGCGGGGAATTCGAAGAGAGCGCGGATTACAGAGCTTGAAGCCGATGTGGCCGGACGCGGGTTACAGCTGACCGGCCAGCCGCTGGGAGACTTGCACCTGACCGCCCACTCGCAAGGCCCGATATTGCAGACTCGTCTCGATTCGACTTTCGCAAACTCGACCATTCGGGGCCAGGGCGAGTGGCGGATGGAAGGCGATTATTCCGGCAACGCAACGGTGACCTTTTCCAAAATCGATCTGGCCGGCCTGCGCGAGTGGATCTCGCCGTCGGCGAACCACGCCCCGTATCCGTTTACCGGTTTTGCGGAAGGTGAATTGCACATCGACGGTCCCGTGCTCAAGCCCGATCTGCTGAAGGCGGACGTGCAGATTCCGAGCCTGGAGATCCGGCCGGTGTCGGCGGCGGCCGGCGGCTTGGTTCTGCGCAACTCCGGCCCGATCGTGGCGCGGGTGGCCCAATCGGCGATCAGCATCGAGAAGGCGGAACTGACGGGCCGCTCGACCGATATCACGATCGGGGGCAAGATCTCGTTCACGCAGCGGAACCCGCTTGATCTGCGGGTAAACGGGCATGCGGAACTGGGCGTGCTGCAGACGCTCAACCGGGATATCAGCGCATCCGGCATGGTGACAATGGAAGCCGCGGTACGCGGCGCGCCGGCAACGCCGCAGGTGACGGGCCGCCTCGAGTTGAAGGATGGAAGCATTAGCTACGGAACCTTGCCCAACGGAATCAGCGAGGCCAGCGGCGTAATTCTGTTTACGGGCGACCGGGCCACCATCCAAAACCTGGAAGCGACCACGGGAGGCGGTAAGGTCCGGCTTTCCGGATTCGCCGGCTATGACGAGGCGGGAGTGGTGTTCGGGTTGCATGCCACCTCGCAGCAGGTGCGGGTCCGCTACCCGGAGGGCATCAGCACGGTGGCCGATTCCAATCTCGATTTCTCCGGCACGCCGGATCGGAGCACGTTGTCAGGCAGCATCGTCATCCGGCGAGCGAGCGTGAATCTGCAATCGGATCTGGGATCGCTGCTCGCCAAATCGGCCGAGCCCGTACAGACGCCATCCCGATCCGGGTTCCTGGCCGGAGTGAACTACGACGTCCAGATAGAAACGGCGCCGGACATCGAATTCGAAAGCGCGCTGACGCAGGATATCGAAGCGAGCGCGAACCTGCGGCTCCGCGGCACCGCCACCAATCCGGCGCTATTGGGACGGATCACGATCACTCAAGGGCAGCTGGTTTTCTTCGGGACCAAGTACACCTTGAACCAGGGGTCGATCTCGTTCTACAACGCAGTGAAGATCGAGCCGGTGCTGGACGTCGATTTAGAGACGCGAGCGCGGGGCATCGATATCACGCTGACGGTGAGCGGCCCTCTGAACAAGCTGAACCTCACGCCGCGGTCGGACCCGCCGCTGCAGTTCAGCGAAATCGTGTCCCTGCTGACCACCGGCGAAGCTCCAACCGCCGACCTGACGCGGCTCGGCCAGCAAGCCGCCACTCCGCAACCGTTCCAGCAGGCGACCGCCACGGCGCTGCTCGGGCAGGTTATCGCGAACCCGGTATCGGGCCGGCTGCAACGATTCTTCGGAATCAGCAAACTGCGCATCAATCCCACACTCGACCCGGCGCTGGCCAACGGCGTCCAATACAATCCGCAGGCGCGGCTGACGATCGAACAGCAGGTCACGCCCGACATCACGTTCACCTACATTACCAACCTGACCAATGCGAACCCGCAGATCGTGAGCATGGAATGGAGCGTGAGCAAGCAGTGGTCGGTGGTGGCACAGCGGGAAGAAAACGGGCTGGTGGGCTTGGATTTCTACCTCAAGAAGAGATTCAAGTAATGGAACGCCGGCGGCGTTACAATTCCTGAGATGAGATTTGTTCGGGCCGTTTGGATGGCGGCCGTGCTGGCGGCGGCGCCGGCTCCGGCGCAAGTGCTTTTGTCGGGCGACTGGCTTAGCCTGATTCAGGAAGACCAGCCGGAGCGATTGCAGGGGCCCGATCTCGGAGATTATCTCGGCATTCCGATCAACGACGAGGCCCGGCTGCGCGCCGACAGCTGGGATGCGTCTCGCCTCACTCTGCAGGAGCACCAGTGCCGCGTGCACATTGCGCCGTACATTTATTTCGGTCCGCTGCAGGTGCGCATTTGGGAAGAGAAAGAGCCGGACACGCAGCGGGTCATTGCGATTAAGAATTACATCAGCACCTACGAGCAGACGCGCACCATCTGGATGGATGGGCGTCCGCATCCATCCGAATACGCGCCGCACACCTTCATGGGCTTCTCGACGGGAAAGTGGGAAGGCGATATGCTGACGGTCGAGACCACGCACATCAAGCAGGGCTGGCTGCGGCGCAACGGGTTGCCGGAGAGCGACCGGGCCACGTTGACCGAGCACTTTCTCCGCCACGATAAGTATCTGACGCACGTGACGATACTGAAAGACCCCGTGTACCTTACCGAGCCGCTGATCAAATCGCAGACGTTCGTGATGGCCGAGCGCGATCCGGGAAACTGGCTCTGGCCGTGTGAATACGTAGAGGAGGTGGTGGGCCGCAAGAAAGGCGAGGTGCCGAATTTCCTGCCCGGCGAAAATCCCTTCCTGAAGGAGTTTCCGGCGCGAGTGGGGATTCCCGAGCAGGCGGCGCGCGGCGGCGCCGAGACGATGTATCCGGAGTACCGGCTGAAGGTGAAAGCGCTGCGAGGGGGCAATTGATGAAGGGCGCCGCGATCGGCTTGGCTCTTGCAGTGGCGGCGGCGCCGTGGGGCTGCGCGCAGGGCCGTTTGAATCTCGACAAAACCGAATTCGAGGTCCTGCCGGTCCAGGGGAACGTCTACATGCTGGCGAGCGCGGCGGGGAATGTGACGGTCCAGGTTGGGAAAAACGGGGTTCTGGTAGTCGACACGTCCTACCCGGAGATGACCGGTAAGATTCTGGCGGCCGTGCAAAAGTTGTCCGATAAGCCAGTGCGCTACATCATCAACACTCACGTACACCGGGATCACACCGGCGGTAACGAGAATTTCGCGCGAACCTTCGGTTCGGCGACCGCGGTTTCGGTGGTGAACACGCCGGGCTCGACTGCCACGCAGACCGTGCAGATCTACGCGCACGACAATGTCCTGGCGCGCATGACGAAGGCGGACGGCGGGCTGCCGGCCGCGCCGTCGATCGCCTGGCCGACCGAGACCTTCACCGGCGACGAAAAAGAGCTGTACTTCAACGGCGAGGCCGTGCTGATGTACCACGAGCCGGCGGCGCATACGGATGGCGACACGATCGTTTATTTCCGCGCGTCGGACGTGATCAGCGCGGGCGATCTGATTGTCACCACCGGGTATCCCGTGATCGACCTGCAGCGCGGCGGCAGCCTGCAGGGGATTATCAACGGGCTGAACCACGTTCTGGAAATCGCGGTTCCCGCGCATCACGAGGAAGGCGGCACGTATGTAATTCCGGGACACGGCCGTATCTACGACGAGTTCGACGTAGTGGAATATCGCGATATGCTCACGATCATTCGAGACCGCATTCAGGCCCTCATTAAAAAGGGAGCGACGCTCGAGCAGGTGATGGCGGCGCGGCCGACGCGCGATTATGATCCGCAGTATGGCTCGGCGACGGGGCCCTGGACTACAGAGCGGTTTGTGGAGGCGGCGTATCGCAGCCTGAAGTGACGAGCGTGAGTAAACGCACCAGTGCCAGGATCCGGAACGCACCCATGCCGCCCGCGTTACAAAATGGGTGGGGAGGTAGTTGTGCGAACCCTCAGAATTCCTTTGCTGGCGGCTGCACTGACCGCAGCCTTGTGGGCCCAGACCACGGAGAAACCACTCACCAATCGCGACATTGAATCGATGCTGGCGGCCGGCCTGCCGGAGAGCACGATCGTGATCAGGATCGAGATGGCCGCCCATCGCGGAGTGGTCGACCTGGATGCCTCTTCGGACGCGCTGGCGGCGCTCAAACAAAAAGGCGCGACCGAGCGCGAGTTGAACGCAGTGTTGTGGGCCGAGCCGTTCGGCGCCGGTTGGAAACTCAGGCAGGAGGAAAACCGGGCGGTACCGGATCTGCCCGGCCCCGCCGGCGTTTATTTCAGGGCGCCGGCTGGCTGGACACGGATTGGATCGTTCCTGCTGTGGACGCCATTCTATTCGGGTTGGAACTGGTATCACGGACGGCGTGAATCGACTGTTGCGCTCGGCAGCGCGCAAGCGGCCCTGCAGATGCGCGAGACACAGCCGACGTTCTACTTACGCGAACCGGCATCGGGCGAGCCCTGGCGGATTATCCGCGTGAGTTCGCGCGATGCGCACCGGCTGCTGCGCGTGGCCGCCAGCGACGATCTAGGGCAGCCCCTGCGGACGCAGCCTAACCAGGTCAGCGGCCTGCAAATGACGCACGTTGCCGGCCGCATCTTCACGCTCAAACCCGCCGGGAGCCTGGAACCCGGCGAGTACGTTTTGTGTACGACGGTTCCGGGCGGCCCGGGGCTGAACCTCTGCTACTCTTTTGGCGTTCATCCATAGGCGCGGAGCGGCGGTTATTAGCCGAAAGCGGACTGACTGGAGTTAACTCCCCCCGGAGGCCTTCCCCTTCAACACGTTCTCCGTCACTTCAAAAACGGTTTGATAGCCTTCGTTATCAGCGTACTTGCCGCTTTCGGTACGTTGCCGGTATCGCCGCTGCTTGTAGCTCCATGCGGAACGCCGCATAGTCGTTTTATGAGCACCGGGCCACGCAGCCGTACGACCGCCTTATCCGCCAAGCGGATTGTGGCGGCGGTCATTATGAGCGGATCCGTATTGGTTCCCGTTCGCGGAGCGGAGATTCAAGGCACGGTCCAGATCGAACGGCGGCTGACACGGCCGAGGGTGACCGCCGCGGCCAACGCATACGCGAGAGGCGTCTCGGTCCGGCTGCATTCCGGGTTGACGGAAGATGCGCTGGCTTTCGAGCGCTCGCACGTGGCGATCTACCTGGATGGTCCGGTTACGCCAAAACCGCTCACCGGTTCGGTGGAGCAGAAGGACCGCCAGTTTTTCCCCGACATGCTGGTGGTGCCGGCCGGTTCAACAGTTTCGTTTCCCAACCTCGACCCGATTTTTCATAACGTCTTCTCGCTCTCGAAAGCCAAGGAATTCGATCTCGGCAATTATCCGAAAGGCCGCACACGCACCGTCACGTTCTCCAAACCGGGCATTGTGTTTGTGAACTGCCACCTGCACGCCAACATGGCGGCGGTAATCCTGATTACTCCGAATCAATGGAGCGCGCGTCCGGGTGAGGATGGCCGCTTCCGATTGTCCGATGTTCCCCCAGGGACCTACACCATCGTGGCGTGGCACAAGGCTGCCGGCTTCTTCCGCCAGCAGATTATCGTGACCGAGGATGGCGCTGCGCCAGTGAGCTTTTTCATTCCTCTCGCCGCTCAAACGAGCGAGGCCGCGCAATAGGCATGCGTTTCTCCACGCGGGCTTTCCTCTGGTCGTTCGGCCCCTTCGTACTGCTCATGCTGGGCAGCTTCTGGAATATCCAAAAGCTGGTGCAACTCAGCGTGCGGGACGGCATCCGCACGTCCTTGCGCCACACACACGAATCCATCGCCTACGTGCGTTCCCAGAGCGAACTGCAAAGCAGCCGTTTTCTGCGTATGGCGGGCGAAAACACCTCCCTCAAGGCCGGACTGCAACTGCTGAATACGGAGGCGTCGAACCCCGAAGCGCGCCGCACCGTGGAAGATCAACTGCGCGAGATTTCGCAAACCCTCGGGGTGGATTTCCTGCTGGTGTCGAGCCCGGACGGCATGCCGCGAGCCGGCGTCATGCGAGTGGGCGATCAGGTGATGACGATGGATGCCGCGCGCATCCAGCCGCCCCAGCAGGGGTTTTATCGAATCGACCAGCACGTTTACCAGATCGCTTCCACCCCGGTCAACCAGGCGGAGGAAAACCTTGGAATCCTTACGATCGGAGGGCGCTTCGATCTCTCGACATTCAGCACCCCGGCGGTGCTCCTGCAGGACGGCAAAGTGCTGCAATCGAGCGTTGCCGGATTCTCGGATCGGGCGGTGGAATCCGCGTTTAGCCATTGTCCGGCCGGCAAGGAATGCGAAATCCGGCTGGGCGAGGAGTCGTATCTTTCACTGCCGATGGAAGGCATGAACTTTGACGGCGGATATCAGTTACGAAGCGTGCAGGGCGTGGATTCGGCGACACGGCCGGTCGAGCGGGTTCTTCAAAAAATTTTCCTCATTACCGGCCTGGGCACTGTGCTGGCGACGGTAATTCTCACGATGCTGGGTTCGCGCTCCATCGTCAAGCCGATCGCGGAGGTGGTCTCCCGCCTGCAGGAGACCGAGCAGACCGGCCTGTTGCCCGAGTTTCGCTCCGATTTAAAGCTCAAGCCGGTGCAGGAGATTGCAGAGCTGACCCAGAGCTTCAACCGCGCCGGCCGCGCCATTCGCGACGGCCGCGAAAACCTGCATCGCGCGTACGTCGAGTTCATTGGATCGCTTGCGCACGCGCTCGATGCCCGCGACGCCTATACGGCCGGACATAGCCGGCGCGTCAGCGATTACGCTTGCGCTACCGGCGCGGCGATGAACCTCACTGCGGCCGCGCTGGAAGAGCTTCGGATCGGCGCGCTGCTGCATGACATCGGCAAAATCGGGATCGCCGACTCGGCGCTGCAAAAGCCGGGAAAGCTGACGCCCGAAGAATGGACGCTCATTCAGCAGCATCCGACGATCGGCCGCAAGATTCTGGAAGGAGTGGGCGGTTTCCATGTGTATCTGCCGACCGTCGAACTGCACCACGAAAACTGGGACGGCAGCGGTTATCCGTTCGGCTTGCGCGGCGAGGCCGTGCCGCTGCCGGCCCGCATCGTCCACGTCGCCGACGCCTATGACGCGATGACCTCCAGCCGCCCCTACCGCCGCGCCATGACGCGGGAAGAGGCGCTGCGCATCATCAATCAGAATGCCGGGACGCAATTTGATCCGGCCATCGTTCCCGTGTTCACGCGCCTGATGGCGGCCGACCCGGAACCGGCTCCCGCGCCCAGCACCGAAGATTCCGCGCTCCGCTCGATTCATAGTTTGCAGATGGCGGTGGCGCACGCCGGCGAGCCGCCGCGCCGGGGAGAGATTCGCGCATGAGACCGGCCGCCGCCATTCTGATTCTATGCGCCGGCGCCTGGGCGCAGGAAGCCAATTCGGGGTTCGATTTGAACACAACCCTGAGTCAGCAGGCATCCTATTCTCCGCATCTCGAGGACGCCCCGCGCGACGGCGCGCCCGTCACCGGCGGGTTTCGCGCGGTCTTCTACCCGACCTGGAAATTGAGCGAGCACTGGACCGTCTCGGGAGCCGTGCAAACCTACAGCCGGCCGTACTTTTACCAACAGTTCTCCACGCAGGGCTACGGCGTCAGCACCGATATTCTGCAAGGCTACATCAGCTACTCCCGGTTCTGGAACGGCGGTTCTCTAGTGGTTCGCGCCGGTCAACTCTCGAGCGCATTCGGCTCGTTTCTGCTGCATTACGATGACGCGGACAATCCGCTGATCGATATTCCGCTTTCGTACGGATACTACGAAAGCGGCGTGACGAATCTGGGGCTGGCGGGCGCGCAAACCGACCTCGCGCTCGGCAAGGCGGATTTCCGCGCACAATTTGTCAACTCATCGCCGGCCAACCGCCGCAGCCTCTTCGATCGCGACCAGTACGGCAACTGGGCCGGCGGCGCCGGCTATACCATTCGTCAGGGACTGCGGGTGGGCGCGTCCGCCTATCGGGGCCCCTATCTGGATCGGCACAGCAAATTCTACTTTCCCGGAGAAGCTCCGCCGCGCGATCTGCCGGCCACCGCGATTGGACTGGATGCGCAGTGGGGATGGCGGCATCTCAATCTCTCGGGCGAATGGCAGCACTTCGAGTTTACGTACCGCAAGATTCCGACTTACACAGAGCATACCGGCTACGTGGAAGCGCGGCAGGTGCTCGATCCGCGCTGGTACGTGGCCTCGCGGTTGGGATACATCCACGCCAGCGCCGGGCCGCCGCGACAAGTCTATGAGGCCGTAGCCGGGTTCCGTCCCAACCGGCATCAGCTCGTAAAGCTCGGTTACGAGATTCAGCAGGGCCCGGCAATCCACGGGGCGCACCGCAATGTGCTGGCTGTGCAGTTGGTCACGACCCTGCACGCGATCTCAATCGCTCACGACTAACGCGTTTTTTGACCCCCCTGCTTATCCTGAGCCTGTGCACCCGCGAGGATATCGACCATCGCGTAATTGCCCTCGTGGCATTCGTAGGGGAAGATTCCTTCCCGAGTTCGGGTCATGGGGATCTCACCGCTCCAGGGCCGCACAAACGCGGTAGGATCGTCGACCGTGAACTCATACAGGATCGTATTGGCATCGGTGCGCGTGAGACGCTCGGTGAGATGCAGGTTTTCATCCGCGCCCAGGAAATCATCCTTGCCGACGAAATTGGTGGTATCGATGACCAGCGTGTCGCCTTCCCAACGGCCGCGGGCGTCGCCCATATAACCACGGACGCCGGAGGCGGCGTGCGGGCGGCCGTCAAGCGGAATAATCCGCAGCTCGTACATCATCTCCTGCAGAATGCCAACGGTTCCCGGCGCCTGGATGATCTGGAAGAAATTATTGTTCGGTGTGGGCACCATGGGCAGGCCGCGCGAGATGCAACGGATGCGCAGCGGCAGATCTTCCGGACCGTTTGGATCGCGGCCGGCTTCTACCTGGGCGGCACGCTTGCTGCGCATCGCGGGAGTAAACGGCGGAATTTTGCCATCCGGGGGATCGACGATCAGCGAGGTGCGCCGGCTCGCTACCACGCTGGTGCCGCGGTCCCGCCAGAATTCGTTGTAGTTGCGGCGGAGGTCGGCGTCGCTGCCGCCGTCGCGGCGATCGCTGTTCAGCTGATCGAGCGTCCGCCTCTCGTAAGCGGCGGCTTCCTCGGGTGTGAGAAATGCTTTATCCGAGAATTCGGCCGGGCGCTCCAGCGGCGTGAGCGTGGCCATCGCCCAGACGCCCTGGAAATCAGGCTGGCCGTCAGGAGTTCGAGGCGGAGTGTACTTGCGCGCAGCTTGCGCAAGCAGCGTCGTGGCTGCGAGCGCGATCGCGCACAGCGCCCCGGCCCGGCGGCTCATCTCCAGCCTCCTTCACTCCCTTAAGGATCTATCACAACCCGCAAGACGAAGCTACCCCGGATCGGCCTCTTTCGCCCGCCCACCCGGTATTGATCCACCCCCTGGCGCGCTGTTCTATTTGAGTAGAAAATAGACAGGACATATGAAACGCTGCGTCGCCGCCCTGTTTTGGGGAGCGCTGCTCTCCCTGTTGCACGCGCAGGATCTGCCTAACTACAAGGTTGATCCCTTCTGGCCCAAGCAGCCGCTGCCGAATCACTGGCTCATTCAGGGTGTCCCGACGATGGTCAGCGATAAGGACGATCACATCTGGGTGCTCAACCGCCCGCGCGACATTATGCCCGACGAATCGGGCGCGGCGACGAATCCGCCGCGCACGGACTGCTGCATTGCCGCCCCGGCGGTTCTCGAGTTCGATCCCGCGGGCAACCTGCTGCGGTCGTGGGGCGGCCCCGGCCATCATCCCGACTGGCCGGCGCCCGGCGTCGCGCGCCCCGGCCCGGGGGCGGAGCACAACATCGTAGTCGACCGCGACGGCAACGTGTGGATCTCGGGAAGCAGCCAGGGCGACAGCATCCAGAAATACACGGCCGACGGCAAATTCCTCTGGGATTTCGGTCATCGCGGCCCGCGCCCGCCCGCGCCCCGGCCGGCGGAAAACAACCAGCAGACCGACATCTTCCCCGGCGGAATCTTCTTCTTCGACCTTGATGAAGCCGCGCGCGAGATCTACATCGTCGATGCCAAACGCGTGCTGGTCTACGATTACGACGGCAAATTCAAGCGCGGCTGGGGCGGCCACGGCATTCCGCTGGCCGAGATCGATAACAACCCCACGCCGCCCTACGACACTTCCGGGCCTCCTCCGGACCAGAAACAGTTCGCGCCCGCGCTGCATTGCGTTCACATTTCCGTGGACGGCCTGGTATATATCTGTGAGCGCGGCAGCGACCGCGTGCAGGTCTTTACGAAAGAGGGCAAGTTCGTAATGAGCTTCTTCGTGCATCCGTCCACGCCCTCGCGCGGCAAGGAATGCGGCGGGCCGGGCAGCACCCTGTACGGCATGTGCGGGACCATCTACAACCTCACGTTCTCGCACGACGCGGAACAAAAATACGTGCTGATCGCCGACGGCACCAACGACAAGATCTGGATTCACGAGCGCAAAACCGGCAAACTCGCCGGCTCCATCGGCGACAACGGACGCATGGCGGGCTTCTTTCACTGGATCGACGCCATCGCCATGGATTCCGAGGGCAACATTTACACCGGCGAGGTGGACACCGGAAAGCGCGTACAGAAATTCGTGCTGACCAACGCGGATGGCGTCACCCGTCCGCGGCCTCACGAGTGAACCATCGCTAGCCCATTCGAGTAATCACTCGATTCTTGAGGTTTCACGCTGCCCGCCATATAATGATTCTTCCCGTTCGGTTGCACTCCGGAGGTTCGCACCATACCCGCAAACAATGGGAACGAGGGGGTTTCGATGAAGCTTCGATGGAAGCGCTTGGTCGTTAGTGTTGCAGTCGCATGGCTGATCGCCGTACTGGGCACCAGCCTTTCGCAACACTCCTCGACCTATTCCGGTCCGCAAGGCCACACATGGCTCAGCACGTTGATGCCTTTCGAAGGCGTTGCCTTCGCGCAGGCCCCGGCTCAGGCCAGGCAGGTATCGGAGGTGGCGTTCAAGAACATTCAAGTCCTGAAAGGCATTCCTGTCGACGAGTTTATGGGCACGATGGGCCTGTTTTCGGCCGCGCTGAGCGTGTGCTGCGGCGATTGCCACACCGGCGCCGGCACCGATCATCCCGACTGGGCCGCCGACCCGCCCCGAAAACGGGTGGCGCGCCGCATGGTCGAGATGGTGAACACGATCAACAAAACAAATTTTAACGGTCGCCAGGTCGTGACATGCTGGACGTGCCATCGCGGCAGCCAGAGCCCGGCTGTGACGCCGCCGCTCGATACCATCTACAGCACCCCGGTTTTCGTTCCGCCCGACGTATTGCCGGCGGCCAACCCGGCGACCGCGGGCACGCCGCCCGCCGATCAGATTCTTGACAAATATTTACAAGCGCTCGGCGGCGCCAACGCCCTTTCCAAGCTCACCAGCTATACCGCTAAGGGGACCAGCATGCTGTTCGGCGAAGCCAAAGCCGATCCGGTCGAGATTTCCGCAAAGGCCCCGAACCAGTTGGCCGTGCTCGTCCACCAGCGCGAGGGCGACCTGGCCCGCACCTTCGACGGCCAAAACGCCTGGGTCATGCTGCCCCTCACGGTCGTCGGCGAGTATCCGCTCAACGCCAGTGCTCGCGAAGGCGCGCGGCTGGATGCGCAGCTCGCGTTTCCCGGCGGCCTGAAGCAATTCTTCAAGACCTGGAAGGTCAGCTATCCGACCAGTCTGTGCGTGGCGCGCGACGACAACGGCCAGTGCTCGGACAATCGCGACGTCTACGTCCTGCAAGGGAACGAGAACGGCATGTTGGCGACCTTCTATTTCGACGCTAAGACGGGTCTGCTGGACCGCGTCGTCCACGATGCCTCTTCCGCGATGGGCCGCGTGCCGACGCAGATCGACTACTCCGATTACCGCCCGGTCGCCGGTGTCATGATGCCGCACAAATACACCTACGGCTGGGTCAGCGGCCGCGAAGAGTACGTCATCAGCCAATATCAGCCGAACGTGCCGGTCGACGCTTCGAAGTTCGCGCAACCCGTGCAGCGCAAGAAGTAAGGCCCGCGATCCGTGTCGTGGGCGGTCTACGCGGAGCCGGCCTGAGCCGCCGGCTCCCGGCTGGCCGCCGCGTGAATTTCTAGGAGTCTCCGCACCAGTTCGGGCGTCCTCTGGCGAGCTATCCCGCACTCGGTGGCGATACCGAAATCCGCGACCGCTTTGGCGGCAGCGGCGATGCGCCGGTTGGTCGCCTCCACGCCGTCGGCGTGAACCAGCCCCAGATATAGCTCGGTTTGCGCTCCGAGACGCAGTCCCCGCAACGGTTCAAAGTAGGCATCGTCGTCGCGATTCACCGGTACCGGCATGTGAATGTAGGTGATCGGCCGCGCCACCGCCCCCGTCAGCGCATTGGCCATCTCGCAGAGCTTGGCGGCATCGAGCGGCTCGACGAAATGGCGCGCATCATAGTCTCCGTAGCACAAATGGAAACCCAGCTCGACGTCTGGCGGCACCGCGCCGGCGAGGCGCTGCATGCGGTTCATCAGTTCGGCTTGCAGATTCGCGCCGAACGGATTGCGCATTCCTTCCCACCGCCCGTCCCAGAGGATCATCTCGATGCAAACATCCCATTGGATACACAAATCACCGTGCGGAATCGCGGCGCAAATCGCCGCCACTTCGCGCAGCATCGCATTTTCGTAAGGCCCCTCGACGCGGGGCGAATCTTTCAAGGAAACGAAGGGGTTGATCACCGCCAGCGGCGTCGGCAGCGAAACCTGAAAGCGGACGCCCGGCGGCAGATGCCCCTGTTCGCGCGCGGCCCGAAAATCCTGATACGAGATGCGGGCCTCGCGTGCGTACCCAAGTTCGCCGAAGCGAATTTCCGCGGGATCCACGTTATCAATCAGGATCAGCGGCTGCATGCCCCGTGGATTCGTCACGCTCGGATCGGGCCGCAAAAACGGCTGCGCGCGCAAAAAGGGATATTGCCAGCTGATCCACAACCGCCGCCCGCCCGGCTCGCCGTCCGGAACCCGCCGCAGGCGCCGGCCGAGAACGCCACCGGTGGTGCGAAACACATCGTCCACGCTGTCCAACGCGATGCTGCCAACTAGATGCACTTTGTCCGGGGTCATTTGAAACCTCGGGCGGTATCGTATCACACGCGCGGCCGATCATCCGCGAGCCCCAGATGAGGTGATTGACGCATCTCCGCCGGAAGACGATCCCGTCAACACCTTCTCCGCGAGAGTCTCCAGCGCCTCATCGGCGGCGATCTCTTCATCGAGTGTTTCTTGTAACAGTTCGGCGGTCTCCTGCTGTCCGAGAACCTCCGCAATCGCCCGCGCTGTCCGGTAGCCGGCGATTTCGTAGTGCTCCACTTTTTGCGCGGCGCCGATCAGGGCCGCATCCAGCGCCGCCGTTTTTTCCAGTTCCGTAATTATCCGTTCAGTCTCCTGCACCAGGCCGCCTATGCCCTCCGATCGCCCGCTACCCGGCTGCTCGCCCATGCTCTCGAAAATACTCTCTAACCGGCGCACTTGCTCCTTTGTCTGATCGAGATGGTCCTGGAATGCCTGCGCCAGTTCCTCCGAACTCGCGGCCGCAATCATTTTGGGCAACGCCTTCACAATCTGAGTTTCCGCCTCGTGCAGGTCCGCGAGTTCGGTGCTCAGGACGGCTTCGAATTTGCCGGTTTTCATGGCATTCCTGCGGGCACGACCTTCGCCATCTTGAGAATTCACACCACACGCCGGGCGGCGCTCGGCCGGCGTGTGGCAGCGAGCGTGCGTTAGCTTATTGGGCGTATGGCTGCTTCCAGTAGGAAACAGGCCCTCCAAATCGAGGGCCGCACTCTCGAGCTCTCCAACGTCGATAAGACCCTCTACCCTTCGGGCTTCACCAAAGGTCTTGTGATCGACTATTACGTTCGCATCTCCGATTACGCCCTGCCGCACTTGGCCGGACGCCCCATCACCCTGAAGCGGTATCCGGACGGTATCACGGCCAAGCATTTCTACGAGAAGGACGCGCCCGCATTCACACCGCCATGGATCCGCCGCTTTCCTGTGCCGCGCCGCGCCGGCGGCTCGCCTATTAACTACGTGATCATCGACGATCTCCCCACGTTGGTTTGGTGCGCTAATGCCGCCAGCCTCGAGCTCCATCCGTTTCTGCACCGCATCCCTCAAATTCAGCGGCCGACAGCAATGGTTTTCGACCTTGACCCCGGCGAGGGCGCGAGCGTGCTCACGTGCATCGAAGTGGCCTTCCAATTGAAACAGAAGCTGGACGCGGCCGGGCTTCAATCGTTTGCGAAGGTTTCCGGCTCAAAGGGCATGCAGATGTACGTTCCGCTCAACACTGCGGTGACATACGACGACACGCAGCCGTTCGCAAAATCACTCGCGCAAGAGCTGGAGCGGGAGCATTCGGGCCTGGTGGTTTCGGAAATGGCCAAGGCTCGCCGGCGCAACAAAGTCTTCATCGACTGGAGCCAGAATTCCGATTTCAAAACGACTGTCGGCGTATACTCGCTGCGCGCCAAAAGGCCGCAGCCGTATGTATCCATGCCCGTCCGCTGGGATGAGCTGCGCGCCGCGCTCGATGCCCGCGATCCCGCCCGCCTCGATTTCGATCCCGAAGCCGCGCTTCAGCGCCTATCGAAACTCGGCGATCTCTTCGCTCCCGTCATCTCGCTCAAACAGAAGCTTCCGCCGCGCTCGCCCTGAAGAAAGGGGATGAACTCATCCTGCTCTCGCGAAGCAATAACAGCTTCTGCAGAACTATCGGAGTGCGGCGCAACCGGTCTATGATTATGTTTTTGACCTGCTCGCGCTGCGAGGGAAGGGCCTGCTGCATCTGCCATTAAACGAACGCCCGCGGCTGCTGGAAGGCGCCGGCCTGCGCCGGATCGGCGGGCCGGTTCGCCTCTCCGGCTCGCTCCACGCCACGCTCCACGCCACGCCCAAAGAGCTGATCCGCGCCGCGCGCGAGGAATTCCGGGAATCCGCCGCTTGATCGTATGGAAGCGGTCATCCTGATCGGCATTCAGGGCACGGGCAAAACCACGTTCTATGAGCAGCGCTTCGCCGCCACGCACGCCCGGATCAGCCTTGACCTGTTGAAGACCCGGCAGCGCGAACGTGAATTCCTGCGGAGTTGTCTCGGGAACTCGCAGCGTTTCGTCGTCGACAATACGAACGTGCTGGCGGCCGACCGCGCCGTCTACATCCGGCCCGCGCACGAGGCCGGATTCCAAGTCATCGGCTACTTCTTCGATATCCCGCTGCGAGATGCGTTACGCCAAAACGCGCAGCGCTCCGGAACGGCGAAAATCCCGGTCCCCGCCGTAATCGGGACTCTCAAGCGGCTGCAGCGGCCGGACCCGGGCGAAGGCTTCGATGAACTGTACGGGGTCCGGCGCGATCCGGCCGGATCGTTCATCGTGAGCCCATGGTCCGGCCCCGGGGGAACCGCGCATGTCTGAGCGGCGCCGCATTTTTCTCCTGTCGCCCGCTCGAGCCGGCGGAGTCCGCGCGCAGATGCTGTTGCGGCCCGGCGCCAGTTTCGATCTGGCCGTCCGCTTACGCCGGGAAGGTCTTCCCCTGGGCGAAGCTTTCGCGTTCATGAGCGGCCTCTATTTCCGCGGCAAGCTGGCCTATGCGCGCGCGTTCGCCGCGCCGCCGCCGGACGTCCCCGGCTCATTCGTGATCGCTTCCGGCTACGGCCTGGCGCCCCCGGAGACCATCGTCACGCCCTCGCAGCTACAGCAGATCGGTTCCATTCCGATCGACGCCGCCGACTCGCGCTACCGCGACCCGCTGGAGCGCGCTTGCCGCACCCTCGACGAGATTGCCGGCCCCGATTGCGATTTCGTCCTGCTGGGGAGTGTTGCGACGCTCAAGTATGTGGAACCGATGTTCGGCATCTTCGGCCACCGCCTGTTGTTCCCTGAAGAATTCATCGGCCGCGGGGACATGAGCCGCGGCGGCCTGATGCTCCGCTGCGTCCGCGCCGGAATCCCGCTGACCTACGTCCCATTGGGGAACCTCACCCGCCACGGCCCGCGCCCGCCCAAGCTGCCCTAGTCGAGTCGCAACCGGCTAGTGGTTCTTGATGTCATTCAGGAGCGGAATATCTTTCACGGCCTTGGGCCCGGGCAGCGTCTTCAGGTAACTCCAAATATCGGTCAGCTCCTGGTCGCTGATGATCTTGTCGATGTACGCCGGCATGGCGCCCGAAGGACGCCGGACGTAGCGAATGAGCGCCTGCGCGTTCAGGGCTGTCGACGCGATCCGTGCGCCATCGCGGCCGCCCTGGCCGGCATAACCGTGGCATTCCCAACAACCGTCGCGCAGGAACAGGCGCTTCCCGTTTTCGGCGTTTCCGCCCGTTTGCCCAAATACAGCCGCTGTTCCCAGCGCCGCCAGCAAAATACAAATGGTTCGCATCGTTTTTGTTCCTAGCGTGGCTGCGTGACTACATCGATCATCGCCGGCTCGCCCTTCTTCACAACCTCGAGCGCCGCTTTGATCGCCGGCCCGAGATCGTTCGGATTTTCGATCGGTCCCGAGCTATACATCCCGTAGGCCTTGGCCAGCGTGGCGTAATTGATATTCGGATCGTTCAAGGTCACGCCGACTCCCGCATTCTCCGGCCCGCGGCCCGCGCGTGAAGCCATGTCCTGAAGGAACATATGTTCCTGGTGATAGCCGCGATTGTTGTGCATCACGTTGAGGATCGGAATGCGGTGGTGCGCCGCGGTCCAGAGCACGCCCGGCGCGTAATTGAGATCGCCGTCGCACTGGATGTTAACGGTGAGGCGGCCGTGCTTCTTGTTGGCCAGGGCCGCTCCGATCGCCGCCGGCGCGCCATAGCCGATGCCGTAAGCGCCGTGGCCGCCGATATAGTGGTAGGGCTTGTCGAAATCCCACAGGCGCAGCGGCCACCAACTGATGAACGTTGTGTCGGAAACGAAAGACCAGTCCTCCTTGCGGATTTGCTCCCAGATTTCGGCCGAGAGGCGGGCCGTGCTGATCGGGCTGGCATCCCAACCCGTGGTGGCCAGGTCGAAATCGCGGTCGCGGTTGCGCTTGTGCTCTGCGGCCAGTTTCTTCCCCCGATCTTCCATCGCGCGCTTCCGGTCCGGAGTGACCAATCGTTTGCAGGCTTCGATCAGGCTGGGCAGCGTAGCTTCGGCGTCGGCCGCAATCGCCAGGTCGACATCGGCATAGCGCCCGAAATCCTGATAATTGCTGCGGCTGAACAGATCGCCGGCCGTGATGGTCATGAGTTTGGCGCCAGGCCGGGTGATGGGCCGCGACTGCATCCCCATGCGATTGATGGGGGTTTGCTCATGAGTGGCATTCCAGAAGTCCGGAACTTCCAGGCCCAGAACGACGTCGGCACTGGCAACGCTTCCGGTATTGAAGAGCGGGTGGCGCGAAGGGAAATTCATGCGGAATTTCCGGTCCTGCACGCCGGCCTGGATCGTCTCGGCCAGTTCCACCAGCAACTGGATCCCGTTGGGAGTGCGGGCGACGCGGCCCGCGACGATTACCGGGTTCTCGGCGTTCACCAGGTATTTCGCCATTTCGGCCACGGCGTTCGGATCGCCTGCCGGCGGCGTGGGTACCACCAGTTTCGGAATTTTCACAGTGCGCCGGTCTTCCTCCGACATCGGCTCTTCCTGCAGTTGACCGTTCGCGCAAATCACGATCGGCTCCATGGGCGGCGTCATCATGATTTTGTAGGCGCGCACGGCCGACTCCGCGAAGTGGCCGAGCGAAACCGGGGAATCGTCCCACTTGGTGTAATCGCGGACCATCGAGGCCGCGTCCTGCACACTGTGCGCCCACTCGACGTCGCTGCGGCGGAACGCGATCTCCTGCTCGTTGCCAAGAATCAGGTAGACGGGGACGCGGTCGGCGTAGGCGTTGTAGATCGCCATCGAGGCGTGTTGCAGGCCGACCGTTCCGTGCGCCATGCACAGGATGGGCTTGCCTTCAATCTTGTAGTAGCCGTGCGCCATCGCGATCGACGACTCTTCATGGCAGCAGGTGATCCATTCCGGCTGCGTATTCTTGCCGTAATTGATGAACGACTCCTGCAGGCCGCGAAAGCTGGAACCGGGATTGGCAAAGATGTAATCGAAGTTCAGCGTCTTCAGCACGTCGACCATGAAATCGGCGCCCGGACGGTCGGTGGTGTAGACGTCGACCCGGGGCGGGGGAGTGCCGGTCTCGAGCGCGACCTGCCGCGGCGACGGGAGCGGCGCCGCGGGACGGGCCTGCGCCTGCTGCTGCGCGTTCGCGGTCGAGGGTTTCGTTACCAGCGCGGCCGCGCCGGCGGCGGCTCCTTTCAGGAATCCACGCCGGTCCACGGAAGTTTTCTTCGATTTCGCCATCGCCCGATCCTTTCCCTTTCGCTCGAATGTGAGCTAATGCCCTTTGGCATCAACGGGGTACGGCTTTCAGTGTATGGCCCGCGATTGGTCTGCGTCAAGACGGCTCAGCGTGCCGCGCGCGTCTCCAGCCCCGCTGCCGGCCCCAGCGCCATCACCGCCCGCGCGGTCGCCGCGGCTGAGATCCACTGATCGTGCTCGTATGGAAATGCGCTTTGAAAATACGGCTGCAGTTTCGGCGACCGGCTGCGGACGTACCACGAGCCATCCGGAAATTGCGTGCGCAGCAGGTAGGCGACGCCGTGCTGATAGGCAGGTTCCGACGGCTTCAGCAAACCGGCCTCGGCGAGAGTGGAAAGGACGACGCCGGTGGCGTAAGGATCCGAACCGAGATGCGGATTCTGCGACCAGCCGCCGTCTTCCCTCTGCTCCCGCACCAGCGTTTGCGCCGCTGTTCCCACCGCCCTGTCCGGCGCGCCCGACAGGTGCAGAGCCATAATGCGATCGGCTTCTTCGTAGCTGGTGGCGGGCTGGGCCGCGAGTAGCCAGTCTCTGCCGCGCGCGATCCGTTCCTCAAACTCGGCTTTGCGCGCCGGCCATTCATAGGTCTTCAACGCGCGCATCGACCACGCCGTCCGCGAAATCGTGCTCGATTCCATCGGTGTGCGCGGCCCCGCCGATCGCGCCCAGGCGCCGGCCGCATTCTGGCGCGAGGCCAGATAATGCACGATGGCATCGGTCGAGGGACTGGCCGGTTCCCCCAGATCGCCCAACGCGACGATCTCGTAGAACAGCGTATCGGTATCGCCGCCGATGGCCAGCAGGAAGGGCGAATCCGACAATAACCCCGGACGCTCGGCAACCATGCTGTCGAGGAACGTCCGGCGCATCCGCTCGTCCGGCTTCAGCCCCGCCGCGCGCAGGGCTCCATAAGCGCGTGCGTTCAGCGCCTGGTGGTGGCATCCCACGCAACCGCCGCCCGCCGTGAAAAACACGTCGCCCGATTGGGCCAGCAACCCCGACGCTCGCCGGATGGCGTCGGCGGGGCCGCCAGGCTTGAAATTCGCGGGGCGCACGGGCGCCGGTGCGGGATTCTTGCCCGTGGCGCCGGCCGTCTCCAAAGCGGTGATCACCGCGGGATCGCCGAATTTCCGCGCCCAGTCCAGCGCCGAATCCCCAAACTGGTCTTTGGCATTCAGGTCGGCGCCGGCCGCAAGCAACTCGCGTACGGTCTGCAGATTGGGCCGGTCGGTCGCGACCGCGAGCATCAGCGCCGTCATCTTGCGGTAATCCTGCATGTTGACCCGGGCGCCTGCTTTCAGCAAAGTTGCGATTACCGCGGGGTCCGCCGCGGGCGCCGCGTACATCAATGGAGTCAGCCGGAAGGTGGTGATGGGCCCGACGGGCCGGTGGCCGCCGTCCGTATTGAACGCGTTGACGTCGGAGCCCGCTGCCAGCAGCAACCGCACCATCTCGGGATCGCCCACATTGAGGAATGCGTTCATCAATGCGGTGACGCCCGATTTATCCGCGCCATGCGCGTCCGCGCCTTTGTCGAGCAGCAGCTTCACAGCCTCCGGTTCGCTTTTCAAGGCCGCGATCTGCAGCGCATCGGAGCCGTTGGCGCGGATCGGTTTTACGTCGGCGCCTTTCTCCAGCAGATAGCGGATGGTCGGCAAATTGCCGTGCACCGACGCGGCGATCATCAGAGGCGTTGTGCCATTCTGGGATCGCGCGTTGACGTCGGCGCCCCTCTCAACCAGCAGGCGCGCTTTTTCGAAGCTGTAAGCGCCATAAATTAACGGCGTGGCTCCGGCCCGGTTGCGCGCGTTCGGATCCGAGCCGCGCTCCAGCAGCAGACGAACCGTTTCGGCGCTGCCGAAAGTCGCGGCGTAGTGCAGCGGTGTCTCGCCGAGACTGCTCACCAGGTTCGGATCCGCCGCCGCACGCCGCAAGCCTTCCAGGTCGCCCGAGCGAATCAGCCGGAACAGATCCTCGGCTTTGGCAGCCGCACCCTGCGCGGATGCAATCGAAACGGCGCAGAGCATCGCGAGGACGAATCGATAGCTCATTCGCGCTCAGTATACACCGCGGACCGTGTATGATAGAAAGCCATGAAACGTCTGCTGACTCTCGCCGCCATAGTTGCCTCCGGTTTTCCGAATCACGTTTGGGCTCAGCAAGAAGTTACTTTGATCGCGCCCGGAGGAATCCGGGCCGCCATCGAGCAGCTGATCCCGGGATTCGAGCGCAAAACCGGATATAAGGTGAAAGCGACGTTCGGTTCCGGCCTGGGCACGAAAGCACAGATCGCCAAGGGCGAACCGTTCGATGTGCCCATCGCGCAGCCCCCGTACCCGGAGGTGCTGGCTTCCGGCAACGTGGTGACGAGTTCCGCGAAGCCGCTGGCCAGCATCGCCCTGGGGATGGCCGTCAAACAAGGCGCCCCCAAGCCGGATATCTCCACCGATGCCGCGGTCAAAAAGACGCTGCTCGCCGCCAAATCGATTTCTTATCCGAATGCGGCCGGCGGCGCCGCGGCGGGCGTCACGTTCGATGCGGCCATGAAGAAACTGGGAATTGCCGAGCAAATCGAGCCGAAGCTCAAACGTGCTCAAGGCGGCGCCCGCGCCATGGAGATGGTGGCCCAAGGCGAAGCGGAGATTGGCCTCACCTTCCTCAGCGAGATGGAAACGCCGGGCATTGAGCCGGTTGGCCCGCTGCCGAAAGATATCGCGCCCCCGACCAGCCTCGTTGGTTTTGTCTCGGCCCACGCGAAAGATCCGAAGGCCGCGCAAGCGTTGTTGGATTATCTTTCGTCGCCCGAAGCCGCCGCGGCGTACAAAGCGCAGCACATGCAGCCCGGGCGGTAGACGCCCATCATCGCGCAACGCCGGCTTTCCGGGCCGTCACCTCGATCTCAATCTTCATGCGCGCGTCCGAAAGGCCGGCTTCGATCATGGTTGCCGCCGGCCGGACTTCCCCGAGATACTTGCGCAGCACCGGCCAGCAAGGCTCGAAATCGGCGGCGTTCGGCAGGATATAGCGAACGCGCACCGCGTCGGAAAACGTTGCGCCGGCTTCCGCCAGGGCGTTCGCGATATTCCGGAAGCATTGCTCGGCCTGCTCGACGATGTTGTCGGAGATCGTCATGTTCGTGTAGTCGAAACCGGTGGTTCCGGAAACAAATATCCAGTCGCCCTCCACGACGGCGCGCGAGTATCCCATATCGCGCTCGAAAGTCGATCCGGACGTGATCAGGCGGCGCATGCTTCTGCTCCTGTCAGGGTGAGATGTATACTTCAATATCGTTGAGACGAGGAGGCGCATGCAACGATTGAAGCCTGTGGATGTCGTCATCGCCGGCGGCGGATTTGTCGGCCTCACGCTCGCCAAGGAGATTACGGCGCGGACTTCGCTTTCGGTGGTGGTGCTGGAGCGCGGCCAGCCTCGTAAGCTCTCCGACTACGCGGCGGGCATGGACGAGCTCGATTACGCCCTGCGTTACCGCATGATGCAAAATCTTTCGGAAGAAACGGCCACCCACCGGCATTCGCCCAAAGCGAACGCGGTGCCCATCCGGCAATACGGCTCATTCAACCCCGGCACCGGCGTCGGCGGCGCGGGCGAGCACTGGGGCGCCATTTCCTACCGCTTCTATCCGGAACATTTTCACCTCTCCACGTTCCTGCGCGAAAAATACGGAGAGCGTCTGCCGGAAGGCTTGGCGGTGCAGGATTGGGGTTTTACTTACGAGGAGATCGAACCGTATTATTGGCGCGCCGAGCAGTTGCTCGGCGTCGGCGGCAAGGCCGGCAATCTGCAAGGCAAGAGAGTCGACGGCGGCAACGTCTTCGAAGGGCCGCGCTCCCGCGAGTATCCGAATCCGCCCCATAAATTGAGCTACGCGACCACTCTCTTTGAGAAAGCTGTTCGAGAGTTGGGCTACCACCCCTATCCGGTTCCGACCGCGACGCTGAGCCGTACTTATACCAACCCGGATGGCGTCACGCGTTCCGCCTGCGCCTACTGTGGATACTGCAGCCGCTATGGCTGCATGATCGGCGCCAAGGCGCAGCCCACCAACATTCTCATGCCGGTGCTTGCCAGGCGCAAGAATTTTTCGCTGAGAACCGGCTGCTCCGTGCGGCGCGTCATCCATAGCGGCGGCAAGGCCGAGGGGCTGAGCTACATCGATGCGTCGGGCAACGAGATCCTCCAGCCGGCCGACATCGTGATCGTCGCTTCGTGGACGCTCAACAACGCCCGCCTGCTGCTGCTATCGAAGGCGGGCGATCCGTACGATCCGGCTACGGGTAAGGGAACGCTCGGCAAGAATCTTACGCACCAGGTATCGCAAGCCACCCGCGTGTTTTTGGACAAGCCGCTCAACGCATTCATGGGCGCGGGAGGGCTTGGAATCGGCATCAGCGATTTCGACGGGAAAGAAGGCGTCGACAATTTCCCGGGCGTGTTTCGCGGCGGCAACATCCGGTTGATGAGCACCGGCGAGGCGCCGATCGCGGGATTCGGCGCGATCCCGCCCGGCGAAGTCGAGCAGGAGTGGGGCTCGGCCTGGAAGAAGGCCGCGTTGAAGTGGCATGATCACTCGGCCTCGATCAGCAGCGAAGCCGAGCACATGGCCTATCGCCAGAACTATCTGGACCTCGACCCCACCTACACCGATAAATACGGCGATCCGCTCATGCGCCTTACGCTCGATTGGACGGCGCACGAGCGCGCTCAAGGCGCCATGGTGACCCGGATTCAGGCGCAGGTCGCCAAGGCGATGAACGGGCGGCCCGCGCCACCCAATTCCCGGCTGCTGGAGCGCTACACGGTGACTCAGTATCAGAGCACCCACGTGAATGGAGGCGCCGTCATGGGCGCCTCGCCGGACACCAGTGTGGTCAACCCCTGGCTGCAGCACTGGAAGATGCCGAATCTGTGGGTGGTGGGCGGCTCCGCGTTTCCGCAGAACGGCTCGGGTAATCCGACGCTGACCATTCTGGCAATCACGCTGCGCGCCGCCGATGGATTGATTGACCGGTACATGAAGCGCCCCGGAGGTCTCGCATGAAACGCCGCGAATTTCTCACGATGCCCGCCGCCGGCCTCGGCGGCGCGCTGTTCTTTACCTTGGCCGGCGCGCCGGTGCGCATGCATGCGCAGACGGGCGAGATCAAGGTGCCCCTGCGCTTCTTCACCGCTTCCGAAGCGCGCGTGGTGCAGGCCGCCTGCGAGCGCATCTTCCCCGCCGATGAAACCGGGCCCGGCGCCACTGAAGCCGGAGTGGTCATCTACATCGACGGGCAGCTTGCGGGTCCGTACGGGCGCGACAAATATCGCTACACCAAAGCGCCCTGGGTCGAGTCGGTGCCCGAGCACGGCTATCAGGGCAGGGAGACGCCGCGCGAGATTTATCGCGCCGGCATCCAGAAGCTCGGCGCGTTCGCCGAGTTGCCGCCGGTCGAGCGCGATCAGAAGCTGAAGTCCATCGAACGTACGACATTCTTCCGGCTCTTGCGGCAGCACACCATCGAGGGCATGTTCAGCGACCCTCTGCACGGCGGTAATGCGAACATGATCGGCTGGCAGCTCATCGGATATCCCGGACCGGTCATGAACTACCGCGAGGAAATCGATAAATCTTACGGCCAGGCATGGCGCCGCAAGCCGGTCAGCCTCGCGCAGATCGTCGGCCACCCGGTCGCGGGCTGGGAAGAGGAAAAAGAATAGCGTTTGCTCCCCGGGGCTTTGGGCGGCGATTGCCGGGTTGGGTATATACTGGCCGAGAATGCTAAGGTGTGTTGTTCTCAGTGGAATGGTGTGCCTGCTGAGCGCGGTCGCAGCGCGCAGCCAGGCGGCTTCCGATGCCAAGCCGCCCCTTTCTGATCAGACTTTCAAGAACGTTCAGGCCCTCAAGGGGATTCCCGTCAACGAATTCATGGCGACCATGGGTTTCATTTCCGCCTCGCTGGGTGAAACTTGCACCGATTGCCATATCGCGGAGAGCGGCGGCAGTTGGGATCGCTATGCCGACGACACGCCGCGAAAACGAACCGCGCGCCGGATGATCGGCATGGTCTCCGCGATCAACAAGCAGTACTTCGCGGGCCAGCGCGTGTTGACCTGCTACTCGTGCCATCGCGGCGGCGAGCGGCCGCGAGTCACGCCCAACCTGGCGGAACTGTACGGCCCGCCGCATCCGGAAGAGCCGGATCAGCTCGTCAGGGAAGGCCCGAACAAGCCGACCGCCGAGCAGGTGCTCGACCGCTATCTGGCCGCAATCGGCGGCCCGCAACGGCTGGGAGCTGTGAAGAGCTTCACGGCCAAGGGGACGTACAAGGGTTTTTCGGACATTGACAAGAATGCGTTGGACCTCTTTGCGAAAGCGCCCAACCTTCGCACGACCGTGATCCACACCGCCAACGGCGACAGCACGACGGTGTTCGACGGCCGCGCGGGGTGGACCGCGGCGCCGGCCACCGATAGCCCCGTCGCGGTGCTCGAGCTGACCGGCGGTGAGCTGGATGGCGCCCGGCTTGATGCCGAACTTGCCTTTCCGGCGCAGATCAAGCAAACCCTGAAGCAGTGGCGCGTTGCCTACCCCGCGACCATCGACGATAAAGATATGCAGGTGGTGCAGGGAACCATCGATGGACGCTATCCCGTGAACCTGTATTTCGATAGCAAGACCGGCCTGCTCGCGCGGCTCGTGCGCTACGCGGATTCGCCGATCGGTCTGAGCCCGACGCAGATTGACTACTCCGATTACCGCGACGTTTCCGGGATCAAGATGCCGTTCCACTGGACGGTGACCTGGCTGGATGGGCGCGCGATTATCGAGTTGACGCAGGTGCAGGCGAACGCCGCCATCGATGGCTCGCGCTTCGCCAAACCGGCGCCTGTTCCCGCAAAAAAGTAACCGGAGCCTCCCAATGTTCTTTGCCGCGATTGCCAAGTACACGCCGGACGCCTCTGTGATCGCCCAGGCCCGGCCTGCGCACCGGCAGTACCTGACCGGTTTGCGCGACCGGAACAAGCTCGTCATTTCCGGCCCGTTCGCCGATGACGACGGTGCCATCCTGGTCTACGAAGCCGAGACTGCCGAACAGGCCGATGCGATGGTCCGCGAGGATCCGTTCGCGAAGCATGGCGTCTTCCTGTCCTGGGAGATCCGGCCTTGGAACGTGATTTTCCGAAATGAAAATCTCTTGTGCGGAGAAAAGAAACGGTGAGGCTCGCGTGGATTGCGATGGCGCTGATTGCGGTGGCGCCGCAGGCCCGGCCGCAAATGGCTGAGGACGTCTTCAAGAATGTCCAGGTGCTCAAGGGCGTACCGGTCGACGAATTCATGGACATGATGGGCGTGTTTTCGGCCGCGCTGGGCATGTCCTGTGAGGATTGCCACGCTGCCAATGACAGCAAGTGGGAAAACTACGCGCTCGATACCAGCCCCCGCAAGCAAACCGCGCGGCGCATGATCGGCATCATGAACGGTATCAACAAGACGTACTTCGCCGGCCGGCAGATGGTGACCTGTCATTCCTGCCACCGCGGCAGCAATCGCCCCAAAGTCACGACCAACCTCGGCACCTTGTACGGCGCTCCTCCTGACGAAGAAGAAGACGACATCGTTCCACCCGCGCGCGATGCGCCATCCATCGATCAGATCTTCGACAAATATATCCAGGCGCTGGGCGGCGTCGAGCAACTGAACAAGCTCACCAGTTTTGCCGCCAACGGCACGAACTCCGGCTACGGGCCGGAGAGCGAGAAGCGGCCCATGGAAATCTACGCCAAGGCGCCCGATCAGCGCACTACCGTCATTCATACGCTCAATGGCGACAGCACCACCGTCTTCGACGGCCGGTCCGGATGGATCGCGGCGCCCCTGCGGCCGGTGCCGGTGCTGACCTTAACCGGAGGCGAACTCGAAGGTGCGCGTCTGGAAGCCGAGATTCCGTTTCCGGCCCGAATCAAACAGGCCTTCGCCCAGTGGCGGGTCGGCCGCCCCGTGGTCATCAATGATCGCAAGGCGCAAGTCGTACAAGGCACAAGCGCCAGCGGTGCTTCGTTTGCGACATTCTATTTCGATGCCGAATCGGGCTTGCTCGTGCGGATGATCCGCTATACCAACTCGCCGGTCGGCCGTGTCCCGACACAATTTGATTATTCCGATTATCGCGGCGTGGCCGGCGTGAAAATGCCGTTCCGCTGGACCAAGGCTTGGCTCGATGGCCGCGAAAACGTCGAGTTGAGCGAAGTGCAGCCGAACGCCGCTATTCCCGCGGCGCGATTTGCAAAGCCTGCGGCGGCGCGCTAACCGGGACCCAGCTGCAATCCGATCTCGTTCGCTGTGAGGACCGGTTTGTTTTGCAGGGTTCGCGCGGGCCCGTCATAAACCACCGCCCCGATATACCCCTCGCTGGGCGTGAGTGGATGAACTTCATCCGAGGCGCTGGGTTCGACGGACCAGCCCTTGAGACCGCGCGCCTCAAGCTCCATCCCGCCAGTCTAGCGTGGCGCCATACTCCCCAATACGGCCTGCGGGTTTTGCGGCGGCGGCGTAAGAATCTCTCCCGAGTAGGGAACTACCACGCTGATCGGCTCAATCAGCCCGAACAGCGAGGCGAAGCTGTTCAGGCGGGCCATCGCGGAATCGGTCACCTGCTGCCCCTTGGCAAGAAGGAGCAAGCCCGTTTGCGAATAGATCCCGGCGGCTACGATCATCCCGGGTTTCAGCTGCGCGAGCTTGAGCCAGCGCGTCTCGTTCTTCGCTTCTTCCATCTCCAGCCTCTGGAGAGCGGTTACGAACAGTTGGTGATACTCGCGGCTTCCGGCCATTTGGGAGAGCGCTACCCCGAACGGAACGCCCCGCATCACCTGCTCATCGCACGCGGAAGCGACTTTCAGCAATTGCGCCCCGGTCTTGACTGCGTCGCTCGGCTCCGACCAGGATGCATTCTGCTGCGCCACCATTTGGGCGACACTCTCCAGCCGCGGAATTTTCGCGAGCAGATTGTGACCCACCTGGTTTTGCTCGGAGAGGATTTTCTGTTCGGCCGCGCTAAGCGATTGCTGTTTGTAAAACTTCTCCAGTGTATCGGGCGGCACCGTTACACAACCGATTTGCGAGACCATGGCGGCGAGCTCATATTGCCAGCGATCCGGCAGGTTCAGGCTTTCGACGATGTGCTGCACGTACCGCCGGATCCGCTGCGCCCTGCTGAACGCCTGCGGATTTACCAGCCCGAGGATTTCGCTGAGCACTCCGATGCTGCCGCGCAGCGTGTTCTCCAGCAATTCCCGTTCAGCGGTGATCAGCCGATGCTGCTCCAGCGACGATTCCAACGTGCGCGTCAGCATATCGGAGGGACAGGGCTTCGTCAGAAATTGAAAAATCTTGCCTTCGTTGACCGCTGCCATGGCCGCGCTCAGATCGGCGTCCCCGGTCAGCATGACCCGCACGATGTCGGGCGAGATTTGCCGTACTCGCGTGAGGAATTCGATTCCATTCATTCCCGGCATCCGCAGATCGGATACCACAGCCGCGAAGGGCCCGTCCGTTGCGATGGCCTGCAAGCCGAGCTCGGGACCGATGGCCGTCCGAATCTCGAAGCGCTTGTAAAACTGCCGTTCGAACGCCTGCAATACCCTCGGATCGTCGTCGACGAATAAAATCCGCTTGCTCATTTCATGGCCTCCGCCTCCGCTTTTTCCTGCAACTGCTTCCACGAGGGGAGTTGATCGATTAGTCCCATCGCCGCCAGGCATTCCAGGTTCACATGTTGATTTGATTCTTTGTCGGTCAGGGCATCCGCCACGTGTACCGCCACCACGGGCCCGGCCGCCGGATCCGGAGTGGGCTGCGGATGCCGCGCCACGATTTCGGTGACCGGGTCCGGCAGTCCCCACAGCCACAGCAGGTATGCCCCCACGTCCGCGTAGGTCGTGCCGAAGGTCTGCAGCTCCGCTTCGCGGTCGGTGATCTGCTCGTCCCGCATCTTGCGCAGGGACTCCGCGTATTCCTTCGGATAGTTGCTGGCTAGCACCAGCTTGCCGAGCTCATGGAGCAGCCCGCCCAGAAACGCGTCGTCCAGCTCCGATTTCGAGAGCCGCAGCGTGGCCGCAATCTGCCGCGCCAACGTGCCCACCGCGATGCCATGGTCGCGCAGGTGCTCGATGGAAAATCCGGGCACGCGCTGCGCGTCGAACTGCGAAAACACGGAAACCGTCAATGCCAGCGCTTTCACGGTATCGGCGCCAAGGTAGATCACCGCCTCGGTGGGATTTGTGATGGGCCGCCGCGGTCCAAAAAAGGCCGAATTCACCAGCTGCAGAATCTTCGCGGTCATGGCCATGTCCTGGCTCACAATCGCCCCGATTTCCTTCGGCGGAACATCGTCCGACTGCAGAACCTGGATCAATTTCGTGTAGACCGCCGGCACGCTGGGCAGAGAATGCACTTTCGAGATCAGCTGCTTCAACGCAGGGTTGTCGAGAATGACGCGCAGCTGGAATACGCGTTCCACCGCCGCGCGCAGCGTCGACGCGTCGCACGGCTTGTCTAGGTACTGGTGCGCCAGCATGACCGAAGGAAGCGTGACCTCTTTGTCCGCCATGCCCGACAGCACCATCCGCACCACCTGCGGATGCCGCTCGACGACTTCCGACAACAGCTCGATGCCGCTCATTTGCGGCATGCGAACGTCCGTCACGAGCACGTCGAATTGCGATTGGGACAGCTGTTGCAGTGCCTCCGCCGCGCTCGAGACAAACACCATGTTCCATTCGCTGCGATAGGGATACAGCATGCGCCGCAAGCCATCCAGCACCTTCGGTTCGTCGTCTACAAACAGAATTCGTTTCACTCGCCCTCCGTTATCCCTTCCAGCGGCATGCGGATTATAAACGTGGTGCCCTGTCCCGGCTTCGATTCCAGTCCCAGCGTCCCGCGATGTTTCTGCACGATCACCGAATGAGCGATCGCCAGCCCTTGCCCCGTTCCGCGCCCCACCGGTTTGGTTGTGAAGAACGGGTCGAATACTTTCGATTGGATGGCTTCCGGAATTCCGCACCCGGTGTCCTTCACCCGGATCTCCGCATGGCATCCGTCGCGCCGGGTCGTGATCTCGATGATGCCCTTTTCTCCGGTGCTGCCGACCACGTCCCCAATCGCATGCGCGGCGTTGACGATCAGGTTCAGGATCACCTGGTTGAACTCGCCGGCCACGCAGGGCACCGGCGGGATCGCGCAATCCAGATCCGTATTCACTTGGGCCACGTACTTCCATTCGTTCTTCGAGACCAGAATCGTGCTCTCAATCGCGCGGTTGATATCGATGGGCAGTTTTTCGACCGGCCCCGGATGCGAAAATTCCTTCATCGCCCGCACGATGCGCGCTACCTGGTCCACGCCCTCGAGCAATTGCTCAATGGCCTTGGGAATTTCGATGCGCAGAAATTCGATGACGCCGTCATCCGGTTCCCGCTGGGTGGGGAGCGCCTTGTCGCTGGCCGGCACATCCTGCATCGCGGAAGCCATATGGGGAGCCAGCGCTTTCAGCAGATCGTTGAATGCGTCCTGTAGAAATTTGCCGTTGTCCCCGATGTACTGGATCGGCGTATTGATTTCGTGCGCGATCCCCGACGCCAGGTGTCCGATTGACTCCAGCTTCTGCGTCTGTGCGAGTTGCCGTTCCAGGTGTTTGAGCTGGGTGATATCCCAAGCGACGTGCGCCAAACCGAGAAGCGTGCCGCTGCGGTCGCGGATCGGCGAGATGGTTAGAAGCACGTAGATCAGCGCCCCCGATTTGGTCAGGCGCGTGGTTTCCAGGTGCTGGATGCTCTCTCCCTGCCGAACCCGTTCCATGAGCCGAAAGTCTTCATCCTTTCGATCCGGTGGAATCATCCGGGCCATCGTCTTGCCGATCATTTCGCCGGCGGTATATCCGTAGATGCGCTCCGCTCCGCGGTTCCAAGTCACGATCTCGCCGGCCAAGTCCTTGCTGATAATGGCGGCATCGGCGCACTCCACCACCGCGGCCAGCTCCGCGTTCGCTCGTTCGCGCTCCTTCTCCTCCGTGATATCGCGGCAGACTCCGATCCACTTGTATGCTTTCCCCGCTTTGTCGCGGAGTGCCGAGCCCTGGTCCGCGTAATAGCGAACCTCGCCCGATGGCGTGTTGAGACGGTATTCCTGCTTGTATGGTTCTCCGGTTTCCAGGTGGCGGCGGATGGCTGCTTCGATGCGCTCCCGGTCCGCCGGGTTCATCAGCTTCCGGAAGCTGCCGCCCTGCCACGGCGCGTTCCAACCGAAAGCCGCCGTGTCTTTCCCGCTCCCTCCCAGCAGCGTAACTTGATCGCTGCGCAAATCCCACTCGTAAATGGAATCGCCCGAACTCTCGGCCGCGATGCGAAAACGCTCTTCCGATAATTTCAGGGCGGCCTCCATTTCCAGCCGCTCCGTGATATCCTCCGCCACCGCCAGCTCATGCGTCGGGTTGCCGGAAGAGTCGCGAATCAGCCGGATGCTCGCGGATTCCCAGAACAGCTCCCCGTTCTTGCGCTTCGTGCGCATAATGCCGCGCCATTCGCCCTTTTGCAGCGACTCACTCACCTTCGCGAAATGTTCGGCCTTCGCTCCATCCGCCATCAGGATGGACGGGTCCTTCCCTTTGAGTTCCTCCAGCGTATACCCGGTTGCTTCCGTCAGCCGCGCGTTCACGTATTGGATCTTGCGATCCATCCCGGTAATCAGAATGCTCACCGGGCTCTGCTCCACGGCGCTCGAAAGCACATGCAGGCGCTCTTCGGTGCGCTTGTGCTCCGTTATATCGAAATCCACCCCGATCACCCGGCTTGCCTGTTGCTGCTCATCCCGGACCACCAGCGCCTTGCTGTGCAGCCAGTGGACCGACCCGTCCGGCCAGACCACCCGGAACTGCTGGTCGAAATTTTCGCGCGCCGCGAATACACGATCCGCCGGCCGGCGCTGCGGATCGCGGTCCTCGGGGTGCACCAGCGCCTGCCACTGCTGCCAGGTGAACGCGCCCGGCTCTCCCGCGCGCCCGTAGAGGCGCATCATTTCCTCCGAGCACTGCACGTTTCCCGTGGCCAGATCGACTTCCCAGGTGCCCAGTGAAAGCGCCGTCTGCGCCAGCTTGAGCCGGTCTTCGGTCTCCCGCAGCGCCTGTTCCATTTGCTTGGGCGCGGTAATGTCGCGATGGATGCCGATCACGCCCTCCGGTACCCCATTACTGTTCCGGAAAACCGACCACGATACATGCACCACGAACCGGGCTCCGTCGCGCCGCGTGCAGATGATTTCCCCATTCCACGAGCCGCGCACCAGAATGTGTTCGTGGATGCTCTGCCGCTCCGCTTCGCTGACCACCGTCCCCGCCACCGTTTTGTACTCCTGGCCGATTGCTTCCGAAGCGGTCCACCCAAACAGCCGCTCCGCCGCCCCATTCCAATACTGGATACGAAAATCCGGGTCGATGGTCAGAATGGCGTCGTTGGCCTGATCCAGCAGCTTGGTCTGAAATTCGATCTGCCTCCGGGAGATCCGCGACTCCGTCAGATCGACCATCACGCCGCGCATTCCCGTCACTTCCCCTTGCGCGTCGAACAGCAGCCGGTCATGCACACGGAACACCGATTCGCTTTCGTTCCTCGTTAGAAACCTGCGCTCGAACGGTTGTCCGGTTTGGCGCGAGGCGATCTTTCGCTGAATCGATTGACGGCACTCGTCCCGCTGGCTCGCGGTCATGAACTCCCAAACCGGTCTGCCTACGATTTCGGAAGCGTCTTTGCCGAGCACTTCGCACTGCGCCTGGTTGACGCGCACGATGATTCCCTTGGTATCGAGTTCGTGGCACGGGATCGGTGATTCTTCAAATAGTGCATGAAACGACGCCTCGGCTCCCCGCAGCTCTTCCTGCACCCGCGTCCGCTCCAGATAATTTCCGATTTGCGAGCCGATGTCCGCCAGCAATTGCAGGATCTGCGCATCGGCTGCGGTATCCCCGCGCTGCAGCAGGACCACCACGCCCGTGACCGATCTCTGGCTGCGGACCGCAAACGCCAGTCCGTTCGTGATCCCCGCCGCCTTCAGGCGTTCGGCGCGATTCCGGTATCCCGGTTCGATGCTGATATCCGGAATCCAGCTCGAGGTTCCATTTGCCCAGACTCTCGTCAGGGTCGCTCTGCGATGGCTCACCGGAATCCGCGGTGATGGCGAGCTCTTCACCTCCGCTTCCACTCCCGGTTGATACCAGGTTTCGTGGCGCACCAGACTGTTGCCGGTGTTGTCCAGGAGCCACAACTCCGCCAGGTCGAATTCCAGAGAAGCGCACAGGCAGCGCAGCGCCTTGCTCAAGACATCGGTCGTTCCTTCGGTCAGCAGCCGCGTGAGTGCATAGCGGCTCGACAGACTGCTTTCCGTTTGCCGGCGGGCGGTAATGTCCTGGATTACCGTCAGGGTTGCCTGACGCCCTTGAAACGGAAGGGTCCGGCTCCACATCTCCACTTCGAAGATCCGGCCGCTCTTGGAGCTGTGCTTCCAGACGCCTTCATTGGCATAGGCGCCGGGCTCTTGATCCTCCTCGTGCTGCCGGATAAATCGCGCCGCATCCCGCGTTGTGAAAACCGCGTCGGCCTTTAAGGAGAGAAACTCTTTCCGCGAATATTCGTATTTCGCTACCGCCGCCTCGTTGACCGCGAGGAACTCCTGCTTTTCCAAGTCCCATATCCACATCGGCTGCGGATTCATGTCGAAGACCAGGCGATATGGATCGATGGTTTTGCCGTCCAGCGGTGCGCCCGCTGCCGGTATTCGTCCGACATGTTGCCTGGATTCCAACTATTTCCTCGGGGAGCCGGGCCTTAGGCAAGCCCCTGTTCATTGGCCCAGGCCGGCCGCGATTCTGCCGGCGGTGTGAGGCTGCCGCCCGCCGGCGCGCCCGAGTCGGCCTCCAGCTTGGATGCTTCCCCGATCACTTTGCCCAGGGCGTTCAGGATTTCCGGATTATAGTCGGCTGCGTCGTTCCGAAGTTCTGTCAGCGCTTCCGCGAACGACCTTCCTTGGTTGACTGCGCGATCGAAATCAATCGCTACCCGCAGCAGTTGGGCTCCGAGCGCAATCCGATATTGTTCGGGCGAGTGATGGAGAACGGTTTCGTATGGCTCATGCTGCCGGCCGATGATCTGCGCCACCACGCCCAGCCGCGGGATCCGTTCCAGAATCCGCCGCGCCACGCGCGCGTGCGAGGAATTCGCTCCGTTCTCTGCCGGCGCCGGGATTTCTTCCCCGAAATGCCGCCGCAACGCTTCGGACGGCATCGGCACGCATCCGATCTGCGATAGCATGGCCGCGGCTTCAAACTGCCAGGGATCTTTCACTTTCAATTCGTGCCCGATCTTCTGCACGCACCAGCACAGCCGTGACGCCCGGCCGAACGCGGCAGGAGCCACCGTCGCGAGCAGTTCGGTAAGCACCGCAACCGTGCCCACCAGCGTCTCCTGCAGTACCGTCCGTTCCGCGATGTGCAGCCGGAACTGGATAAGAGCGGCATCCAGCGTTTTCTTCAGCAGTTCCTGCGGGCACGGTTTGCGCAAGAAGCGGAATACATTCCCTTCGTTGACCGATTCGATCGCCGCCTCCAGGTCCGCCTGGCCGGTCAGCAGAATCCGCACGGTATCCGGCGATTGCACCTTCACGCGCGTGAGCAGGTCAATGCCGTTCATCCCAGGCATCTGCAAATCCGACACGACGACCGCGTACGGCGTTTCGGCCAGGGCCTTCAGCGCATCGCTGGCGTTGAGCGCCAGTTCTACCCGATAAGTCCGATGGAAGCTGCGCTGCAGGGCGCTCACCAGTTGGATATCATCATCGACGAAAAGAATGGTTTCAGTCATTGGCTGCCCGCGAGGTAGGTTGTTCGATCAAACTGACGGAGATCGGCCGGGGCTGCAAGAACAAGGACCAAGAGCGCGGCATGGGCCACTACAACCTGGATTTCACACTAACGAATCGTGGCGGCTTGTCACAATCGTAACTTTGGTGAGTATGCCGGAAGTTAGTTGCCGCGAATCAGGAGCGTGGCGCCATCACCAGCCCCGCCGCGCCCACGATGCCCGATTTATCCGCCACCTGCTGCTCGATCAACGGCACTTCACGCCCCAGCAGGCGGCGCGAGCGGGCCCACACTTCCTCCTGTAAAGGCAGCAGCAGGTCGGCTCCGGCGTCTGCCACTTGTCCGCCCAGAATCACTAACTCGGGATCGAAAATGTGCAGCAGTCCGGCTACCGCCGCGCCGAGCTTGCGAATCGCCTTGGAAACAATCGAGCCCGCCACTTCGTCGCCCTCGCGAGCCGCTTGAAAAATGGTGCGGCAGGTTGCCAGTTGCGGCTGTTCGCGAAACAGGCGGGTGAGCGTGGAAGCGCAGCCGCGATGGACCGCAGCCCAGGCCTCGCCTTCAATGGCGCGGGCCGAAAACACCGTCTCCAGGCAGCCGCGATTTCCGCAGGCGCAGGCGGGTCCTTCGGGATCTACCGTGAGATGCCCGAGGTGTCCGCCAATGCCGTGATGACCGCGCAGCAACTGGCCGTTGGTTAACACCGCGCCTCCCACGCCCAGCCCCAGCGTCAGCATCACGATCTCCTGGTGCCCGCGAGCCGCGCCCCACACCATCTCGCCGGCCAGCGCCACCCGCGCGTCGTTATCGGCGAACACCGGCACGTCCAGCGGCAGGCCGACCAGTTCGCTCAGCCGCTGGCCCTGCAGATAGTGAAGCCCACCCGACAGCATTTCGACCTGCGTGCTGTCTGGATTGATGATCCCCTTGCAGCCGATGCCGACTCCGGCGGGCACGGTTGTGGCTTCCAGCAGCCAGCCGATGGCGCTGTGTAACGAGGGAACAAAGCTTTCCAGGTCCGCCGGCGTGGAAATCGTCCGCGAAGCCAGGATGGCGCCCTTCTCGTCCACCATCCCCGCTTTAATTTGAGTTCCCCCGATATCGATCCCTAATACCACCATCGATGTCGATTCCTTCAGACCCCCGTCACCCCCCACCCGGCGTCCACATGAAACACTTCCCCCGTTATGGAGCGTGATTCGTCACCGAGCAGAAACAAGGCGGCGCGCGCAACCTCGGCTGCGTCCAGCATGCCCTCGCTGAGCGGCTGCTTCTTCTTCAGAAATTGGCTCAATTCCGGGTCCGTCTCGGAGCGCTCCAGGGCCGGAGTGCGAGCCAAGCCCGGCGCAATCACATTAACACGTATTTTATGCGGAGCGTAGTACGCGGCCATCGAACGGCTCAACGCCGCCACCCCCCCTTTGGCCGCGGCATAGGCGTGCGTAGCAAAGTGCCGCGGCTCGGGCGACTGATCGAGAACGCTCCCCGTATTCAAAATGGCGCCCCGCCCTCCCGTGTCCCGCGGCTCCTGTTGCAGCATGCGGCGAATCACCGCTCGGCACATATAAAAGGTAGACGTCAGGTTGTGCGCCATCGTCACGTCCCAGCCTTCATCCGTGCACTGGTCCGCCGGGCCGTCGCCGTACCGCCGCCCGCTCAGCCCGGCGGCATTGAACAGCGCGTCCACCCGCGCATATTTCGAGAGGCATTGCGAGACTACCGAATCGCTCGAGCCGGGGCGCGTCAGATCGCCTACCCAGCAGTCCGCGCCGATCTCCGCTGCCAGTTCCCACCCCGACTGCTCGTCGCCGGTCGCAATCACAACATTCATGCCGGCCGCTGCCGCCCGCCGCGCGGTCGCGGCGCCGATTCCGCTCGACGACGTGACGATCAATACCTGGCCTTGGCGATCGGGCATCTCTAACAATGTAGCCCGCTCTTAGCGGATCGAAATTGTTACCGTGTTGCTGGCCGCCCCGCCGGACATCGTGATTTGTACCGGCTGCGCGCCGGGCGGCGTGCCGGCCGGGATTTGCGCGTTGATCTGGTACAGTCCCGCATATCCCGGCGCCAGCCCGGCGTACAGCACTTGTGCGGCGGTCCCGCCGATGAAGACGTTCACGGGAGTTGTCGTCTGCGATGGAGGAGCCGGGGCGCCGGTTTGCGCGGCCGGGCTCACCGCTCCCAGACCCGTGCCGTAGATGAGGATTGTTTCCCCGCCCGCCGCCGGGGAGGCGTCGCTGACGATGGCGTACGTCCCGGCATGCTGGATTGCTCCCGGTCCCGTGCCGCTCGCGTTCTGCGAGAAAATCGCGGGCGCCGCCGCCGCGATCTGCACGGGATGCGTCGCTGTGCCGGCGGTCGAGGTGACCTGCACCTGTGCGGCGCCCGGTTGCGTCTCGAATGGAATTTGTATGTTGATCTGCGATCCCGCGGCGTAAACGAGCGGCGCAGGCACTCCGTTCACCGTTACTTTCACATCCGATAACTGCAACGCCAGAGGCGGCCGCCCCGATGAGGCCGGCGTCAACGCCAGGTCCCCTCCCCAGATGGTCGCCAGTTCGCCCGGCGCCAGCGTCGCTCCGTAACGGGCGGCATCCGTTACCGCATCCACTCGCGTAACCGGCCCATTGGCCGGAGCCGCCAGTTTCGCGATAAAGGCGTGCGTGGCCGAGCAGCCCGTCGAACCCGGCGGGCAAGCCCCGAAGGTCTGCAGCGGATATGCCTGCGGAAAATCGCTCGATCCTGCCTGCCCGGCGATGTACACGTTTCCGGCGCCGTCGCTCGCCATCGCTTTTGCCGTATCCGTCCCGCTACCGCCGAGGTACGTTGCATATTGCACTGCGCCCGTCTTCCCGTCCACCGCTGCCACGAATGCGTCACTGGCCCCCGCCAGCGAACCCTGCAACGCATTGATTACCGGGAAGTCCGCCGCGGTCGTGGTCCCTGCGATATAGGTGTTCCCGGCGGCGTCGGTCGCCACTCCGCTCGCCATTGTGTCGCCGGCTCCCGACAGCTTTGTTGAGTATAGGACGGCCGAACCGTCTCCTTTGAATTTGGCGGCGATCGCCGATATACCGTTAGGGTCCACGAGAACGGATGTACCGCTAGTGATGCCCAAGTGCACATTCCCCGCGTTGTCGAGCGCTACACCCGCCGCCGCATCGGCGTCCATGCCTCCGAAGTACGTCGACCACGCCAGGCGCGTTCCCGAAGGGTCCAGAACCGTCACGAACGCGTCGTAGTCTCCTCCAATCCGTGTTTGGACAGCCGCAGCCACCGGAAAATCCGGTGAATCTGTCCGGCCCGAAATGTACGCGCGGCCAGCCGCATCGACGGCGATGCCGGTTCCGTAGTCGCCTCCGAATCCTCCCAGGTAGGTGGAATAAACAACCTGCGATCCCGAGGGATCCAATTTCATGGCAAAAGCATCCGGCAAAAGCCACCCGCTTCCGAGCACAAACAGATTGCCTTGACCATCCGCCGCCAGCCCCGGATTCGACATGTGCGGAAAAGGTATCGGAGTGGGGGTCCAGGTAACTCCCGAATCTACGCTCACCAGCAGTCCATTATTCGTTCCCGCCCAGATGCGCGTGTGTAGGGTTGGATCTACCAGCAGGCTCTCGACAAACGTGTACGGGAAAACCCATCGCGCCAGGTTCCAATGCGCCCCGCCATCCTGGCTTTTGAAGACTCCCTGGTAACCGACGACTGCACCGTATAGGGTTTGGGAGTTCGTCGGATCAATGGCGAACTCGACAATGTTGGGATTCGTCAACGTCCATGTCACGCCCCCGTCGGTGCTCTTCATAAGTCCATTTCCCGTTCCCGCGTAAAGGGCGCCCGGCTGTGAAGGATCGAGTACGATTCTGAACGCCCGGACGGCGAGGCCCGTCGGATTCCAGCTTGCGGCGCCGTCAACACTCTTCAATACACCAGTGCTTGTCGCTGCGTAAAGGGTCCCGCTGCTATTCGGATCGAGCGCCAGGTCACTCAGGAAATTGTTGCCGCTGATCCCAGTGGCCGACGGCGTCCAGTTCGTGCCCCCATCTGTGCTTTTGTAGATCGCGATCGACTGCAGCGTGTCGTTCCCGGTTCCCAGATAGATTGTTTGCGGCGCGTGCGGATCGACCACCAGCACCGTCGGCAGCGTGCGCACTGGCAAACCCCCGCTGATGTTGCTCCAATGCGAGCCGCCATCGGTGCTCTTGTAGAGCGAGTCATTGTAAGTGAATGACGCATAGAGAACCTGCGGATTGGTCGGATCTACGCGGATGAATCCCGCCAGATCTTGCGGCAAGCCGCTCGCAAAGCCTTGCCAGTGGTTGCCTCCGTCACCCGTTTTGAAGAGCATTGCGTACCCCGACGCCGGCTGGAACGCGTTCACCACCGGAAGCCAGCCCCCGGACGCGGAACCTGTCAAGTAGAGCGATCCCGTGCGATCCACGGCCAGCGCGGTCGCGTATACCGTTGGCGGCAGCGCGGTCGCGTAGATCACGGATGATCCGTCGATGCTAAGTTTCGCGACGAACGATGCGTTTGGGGGAAGAGTCTGTCCCGGCAGCGGCATCAATTTCGGAACTCCCGAGCCGGCTTGGCCGGCAAGATAGACGCTGCCCGTCGCGTCTACCGCTAGGGCGAAGACTTGTGCGTACTTGTCTCCCAGGTAGGTGGAGTAGAGCAGCTTACTGCCGTCGCTGCTGAGCTTCGCCACGAAAATATCCGGGCATGGAAACGAGCCGCCGAATATACCGGGACATAGCCCCGGAAAATTCGGCTGAATCACGCCGCTTGTGGTCGGTAAATCCGCCGAGTTTGTGTTGCCGGCTACATAGATGTTGCCGGCGCGGTCCAGTGCAATCGCGGTTGCCGAATCGCCGCCATTCCCTCCAAAGAGAGTCGACAGACTCAATACCGGGTCGATCGTGAGCGGCCGTGCGTGATTGTAGGGCCCAAGCCGAAACCGGACGATCTCCCCCCTGTTCTCGTACCGGCAGTCCACTTCCCGGCCGTCTTGCCACGCACGCGGTTTGTGAAAGAGAAACGAGCCCGCGGAGAGGTCGCCTTCCGGGGTCAACCCGACAGCCGCGCCTCGAAACACCAGACGGATGCGGTCCGCGTCCGCCCCCGGCGCGAGCACAAAATCATGCTCTACCTGGTTGCCATTTCCATGCCAGACCAGGTTGATTCCCGGATACACGTGCGCATACTCCACCTTTTCGTAATTCGCTACACCAACCCGCCAGCGCGCCGGATCTGAACCAACCAGGTAGTTCGAGCGCGCCTGTAACAATTCCACGCCCGCGGGCGCTTCGTCGCGCGCGCCGGCCAGAGCGATGCGGACAACGCGGCCGTCGCGCGATGCCAATGTCACCGCATGCCGTGCCAGCCAGAGTTGGTAGCCGGGACCTCGGCTCAGAAAACCGCCGTCTTGTTCTTCAAACGTGATTGGAAGAGCGGGCGCCGCGGCAGCTCTCAGGCTTGCGGTAACCACCAAAGCCGCGAAAAACGCAAGAACCCGTCTCATAGAAACTTGCAAGACTATGCAAGCCACCCTCCAGGCTGCGAGCTCCGTTTTGACCAAACTTACCTTAATTCGGCGTCGCTCTCTTGTGTCGGTTTGACGCAGGCTGGTGTTCTACTTCCCGGAAGCCGCCGAGCCGCGATCCCGCTCATCCATCGCCGCGCCTGCTTCAATTCGCGCGAGCAGATTCTCGAATTGCGGGCGATCGCGCAGCGAGTCGAGCCGCGGGTCCGTCCGGATCCAGACCAGGTAAGGATCACGGTCCTCGAACGCCCGTTCCAGCCACGCCAGCGCCTCGTCGGGCTCGCCCAGGCCGGCATAGATCACGGCAGGCAAATACGGCAGCACATACGAACGCCGCCCGAGGGCGAGCAGTTCGGCCAGCAACCGGCGCGCCTCCTCTTTTTCGCCCATGAGAGCCAACGAGCGCGCCAGCGCCGACGACGCAGTGGGATTCCCTGAGCCGGCGGCCGACTGCTCAAACGCCGCCCGCGCCTCCTCATACCGCCCGGTCGCTTCGAAGGCAAGCCCCAGCGTATGGTGCGCCGGAAAAAAGCGCGGCTCGAGCTCCAGCGTGCGCGAAGCCTGCCGGATTGCTTCCTCGTAGCGCCGGCCCATATACAGGTTCCAGGCGATCTCCATGCTGATGGACAGCGAAAGCGGGTCCAACTCATGGGCGCGTTGAATCTCGTGCATGGCGGCATTCATCCGCCCGCTCGCCGCCAGCAGCGCGGCGTAGCCGCGGTGAGCCTGCCAATTCTTGGGATTCAATCGGAGCGCCTGCTCATAGGCGCGTTCCGCGCCTGCCCAGTTCCACTCGTAGATTTTCAGAATCCCAGCCAGCGCGCAGTGAGCCTCCGCCAGCCGATCATCCAGCGCCACCGCCCGCAGCGCCGCCT
>Ga0070734_10000888_pt1 | contig 51156 bp, 45 predicted proteins | sample Coa_R1_8_FD_66444 | JGI IMG/M metagenome (GOLD analysis project Ga0070734, IMG submission 66444) | Surface soil microbial communities from Centralia Pennsylvania, which are recovering from an underground coalmine fire - Coalmine... | ecosystem: Environmental > Terrestrial > Soil > Unclassified ...
TTACGAGCCGCGACCTTACGAGCCGCGACCTTACGAGCCGCGACCTTACGAGCCGCGACCTTACGAGCCGCGACCTTACGCGCCCGACCTTACGCGCCCGACCTCACGAGCCCGACCTTACGAGCCGCGACCTTACGAGCCGCGACCGTAAGGGAGCGTCACCTTCTAAGCGCGACAAGTCACTAGCTGTGCTATCCTGAGCGGCTTGAATGCCACGGAGCTTCTGGATCGGCTCGACCAATGGAAGGGCCGCTTCGGCTCGCCCGGCGTCACCGGGTTGGAGCAGTTACTCTCGACCATTGCCACAGAGCGTTTTGGCGACGCGGCATCCCTCATTCGTCTTCACGAGACGCTGCTGTTTCTTCGTGCCTATCCGCCAAGTCTGAAAGCCGCCAAGCTCGCGGACGCCATCCTCTTCGCTTTCGCCAAGCGCGTCGCCGGACTGCAGGCCGCAGGCGAGAGCGTAGATGATTTCGAAGCCCCCGAGATCTCGGGAATCGCCGGCACCTCTCTTGCGGCCGTCTTCGATTACGAGGTGGCCCGCACCCTCGCCTCCCGCTATCCCCGCAGCGTCGAAATCGCCTGGGATCGCTACGACGATTCGGAGAAACTCGGCTTCGGGATGCCCCGCTTTACGCCGCTGCTCGATGAGGACTGGCCGGTGGAGGCGCACGCGCCCTTTCGCAAATGGGTCGACGCAATGCGGCCAGCCGGCTCCTCCGGTTTGGCATGGTTGTTGGCGGGGGTGGAGACGCTGCCTGTGTCCGAGCGGGAACGAGCGACCCTCTACAACTCCTTCAGTGTGCCGGTACTCTGGCGCATCGGGAATCTCGAGAATTCGCGATCGCACCTACGGCTACCAGGGAGCAAGCTTTTTCTCCATCAGGAGCCTCTCTTGAGGCGGAGCGACGTCTCACTCGTGCGCGAGTTGGATGGCCCGCCGTTGCCCGTCAAGAAACTGCCCCGCTCGGAAGCACGAGAGATCCTCAACCTCATTCTCGACACCTCGGCAATGCGCTTTCGCGAACTCTACGGCTTCAGTCACCCGGAGGAATCCGGCATCTTTCGCGCGGAATTGGGCCGGGGCGTCGAACTATTCTTCGGCGGAGTCCCGCCGTCGTGGCGCCTGCCGCTGCGAGCGTATCACGCTGGGATGTTCTTCAAGAATGGCGTGCCGGCAGGATATGTGGAGTTACTGTCGCTGTTTGAGCGTGCGGAAGTCGGCTTCAATCTGTACTACACTTTTCGCGAGGGCGAGTCCGCCTGGATCTATGCGCGGATTCTCCGGCTTTTCCGGCAGGTGTTGGGCGTGACTTGCTTCTCCGTAGACCCATATCAGATCGGCCACGAGAATCCTGAAGCCGTAGAATCGGGCGCATTCTGGTTTTACCGTAAGCTGGGCTTTCGCCCTTCCGATCCGTCCGTCGCCAGGCTAGTCGAACGCGAAGAGCTTCGCATGCGCCAAACACCCGGATACCGCAGTTCACGGGCATCCCTCGAGAAACTGGCCGAAGGCTACCTGCTCTACTCGTCATCGGCGGATGAGGGCCGCAGGTGGGATCGCTTCCGCGTCCGCAACGTCGGGCTGGCGGTCGCCCGAGAGATTTCGTCGCGCTTTCGGGGAGATCCGGACGCGATGCGGAACGCCGCGGCGGCTTCGCTGCATCGGACTCCGGGGGTGCAAAGCTCCAGCCAGCTCGCGCTGGTGCTCAGTCTGTTTGGTGACCTGCCAAAGTGGAGCGCGGCGGAAAAGGCCGCGGCTGTCAAAATTCTGCGTGCCAAGGAGAAAGGCTCTGAGGCCGAGTATCTTCGCCTCATGCAGCGTCATCCAAAGATGCGAGCGGCATTTCTCACGCTCGGATGCGAATAGACTTGATGGACCCGCTATTGCAACAAGGAATCCGCCTCTTCAACCGCTGTGAATTCTTCGAATGCCACGAGGTGCTGGAGGAAGCGTGGACGCCGCAGCTCGGGCCACGGCGTCTCTTCCTGCAATCGCTGATTCATGTTGCAGTGGGCTTCTATCACTGCCAAAGAGGGAATCCCGTTGGCGCATCGAGACAATTGCGCAAGGCTCTTCGCAAGCTCGCCGCGTACCTGTCGACCTGCGAAGGAATCGATACGGCGCTTTTATATCTTCAGGCAGAAGAGCGGCTCGGGCGGATCGAAGCAGGGGAAACGGTGGAGAGTTTCCCCCGGATTTATATGCAAACTGAAGCTTGACGGCTAACTTAGTACTTGGTTTCAGAAGTCCGCCGCCGTATCGCCAGATCGCTTGCTGACGCGCGCGGCTTACGAGCCACGACCGTGAGGGAGTGTTCTTGCCAAAAATACGAGACCGTGTTTCTGAAACGGTGTACTTAGTTCAATCTACTTGGCCGATTGTTGTGACGTCGCCTTCTTGAGTGCGGATTGCGCAGAGCCCAGAACCGCAGTCGTAGAAACCGTGCCGATCTCAACCGTAATCGTCGGGCCTACGACTAATACTCCGCCACTTACGACGGGAGCTACCTCGGCCGTCAGGGCACCAGCGGCAATCTGCGAATATTTCCCCAGCAGCGCCGAAAGAGCCGTGGAAAAGATCGCTTCGGGCGGATCGCTCGGGTTCGGATACCCCGACACGAAGCCTTGAAGATCGGCAGCCAGCTGTTTGCCGGAAACGTATGAGCTTGCGGAAAGCCCGACAGGGTAGCTCACACCCAACCCCACCGCGAAATTATATCCACTAAGCGTCTGGTTTGGAACCGGGTAGGATGAATTCACTGTCGCCACCGACACCGTTTGTCCACTCTGCGCGAAGGCGCCCATGCACCCCATCGCCGCGCAAATCACCACACGCATCATTCTCGAATTCTGAAATTTCATTGAACTTCCTCCTCCTGGTGGAATATGCCGGAGAAGCCCGATCCATTACACTCTCGCCGCCCAGAAGCCGCCCCATAATCCCATGGCGATGAACAGACTCGACCACTCATCGGGATTCATCATCGCCCCTGGAATGCCATAGAGTCCCAAGACTCTCGGCAGATGCAGCGTGAGCACCCAGATCGCAAACATCAACCCCATCGCGAAGCCGGCCTCGCGGGGCAGTATCCGCAGTACCATGCTCAAGGCCGTCGCGAGGAAGGAGGCCCCGAAAAATGCGACCCAGAACATGTGCCAGGGAATCCACGCGGGCAGCAGATTTGCGATAAATATCCACACCAGAAAATGGTCAACGCCGAAGACGATCAGCGAGAGCGCGAGCAGATACCGGCTCACCAGCACGAGCGCGCGCGGGGCGCTACATTGCGGCAGCAGCCAAGCTAACGTGGCCAAAGCGAGAGGCTCAAAAACAATCGTACGCAGTGAAATACTCCCGATCTGTGCGCCATATTTCGGTGCTTCCAGAATCAGCACGCACAGAAATAGCATGCAGCCCAGAGCCATCGCGGCCGTACCCGTCGTTCGCCGAAACAACAACCTGCCCCGCAGCAGGCCTGCACGATGCCGTACCCATAGGCCAACCACGGCACGCAACGCAGTACTCGGGACCGAGCGTGCGCGTGACCCATTCGCGCGCACACCAGATTCTCGACGCCGAGGGCGACAATCGCCAGCGCAAGGACTCCGAGGCCCACCCGCGCAGTCCACTTCATACCGCGATCTCCCATCGCCACACGACCGCTCCGTCCTCTTCTTCATCACCCACGCGGCGCATCCCGATCTTCTCCAATATCCGCGTCGAGGCATTGAACTCGGGAGCCGTATGCGCCATCACTACCTTCACCTTGGGCAGCGTGCGCGCGCGCTCCAGAACGAATCGCGCCATGGCCGTCGCGATGCCGCGTCCTTCAAATCCCGGAAACGTGAAGTAAGCCATCTCGACCGTGCCACCATCCGGTGGTCCCTTCAGCGAGCACACGCCTACCATCTGCTGCGACTCTCCCTCGATGGCGAAGTGGCCGAACCACTCTGGCGGCGTCTCGAGCGAGAAGGTCCGCATGAATTCCAGACTGTGCTGCGCTACGGTCTGTGCTACCTCATGCAGCTTGACCCCATACTCTTCCGCGAACTCTTGCGGATCCGACGCCAGAAGCCGCAGCACCTTGCGCGGGGCCGGCAGGAACTCCAATACGCCCATCGATCTGCCGATGCGCGGTTAGTTCTGGCCGCCGCCGGTCACCGAGCCCACCGGCGACGCATTGACGGCGCCGCGGCCCCCGGTCTGTCCGTTGGATTTCAGCTCGCGCTCGCGATCCAGCACCGTGACGCCCTTGGTGATCCAGTCTTTGGGGTCATTGCCCTTCAGGTAGTGATCGAACCAGTCGTTGATGCGGCGATGGTAGTCGATCTGGTTCGCCTTCTGCGCCACCGAGTGATTCTCGCCCTCATACACCAGCATCACTACCGTTTTGCCGGCACGACGGGCGGAGTTGTATAGCTCTATATCCTGGTGCCAGTCCGATGCTCCGTCGTGATCGCCGACGCTCAGCAGGAGCGGCGGATGCAGCTTGTTCGCGAAATACACCGCGGAGTTGCGGATGTACGCTTGCGGATCCTCGTAGAGCGGAACTTCCATTCGCTCCTGGCCAGTCTCGGCGTGATCGGTTTCCGGACCTCCGCTGTTCCAATAGATCTCGCCATAGCTCGACGCCAGATTGGTGAGCGGCCCGCCGGCCACCGCCGCTGCGAACATATCGGTTTGCGTGGCGATGAACGTGGTCTCGTATCCGCCCCACGAGTGGCCCACCAGTCCGACTTTCTTGGCATCCACCATTCCCGTCTCCAGCACTTTCTTGACTCCCGACGTGACGCAGTCGAGCGCCGAAATGCCCGGCTCCCGCGGCCGGAACGTGATATCGGGACGATAAACGAAATACCCGCGCTCGGTCCACACCAGCGCGTTGTAAGTGGCGCGTTCCGATGGCGCGGTCCAGTTGTGTAACTGGTTGCTCTCAATCTCGTAGATCTGCACGATCATGGGGTACTTCTTGCCGCGTTCGTAGTTCGCGGGATAGTACAGCGCGCCTTGCAGTCGTTCGCCTTTGGAGTTCTTGTAATCGACTAACTCCGCCCGTCCCCATGCATATTGCGCGGCGAATGGATTGGTGTCGCTGACCTTGCGCGGATTCTTCAGATCCATGCCGGCGACGAAGAAGTTCGGCGAATCATCCCACGACCCGGCCTGATAGAGCAGAACGTCCGCGTCTTTGGCCTTCTCCAGACCGCGAATGCCCTTGTCGAGCCACACCAGCCGCTCGACATTGCCGTTGGCCAGGCGGGCGTACCCGGTCTTCTTCGTCCACCGGCCTTCCAGGCTCAGATACACCGGCTTCGAAAGGTCGATCCACTCGGGATCCTCGCCGCCGCCTCGTCCGCCGCGCCCGCCGCGGCCCCCGCCTGCCGCACGCGGCTCCATGCGCACGTAGCGATGGCGGATCTCCTCGGAAGCGCCATTGGTCAGACGCCGCGGTTTGGTCTTGCCGTCAGGGAAGAGTTCCCACAGATCGTAGGCGTCGTAGACAATCACGCTATGATCGTCCTTCGTCCATCCCGCGATACCGTATGACGGCTTCTGTTCTACCGGGTGATCGTTCTCTTTGTTGGTGAAGCTGGTGGGAGCTTCTTTACTGATGTCGCGGCTGCTGTTAGCCTCCAGATCAAAGACCCAGAAATCGGTGCCCTTGTATTGCAGCGCGTATCGTCCGCCGGGACTGAAATCGACGGGGGGCACGACATGAGTGGCCACCGGCGCACGATCCCCCGTCTCCAGATTGACCTGGTACACATTGCTATAGCGTCGTCCGAATTCGCCGTCCACCTCGTACGGCACACCATCCAGCGCCAAAGCGCGCGTCCCGCGTTTTGAAAGCCGTACATCCTCTTTCGGGTTCGCTGCCAGCGTCACCAGCTTTCCGGAAGCGATATGCCAGGCGGCCAGGGCGTTCCGATCACGGTCGCGTGCGGCGTTCAGCCGCTGTTCGCTGACCACGTTCACATCTTTCCAGTGCCAGACCTCCACCGTGGACGGATCGTCTTCAGAACGATGCGTCTCGAGTTTCTTCAGCCACTCGGCGACGCCGACGTAGACGGTATTACCGTCCTCCGACCACTGCGGCGCGCGCGCCGCGACGATCCGCTTCGGAGCTTCCACCTGCGCCGAGCGCTTCTCGCCGAGTCCCTTCCACGCAAGCACCGCGTAGCTTTCGCCTTCATAGCCTTCCTTCTTGACGGACCGCAGTGCCGCGAGGTCGCTCGACTCCTTGCGCCAGACGAGGTCCGCAAAAAGGGCGGGTCCGCTGTCGAGCACCTTCAGCGAGCCCGCGCGCGGATCGAACACCTGGAGCGCATTCCCAGCGCGTCCTTCGATTCCAATAGCCACCGCGAGATTGGTGCCGCCATCCTGCCAGGCGAACGCGGTGACATTGCCGAAAGTCGTGTCGATTCCGGTGGCCAGGTTGCGTACCGTCAGCGCGGAGCCCACAGGATCGCTCTCGCCATCCGAGTTTTGTCCGCCGCCACGTCCGCCACGCCCGGCGGGAGCGTTGGCCGCCGGGGCGGCTGCGTTTTCGCGGGCGGGTGGATAGCGCCGGAACGCCACATACGCCTGGTTTCCGGAGAAGGCGAAGGACTGAACCTCATCGACAGTAGTGACGCTTCCGGTCGCAAGCTCGAGCACCGACAGCTTGTTCTGAATCGGCCGCCGCGCCTTGCGGAGGCGATCCTGTTCCGCTTCAGATACGGTGGTCTCGCACGCCAGCCATTGCGAGTCCGCGGAGAACGCCGCGCCAGAACAGAAGGCGATGACGTGGGTCTTACCGCCGGAGGTGGGCGTGACTCGAAGTTCGTCACTGCGGTCGCTGCGACGGATCTCGTGGGCCAGCCATTTGCCATCAGGCGACAGTGTGCCGGCGCCAAGCGTTTCCCATTTGCCGTAATCAGCGGGACTGAGCGTGGGTTTGGACTGGGCGCGAAGTAGCGGACACACAACTCCGGCGAAAACGAGACAGATTGGGATGAACTTCATCGTGCAGACGATTCTATCGCAACAGCGTAGTCGTGGCGCAAACACTCCTGTTTGCCGCGTCGACACTCCTGTCGACGCTTTTCGGGTGTCCATCAAGTCTGATTGTAGGAGGGGTTCTCAGCGCTGCTGCTTGTATGTCGCGTCTTGCACCAATTGGCCTTGACTTGTTTTCCGGGCTTCGGAAACTCGGAACGCTCATCCATACACTCGATCATGATGGATGCCAGCCGGTCGGTAGTTACGCTGCCACGCGCGCCGGAAGTTCCTTCACAATCTCAGAGACGAAAGCCTTGGCGTCGCCAAACAGCATCAACGTCCGATCCATATAGTACAGCTCATTGTCGATGCCCGCGAACCCGGGACTCATTCCCCGCTTAATCACCATCACCGTGCGCGCCTTATCGACATCCAGAATCGGCATGCCATAAATCGGACTCGACTTATTATTCCGAGCGGCGGGATTCGTCACATCGTTCGCGCCGATCACTAACGCCACATCGCACTGCGCGAATTCGGAATTGATGTCATCCATCTCCACCAGTTTGTCGTACGGAATGTCAGCTTCGGCCAGCAGCACGTTCATGTGCCCGGGCATCCGGCCCGCCACCGGATGGATCGCAAACTTCACATCTACGCCGCGGCGCGTGAGCGAATCGAAAAGCTCCCGAATCTTGTGCTGCGCCTGTGCCACCGCCAGTCCATATCCCGGCACGATGATCACGCTGCTGGCCGCCTCCAGAATCGACGCCGCTTCTTCCGCGCTGGCACTCCGCACCGTACGCTGCTCGGTCTTTCCTTGCGCCACCTGGAGTTGTCCGAAAGCTCCGAACAGCACATTGGTGAACGACCGGTTCATCGCCTTGCACATGATGATCGACAGGATCAGTCCCGACGAACCGTCCAGCGCTCCGGCGATCACCAAAAGTTGGCTGTTCAACGCGAATCCCATGGCGCACGCCGAGAGCCCGGCATACGAGTTGAGCAGCGCAATCACAGTCGGCATGTCCGCCCCGCCGATCGGAATGATCAGCAGCACGCCAAACAACAGCGAGAGGCCCGCAAAGATCGGGAACAGCACTGTGTCTGTGGGCACCAGAATCAGCCGGACTCCCAGACCCAACGCAATCACAAATAACGCGAAATTAATCAGGTTCTGATTGCGGTACGTGATCGGACGGCTCGGCAATACCTCCTGCAGCTTACCCATGGCCATCAGGCTGCCGGTGAAGGTCAGAAAGCCTAGCAGCGTCTCGATAATCAACGCGACCATCACGAACCCATGCAGTTCCGTGCCGGCGTTAGGTTGCCGCTGATAGAACTCCGCCGTTCCCACAAGCGCCGCGGCCAGAGCCCCGCAGGCATGCGACATCGCCGTCCGCTGCGGCACCGCCGTCATCGGCATGATGTATGCGATCGGAACCCCGGCCGCAGTTCCGATGAAGAACGCCGCCAGGATCCACTCCCAATTGTGATGATGGCCCACCAGCGTGCCGCCGATCGCCAGCAGCATCCCGAGTTCGCCTGCGAAAACTCCTCGCCGCGCAGTGGCAGGCGTATTCATCCACTTCAATGACAGAATGAACAGCGCGCCTGCCACAATGTAGATGTAATTGACCACCGAGCCTGTCATCTCTTCTCCTCGGCTGGCCGCCGCTTGAACATCTTCAGCATGCGGTCGGTGATCAGGAATCCGCTCACGATATTGGTCACCGCTGCTGTAATCGCAACGAACCCGAGCACCTTACTCAGCGTCGTCGCCTCATCATTGCTGATGATCAGAATCGCGCCCACCACCGAAATCGCCGAAATCGCATTGGTGAGCGACATCAGCGGCGTGTGCAACAGCGGAGAAACCTTGCGGATCACTTCGAGGCCGACGAAAGTCGCCAGCATGAAAACGTAAAGTCCGATTTCCAGACTCGTAGGCATTCGCGCTCCTCTCAAACCGTCTGCGGCGCGGGTAACCCCATCAATTCCCGGACTCGGGGGTGCACTACCTCGCCCGCATGCGTCACCAGGGTCTCGCGGACAATCTCGTCCTCGCGATCGAGCGTGATCTTTCCGTCTTTGATGAGGTACTTCAGAAACGTCGCGATATTCTTCGCGTACATCTGGCTGGCATGATACGGAATCGTGGACGCCAGATTCACCGGCCCCAGGATGCGCACCCCGCCCTCCTCCACCGTCTGTCCGGGCTGCGTCAGTTCGCAGTTGCCTCCCCGCTCCGCCGCGATATCCACAATCAGCGAACCGGGAGCCATGTGGCTGACCATCTCGCGCGTGATCAGGACCGGCGCCTTCTTTCCCGGGACCGCTGCGGTCGTGATCACCACGTGCTGTTCGGCCAGCACGCCCGCCATCAGCTCGCGCTGCCGCCGATAGAACTCCTCGCCCATCGCTTTGGCGTAGCCGCCCTTATCCTCAGCCGCCGCGCCGCCGACGTCGAGCACCACGAACCGCGCGCCCAAGCTCTCCACCTGCTCCTTCACCGCCGCGCGAATGTCGTAGCCGCTGACCACCGCGCCCAGCCGCCGCGCCGTCGCGATCGCCTGCAACCCCGCGACCCCCGCCCCGATCACCAGGACTCGTGCTGGCGCCACCGTTCCCGCCGCTGTCATCAGCATGGGAAACATCCGCGGCAAGGAGTCGGCCGCCAGCAGCACGGCTTTGTAGCCCGCGACTGTCGCCATCGAGGAAAGCGCATCCATGCTCTGCGCCCGCGTGATGCGCGGCATGAGTTCCATGGCCAGGAACGAGACGCCGCGATCGGCCAGACTCCGCGCGGCCTCTATCGCCGTCAACGGCTCTCCGAACCCGATTACCGTTTGCCCTCGGTGGAACAGCGCCAGATCAGCGCTTCCGGTTTCCGGGTTAGCGCCAGGACTGCGCACTTGTAACACGACGTCCGCGCTACCCAGGACCTCCTGCCGGCGGGCGAAACGAACTCCCTTTTGCGCGTACTCAGAGTCGGGATAGCCGGCATCCTGGCCAGCCCCTGCCTCCATGGTGAACTCCGCGCCCGTTTTGGCAAGAACCGACAGAGCGCCCGGAACTAATGCTACGCGCCGCTCGCCCGGCGCCACTTCCGAGACAATGCCTACTTGGATGCCCACGTTCTCCTGACCTACCTTCAGACGACGACCACAGAATCACCGCCGTTACGCGGAAGGCGCCGGGGCCCGCTGAGTTTGCAGAGTTTTCGTCTTTCCCGGCGTCCTCGCGTCTCGGCGGTAGGAATGCGCCTAGATCAAGTCCGCTGTACTGAAGAAAAACCGCAGCTCGACCTCCGCCGTCTCCGGCGCGTCTGAGCCGTGAATACAATTCCGCTCAATATTTTCCGCGAAGCGCTTTCGAACCGTGCCTTCCGCTGCATTTGCCGGATTCGTCGCGCCCATCACTTCGCGCAATTTTTTGATCGCATCTTCGCGTTCCAGGGCCATCACAATGATCGGCCCTTCCGTCATGAACTTCACCAGCCCGGCGAAAAACGGCCTCTGGGAGTGTACAGCGTAGAAGCCCTGCGCCTGCGCCTCCGTAAGGCGCGTCATGCGCAGCCCCAGCACTCTGAAGCCGGCCTGCTGGATCATGCTCAGAATCTCACCAGCTTGCCCCGCGGCCACGGCATCGGGCTTGATAATCGAAAACGTCCGTTCCAAACTCATAATCTGCTTTGTACCTTCTCCCCTATCTCGGCTGGCGACGAACAGACCGTGATACCCGCCTCTTCCATCGCCTTGATCTTGTCTGACGCCTTGCCCGATCCTCCTGCGATGATCGCGCCCGCGTGTCCCATGCGGCGTCCCGGAGGCGCCGTCTGCCCGGCGACGAAGCCCACCACCGGCTTCTTCACGTGCTCCTTGACGTACTGCGCCGCAGTCTCTTCCGCGTTGCCGCCAATCTCGCCGATCATCACGATCGCCTCGGTGTCCGGATCCTCGTTAAACAGCGTCAACGCGTCCAGAAAGTTCGTGCCGATGATCGGATCGCCGCCGATTCCAATGCAGGTTGATTGGCCGATCCCCAGCTTGGTCAATTGCCCGACCGCCTCATAGGTGAGGGTGCCCGAGCGCGAAACCACGCCGACCTTCCCTTCCTTGTGAATATGGCCCGGCATGATCCCGATCTTGCACTTACCCGGAGAAATGACGCCGGGGCAATTCGGCCCGATCAGGCGCGTCCCCTTGCCCTGCAGAAATTGCCACGCCTTCACCATATCGAGCACCGGAATGCCTTCCGTGATGCACACTACCAGCGCGATACCAGCGTCGGCAGCTTCCATCACCGCGTCGGCCGCGAATGGCGGCGGCACAAAGATCACCGACGCGTTGGCGCCAGTCTCTTTGGCGGCCTGCGCCACTGTGTCGAACACGGGAAGATCCAGGTGCTTCGTGCCGCCCTTGCCTGGCACCACGCCGCCCACCACCTTGGTGCCGTATGCGATGGCCTGCTGCGCGTGAAAAGTGCCTTCCTTGCCAGTGAATCCCTGCACGATCAGTCGAGTATTTCGATCTACAAGTACGCTCATGTTTTCCTCAAAAGGCGGTCAATGACCGGCCCCGATTACGCAGCCAGCTTGACCACTTTCTCGGCCGCATCGCGCATATCCGCGCCCACCGTAAAGTTCAGACCCGACTCCACCAGAATCTTGCGCCCCAATTCGACATTGGTGCCTTCCATGCGCACCACAATCGGCACTTGGATGTTTAAATCGCGAGCCGCTCCCACCACGCCGTTCGCTAGTGTGTCGCAGCGCAGAATGCCGCCGAAAATATTGATCAACACCGCTTTGACATTGTGGTCCGAGAGCAGAATGCGAAACGCGTTCTTCACCTGCTCCGCGCTCGCGCCGCCGCCCACATCCAGAAAATTCGCGGGACTTCCACCGGCGTACTTAATGATGTCCATTGTGGACATCGCCAAGCCGGCGCCATTCACCATACAGCCCACGGTGCCGTCGAGCTTGATGTAATTCAAGCCGAACTTGGATGCTTCGACTTCCAGGGGATCCTCCTCGTTGATGTCGCGCAGTTCCAGCAATTCCTTGTGGCGATAGAGCGCGTTGTCGTCGAAGTTGATCTTGGCGTCGAGCGCGTAAACCTTGCCGTCTTTCGTGAGAATGAAGGGATTGATCTCCGCCAGGGACATATCCATCGCGGTGTACGCCTTGGCGAGCGCCCCCATCGCCGCAGCCGCGCCATTCACGCTCGCCGCCGGGATCCCGATCCCGAACGCCAGCTTGCGCGCCTGGTATGGAGACAGCCCGAACCCAGGCTCCAGCGTTTCCTTTAAGATCAACTCGGGCGTCTTCGCCGCGACTTCTTCGATCTCCATACCGCCCGCCGCCGACGCCATAAACACCGGCTTGCCCTGCACGCGATCGAGCACAATGCCCAGGTACAATTCGCGTTCGATGGGCAGCGTCTCTTCAATCAGCAGGCGCTGAACAATGCGGCCCTCGGGACCCGTCTGGTGCGTCACCAGTTTCATGCCCATCATCTTGCCCGCAATCGCAGCGGCCTCGGCAGCATCCTTCGCTACCTTCACGCCGCCACCCTTGCCGCGTCCGCCGGCATGAATCTGGGACTTCACCACCACGCTTCCACCGATCTTTTTGGCTGCGGCCTCAGCTTCATCGGCGGAGAAAGCAACCTCTCCGCGCGGCACAGGAACGTGGTATTGGGCCAATATGGCCTTAGCCTGATACTCGTGTATTTTCATGGAATTCCGCTTGTGCTAGTATGGCGAGAGTTCAAAATTCCAATATATCATGTCCCTTTTACCCTACCTGGAGCGGGTTGTCGAGCGGGAGGATTTAACTGCCGCGGCCGCGCAGACCGCCATGCTCGCCATCCTGAAAGGGGAGGCCACGCCGGCACTCATCGCCGCCTTCTTGATGGCCTTACGGATGAAGGGCGAGACGGTCGATGAACTGGTCGGGTTCGCGCGCGCCATGCGCGAGATGGCCACGCCAGTCGATACGGGACTGAGCAACGCAACTCTGCTCGACACTTGCGGTACCGGCGGTGGTGGTCCGTGCACCTTCAACATATCGACCCTGGTGGCGTTCGTCGTGGCCGGCGCCGGCATACGCGTCGCCAAGCATGGCAATCGCTCCAATTCCACGGCTTGCGGAAGCGCCGATCTGCTGGAAATGATGGGCGTCGATATCGCCTTTGAAGCGGAGCAGGCCGCACGTGCGATTCGCGAGGTCGGAATCGGCTTCCTCTTCGCTCCGGAAGTGCATAGCGCCATGAAGTACGCCCAACCCGTGCGTCGCGAGCTCAAAATGCGCACCGTCTTCAACTTGCTGGGTCCGCTGACCAATCCCGCGGGAGCAACCTCGCAACTCGTCGGTGCCCCCTCGCCTAAAGCGGCGGAGTTGATGGCCGGTGCATTGGCCGCGCTCGGTCTGCGTCACGGCTTCGTGGTACACGGCTCCGACGGCATGGACGAGATTACTACCACTGGCCCGACTCTCGCTTTCGAAGTTCATGACGGAACCGTGGAGCAGCGCGAATTAGAGCCCTCCGACTTCGGCGTCCGCACCGCCGCCCCCGCCCATTTGCTCGGTGGCGATAAGGCGCGCAATCTCGAAATCGCCAAGTCGGTCTTGACCGGCGAGCGCGGCCCCTGCCGCGACATCGTTCTCGCCAATGCCGCCGCTGCCATGTTCGTAGCGGGAAAAGTGGAGACTCTCCTTGAAGGAGTTGCGGTAGCGGTGGTCTCGATCGATAGCGGCGCCGCTCGCGGTAAGGTAGAAGCACTGGCCGACTTCACCCACGCCGGCCGGTAGTACGTGGCGCAAGACTCTTCTTCCGTCGACACTCCTGCTCGACCCTTTCGGCCGAGTCATTTGTACGAACTGATTCACACACGCCTCCATCATTTGACTTTCTGCCCTCCTCGCGCATCTCACAATAGTGACCCGATTTCTGATGGGAGCGTTGTGTCTATCCGCGGCAGCGCTAGCGTCCACCCCCACGCCGGTGGTGTGTGCCGGCGGGACGTCGCTTGCCACCTTTCAACTTCTGGTTCGCCCATTTTCCCCAGGCGCGCCTTTGTCCTTGAAGTCCGTGGCAGAGATTCACGGAGGCTCAGTGCTCATCTGGAGCCCTTCCCACCTTTTCCCGATGCCCTCGCACAACGCGGAGATCGCCGCCGTTCTCGTCCCTGCGCACGAAAGCGATGTGATCCTCACGTTGGAACCACGCAAGGCCGAGACTCGCACCGAGTGGCAACTGCCGGAACGCCCTCAAGTCATCGCCCTCATCTACGGCCCCCAAGGTCTAAGCGAAGGCAAGATCAATTCGCTCGTCACCCACAATCGCGAACTCCTCAAACAACTGGCCGACTACGCCGAGCAGAGTTCGCAGGTCGAGGCGCTGATTCAGGACCTCTCGAATGCCGAACAGGCGGGCGCCCATCCTGACGCTGTATTTCAGGGAATCTCCGCCAGGTACGGCGTCACGCCGCAGAAATTGAGCACCGCGCAGGGCTCCGACAATCAGGCCGCGCTGCTTCTGAAAGCGGTCCTCCCTTCGGTGAGCGCCTACGACCCTCTGGCCGCGCAAAATTCGCAGGTACAGCAATCCGGCGGCCTGGCCGCCTCAGTGGCCGGGCTCTTCTTCGGCAATCCGGTAGCCCTGGCCGCTGGTGGCGCCGCGCTGTTTTCCAATCTGAAAACAGTAATGTTCCCGAACACCGAGTTCCGCTCGGCCTTCGCGCAGAGCGCTGAGAAGGACGCGCTGATGTTCTGCACGAAAAATCCCGCTCCCAAAGCTAAGACCCGTATCGCCTACCTGTGGGCCTATCGCGTTCCCGAGATTCACAAGCCCGTCCTCACGTTCGTGGGAACGCCTTACCTGCCTCTCGCCGCGAAGTCTCCGCTTCCCGTCAAGATCGCCGACGGATTTGCAGCCAAAGATCTGGCACTGGCGCGAGACTGGCGCGTCACACCAGTCGCAGGCGGCCTGAGCATCCCCGTAACCATCCAGCAGACGCCCGCTGGCGCGCTCGAGCTCGACCTCTCGAAGGCCAAAGCCAATGCCGGCGAGTATCGCTTGTCCACCACTTGGGACTGGAGCGAGTTGACGGTCGCCGGTACCCTTCACCTCCATCCCTTCGACGATTTCACGCACGTGATGCTCCCGCCCGAGGAGCGCGACAAGCTGATCGCCGGCAATAGCGACGGCGATGGCGATGTTTCCGTAGCGCTCGCCGGCGCCGATTTCGAGTTCCTCGAAAAAGTGCAGATCGAATCTTCCGCGCGCGGTGCCAAGCTCGCGGACGTCGACTTTCATCTCCCGTTGGGGAAGCGGGCCGGTCCACAAAGTTCCGTGATCTTGCGACTGGATACTGAAAAGCCAGGCGCCTACAAGCTTCTTCTCGCGCAGGCCGACGGTGTTTCCCACACCGTGCCCGTCGCCGTTCTGCCTCCCAATCCGCACCTGACCAATCTCCCAATCCGCCTGAATGTGCGCGAAACGCGCGCTCCGATTCACCTGGCGGGAACCGGGTTGGACCGCATCGAATCCGTCTCCTCCGATGCCGGCGACATCACCGGATCGCCGAGAGCCCAAGGCTGGTCGGGTGAGATCGTGCTCAAGGGCGAGCCGCCGCAAGGCCGAAAATTTTCTCTGTGTCTGAAAGTCAAAGGCCTCTCGAGCCCTGTGACCGTCCCCGACGCCCTGGAAATGGTGGGACCGCGCCCGCGCATCGTATCGGTGCAGAAGTCGCAAAGCGCCGACCAGGGCATCGAGGTTGCCAGCGACGAGCTGCCCGCGGGCACCGCCGCGGGGCTGGCACTCCGCGTGGACGATCTCGACCTGGCGAGTAAGCCGCGCCTGGAATTGAGTTGCGCCACCGGCGAGATGCGCCAGCCATTGACGCTCTCCCCGAGTGAGCCCCTGCACGGCGCCAGCCTCACTCTCGCCGGGCCCGGCGCCTTGTATCTATCCGTGGACCCGGGCATCGTAGGCTACGCTGGATGCCGCCTGACGGCCACCGTGATTGTCGAACCCGAAGGCCGATCCGCACCGTCCGTCTTGGGACGAGTGGTTCGTCTTCCCCGCGTTGACAAGTTCACGCTCACGCCGGAAAAGGTGGGCGATTCCAGCTACACCGGTTTCCTGGAAGGCCGCGACCTGGACGTCATCGACAAGGTCGGCTGGGACGCGAAGAATGGCATCCCGGTTGGCTTCATTCCTGCCCCGATTCCCGGCGACTCCACCCGTCAGAAGCTGCAAATCGTGATGTCGTGGCCCGCCCCCGGTCCGCACGCGCCTTTGTATGTGTGGCTTCGTGGCGAACAGTCGGGACGCAAAGCGGCGGTCACTTACTAAGGGGCCGCTGGCTATTAGCCGTGTACCAGGTACATAAACCAGCCGCCCGCGACCACGCTCGCGATACAAACGAGAAACATGTACGCCGCCGCGTAGACCCGCTCGCGGCCGGTGCGACTGCCCGTCACCGCCCCGGCGCCTGCCACCAGCACTGCCATCAACAAAGTGTATGCCGGATGCGACATTACTGCTCCGCCTTTCGCAACTCCCAGGCATCCGCAAGAGCGAGCACATTGAGAAGACCTGCCATCACCAGCAGAATCGTCCCGTACTCATGCAATCGGCCTTGCACAAAGGTCTGTGAATAATCCAGGCAGCGCGCCAGCAGGTAGGGACCGCCCGCCAGCATCTTCACTAGAGTACCGGCCTGGGCCAGCAGACTCGTGAATCCATCCAGCCCGTGCAGTTCAGCATCCTGCGGCCAGAGCATCCCGCCTTGTAATGCCACTCCCGCCGCGAACGCGATTGTCACCAGCAACAGAAACAGCACGAATTGTTGTTTGCGTCCGATGAGCAGATACCCGCCGCCCGGCACCAGCCAGCCGGCAATCGCCAGCGCAATCACCGGCACGGGTCGAGATTTTTTCATTGCGTACCGCCCGTCTCCTGCGCCGCCTGCGAACGCGGCACCAGGAACATGCGATCCCACCGCGTCTTCGAAAAGAAGTGCAGCGTGACATCCAGAACATGCCCCACCGACCATTCCTGTAGTTCTTCCGTGGGCGCATCGTACGACCAATACACCACCAGGGGTTTGCCCACCACATACTCGCGAGGCACGAATCCCCACGACCGGCTGTCGGCCGAGTTGTCGCGATTGTCGCCCATCACGAATAGCTTGCCTGGCGGCACCACCACTTCCCCGTTTCTGACATCATGCTCGAACATCGCCCGGCCTCGCGGCGTCGTAAAGGCGTCCGGCGCGATCGGGAAATCGTCCCGGTAAGGTTCTCGCACCGCGGAGATATGCTGCGTGTAGGGCTCTACCAACAACCGCCCGTTGCGCATCACCTGCTTGTTGATCAGGCGAATATGGTCGCCGGGCAAGCCCATCACGCGCTTCACGTAGGTCTCGCGCACATCTTCCGGATACGTAAACGCGACGATATCGCCGCGCCGTATCTCGCGATACGGCAGCAGATGCCTTCCCACCGAGCCCGGATCGGCATACGCCATGCGATCCACCAGCATGTGGTCGCCGATGCGCAGCGTGGTCTCCATCGAACCGGTCGGGACGACGTAAGCTTGCACCAGAGTGGTCGTTGCGAAGAGGTAGATCAGAATGGTCATCGCCCACTCGGCCACAAAGCCGCGCGGAGCACGCTTCCGCCCCGTCACCCACACCGAGCGCAAATGCCGCACCGCGCGCGGTGCGGCTTCCACGAGCGTGTCCGTGCCTTCGCGGAACGTGGTGGTCATCCAGTCCGCCGCACTGTGGATCGCGAATCGAAACAATCGCCGGCGCCCCTGCGTTCGAACCACGTAACTGCAGCGATCGCGGAATACCTGCTGCATCTCTCCGCCATATTGCAGGCGAAACTGGCGAGGATAGGCGTAGAGCAGCAGCGAATAGACGTGACAGAACCATCGAACCAGAGCAGATGTAGACATTACGCTTTCCCTCCCGCCAGGTTGGGCTTGGCACGTTCGAGCAACCGTTTTGACCGGGCCGCGACCACCGCATTGGCCAGTCGCTGCGCCTCTGCTCTCACCACGCTCTGCCCCAGCGGCGTCATTCGATAATAACGGCGGCGCTGATCGTCCAGTTCCGGGTCCGGACGCTCCTCCGACTCCTCCACGAGACCTGCCGCGAGCATCCTCTTCAGGCATCCGTACAGCGTGCCTGGCCCGAGTTGCAGCGCGTCATCCGTCTGCCGCGCCACGTCCTGCATGATTCCGTATCCATGCCGCTCTTCATCCACAAGAGCGAGCAGGATGTGGAATACCGGAGGCGTGAGCGGAAGCAATTCCTGAGGCGATTGCGTCTTCGTCATAATACATCCGTCACGGATATATTACGCGGAAACGCAGGGCAGTGTCAATGGGCACGAGTTCGCTATCGTATAAGCGAGGGGACATCGGCATGGGTACCAATTCGCCAATTGAGTGGACCGACGTAACCTGGAATCCGGTGACCGGCTGCACCAAGATCAGCCCCGGCTGCAAGCACTGCTATGCCGAGCGCATGTCGATGCGACTCCAGGCGATGGGACAGCGCAATTACCGCAACGGGTTCGATGTCACCCTGCAGCCGCACATGCTGGAGTTGCCTCTGCGTCTGAAGTCGCCGCGCCGCATCTTCGTCAATTCGATGAGCGACCTGTTCCACGAGGACGTTCCGCTCTCCTATATTCAGGACGTCTTCGCGGTGATGCGCCGCGCGCATTGGCATCAGTACCAGGTGTTGACCAAGCGATCGGAGCGTCTGCGCGATACCAGCCCGCTTCTAGAGTGGGTGCCGCAAATCTGGATGGGTGTGAGCGTGGAGAGCGAGGACTACTCCATGCGCATCGACCACCTGCGCGAAACCGCCGCGCACATCAAGTTTCTTTCCATCGAGCCGCTGCTCGGGTCGCTCCCGCATCTGAATCTGCTTGGAATCGATTGGGTAATTCTCGGCGGCGAATCCGGCCCTGGAGCACGTCCCCTCGATCCCGCGTGGGTGACGGACATTCGCGACCAATGCACCACCGCGGGCGTCGCCTTCTTCTTCAAGCAATGGGGTGGCGTCTTCAAGAAGCGCACCGGCCGCGAACTGGAAGGCCGCACCTGGGACGAACTCCCACAACAACAACGTGGCGCAAACACTCCTGTTTGCCGCGTCGAGACTCAACTCGACGCTTTTCCGGACGCCCGCTGATTCCGAACCACAAGATCGCGTCCTTGTCTGACAACCGATTCACATCATCTTGCCGTTCTTTTTCGCTTCTAACCCCCCCATTTCAGCGCCCTCACCGAACTCCCGAAAACCCGTTGACACCCCCTGATACCATCATCTTTATCCTTGCCACGATACCTTGCATTTTCAGGTGGAATCTGAGTTCCCGCGCGCCTCACCGCAAACGGGGGACTTCGAATCATAGGGCCGCCACGTCCTACCTTTTCACCTCGACCTCACAGCCCTAGAGACTAGTGTCTCTACTCAATCCAATCCAAACACCAGCAGTGCGTGACCCGCCGGAATCGCGACATATTGCTTGCCGGCATGCATGTAACTCACCGGATTCGCATCGATGTTGCCGCCCGTCTCGAACCTCCACAACAGCCCTCCACTCTTCGCATCCAGCGCAAAGAACGTACTGAGATTCGATCCGAACACCAACCCGCCCGCTGTCGTCATCAGACCCGCATGCGAAGGCCGGTGCAGCTTGAATTCCCAGCGCAATTCCCCCGTCCCCACGTCCAGCGCGCGCACCGCGCCGTACGGCTCCTCGCCCTTGTACTCACTCTGCCCGCCTCCATTGAAGAACGCTCCCGCCCGATACTCCGCCTCGCCCTTGTGATAAATTCCTGCCTCTTCCTTGACATTCACATAGTAAAGTCCCGTCTTCGGACTAAATGTGGAGCTATACCAGTTCGACCCGCCGCCCAAACTCGGCCAGATCAACTTACCCTCCACCGTCGGTTGCGCATCCGTAACCCGCATCGGACGTCCCGCCTCATCCAGTCCGGTCGCCCAAGTCTGCTTCACATACGGCCGCCCCGCGATGAACTTCCCGGTGACGCGATCCAGGGCATAGTAGAATCCATTCCGATTCGCTAGCACCACCATCTTCCGCGACTGACCGGACACCATGCCGTCGGCTAGAATCGGTGTCTGTGTCGAATCCCAGTCATTCATATCGTGCGGCGTGTATTGGAAGTGCCATTTCTTCGCGCCTGTATCGGGATCCAGCGCAATCAGGCAGTCTGAGTACAAATTGTCGCCCTGGCGCACGTCGCCATTCCAGTCAGGTCCCGGATTGCCGGTGCCCCAGTACACCGTGTTCGTCTCCGCATCGTAAACGCCCGTCACCCAGGTAGTCGCCGATCCGGTCTTCCAACTCTCGCCCGCCCACGACTCATTTCCGGGTTCGCCCTTCGCCGGAATCGTATTGAACCGCCACAGCCGTTTTCCCGTCTTCGCGTCGTAGCCGTCGATGAAGCCGCGCACCCCGAACTCGCCGCCCGCCATACCGGTGATGATCTTGTCCTTCACCGCCAGCGGCGCTCCGGTGCTCGAATAGCCGTTCTTATAATCGGCCATCGTCACGTCCCACCGCATCGTGCCGGTGCGCGCATCCAGCGCCACCAGGTGCGCGTCTGTAGTGGCGTAGTAAACCGTGTTCCCCAGGATCGCGAGCCCGCGATTCACCTTCCCGCAGCACAAACGCAGATCCTTCGGCAATTCCTTTTGCCAGGTCCACAGCGGCCGTCCTGTGACCGCGTCCAGCGCCTCCACCAGATTGGGTGGCTCCGTGACATACAACGTCCCATCCACCACCAGAGGCGATGTCTCAAAGGTGTCCGTCTCATCCACCTGACGCATCCAGGCGATTCGCAACTTGCTCACGTTCGACGTATTCACCTGGTCCAGAGGAGAGTAGCGCTGCCCGGAGTAGTCGCGCGAATACGTGAGCCAGTTGTGCGGCTCTTTGTCCGCATCCCGAATGCGGTCGAACGGCACATTCACCTGCGCCAGAAGCGCGGCAGGAACGAAAAGACAGGCCCAACGTTTCATTTCTCCTCCTTCAACGATGCCAGGTAGGCCACCAGGTCCGTCAATTCCGCCTCCGAAAGCTGCCCTCGGTACGACGGCATGCCCGACTTCCCGCGCTGCTTCTCGATCTGCTGCACCTCTGCTTTCCAAAACGTGAGGGTGCGGCCGGTCCGGTCACGAACCTGAATCGAAAAGGAGTCCTCATTCACCCGCACGCCCGTTACACGCTCTCCCTCCTTCGGTACCACAGTCACCAGCAGGTACCCCTCGGGCACGGACGCCGACGGATCGACGATCGACTCGCGCAGGTAGGCGGCACTCCGCCCATCCCCGATTCCCGCCAAATCCGGCCCCTCGATCCCGCCCTCGGCGTGCACGCCGTGGCATCCCGCACAGCCCTTTCCCCGATAGATCTCGGCGCCGTGAGCGGCATCGCCAGGCACCGGCTTGATCGCCACCTTGCCAAGCGATCGCACGTATGCGGCCGTCTGTCGAACTTCGCGCTCCGACATGGCCCCCGCTCCGGGCATCTCGCTGCCGCGAATCCCATCCTCCAGAACCTTGATGAGCGCCCCGTCGTCCGGCGCGTGTAGTAGTTTGGCTCGAGTCAGTGCCGGCCCACGTCCGCCAATGCCCTTGGGGCCATGGCAGCGAGCGCATTGCACCTGAAACAGCTTTTCCCCGTTCGCAAGATCGGCGCGGCTGTTGGGAAGCTTCGTCTTAGGTTCCGTCCCTGCTGCCAGAACCGCCACGCCCATCACGCACGTAGTGATGGCGACTTTCATGGCCGTCTATCTTATCCCAAAGAAAAACGGTACGGGAGCCCTAGCTTAGATGGCCGATGCACGTTGCAGTTGAGGATGCCGCATTTATCGCCGAGGAACCAGAGACGTCGACTCGCTGAAAATCAATGCGGGCAGGAGGTCTGACGCGCTTGGGACGTCGCGTTGCGCTGGGGACTTCAGTTGGATCCCTCTGCAATATCTCGGCTCTCTCTTCCTTCCGCGTTTGATTCTCAGCGCCTCAGCGCCTCCGCTTGCTCGGCGATGAAAGCTAAGTCCGCAACCCGCAACGCCCCTCCACAACCGCGCAAGCCCTCCGACTACCTCAGCCTCCTCGATTTTCTCTTTCTTCCGCGTTTGATTCTCAGCGCCTCGGCGTCTCCGCTTCCTCGGCGATAAGAGCCAAGCCCTCGACCCGCAACGCCCCTCCACAACCGCGCAAGCCCTCCGACTATCTCGGCCTCCTCAGCGCCCTCAATCCTCCACGTCAATTCATTCACTTGAGAGGTCCGTGCCCTCCTTTTAACCGTAAACCGGCACTTCCAAACCGGCCTTTAACCCGGCGATGTTATTCTAGAAATATGGCACATGGCCGGAATCCAACGTTCCCGCCTGCCCCCTAGGAAGTACAAAATCCATGAAAAAGCGAATTGCCTGTGGCCTGCTTCTCTGCGGCGCCTTTTTGGCTCAATCCGCCCGCAGCGCGGATGTGACCATTCCAATTGAAAAATTTCAATTGAAGAATGGCCTTCGAGTCATTCTCTCCAAGGACAACGCGGTCCCCGTAGTGACCGTCTACATGATCTATGATGTCGGGTCGCGCTCCGAAGAGAAGGGCCGCACCGGATTTGCCCACCTGTTCGAACACATGATGTTCGAAGGCTCTGCGAACGCCCCCAAGGGCACCCACTTCGCGGCCGTCGAATCGAATGGCGGCACCCTCAACGGCTCCACCCACCCCGACTTCACCGACTACTACGAAATCCTTCCCTCGAACAAGCTCGCCACCGCCCTCTGGCTCGAGTCCGACCGCATGCGCAGCCTCTCCATCAATGACGAGAACCTCAAGAATCAGAAGGAGGCCGTCAAGCAGGAACGCCGCCTGAGCTTCGACAATCAGCCCTACGCGACCGCGATTGTGGACGTCTGGCCCACGGTGATGTACCGCAACTGGCAGAGTTCGCACTCCCTCATCGGCTCCTTCGAAGACCTGAATGCCTCCAGCGTCGAGGATGTTTCGAAGTTCTTCAAAACTTACTACGCGCCCAACAACGCTGCCCTGGTGATTGTGGGCGACATCCAGCCGGCCGAAACCAAAAAGCTGATCGAGACTTACTTCGACGACATCCCCTCGCAGCCCCAGCCCAAGCACCCCGACCTCGCCGAGCCCTCGGGATTCCAGGCCGCCACCAAGGTGGTGAAGGACCCGATGGCGCGCGTGCCGGGTGTGGTGATCGGATTCCCCGGACCCAAGCGCCGTTCGCCTGACTACTACGCGCTGCACATGATCGATGCCATCCTCACCGGCGGCGACAGCTCCCGCATCCGCCAGGACCTGGTGAAGGGCAAGCAGTCCGTGCTGCAGTGCGAAGCCGAGCTCGGCTGGCCATTCGCCAGTGCGCTCGATTTCCGCGACCCCGAGCCCTACGCCATGTTCGTTCTCTACAACCCCAGCTTCACCGCGAAACAGATTGTCGATCAGTTGCAGGAGGAAATGACCAGGCTGCAGAGCACGCCCGTAGATGCCAAGGAACTGCAGCGTGTCAAGACTTTGATTCGCGCTGGAGCCATGAAGGACATGCAGGGCTCGCTCAACCGCGCCAAGACTCTCGCCCAGTATGCCCTCGCCGATGGCAACCCGGAGCTGATCAATACCGAATTGGACGCCATGCTGGCGGTCACGCCGGAACAGATTCAGGCCGCCGCCAAGAAGTATCTGGTGCCCGATAAGCGCGCCGTCATGGAAATTCAACCCGCCCCGAACGGGCAGCCCGGCGACCAGCAGGAGGGGAAATAATGTTGAAGCGATCGATCTTGACCGTTGCCATGGCCGCATTGGCCCTCGGCGCCCAGACTGTGGACCGCACCAAGCCTCCGCAGACCGGCCCCATCCCATCGTATAAACTGCCCTCGGTTTACGAAACCAAACTGCCCAACGGCTTGGGTGTGCTCCTGGTGGAAGATACACGTTTCCCGCTGGTAACCGCGCGACTGGCATTTCTCGCGGGCTCGAAGTACGACCCCAAAGATCTGCCGGGACTTTCCGAGGCCGTGGCCGCTGTGATGACCGAAGGCACCAAGACCCGCTCGGCCCGCCAGATTTCCGAGGAGACGGACGCCATCGGCGGATCGCTCGCGGCCGGCGCCGGCGCAGACTCCCTGACCGTGTCCGGAGGCGCGCTTTCCGAGCATTTCACGAAACTGCTCGTCCTGATGGCAGATGTTACGCGCAATGCCGCATTTCCCGAGGACGAGGTCAATCTCCACAAGCAGGACCGCGTCCAGAACCTGATGCAGCAGCGTTCGGAGCCGGGCTTCCTGGCCGAGGAGAAGATGGCCGAAGTTTTATACGGATCTTCGCCCTACGCCCACATCGCCCCAACTGAGGCGTCGATCGGCAAGCTCGATCCCAAGGTGCTCGCCAACTTCCGCGACACCTACCTCGTCCCCAACAATGCCACTCTGGTGGTGATCGGAAAACTGCCTGCGCGCGCCGAGGTCATGAAGGCCATCACCGAGCAGTTCGGGTCATGGCAGCAAAAGGCACTCCCGCCGGTTCCCAAGATGGATACGCCCGCTCCCAAGCGTCAGATCGTCCTCGTCGACCGGCCCGGTTCCGTGCAGGCCGATATTCACGTGGGTAAGCTGGCTCCCGCCCGCACGACGCCGGAATTTTTCCCGCTGATGGTGGGCAACACGATTCTGGGCGGCGGAGCCAATTCGCGAATGTTTAAAAATATCCGCGAGAAGGAAGGCTTCGCCTACGATGCCCATAGCGAGTACGACACGCATCGCGACACCGGAGATTTCGAGGCCGTCACCCAGGTGCGCAACGACGTCATCGAGCCTGCCCTGAAGGCGGTTCTCGCCGAGCTCGATCACATGTCGGGCGCCCCTGTGGCCGCCGACGAACTCACGGGCATCAAGGGCTACCTCGCCGGCATGTATCTGCTTCGCCTCGAAACCCAGGATGGATTGGCCAATCAGCTCTCCACGATGAAGGTTTTGGGACTGCCCAATGACTACCTGGAAACCTACACCACACGCATGCGCTCGGTAGAGCCCGACCAGGTGCTGGCCGCCGCGAAAAAGTACATGGCTCCCGGCGATGCCTCCATTGTCGTGGTGGGCGATGCGTCGAAGATCACCGATATTCTGAAGAAGTTTGGCGACGTCACGGTCGCCAAGTCAAACTGAGCGGGCCTTTTACTTGAAGATACTTTTGGGGATCATGGCGTGGATACCCTTGGTCCCATCCACTGCCTGCGTGACGTTGAAATCGATGGCCACGCTGGCGAGTGCATAGGCATCCTCGCGCGAGAGGTGCTTTTCGGTCACCAGAAAATCGATGGTCTCGCGGACTGCGAGGATCAGCGCTTGAGTCAGATCGGGATCGAGCCCCATGGCGATCCAGTGAGTCGGAGTTTCGGCGCGCGGCCACTTCAGGTGCATATCCTTGTGCACGATGAATTGGAAGGTGCCTACCAGCGACGTCTCCATCGCCGTGATGTCCACCTCTCCATTGCCCTGCCCCGCGTGGCCGTCGCCGACTTCGAATAGCGCCCCCGGCGCGTGCACCGGAATAAAGAGCTTGGTGCCCGCCACCAGGTCCTTGTTATCGATGTTGCCGGCGTGATCGCCAGGCGGCGCGCTGTTGAGCTTGCCTTTCGATTCGTCGGGCGCCACGCCCATGCTGCCGAAGAACGGGTGGAGCGGAATCTCGATGTTGTCGGCAAACCTGGCGACATTGCGCTGCATGTCCAGGGGGATGATCTTAGTGCGGCCGCGCTCGAAATCGGTGGCCGGCAGGACGCCGCGCTGCGGGCTGAAGCCGTTCGACGCGTACGGGGTGGATAGCTGGATCTTCTGGATCCGCACCTCCAGAACGTCTCCCGGCTCGGCGCCTTCGATAAATACCGGGCCGGTGAGAACGTGTCCGCCAGGTCCTCGGTCTTCGCGTTTCACGCCTTCGTAGATGGCTTTCAGTTCGGGCTGTATGTCCTCTGGTTTGACGCCCGCATTGGCCAGCGACGTGGGGCTGCTGGTCGTCATAGTCTGAATCTCGACCGTGTCGCCGGACTTGATGCGCAGTACGGGTTTGGCGTTGTACCAGTAGTAGCCCCAGGCCACCGTGCTGGGCGAGGCTTTGAGTTGATAGTCCGCGGCCTGCGCCGCTGTGACAGAAAGCAGCAGAAGTAGAATTCTCATGGTGATCCCGAAATTCTATCGTATCGACGAAACGATGTCGCCAGATCCCCTGCTAACGCGCGCTCGCCACGAGCCACGACCGTAAGGGAGTGTTTTCTGCCTGAACACGAGGCGGTATCAACGAAACGAGCGGCCAGATCGCCTGCTAACCCTCGTGCCTCAACGAGCCACGACCGTAAGGGAGTGTTTCTTGCCTGAATACGGGCGGTATCAACGAAACGACGTCGCCAGATCGCTTGCTAATGCGCGCTCGCCACGCCCCACGACCGTAAGGGAGTGTTTCTTGCCTAAATACGGGGCGGTATCAACGAAACGAGCGGCCAGATCGCCTGCGCTCGCCACGAGCCACGACCGTAAGGGAGTGTTTCTTGCCTGAACGCGAGGCGGTATCAACGAAACGATGTCGCCAGATCGCCTGCTAACCCTCGTGCCTCAACGAGCCACGACCGTAAGGGAGTGTTTCTTGCCTAAATACGGCGCGGTATCAACGAAACGAGCGGCCAGATCGCCTGCTAACCCTCGTGCCTCAACGAGCCACGACCGTAAGGGAGTGTTTCTTGCCTGAACACGAGGCGGTATCAACGAAACGAGCGGCCAGATCGCTCGCTAACCCTCGTTGCTCAACGAGCCACGACCGTAAGGGAGTGTTTCTTGCCTGAACGCGAGGCGGTATCAACGAAACGACGTTGCCAGATCGCTTGCTAACCCTCGTGCCTCAACGAGCCACGACCGTAAGGGAGTGTTTCTTGCCTGAACACGAGGCGGTATGAACGAAACGACGTCGCCAGATCGCCTGCTAACCCTCGTGCCTCAACGAGCCACGACCGTAAGGGAGTGTTTCTTGCCTGAACACGAGGCGGTATCAACGAAACGACGTCGCCAGATCGCTTGCTTAACCCTCCACGACCGTAATTCACCTCCCCAAGCACAAGCCTGCGATAGCCCTACAGAAGCCTGCCGATCCGATCCGGCTCTCCACGGCCGTCTCACCGAAGTCATGCGTGCGCTCACTCGTACCGCAATGCCACGATCGGGTCCACGCGCGATCCTCGCCGCGCGGGAATCAGAGCCGCGATCAGCGCCACCGTGCTGAGTAGCGCGATCGCCGCCAGGTAGGTCCACCAGTCGGTGCGCCGAATTCCAAACAGCATCGTCTCGACAAAGCGCGTGAGGGCTAACGCTCCGCCGAGCCCAATTAGCACTCCCACGCCGATGAGGGTGCCCGCCTGCTTCAGCACCATGCCGAGAATGTTGCGCGGCTGAGCGCCAAGCGCCATGCGCAGCCCCAGTTCCGGCGTGCGCTGGCTCACCGAGTACGACAGAACGCCGAAGATTCCAATCATCGCCAGTCCCACTGCGACCGACGCAAAGATTACCAGCAGCAGCGTCTGGAAGCGCCTTTGCGATACGGAGGCATCGATGATCTCTTCCATGGTGCGCACCGTCGTAATGGGCTGGTCCTTGTCGAGGGCCCAAACCTGGCTCTGGATCGCATTCACCAGTTGGCGCGGCTCCACGGAAGTGCGTACCGCAAGGTCGGCGAGTTGCACGGGATACAACTCCACCATACCGGCCGGGATATAGATCTGCGGCTTGATGTTCTCGGTCTTCCCGCCGCGGCGCACATCGTTCACCACACCCACGATCGTCATCCACATCCCGCGGCCTCGTTGCACGCGGTGCCCGAGAGGATCCTTCCCGGGCAGCAGGTAGCGCGCGAAGGCCGAGTTGACTACCGCCACAGGCATCGCACCGCTGCGGTCCGCCGGAGTCAACAGGCGCCCCTGCATCAGCGGGATCCCGAGCGTCTCAAAGTAGCCGGGAGTGACCGCTTGCGCGTCGACATCCGAGCCCGCGGCCGGATCGATATCGACATAGATCCCCGTGCCCCATCCGCCGCGCAGCGGCATGCGATTCGACGTGGCCACCGATCGTACGCCGGGAAGGGTCCTGACGCTCTCCTCCAAGCGCTCGAAGAATTGCAGTTTCTGACCCTGGTAGGTATACCGCATGGCAGGCAGACTGATGTTCATCACCAGCACACGATCCGGCTGGAATCCCAGGTCCACACCCATCAGAATCACGAAACTCTTGAGCAGCAAACCCGCGCCCACCAGCAAAACCATCGAGAGCGCCACTTCCGCCACCGTCAGCGAGATGCGCCACCGGACCTGCGACTTCGCGCCGGTGTTCCGTGAGGTTGTCTTCAATGCCTCCACTGGTTGGGTCTGTGACGATTGCCACGCGGGCGCGATTCCAAATGCGAGTCCCGTGATCGTGGCGATGACGGTGCACACGGCGAATACGCGCCAATCCATCGACACACTTTGAATCTGCGGGATTCCGGCCGGCGCGATGGAGAGGAGCACCCCCATCAGCAAACGCCCTAACAAAATGCCAGAGGCGCATCCCGCCGCGGCCACCAGCATGCTTTCCGCCAGAAACTGCCGCACCATGCGAAAGCGGCTCGCGCCGAGTGCCAGGCGCACACTCGATTCGTGACGGCGGGCCACGGCCCGGACCAATAGCAAGCTCGCCACGTTGACGCAAGTGATCAGGACGATCAGTGCGGAGGCTCCGAGCAAGGCCAGCAACGAATCGCGCACGCCATTCACCAGATCGTCATGCAGCGGCGCGATCACCGCACGCAGGCCTCCGTTGGAGTTGGGATACTGCCTCGCCAGGCCCGCCGAGATGGAGTCGAGCTCCGCCTGTGCGGCCTGCAGCGAAGCCCCGGGCTGTAGGCGCCCCACCACCCCCACCTCGTGATCGCCATGTGAGGAAAGCAGTTGCTTGGAAAACTGCGCCGGCACATAGAATTCGATGCGGTCTTTCTGCCCGAATTGCGCAGGAGACTCGAAGTCGCGCGGCAGGACACCAATCACGCGATACGGCTTGCCATCGAGCAGGATCGAGCGCTCCAGCACTCCTGTATCCGCCCCGAGTCGCCGGCGCCAGAAGCCGTCGGTGATCAGTGCCACCGGCGCGGAGTCCTCCCGATCATCGTCCGGCAAAAACGCGCGGCCTCGTGCTGGGGTGATGCCGAGCACCGTGAAAAAGTCCGACGATACAGTCTCGCCCTGCAGCCGCTCCGGCGTTCCGTCGCCGGTCAGATTTTTGGGCGTCACCGCGAATGCCGCGAGCCCCGTGAAGGCGTGACTATTCGCCCGGTAATCCACCAGGTTCGCGACCGAAACCGTGGTGCGGGTCGCACCGCCCGCCGATCCTAGGGAACTGCCCGAGCTATTGAACTGCCGCAGTTGCTGGCGGCTGGTCTCTTCCCAAAGCGAAATCAACCGGCCGGGCTCGGGATAAGGCAGGCTGCGGATCATCACCGCGTTCACTACGCTGAAGACCGCGGTGTTGATGCCGAGTCCGAGAGCCAGCGTCAGCACGGCGACGGCCGTGAAGCCCGGTGTTTTCCGCAGTGTTCTTGCACCGAGGCGAAGGTCCTGAAACAGGCGCTCCCACGATGTCCAGCCCCATGCCTGTGAGCTCAGATCGTGAACGATGGCCGGATTGCCGAATCGACGTTGCGACATGAATCTCGCCTCCTGCTGTGATGCGCCCTCTTGCTGCAACTTACGCGCCCGCAACTCCATGTGCAGGCGCATTTCGTCGTTCAGTTCGCTCGCGCGCTCGTCACGTTCGAACAGATGGACGAGGCGCCGCGTCATTTCGTGGATGCCCATCACTCGTACCTCAAGGCCACGATCGGATCTACGCTGGCTCCGCGCCGCGCCGGAACGGCGGCAGCGGTGGCCGATACCGCCGCCAGCAGTGCCGCGGCGGCAATGTACGTCCAAAGGTCATGACGCGGAACTTCGAAGAGCATGCTCTCCAGAAAGCGCGTCATTACGAACGCACCCGCGAGCCCGATCGCCACTCCAGCCAGGATCAGGCGGCCCGCCTGCCGGAAAACCAGCGCGTGAATTCCGGACCGCTGCGCGCCCAGCGCGATTCGTATCCCGAATTCGGGCGTGCGCTGGCTGACCGAATACTGCAGCACGCCGAAGACGCCGATCACCGCAATTCCTACGGCCACTCCCGCGAAGATCACCAGGAGCAGCGTGTCGAACCAGCGCCCCGAGAGATCGTCGTCGATGATCTGGTCAAACGTTTTGACGCTGGTCACGGGTTGGTCCGGGTCGATCGCCCACACTTGTGCCTGAATCGCGCTTTTGAGCAGTCGCGGGTCTCCAGTCGTCCGGATCGCGAAATCTCCCAGCCGCACCGGGTAGAGGTCGGCTTGCGCCGCCGAAACATAAAGCTCCGTCCGGATGGGCGCGTCCTTGCCTGCGCGGCGGATGTCGTTCACCACGCCCACGATCTTTAACGGAGTCTGCTTGTTCCAGTACACCTCTCGCCCGATCGGATCGATATCCTTCAAATACTTGCGCGCAAATTCCTGGTTCACGACAGCCACGCGCTCCTGCTCGATTCCATCAGCCTCCGTAATCAGCCGTCCGCGCAGCAGCACGATCCCGACGGTCGCAAAGTATCCCGGACTCACCGCCTGGCCATCGGTCCCCACATAAATCTCGTCTGCGGGCCTGACCAGCGTGACCCCGGTGCTCCATCCTCCACGCAGCGGCATGCGATTCGCGAAAGCCACCGACTGTACACCGGGCAGATTCCGAGTCCGCTGCTCCAACTCTTGGAAGAACTGCAGCCGCTTCTCCGGCGTGCGATAACTCGCGTCGGGCAGGTTTACGCTCATCGCCAGAACGTGGCCCGGTTGGAATCCCAAATCCACGCCCGCGAGCCGGACGAAGCTCTTGATCAGCAGCCCCGCGCCCACCAGCAGCATCATCGACAAGGCGACTTCCGCGATCGTCAATCCGCTGCGCCACCGCGCCTGGTTGGGATCGCCGCCCGGCTGCTTCGTCGATCGGAGCGATGCCGCGGGCCGGGTGCGCGAGGCCCGCCATGCGGGCGCCAGTCCGAACAGGATACCGGTGAGCGTGGCCAACGCGGCGGAGACCACAAACACGCGCCAATCCATGCTCACGCTGTGGATCCGCGGGATTTCGGCAGGAGCAATCGCAATCAGCAAGCGCAATAGCACGTCGCCCAGCGATAGTCCCACCACGCTTCCCGTGAATGCCACGACCAGGCTCTCCATGAGGAACTGACGCACCACGCGGAAGCGGCTCGCTCCCAGCGCGAATCGTACACTGGTCTCGTGGTGCCGGGCGATGGCGCGCACGAGCAGCAGATTGGCAACGTTCCCACAGGTGATCAGGACGATCAGGGCGGAGGCGCCCAGCAGGGCGAACAGGGAGCGGCCGACGTGACGCACCAAATCGTCCTGGAGCGGCGCCACCATGGTGCGGAAGCCTCGTTTCGAGCCCGAATACCCCTCCAGACGTGCGCCGATGGCGTCGATTTCCGCTTGCGCCCGCAACAGCGAAACACCAGGCTTCAAACGCCCCAGAACAATCAGAAATCTGCTGCCGTAGTTTTTCAGATCCGAATCTTGATAGGGACGCGCCAAGAAGTACTCGCTGGAATCCGCCTCAGCGATCTGCCCCGGAGATTGAAAGTCCGGCGGAAGCACTCCAATCACACGATAGGGTTGGCCATCGAGAACGATGCTTCGTTCCAATACCGCGGCGTCCCCGCCCAGACGGCGTTGCCAGAAGGCATAGCTGAGGATCGCGACCGGGCCGGCGCCGGCGCGCTCGTCTTCAGATAGGAAGACGCGGCCCTGCGCCGCATTCGCGCCCAGCAATGAAAAGAATCCGGTGGTGACGCTCTCGCCCCATACCTGCGCCGGTTTGCCGATGCCGGTTAGATTATGCGGCGAGCGCGTGAAGGCAGCCAGGTCCAGAAAGTTGCTCGCCCCTCGTTGAAATTCCACAAACGCCGGCGCGGAGAGATTGTTGGTGCGCGCGGGGCCGCCAAAGCGCGCCTCCGGGCTTACGAATCCGGGTGGCGGATTCAGGAACAGCCCCCAAAACTGAACCAGCCGGGCCGGATCCGGGTACGGCAGGCCGCGCAACATCACCGCATTCACCACGCTGAAGACCGCGCTGTTGATTCCCAAGCCAAGCGCAAGAGTGACCACGGCCACGATTGTGAACGCCGGCGTTTTGCGGAGTGCCCGGAAGCAATGCCGCAGATCTTGCGCCAATCGCTCCCACGCGCCCCAGCCCCAGGCGCCGGCGCTGGCCTCTGCGAGCAGGGTGGGATTGCCGAACTGCCGCCGGGCGGCGAACTCCGCGCCAGCTACTGCCTGGCCGCGCATCTTGCGCGCCCGCAGTTCGACATGAAGCTGCATCTCTTCACGCAGTTCGTCCGCGTACTCATCACGGTGCCGCAAGTACTGCACGCGCCGCCACATCTCGCGAAGCGTCATTCGGGTTCCTCGATTCTCAAGCCGGCTGCAGGATGCGCGCGATGGCCTTCGCCACGCGGCTGTACCGTTCCAACTCCTGCTCCAGGTGTTTCCGCCCGTCTTTGGTGAGGCGGTAGTACCGGGCGCGGCGATTCTCGTCCGTCTTGCCCCATTCGCCCGTGATCCATCCCTTCACGAGCATGCGCTGCAAAGCCGGATAGAGCGAGCCCTCTTCGACCTGGAGCACCTCTTCGGAGATTGCCTGGATCGATTCGGCGATCTGGAATCCGTGCATCTCGGCGCCCCGCGCCAGGGTCTTCAAAATCAGCATGTCGAGCGTCCCGGGAGGGATCTCGTCGCGTTGTCCTCGTATCACATAGACAATCTATGTCAGAAAACGTTAGGAAGGCAAGCGAAATTTTTAGGGCTTGTGCGGATACGATTAGGCGAAGCGGCTGCCATCGATGGTCTCTATGGCCATCAACACCTCGCCGTGGCTCACCGTTAGGCCGCCCATCAACTGCTGGAACTTGGCCGGCTCCATCAGGACATTACAGCCATCACTTCCGCGAGGACCGCGGCCGTGGATATAGAATCCGCCCCGATCGTTCGGCACAGGCTGCCCCGGACTCAGTTTGGCACTCCGGCCCAAGTGAAGATGGTGCACCGGCGCTTCGATCGTGACCGGGTAACGGAAGACATCGACATACCCTTTATGACCGTCTGGGAGCAGACCAGCCAGTCGGCTCCTCTCCCGGCATTGTGGGACCGTACCGCCCCGATGCCCAAAATCACCGGAGACAGAGACTTCTGGATCACGTCCTCCACTCACCAGCGAAAGTCCTGGGATAGATGTAATACAATCGTACGGGAAAGCGCTGGCGTATGCCCGTAAGGAGCCAGCACAAGACCGCCAACAAACCATACGACCGCCAGAACCAACAATGCCCACCGGTTCCGGCGTGACGATGCCATACCCATCCCGCCTCCACAATCGAAGCAATAGTTGCGACCGCACAAGCGAGCACCAAACCGCCAATTGTTCCCCAGTCTTTCCTTGTCATTGGTGCCCGATCAGAAATGTCGCCGACCTCTTGTATCAACATAGCTGCGCACGCCACAAAACTCGTGTCTCCCCAGGGTGCCGACGGTGTATTGATAGAGTCCCGTGGGCACGAACGCCACGTTCCCCACGTAAGACGGCTCTTCAAAGAATCGCCGGTTGAACGGTGTGGCCGCGATCAACTGCGGCGCGGTGGGATTGGTGAGGCTGAATGCAATGATCGCGGGCGACCCGTTGACCTGCGAATTGATAGCGTCGGAGAAAGCGACCAGTGCATTCTGACGGATCGTGCAACTAATATTGCCTGAGTTCTGAATGATGCCCGAGAGTGCCGTGTTCAGCAAGTTCGGCGTGGCCGGGTTCGTCATGTCGATGACCGGGACTTCGTTGTCGTCGCAGATGTATGCGATATTTCCGTTGATAGCCAGATTCCGCAGGCGAAATCACGACTTTGCCCCCCTGGTCCCTCTCCATGGTGTTCCAACGGCACCGCGGGCGCTCAAACGCCGTAACCTCTCAGTGGACTTAGCGGTAATACCCTGGACCTCGATGATGCTTGCCATGGAAAGGACCCTATCAAACTCGCGCCGGGCAAACAGATCCATTCGTGCCTGCACCTTATCAGACATTAGATCCAGTCCTGACATCTCAGCCCATGTTCCGACTGGCTGGACCGCCGTCTCCATCAGGCAGCTTGGCGCAGCTAGTGGATACTTTCCGTCTCGATAGCAGTATTCCCGCAGTGCATATGTAAACGCTGCAGTCGGGTTGTTGTCGTCCGGGGGTTGTTGATCCTTCTCGGCGTCGTAGTCGGTCAACTTCGCGTAGAGCTTCACGTATAGCTTTTTGAGCCTTGTATCGACTGCCTTATTGCCCGACAAGAGTGTATTCCACAGCGTTGTTAAGTGGACGTCGAGACCGGTAGCTAGCCGGTCCTGGTCTTTCAGGGGCAAGCCCTGGTTGTGATTCAGCAATCGATGGGCGATCGCGGCCGCAAGGGCGACTCGCTGTGGCCAAGGCCAGCCCTGAATGCGTGACTTCAACTGTGCGTAATCCTCAACAGTGACCTTTTTGCCCAATTTGAACATCCCTTCATAGACCATAATCACCTAGAGCCATGGTGGGGGCAGGAAGAATATGGGGACACGGTACAGGGCATCTTGGTATTCAGAAGCTGCTTGCATGGCACCCACGCATGTCGGACAAGAGTTGAAATGTACAGTGGTGACGGTGGTCGAATTCAAACTTCGCCAAGGGACGATCAGGAGCCCTGGACTGGCCCCAAGTCAGCCAGAGGTCTCGGCATCGGGGTGCCTGCTCCAGTCCTTCGTGCCAGTCGAGCGATGAAGAATGCACCCTTCCTCATTCTTCAACTTGCCGGAAACGACGATGCGACCGTTGCAGTCCGGGCGGCTCGGATCGTGGCGGTCAGACTCGGGATCGTGAATTCTGTCGTCGGTGGGATATGCGCGGAGACTCAGGGAAGTGTTCAGGGGCAAAGCACCAGGCGCTGTTCCCGATGATGGTCGAAACGCGAAGCAGCAAAAACGTCAAGAGCACCACGATCGATTCAGCAACTGAAGTGGCGGAGGAAGAGGGATTCGAACCCCCGTGCGAGTCGCCCCGCAAACGGTTTTCAAGACCGCCGGTTTCAACCACTCACCCATTCCTCCGGGCCCTGGCGACAACCTTATTATACCCGGCCGGCTCAGGCGGTGCTTTTTCTCTCCAACAGGAGATCCACCTTTCCCCTTAGCTCGTCCAGGTTCTTCAGCAATTCCTGATGTTGTAACTGCTCGGTGGCCGGCAGCTTCCGCCGTATATAAAAGGTCCCGCCGGGCTCCAGGACGCAGTGTTCGACCTCTTCGAGACTGTCAAATCCCTGGCGATGCAGGACCGTCATCAACTCGCTCCGTGTAAGCAGTTCCTTAGCCAGGTTGTGCCGCAGCAGGTGACCCTGCTCCACCAACACCGTCGGTTTCCCTTCCAGCACTTGATCCAGGCGCCGATGGCGAAACAGGAACCGCACCACCAGGTAATTCATTCCCAAAAGCGAGAATGCACCGATTAGTCCGCCAGTCAGCGAATTATCGTCCCCGATGATCGCATTCTGCACGGTGTTGGACAGCGACAGCAGCACCACCAGGTCGAAGGGATTGAGCTGCGCCAATTCCCGCTTGCCGAACACCCGCAGCACCACGACCAGAAAGACGTAGACCAGCACGGGACGCAAAATCTTCTCTGCTACCGGCACTCCGAGTGCGAAGATCTCGTGCCACATCTTATCCGATATCAGCCAGCCGGCTATCATCATCACATTCCCCTTACCTGCCGATTATCCCCATTTTGCAGCGCGGCTCCGAGATTATTCTGGAAAACAGAACCGGTTTCGTATGTTTCAGCCTGTTGAAACCCTGTGGAATTCCGGCGGGCGGCAGGAAACAGAGCCTCTAGGCTATGATTCTGCAAGATTTCAGGCAAACCTCCGGCGTTGCCCTGCAAGCTGGTTTATCCGCAGGGTAAACTGTTCAAAATGGGAGGACAATTCTCCGGCGCGCGGTTACGGTCCGGCACGCTAAGCTAGGTCATTCGAGCCATGTCTGTGCAGAATTCTGTTGAAAAGGGTCTTCCGACCAACGTCGACGCCGAGCGTTTCGTGCTGGGCTCCATCCTGTTGGACGACAGTTTCTACGTGCAGGCCGCCGGCAGCCTGGAACCCGAAGATTTCAGCCTGGAGAAGCACCGCCGCATTTTCAAACGGATGGGCGACCTCCAGGAGCGCAATGAGAAGATCGATCGCATTACGGTTGCCAACGAGCTGATGAAGTGCAATGAGCTCGAGGCTTGCGACGGTCTCAGCTACCTGGTTTCGCTCGACGACGGGCTTCCGCAGCTTCCCAGTATCGACAGCTACATCCGCATCGTCAAGGACAAGTCTCTGTTACGGCGGATCATCCTGGCCTCTCAGCACATGATGAACCGCTGCCTGTTGGATGCCGAGGAGCCAGGCCAGATTCTGGCAGGGGCGGAGGAGACGCTGCTCAAACTGGGCGAGGCCCAGGTCAAATCAGGACTCATCAATCCCGAGCAAATTCTGCGCGATTACGAAGGCGGCATCAACGCCTTCCTCGATCCGAGCAAGCGCATCAAGGGAATCAGCACAGGATTCACCAAGCTCGATGAGATGACTGGCGGGCTCCACGGCGGCGATCTGTTCATCGTGGCGGCGCGGCCCTCCATGGGCAAGACGGCTTTTGCCCTGAACATCGCGCAGCACGTCGCGCTCAAGCTGTCCAAGACGGTCGCCGTCTTTTCGCTGGAAATGTCCAAGGAATCGCTGCTCACCCGCATGTTATGCGCCGCGGCACGGGTCGACAGCCAGCGGTTTCGCGCGGGCTACCTCAATCAGGAGGAGCGCCGCAAGCTGAATCACTCCCTTCACGAACTGGTGGAGGCCCCGTTGTATATCGACGACTCCGCCGGAGTTCACCTCATGGAGATGCACGCCAAACTGCGGCGCCTTCAGTCCGAGCGCGAGAATATTGGCCTGGTGATTGTCGACTACCTTCAGTTGATGAGCGGCCAGGGACGTTTCGAGAATCGCAATCAGGAGGTCAGCGCGCTTTCCCGCGGCATGAAGTTGCTGGCCAAGGAAATGAACGTACCCATGATGGTCTTGTCTCAGTTAAGCCGCGCGGTGGAGACTCGACAGGGCGACCATCGGCCGCAACTCAGCGACCTTCGCGAAAGCGGCAGTATCGAGCAGGACGCCGACGTGGTGGGATTCATCTTCCGCGAAGAAGTCTACAACCGCGACCGCGAAGACCTGCGCGGTTTGGCAGAGCTGATCGTGGCCAAGCAGCGTAACGGTCCGGTTGGCACGGTGAATCTGGTATTCCTGCACGCGCAAACGAAGTTCGAAAATCGCGCCGAAGATACGGGGGACGCGGAATAGCGCCTGCGCAAGAAGTTCTCTGACACTCACGGCTCGAATACAGCCGCGCTCGTTCACGGTCGCGGCGTAAGATGCTGACGAGCCGCGCGCGTCAGCAAGCGACCACTCATCAGACGGCGAAGACGCTCCCTCGGTAAGCGTCTGGCAGTTCCATCCGTGAACTTACCGCCCGCGAACCCTTACCTCGCCACCCAAAGCTCCGCCTGCAGAAACCCTACCGAGCGAATCTGCTCGCTGAGCGTGCTGTACTTCACCAGCCCGCTACTCTCGCGGAGGCGCGCGGTCTCCGGAATCGACAACTCGCGCAGGTAACGGTCGGCCCGCTCCCGATATGAGTACCCGCTGTACGTCATACGATCCTGTCCCACGACGTCCATCAGCAAATCCCAGAACGTCTGGCGCTGGAACAGTCCCTTGCGCACCGCGGCCTCCCGCGGAATCTCGATCGCCAGCCGTCCGCCGCGCAAGGTCGCTCGAATGCAGCGCTCCGCTGTGAAGGGACGCTCCGGTTCCGGATCCGGGAACGTCGCCAGAATCTGGTGGAGACCTTCCGCGTCGGCTTCCCATCCCGCCCACCGGAATCGTGAAGCGCCGCTTACTAGCGTCCCGCGCATCAGAAGCTCGCGAATCCGCGCGTGGTCTTTGCCGGTCACGCCGAGCATATGCTCCACCAACTCGCGAACCGGCATCTCCTGCACCACCACCGGCGTCAGCGAGATCGCTTCCGCCGCTTCGGAACTGAGCTTGACCCGCACCGTCTGGGGTAACGCCATACTTTGATTTCACGCTAGCATAAGTCCGTGACCCCTCTCGAAAAGGTGCACGCGGAACTGGCCCGCTACGAGCATGCTCTCCTCGCCTTCTCGGCACGCGAGCACCAGGGCACCATCGAACTCGTCATCGAACTCCGCGATCGCGGCCTGGGACTGCACACGTATTACGCGCCCATCCATGCTCGCGACATCGAGCATCCGCAATTTCCCTGGACCTTCCAGCGTTACCTGTACGACTGCATGCACGACTACCTGGTGGAGATGTTCATCTACACTCCGCAAAGCCTGGACCGCCCTTCATGACGCCGGTCGCGGAGTTGTTGGCCGCCGAGATCCGGCGCGATGGGCCGGTTTCGTTCCACCGCTTCATGGAGCTGGCGCTCTACCATCCCGATCACGGCTATTACCGTAAGCCTCGCGATCCGTTCGGCAAGCAGGGCGACTTCTTCACCGCCGAGCAGATCCAGCCGGCTTTTGGAATTCTGGTGGCCGCGCGCATTCGGCAACTCCACCGCGCCATGGGGGAGCCTCGCGACTTCGTGGTCGTCGAACTGGGGGCCGGGCGCCGCGAAATGGCAGACGCGTTCAGAGAGTGGACGTACATCCCGGTCGATCTCGATTCCGGCCAGTTGCCCCATGCCTTCACCGGCGTGGTCTTCTCCAATGAGTTCTTCGATGCGTTGCCCGTCGAAGCAGCGGTGTACCACGATGGCGCGTTCCGCGAGAAGTTCGTAACCTTTGCCAACGGGCGGTTTCAATGGGAGAGTGGTCCCGCGGTCTCGAGAGAAACGGAGGAGTACCTGCGCCGCTACTTTCCTCCACCGGAGGAAGGGCGATGGTATGAGGCCAACCTCGACGCTCTCGAGTGGCTCGATCGCATTGCGAGCACTTTGGTATCTGGCTGGGTATTAACTATCGATTACGGATACACGCGGACCGAGTCGGTGCGCTTCCCGGCAGGCACGCTGATGGGATACCGCCGCCACACGGCGCGCGAAGATGTGCTGGAGGATCCCGGTAACCGTGATGTCACGGCACACGTTAACTTCTCCGCACTTGTGGAACGGGGCGCGGTCCACGGCTTGCGGGAGGAACGCTTCGAAACTCTCGCGCAGATGCTGCTGGCGGCCGGCGAGGCCGATCAGTTCGCCAGCGTGCTGACGCCGGATGACGATCTGCGGCGCCGCCTGCAGCTCAAAACACTGCTCTTCGGTATGGGAGAGACCTACCGGGTGCTGCTGCAGCGGAAGTAACGGAAGCGGGTGAGGCGGAATGGCCTGGAACAGGAAGAGCCCCTCATGTTTTGGCGGTGGGAGTTGGGAAAACCGGAGAGAAAAGCCTGAAAAATGAAAAAGGCCCCGGAAAACCGGGGCCTGTGTGGAATCTGTTTGCCCTTTTGGTACGCCCGCGTTACTTCTTCTTCTTGGCGGGGGCCTTTTTCTTCGGGGCTGCTTTCTTGGTTGCGCTCTTCATCGATTGATTCTCCCTAAACATCAAAATTTTGCGACTCGAAAATCGCAATGTGATTCATATATAAGGTTGTTCGTGAGGAAAGTCAAGAAAAAAATGCAACCGTCATCGCTTTCGGCTCCTTTCGAGTTGCGTGAAGCACGATGAGGCGCGCTTTCGCCACCGCAGGAATCTGCTTCCCGTTAAATCTTGATCGCCTCCTCCTCTCGTATATACAATAGTCGCGCCAGAACATTTGGTCCGAACGCGGCTTTGAGGACGCGATAACTTTAGAATGATGTTTCTTCCCTTGTGGCTTGCCATCCACGTCACCGGCAGCGACGCGGAGTTGATCGAACGCTTGCAGCGCCATGATCCACAGGCCCTCGCTGAGCTCTACGATCGCTATGGGCGCCTTGCATACTCCCTGATTCTGCGGGTGGTGCGCGATACGGGTGTCGCCGAAGACCTCGTACAGGAGACATTTATGCGTGTTTGGAATCGTGCGCAAGGCCTCGACGCGCAGAAGGGTGCGATTGGACCGTGGCTCCTCGCGGTCGCCCGCAATCGTTCGATCGACTACCTTCGTTCCGCCGGCGGACGGGAGCGCAATGCCCTCGACTTCGAGGAGACCGATCATCCCGCCCTCTACGTCGATATGGAACGCGACATCCTCTCGTCCGACAAGGCCCGCCGCGTGAAGACCGCCGTCGAGAAGCTCTCTCCTCACCAGCGTGAGGTGATTGAGCTCGCGTACTTCGAAGGACTGTCGCAAACCGAAATGGCCGAAAGGATGGGGCAGCCGCTCGGCACTGTGAAGACCTGGGTGCGCGCGGCGCTTAAGAACCTGCGTGACCAACTGGGATCGGCGGTGCCGGCATGAACTGCGAAGAGCTCAACGAGTATTACGAACTGTACGCGATGGGCGCTGCCGGGGAGCCTGAGAAGAGCGAGATCCGCGAACATCTGAATCGCGGGTGCGAGGACTGTATGGCTGGTATGAAGAGGGCGCGGAGTATCGTCTCCTTCCTGGGCGGAACGGCGCCGCCCATGGTCCCATCGCCCATGCTGCGCCGGCGCATTCTTGCCTCGGTCGGATTCGAGCAGAGGCGCTTTTCCTGGATGCCCCTCATGGCATTCGCTACCGCAATGTCGATCTTCGCCGCTGTCTATTTCAGCACCCGCGAGCGAGATGTCGCCCTGATCGCCACCAATCTGCGCGAGCAGTTGGGTAAGCAGAACGTCGAGCTGACTCGGCTGAGCGAAGCTTTCTCGATACTGAATGGACCCGACACCAAGTCGGTCTCCTTCGGCACCGGTTCCAATGCTTCATCCAAGGGCAGAGTCTTCATGAACCCGTCGCAGGGTGTGTTGCTGATCGCGTCCAACTTGCAGCCGGCCCCCAAAGGAAAGAAGTATGAGATGTGGGTCGTTCCGAAGGGTGGCGGAAAGCCGGTGCCTGCCGGCCTGTTCCAATCCGACCAGGACGGGACGGCGATGCACATCCAGCGAGGTTCGATAGACCTCAACGCTACCGCCGCCGTCGCCGTCACCGTGGAAGATGCGGCCGGCGCGCAGGAGCCCACGATGCCTCTCGTGATCGCTGCGCCGCTGCAGTAACCGCCTCGGCTACAGGCTAATAGACCGGCCGATAGCGACGCTGATCGAGCAATGCCTGGGTCTCCGGCTTCGTCAGCACCCAGAGCCCGTAAATCCCAATCGCCAGGCCCACCGGAATATTCAGCAGATCGATCGCCGAGATCACGATCATCAGAATCCGCGACCACGGCGCCAGCCGTAAGAGTCCGATTCCGCCCACCAACCCCGGCAGCGACACTACCAGGATGATCACTGCGATGATCCCGCCGATTCCGCCGAGAATCGGCACCGCCGCCTGCGCATCGGCGGTGTGCTCGCTAAATCCAACCAGCCCTGCAAGCCCGCCGAACACCAGCAGCACTATGATCGCCGCCAGCACGCCCATCGACGAAAGCACAATGTGCAGAATGCCAAGTGTCTTCACATGCGATTCCATGTTTACTCCTATTGCCACGGTCCGTTGAGAGCGGCAACCGGATGAGCCAGCGATTGAAACCGCGCGAGTCTCACCCGGTCGCTGCCTTTGAGGGAGAGCAGGGGCATCAGTCCCAGTTCCATCAGGAGTTCCGCCGTACTCTCGGTCAGCAGTACCTCGGCGCACGGTTTCAATTCCGGCTCCCCGTCTTTCTGGTAGACGTGGGCAGGCAAGCCCTCGACCTGGCTGACCTCTCCAGGCCGCATGTCCCAACCAGAACGTGAAAAGGCCTCACCTAACAGGTAGGCACATACAACTGCCGGATGGCCCCACAGGTAGCTCTCATGCTCGGGCACTTCCGGCATCTCTTCAAATCGGAAACGTTCTGTGCTCCCGGTTTTCTCGCCATACGGCAATCGCAACAGGAAGCGTGGCATCGCGAGACCGAGCCAGCGCGCATCCGGCGTTTGGCGCAACGTGGGGAAGAGCTGCCCGGAGACCACCGAGTCCTTCGCCACACCGGAGAGGAACGGCGCGCCCGCGGCTCGCGACATCGCGGCGATCTGCGACAGCGCAGATTCATGCTCATTGCCAAAATAGTAGAGGCCCGCGATCACGGACCAGCGGTCCGCTCCCGGAGTGCCCACGGTTTCCTCCACCATGACACGCCGCAGCGCCGCCAAGCCGTCGGGCCCGACCAGATCCGATTGCGGCATGTCCCACACGTACACCTTCAGATCCGTACTCGTTTCCAAGCGGCGGACCAGGAAGAACAGGGCGCACCACAGCGCTTCGAGTTCCTGAAAAGGCCGGCAGTGCAGCAGGGCGCGCATGCCGGTGGTGACCGCATCATCGGTCTGCGAGATCATGCCGGCCTGCCGAGGATCCTGTTTTGGTTCGATATGCGGAGCAACAATATCCTCAATCATCGAGTCCCAGGCATTGCGTGTAGGCGCGGGTGCAACTGCGGCGCTTTCGCCGAGCATGTCAGCCAGCAGACTGGCGCCCGAGGCCTTCGGCTCCAGCTTGGGAAACGCAACCATCCCATCCTTCAACTGCTGCCGCAAATCTCGCAGCGACCGGAACAAGGGTAATCGCTCGAAGAGCGAGTCGGGATGAAAGTCCTCCATTTCCCGGAAGGAGATCGCAACTGGAGAGTCTCCGCCAACCAGGCGAATCTCCGGCTTGTACAACTCCAGCACATCTTCGAAATTGTCACGATCGACCTGGACTGGCTTGCGGATCCGGCTCGCTCCGGCGCTGAAATCGCCGGCCAGCAGAATGCGGAATGGTCCATCGGGTTCAGGCCGCGACAGTTCGCGCGGCTCTTCGCCCACATCGAGATGGACCGAAGTTAGTGAGCTCGCTCGGGGCATCGTATCTGAAACTGTAGCTCACTCCGGCAGGGACGGCAATCCCGGATGGAACGGACAGTCCTCCAAACACGATTGATCCAAGGCGCCACTTGCGAAGAGCGCAGCGTCTGGCGATGAAGGCTGTGGGTGGCGGCACGTTGCGCTCTGTGGATCGGCATCGCGTTTGGGCGACCGGGAGAGATCTTTCGCCAGACTGGTTCGGCGCTGGAGGCCGCGCTCCGCAAAGGTGTGGTCGGTTCGCGATCTGAAGCCGGACGATTCTCGCAGGATGTTCTGGCGCGCTTGATTCAGCTTAAGAGCGTTTGAGACTTACTTCCTGGCGCGGGCTACCAATTGCCGCAGGTCGAGCAGGTGCTGCGGGCAATATGCTTTCTTCGACCACTTGGACCGCGAATCGAACTGCACGCCGACGAAATATCCGATTTCCCGATAGACGCAATACTGTACCTGTCCGATGAACTCCTGGTTGGGGCAATCCCAGTGGATGCGGACGCCCAAGGGAACGGCAGACTCCAATTGCAGGCATGCGCCAGAAGGAGAGATGTCTTCCAGTAGACCGACTGCCCTCCGTCTTCGGCCGGAATTTTCCTTCCAGTGAACCTCCACCATATCCGCGCAAAGCATGCGAACTTCCGAACGTCGTTCCGCCATACCAAACATATCGGCGGGGGTCCGCTAAACCTTTATGATCAGTTTGCTTACGAGACTTGGTGCCGACGAACTGCCTTAATTCTTGGGCGGAGCAACGGTAGTGCAACAGGGGTAGGTCGTGGTGATATCGGGAAGTCCGTTCTTCCTGACGTCGGAAGCGAAGTAGCGCTGTTCGGAAAGATTCCGATAGATCGCCCCCGCTACGCCCGCCGCGACGCCGCCATTCGAGGTCCTGCTCGATCCACCGGTCAGCATCACGACCACCACCAGTTGATGTTTGCCGACATCGTTGAAAGAGCCAAACCATCCCATGTGGCTGGAAACCCGGAAATCCGTGCAGGTTCCGGTCTTGCCCAGAATTGGCTCAGTTGGATCGTAGTTGGCTCGCCTCGCGGTACCGTAGTCCACCGCGCCCCGCATTCCCTCCTTAATATCGGAGATGCCGTTGGGCGCGAGATCGAGAGTTCGCTTTACTTTCGGAACGAATTGCTCGATTTCCGCTTCTGTGCGCGGATACTGAAGGTAATACAAGGTACCGCCGTTGGCGATCGACGAAAGTAGCGCGGCCAGTTCGAGAGGAGTCATGAGAAAGCCCTCTCCAAAGGCAGTCATCAAGCCCATGCCGCCAGCCTTGGGTGGTTCCTCCGGGATCACACCGGGTTGCTCGCCGGGAATGTCGAGCCCGGCCTTTTCCCCCAGCCCCAGCATTTGAGCGTAACGCGTGACCCGATCGAACCCCAGCCGTGTGCCGAGAATCGAAAAATACTGATTGTTCGACATCGCAATCGCGCTGGTGAGATTGTAGCTGATGTACCTGCTGGTGAAGATGGCCGAGTCGCGCGTAATCACGTGCTCGGTAAGAGCGGCCAGCGACGTTACGAGTTTGATGGTGGAGCAGGGGATGAAACCGCTGGTCAGCCCGAGCTTCTGGTTCACCATGGTGAGCACCCGCCCATTGGTCGGGTCGACCACTACCACGCTACCGCTCACCGGACCTAAACCTGCCACCGCAGCCCGCCGGATCGTGAGATCGTCGCCATCAATGATGTCGCCTTCGGTTGGATCCACCAGCGGAACCGTACGGCGGACGGTCTTTCTGGCTGGAACCGCACTTTTTCTGGCAGCAGACGAGGGACTCGATTTCTGAATCTGGGAGGGGGCGGGAGCGGCAATCTGGAGGAGACCTGCCAGAAGCAGCGGAAAGAGAGCAAACCCTTTCATTTGTGGCGCGTTCCGCGAACTTTGAGCTTAACGGATTTATTATCTGCATTCCTGGCGGTGCGCGTCAATAGTCACCTCAGCTTTACTTTCGGCTGGACCGATGGAAAACTTTAGCCGCAACGTTGGTGCGGAATGCAACAGAGGTGTCACAACCTCCTCTTGAAGAAGCTCACCAGCGCCTCATACGCCTGAACCCAACTGCGATATAGAAGGAAGTCGTGCACCTCATCGGGAAAGACCAATTCCTCCACGTCCACCTTTTGTTTGCGCAGCGCTCCGGCCAGCCGGACGGTCTGATTGAATTGCACATCAGGATCGTCATCTCCTTGAATCAACAACACCGGTGCGCGCCACTTCGACAGATCGGCCATCGGAGAGGCCCGAAACGCCACCTGGTAATCAGGCTCCGTGGGTGGAATGCCGAGTTCCGTCGCCCAGTTGTGCACGCCATGGAAATCCACACCCGTTTTGAAGCGATCCGCTGCCCGCGCGAGAGCCATCGCGACCAGGTATCCGCCGTACGAACCGCCCCAGGTTCCGATCCTCGCCGCATCGACATCCTGGCGTGTGCGCAGATATTCGGCGGCAGCCTGGACGTCAGCAAACTCCGCCCCGCCGGACGCACCGTAATGGAGCGCCTCCCGGAAATCGAGTCCGTATCCGATGCCGCTTCGGAAGTTCACGGAGAGCACGACATACCCGGCGTTCGCGAGATACTGATCCAGCCCGTAGGCGTTCGAATAGTAGTACATCGAATGCCACCCGAGCAGCATCTGGCGGCGTGGTCCGCCATGAAAGAAGACGATCGCCGGGGACCGGCCGGGCGCCGCACTGCGTGGCGGCAGGAACAACTGGCCGTGGATCTGGAGCCCGTCGGCACTGCGGAACAACACCGGTTGCGGCGTAATCATCTGCTGCGTCGGGAAGGAATCGGGAATCGCCCCGGGGTCGAGGTCGTGAGTCTCCGAGCCGACGCGAATCGCCGGATGAATCGGGTGCTGCGCGTCGGACCGCAAAAAAGCAATCGTGTTCCCGTCGCTGGCCGGAGCCGGCTTGCACTCGATACCTGGTCCTGACGAAAGCGCAACGACCGACCCGCCCGCTGCCGCGACTTTCCACAGATGCCGCCGGTCTATGTCGCCCTGATTGGACGAGAAGACGATCTCGCGGCGTCCCGCCGCCGGCGCGACGTCCTCCACTTCGAAATCTCCAGGCGTGAGCAGGGTTGCCGCACCGCCTTCCACGGCCACTGAATAAAGATGCGTCCAACCGTCGCCTTCCCACGGAAAGACGATCCTTCCGTTCCCAGTCCACAGAATCTGGTTGGCCGCAGTCACGTTGCGGAAGACGCTGCCACGCCCTTCGCGAGCGCGCCAGATCTCGCGCCCCGTGGCGGTGTCCGCTGCGGCGACGCGGATCGACCACGGCAATCCTTCCCGCTCCGCCTGCCTCACCGGGCGCAATCCGCTGCTGGGGATCCGCAGGAAGGCGACGCCGCGGCCGTCCGGCGACCACTCCGCCTCGCTATCGTAGTCCGTGCTCGGATCGAGGAAGCGCAACGACCCGGCGGCCGTGTCATACATTCCGATCAGCGAGTGATCGCCTCGCGCTTCGGTGAAGATGACGCGAGTCCCATCCGGCGACCATCGCGGGTGCGAGCAATTGCCGCGTGCTTTGACGACTACAGACTTGCCGGGCAGATCGTCAATCGCACCCACCACGAGTTGGCCGCTGCGCACGAACGCGATGCGCTCGCCGCGAGGCGACACCGCGGGATCATAGCCTTCGCCTAATTTGCGAGGAGTCGTGCGATCGAGCGTGGCGATCCAGACTTCTTCCGAGACCCCGCTCGGATTGAGGTCCGGATTCGCGGAGCCTCCGTGCACGTAGACTATCGCGTGTGCGTCCGCAGTCCAGCGAAGCTGCTGGATTTCCTGCCCATCGTCCTTCTGGAAGTCCGTAAGCGCGCGCGCGGCGTAGCGCGGCGGCTCCGCGACCATGATGTTGCGGACGCCGCGGAGATTCGAGACCCACGCCACTTTGCCACCGACAGGGGCAGCCGTCAGGTCCGTGGGAAAAGAGAATCCCAAAATCTGATCGATTGTGAACGGCGCCGTTTGCGCGCAGCCACAGGCCGCGAGCAGGAGTCCCGCGAGAATTCGCATGCCCTCATGGTAACGACTCCCACCGTTCCATCGCAGCGCAGCGTTTGTGCCCGGAAATGGGATTGGGTTCGTTTCGTAATCCCGTGTTTGGCAGGCGTGATGATTTGGGGAACATGCGACATGGAGTCGACTTCTCACGTCCACTAATCATAGCTTCAGTTTCAGGACAATGCCGGGAATTGCGGATCCAAGAGTAAGTCCTGGTATTCCAACACGACGACGGTTGCAAAGACTGGTTATCGATCTCAGAGCTTGATCATCCCCGCGAGGTCCCTGAAATACAAGGCGGGCGATGTTGCGCTGCAGTCGCAGCAACATCTCGAGCGCTCCGTCCGCGCCTAACCTGCGCGGCGCGCGTCGGACGCTGCGAAAATCTGGCACGCGGCGAAATCGCCTGCGACACCCTCGGCAAGACTCAGTTAGCGGTAGTGGCGATACAGCGGTGTACTTCTGAAACCGTGTACATGTTGAACGACTCCAGATGTTCAATCGCAGCGCAGCGCCGCAAGCGGCTCGATGCGCGCGGCACGCCGTGAGGGAAACCACGACGCCACCGCCGATGCGGCGAATACGAGCAGCAAGCCGATCGCGACCGCGCTGTCCAACGCGCCAAACATCCGCAGATCCATTTGCGAAGCCAACAGCCGGATCACGCCGAGCGAAGCGAGCGCCCCGGCCGCCACTCCGATGGCCGCCAAACGCAGGCACTGTCCAAAGACGATCGCCGCCGCCCGCCACGGCCGCGCGCCGAGCGCGATCCGAATCCCAATCTCCTTGGTCCGCTGCGTCACCAGGTACGACAATACGCCGTAAAGCCCGGAGAGCGACAATAAGAGCGCCAGCCCGCCCACCGCGGAGAGAATCCAATACACCGCGCGCCATGGATAGAGCTGAAAATCCAAAATCTCCTGCATCGAGTGGACCTCCCACGCTGGATCGAGCCGCGAACGTACCGAGTCGCCATTTCCGCGGACGCGCACCAGCAGTACATTTCCGCGACTGTCCACGGCGCGCGGAAAGTAGATGCATGTGGAATCGCTCTGCCCGGAACCGATCCAACCGTTGACGGCGTCGCGCGCAATGCCGATGACATGGGCCACCGCGAACTCCGGCACGGGAGCACCTGTCTGCGCGAACTGGCTGGAGGTAGAACCGTGTTTCGGAATCCGGAAAGACTGCCCCAGGGCATCGCGTCCGGGCCAGAGGGTCTGCGCCGTATGCTGACTGATCACGGCGACCGGTGCGCCATGGCGCGTTTCCGCTTCGGTGAAATTGCGGCCGCGCAAAATCGGAATTTCGAATACCTGGAAGTATTCGGGCGTTGCGTAGAGATACCCTGCGCCAAACAACTCGCTGGCGCCCTCCGGCGCGACCACGGTCCAGGGAAGCACGCCCTCGAATGGGGCCTTGCTGGCCGCGGCTACCGCAGCGACGTCCGGATCGCTGTGCAACTGCGCGATGGCCTGCGGGATCGACGAACTCCGCGCCTGAACTTCGATCACGCCCCGGGTCTGCAGTCCATAATCCAAATGTGCGAACTGCCGGTTGGCGCCGAGCAGGTACGCTGCGCAGATGAGGAAGAGCGCCGAGGCCGTGACTTGGGCAATCACGAGCGCGTTGCGCAGCCGGGCCGACCGGACGTCGCTGGTAAACTCGCCGCGTGCCGCCTGCATCACGTTGGAGCGCGTGGCCTGGATGGCCGGAACCAATCCAAACAACAACGCCGCCGCGAGTGCCGCGAAGAGCATGAACGCCAAAACCCGCCAGTCGACCTGATGCGGCGCGAGGGTGACGAATTCCGCATAATCGCGAGGAATGGTGGCGATCGCCAGACGGACACCCCACTCGATGGCAGCGTACGAGATCAGAAAACCCAAGGCTGCGGCGGCCAGCGCCAGCAATACACTCTCCGTCAGCAACTGCCGGACCAGCCGCCCGCGTCCCGCCCCCAGTGCGAGGCGGACTCCAATTTCCCGCTGTCTCGCCATGGCGCGCGAGAGCAGCATGTTGGCGACATTCACGCACGCAATCAGCAGCACCAGTCCGAATCCGGCGATCAGCGGCGAGAAGGCCGCGATCACTGCCGGTTGCAGTGGTACGCTGCCCGATTGCGAATGTAGGACCACGCGCGTGGACCGGTCATCCGCCGGCCGGTTCGTGCGCGGAGCCAGGCACTGAGTTCTTCTTCTGTCCGCCGCACGCTCCAACCCCGCCGCAATCGGCCGGTCACACGGATCTGCTCGAAAAGGCTTGGACCATCGGACAATTGCGGGGCCAGGGTGATGGGCGCCCAAAAATCGAGCGGCACACCGATCGTCCCGGTGAAGTCCGAGGGCGCGATGCCCACCACTTCCAGCGGAAAGCCCCGGACGGCGATCTTCTTCCCCACGATCGCGGGATCGCCGTTGAATTTGTTCCTCCACGCGAGAAAGCTGAGCACCACCACCGGCGAGGAACCTGGCGCCGCCGCATCGTCCGGCAGCAAGGTCCGCCCGCGCGATGCGGTGACTGCGAGCATCTGAAAATAATGCCGGTCACGAGGTTTCCCAACAGCACGTGCCCGTCGCCGCGCGCGAGCAGAACGGCTCCGCCCGCGGCATCCTGGAATGCTCCAGCCTGCGCCTGGAGATCCCGAAACTCGCCCCAGGAAAGCCGGCGATCGCCTCCGTTGGCGTTGCCGAGAGTGTAGAGGCTGTAAGGATCACGAACGGCAAGGGGGCGCAGCACATAGGCATTGAAGAGAGTAAACAACGCCGTATTGAGACCGAGCGCCAGAGAGACGATGCCGACCACGGTGACGGTGAATGCCGGCGTGCGGAGCAAGCCGCGCGACGCGTGGCGCATATCCAGCATGACGGAGTCGAACCAGGCAAGACCGCGCCAGTCGCGGCACTGCTCCTGCACCTGCGCGAAGCCGCCAAACTTGCGCGCGGCCACGCGAGCCGCATCGCGTGCGTCCATGCCTGCCTGCAGGTGTTTACGCGTTTCCATTTCGAGGTGAAATCGCAACTCCTCGTCCAGGTCCCGCTCGGCGCGTTGCGGGAAGAGGAGAGCACGCAGCCGAAGACGCATATCGGTCCAATTCATCTCAGGCGAGCTCCAGCACGCGGCCGATGGCAGCGCTCAGGCGAGCCCACTGCTCGGTCTCGAGTTCGAGTTGCTTTTTGCCGGCCGCCGTCAAACGGTAGAAGCGCGCGCGGCGTCCGAGCTCCGAGACGCCCCATTCGGCGGTGATGCGGGCCTGATGTTCGAGGCGGTGGAGGGCTGGGTAGAGCGAGCCCTGATTGACCTGCAGAACGTCCTGAGAGATCTGCTGGATCCGCTCGGAGATGGCCCACCCATGCATGGGGTCGTTCCGCAGCGCCCGCAATATCAGGAGGTCGAGAGTGCCCTGGAGAAGATCGAGCCGCGGCGATTGCTTCATAGTGTCGGGTCCCTACAACAGAGTACGGCTGCTTGGTGTAGGATGTCAACAACAATCGCGGCGCAGACATTTTGGAAAGCACGGATTGGGCGTTACGGCTTGGAGTTCGCGGCGCGACGCAGACTCTTGCTTGGGGCGCCACCATTCAATGTCCCACTGCGACGCCACCAGTGTCCGGAAATGGGACTGGGTTCTTCCGAAAATTATTCTGGCCTAACCTCCGGTGCCGATGCGGATGTCTTTGGAATCAACGCCGTGGTGCCCTCCGGGATCGTGACGGTGACGCGGTGCCGGTTGTCATCAGCGTGGCGGGACAGACCAGCCCAATCAGCCCGGCAGTTACGATGGCCGTGAAGTAAGTGATCCATCGAATCGCATTGTCCGCGCGTGGAGGGGCGTAAGGATCGTAGGTATTCTCGTCTTGCAGACTGTGGTTGGACGGTTTATGCTGGTAGCGGGACCGGAG
>Ga0070734_10000889_pt1 | contig 50992 bp, 40 predicted proteins | sample Coa_R1_8_FD_66444 | JGI IMG/M metagenome (GOLD analysis project Ga0070734, IMG submission 66444) | Surface soil microbial communities from Centralia Pennsylvania, which are recovering from an underground coalmine fire - Coalmine... | ecosystem: Environmental > Terrestrial > Soil > Unclassified ...
AGGGCCTGTTGCAGCAGATGGCGCGCTTCCTCCAACTGCCCCAGATCCTGGAGCACCAGCGCCAGATTCGATTGACTGCGGGCGATGGAGGGGTGGCCGGGCTCGTACGTCTTCTCATCTGAAGCCAACGCTCGAGCGAGCGAGCGCCGGGCATCCGAGTAGCGGCCCACCGCTTGATAATGAGTTCCTAACCGATGTGCAAGGCTTGAGAAGTCCTCGGGACGAATTAGATCCCCTGCAAGAAGGAGCTCCGCGTGAGGCACGAGCCGGTTCAGCTCGCTAATAGTCGAGGCATCCGGGGTCAAAGAAGAACGACCCATCTGTTTCCGCATCGCAGCTAGGCACTGCGGGAAAGGAGATACGGAGTCGGCCAGGTTACGATGCCGGACGAAAGCCAGAATCAACCGATGGGCGATGGGATGCCCGCCTATATCCAGCTCGACCAGAGAAAGCCGGGAGAGTTCGTCCAAAGCCTCGTCCAGTGGATCATGAACATTCGAATCGGCGGGAAGGTTCAACACCAGCCGCAACAGGAAGCGGGGAACGGCCGCAGGCGCGAGCTCTGCCATCGCGCGGAGTATGCTTCGCGAAACTTCCGGCGTGGCATCCCAGCTTAACTGAAAAGTACGGACGACATCCTTTTCGTGCCGGGACGGAAGATGATCGCGATATTGCGCGGCGAAGTCGGCCAGCAGCTCCACGGTTGCAGTGGCGGTTATCTCTTCCAAGAGCGAGGAGATTGTTAGGCTCTTGCGGTAGTTGAGATACCCTTTGGCCAACTCCAGCGCCAGCGGCAGGCCCCCAAGGCGATCGACCAGCGCGGCTGCATCGTTATCGAAGCGCCTTACCCCTGAATTGAGCAGCCGGGCGCCTTCTTCCGTGGTCAGGATGTTCAGCCGGACCATAGGATAGTTGAGGTCCTGTCGCCGAGTGGTGATCAGGGTGTGCACCCGTCCGTCAACCGGAAGGTATGGTTGAAGCGCTTCATTCTCGGGGAAGTTGTCGAGGATGATGAGCGCGGGACCGGGAAACTCGTTCAGACTACGCCATATCTGTTGCAACTGATTCGCTTCGTCCGCCTTGGTATTCAATTCGATACCGGCGGCTTCGCTGACCTGCGCGACGAGGATAGACAAGCCCTGATCGGCATCGACCCAATAAACTCCACCTGTATAGAACGATCCAAACCGCCATGCATATTCAATGGCGAGCTGGGTCTTTCCCAAACCACCCGTGCCAACGACAACAGCTTCGCCTGCGAGGATCGTAGTACTGTCGCGAAAGAGGCAATCGTGAAGGTTCCAGAACGAATCCACGCGCCCGATGAACTTCTCGCCCAGCGAACGGTATGGCATGCGGTGCCTTAACGGGAGCATACCGGCTGGTGGAAGCCTCGTTCTGTCGCTGAGCGTGGTTTCATCACGCACAGCACCGCCGAGCTCATGGCAAATCCGGGGATAGTTTGTTTCGAAGGCTGTATTACTGGAAACATCGAGCGCCTGCACCTGGCGGAGGAAGCGCGGAAAAGTGGAAAGGTGCCGGCAGGGCAGAAGCATCAGCGGCCGTACTTTGCGTTTAAGCGCTCCAGGATCGTCGGCGATATTGCTGGTCCGTTCTACTTCCCCCCACTCGGAATTGCAGAAATCCGGTGAGAGGACGAAGACTACAAACTCGCATTCGTCTAGTGCACGCTCGAGAGCCCTGACCCAGTTCTCTCCCCATCCGATCGACTCAATGTCAAAAAAGCACCGCACGCCGTCGCGAGTCAGGCGCCGATATAGTTCTCTAACGAAAACCTTGTCCCGGCTGCTGTGGCTGAGGAAGACACGATAGGGCTGGTCCACCATGGGGGAATGCTACCGCAAGCGTCACAGAAATAGGAAAAATTCGAAAATGAAGTTGCGAAGGGGCCAACAGGAAATAGGTTATGATAATCAACATTATCGTGAACAGGCTCTCGCGGCTCTTGAGAAAAATCACAAGCTTCATTTGGTTAAATGAAGGCTCCTCCTCGACGAAATGATGGGTTGGCGTGCTGCGCCGCATTTCCACGCGGGCGGTCACCAATGCTCATCCGATAAAGGTGCGATATGTCGATGTCGTTGCGATATCGCAAAATTGCTAGAACAGGAGTCTTAAGTCATGCCTGTGATTGCTCCAACAAAGAGCAAGAACTAATCTCCAAAACCTTCCTTCCGTAGCGCGGCCCGCAGCCTGCGCTCGCCTTCCGGTTCAAAACCGCTTTCGGTATAAGCAACTTTTCCCTCTTTGGAGATCAGGATGACCGATGGAATCGCACTCACCCCATACTGCTCTGCCACCGCATTGCCATCATCGAGCAGCGTAGGCAGGCTGGAAGGATTGTGCAACAAATAACCTTGCACCGCTTTCTTTTCCTCTCCATAGTCGACGCCTAGGACCACGAGGCCCTTGCTCTTGAATTCTTCGTTGATCTTCTCGATGATTGGGGCGGATTCGCGGCAAGGCAAACACCATGTCGCCCAAAAATCGAGCAAGACAGTCTTCCCTTTGAAATCTCCCAAAGAGATTTTCTTGCCATCCAGGGCAGTCAGGGTGAAAGCCTGGGTTGGCCCGCGCTCTCCATTCTCTTGATTCTTCTCTTGGGGCGCCGCAGCCTTAGGCTTCATTCCAGGCAGTGACAACTCCTCCACTTCCCTGGAACCGGCGGGAGGCGTAAATGCGAAGAGAGATTCGTCAACGGGCTGGTTGATTCGGATGAAGGGGTACGTAATGCTCGTATGGGTCTTGATGGCGGTACCCATGAAATTCCGATCCTCGTCCCATTCTTCCTTGAAGACCAGAGAAGTGGCATGGTCGATCCAAAGACGATGCGGCGAATCCATCTTGAGTTCAGGCTTGAAAGTAACCTCAACTACCGAACAGTGCGCCACCTTATCCTGAATGGAGAAATCCTCTTCCCGCACCGTATGCACGCTGGCCGCATCGTCCGCCAGTTCCCGATACCGCGCCATGTAGTTGGTAGGTAGCATTCCACTCTCTTGATTCGATTTTGCGGCCAGGGCCTCGTCTGCCGGGACAACCGGTTTTTTTGTATATTGATGTCCCATTCCCCAATAGGTCCAAGTGGTCTTGCCGTCGGAAACTTCCATACCGCCCATGAACGCCTTGCTTTCACGACGAAACTTGTCCGAGGGAGCTTGAGCCAGGATTTCAGCAGATTCCGAGAGCGAATGTGCATCGGGCCATCTTTGATCGTCGCTGATCCATGCCCGTATCTCATAGCTCTTGAGATCGCGATAGGTCTTACCCACTTGCCGTAGAAGGGCCGCAGCCTCCGGCTGCTGTTCCGAGGGCCTCTGTTGTGAGGGCTGCCGTTCTGAAGCCTGCCGTTCCGAAGAAACAGACGCGGCGGAAAGGCAGACCGCCAGGGCGGCAAATAGAAATGGGAGCGAGAGTGATCGTCTTGGCGTCGATTTCATGATTGTCATCCATTTCTTCATTTCGTCAATTCTTCATCTCTTCAAGAGAATCTTCTTGAGCGTTCGTTCCGCGAGCCATTGTTCGCAAGCCGGGCGTCATAAGGCGGCGGGGCGAATGTCGTTTTTGTTCTGAAAGGATCGAATCAGGCGGTATAAAAAGAGCACCAGCAGAGGGACTGCAAGGAGCGTCACGCCGTACCAGAGGAGGAGCTTGATTTGAGCTTCGCCTCCCAGCGATTGCATTACCCAATAGGGCACATAAGCGAGCGAATTGAAGGAGCGCATGGAAACTCCACCGGCCAAAGGATCGCCCCCATTCAGATAGTTTCTAAAAGCGGAAGCGTAGGGAAGATAAGAAAAGTAGAGTACTCCGCTACTCAGCAGTAAAAGCGCCGAGGCACATTGGCCCGCCCACATCATGAAGGGAGCAAGCCTTCGCCTTGAAGCCATGCCTGGCGCCACGCCCCTGCGCCGGCCCGATAGAAAATAGGTGATGGTGAACAAGGTAGCGGCAAAGGAGAACAGGAGCACCGCGACAGAGATACTGACGACCTTTCCAATGTTATTCACCGGGCCCTCGACCAGTCGAAACAGCCATCTTAGCGACACCGGCTCGTCCTCTGCCTGTTGAAAATTCCACCCGGAAGCGCTGAGTGTTTTACCCATCGCAGCTATATCCTCGCGCTCCGCCGCGGAGGTTGTCGCTTTCTGCATTCCCCGGTAGCCTTGAAAAAGGATTCCCCGGCCAACGTACTGCTCGAAAGGTGTCCTCCTCCACGCAGGAACACCCGCGATCAACTCTCCGAATTGCCACACCTTCCGATACGAACTCGCTGCGGCGCTTTTGTTGTTCGCCTTCCATTGCTTATCAGCCTCGGCGATAAGGAAGTTGGAATAGGCCTCCGCCTGCGTCAAAGCCACTGCGGGAAATACGTTGTGGTCTCTAAACTGCAAATAGGTCAGGAGCATTGGATTTGCGATCCCGGATTGCTGAAAGACTTTGCGGTCCAGCCGCAGCCGCCTTTCAAAATAGCTGTCGTAGCGCGATGTGGAGTAAGCCCGATCCATCGCCGCGAGACGGGCTGGCTGAGCCTCCAGATGAATGCGGGAAGCCGGAAAGTCGGGCGACCATAGTGGCCGGTCATTCATTCCGGACATCGCGGCAATCACATAAGAGTTTTGCGCCTTGCCGGCCTCCAATAGATAGGGGAGCGCGTTTCCCGGGTCCCATCTTTCCAGGTCGGCAATCCAGGAACGTACATCCGGATCGGCCCTAAGCTCGGGCATTTCACGATCCAATCGAACCACCAACAGCTCAGACAAGATCCAGGTAAGCTGAGGATCCAATGCAATGGCACGCTTCGCAAACTGTGCAGACTTGACCGAATCGTCGGTATGAATCGCCACAAAGGCCAGGCTGTCGGCATCATTCTGCCGCTCCGCCGCCTTGACGACCTGCGCAAGGATCTCGCGCGCACCGGCGGATCTCGTATCCGGAAAACGCCATCCATCCAGAGACGTGCCGATGGCCTGCCGAAATACCGGACTCAGCAGCATGCAAAGCGCCAGCGCGAGAAACACCAACTCGGCGCGCGGCGGTCTGTCGCCTAAATCCCCGCCTGCCATGCCTGCCTGCCCGGAGCGGCGCCCCAGAAAAAAGCTCTTCAGCAGATTCTTGCTCAAGACAAGGCTTCCGCCGAGCGACCAGGAGATCGAATCCCAGCCGCCGGGAATGGCGGAGAGTTCGGCTAGCATGGCCTCTCCCCAGGACTTGCAGATGGCCGGCTGGCGCATCACAAAGAAATGCAGGAAACGAAACGACAACGCGCGTGTGAAGCCATTGATATCCATAGTTTCGGTCATCCCTTTTACCCTTTGCTCTGAGTTATCCCTTGCTCGGCGCGGGCCGCAGGACTCTCCCTTTCGATTTCTTGGCCGCCATCATTGCCTCATAGGCGCTTAGAAACTCGCGCGCCCATTTTCGCCCAGGCCCCGTCAGGCGATAGACATGGCGCGGCTTCCCGTTGTCCTCCGCATGCTCCCAGCGGGTTTCCAGCCATTCGCGCTCCGTAAGCCGCATGAGAATGGGATAGAGCGTGCCCGACTTGAGCTCTGTCTCGCGGCTCAAGTCATAACCGTAGCGCCACTCCGAAGGCGATGTTAGAAGGGCGGCGAGGATAGCCGCCGTCTGGGGAGATAATCGAATTTCGTTCGGCATGAGCGTAAATCTACATATGTAGATTTAATCTGTCAAGGCCGGTTTGAAATATTGGCGCGTGAAGGCGGGCGCAGAAGCGCAAGCACACAAGAACAGAAGCCCAAAAGCCCAGAAGCCCAGAAGAACACAAAAATAGAAAAATAGAAAAGATGACGAGGCCCATGCTCTTCTAGCTTGCCCAATGAAATGGCGGGGGATGACAGAAATCGAAGCCATCAAAGCCATGAAAGCCGGCGGCGCGAAGCCGCCGGCTCATTCAAACCCGATCGTTCTCTATCGAGAGGTTGGCGCGCGGCCGACGCGGTTGCGCACATGGTGCGGCAGGGGACGGGCAGGCGCGCCCGTAAGAACCGGATAGTCCGTGGCGGGAATCACGCTCACGGGCACATTGGCTTTTAAGAACCCGATGGCGGCATTGGTGGCTAGGCTCCCATTGGCGTTAATGAGATCGGCGTAGCTTTGCGCGGCAAGGGATGCGGGAAAATCGTAGACGGTAGCCCGATCTTGCTCACTAACTCCTCCACTCTCCTTCTGGACAATGGCCGCGAATACCGCTTCAAATTGTTGGTCGTTCAACTCCGATAGTTTCGCCGTCTCCGGCATTCCCGCCGCATCGGCGACCGACTTTACATAACCGTCATGGGCCGGACCGCGCCCGGCATCGTACTTATCCATAGTTTCGCGTATGGTTCTATTCTGGTAACTCTGAGTTTTGAGCAATGCGCGTTGTGTATCGAGGCCCTGTTGGCGGCTTGGGAAAATTGCGAAGTGCAGGCCGTTGCTCAGAAAGCCGATCTCGTCGTCTGTTCTGAATTGTCCTTTGGTGATACTGCCGGGATTGAGTGCCCGGTCCCAGAGCGAGTGGTCGTTGCCGTAACGCACCTGGATGGGAACGTTCCCGGCGAAGTACAATACCGCGTTTCGGTTGCTGCCGAATCGTAAACCGAATGCCTGGGTTGCGTTGACTGGTTCTGCCATATTTCACTTTCTTCCTTTCTTGCTGAGCTGAGCTTACCCAATAGTTCGTCGGCCCCTTGCACGCCGCACTGGCCGGAGCGGACGGTCTCTTTCCGATCTAGCACGAAGGCCATGGGCGGATCACCGGGCTCTCGATCGGATCTTTTCTCTTCAAATCGATAGCGTTCCACGGATACGTCGTGCTCGCCGGCGCCCGGCTTGTCCGCAACCGGATCGCTGGAGAATAGATAGAGATAGACCTGGCTTCGACCGGACTTTGCCTTCTCACGCACAAAACGCACGTCGTTCCAGATGCACTCGCCTACCTGTCCCGAGAAAACCTCGTAACGTTTTTCGCCGGAGATCAGCGGCACGAGATTCCATGCGCGCACAGGACCGCGACGGCCCTTCACGGTGCGCCTCACCATGATCTGGTAGAAATCGGCGTTGTTGTTGTTGGCGTTGTCCAGATACGAGCGGGTCACCAAATCGGGCGTTCCATCGCCATCAATATCAATGGCATTTGTCCCGTAAGAGAGCTTTAACGTCTGGGCGCCGATTGAAACCGGCGTAGAAAGCGAAAGGATCAAAGCTAAAAAGAAAATGCTGGCGCCGCTCATGCGTGGCCCTCGGAGGTGGAAAAAAGGACTTCCGTCCTGGCTTCAGACTACAGTGCCGACAGTGGCACTGCGCTTCGCGACAGCATATCATGAGCTTTGCCGGAGGCATCGCAGAGGCCAGCGACATTGAGCCGAGAATCGTATGGGGGATGCTTCTAATGCCAAGCCTGAACCGGATTCAATACCCTGGATCACTTCGTGACTTTAAACGATGCCACAAACTTGTCGAAGTCGTTCAGATCCGTCTGCGATAAGGCATAAGTAGAGATATTGCACATCACCGAATCGGTAAAAACTAGAACCTGAATAGCATAAAAGTTCTTGCCGTTCTGGAGCGTGCCTTCCGCCATGATTCGGGTTGAATTAGGTAGCGGCTGGTCAGACGATTTCGACGATGTCTTGTTAATGATGGCCTTATTTGCAGCCGCCCAACGGCGCATCCCTTCGAAGGCGCCTTTCACGGTTTGGTCCAGCGTATCGCCGGATTCCTTCGGAAAATAAGCGACAGCATAAACCCGGTGAGCGGTGTTATCGATGGCAGCATAGGAGGGGAACTTTGCCTGGGGCGCTTTATACCACTTGACCGGCAGCGATTCTGTTCCAATTTCAAATTTGCCTTTGGGGTCGGACAATACATTTCCATGAATCATGTTCGGAGAAACAGGTTCAAGCCCCGCTTGCGCGCTTGCGGCGTAAGCAGACATGAAAAGCAGATAGCATAGAAGCCCAAAACCCGCAGTTCTACGGCCCTTCGACATTGCGCCCCTCCAACTGTTGCAGAAAATGAATGGTTAGCGAGTTTAAATCAAAATGAGGGAATTACCGATAGCCTTACGCCGGCCCGCACAAATGAACATACCTACCATCGCCCATTGGAAACTCCAGAGGCAGGCCGTTGGCCTGCCTCTCGAATCTTCCTATGACCTGCCGGTGCGGCAACCCCGCTTGAGCTAACTGTTGTGGAGAAGTTGAATGCCAGCATTGAGCGCGTCCATTCCCGCTACTTGTACAGTCGGCGGGAATCTGAGATCTTTGGTTTGGACATCGCTTTCGTTTGTCCCTATTTTTGTATCGGTCCGCGTGTTCCACTGAAATGCCAACTGGTAATCTTTGGACATACTATTTAGAACCGCTTTGGCGTTCTGGGTGATGTAGGTGTCGGGATTTAAACCTGTAGCCCCCATTGCCTGTTTTAGATACCGCATCATTACGCCTTTGCCGGTGGCATAGTCGGCAGCATACCCGGTTCTAAATTCACCGTGAAGTGGCGCTTCATGAAGAACGGATGTGGGATCGAACAACCAGTCGATCCCGAGAACGCCCCAGTAAATCATATCCTTCGCGTTCTTCGGGAATGTGGGATCCTGCTGTCTGATAATCGGCAAGGACGCAAGAGCCTCCCTTAAACTTAAAACTTCCGCTAATCCGCCCAGAAGAAGCCCCTGGTCAGCCGTCCAAAGTTGTCCATCAACGAAGGGGGGCTGTCCCTGGTTATACTTTGAATTCATCGGATCGATAGGGCGTTCATAGGCAACGATCAATCTAGAAGCCTGCGTGCGCGCGAGGCAGCGAAATGCCCCTTGCTGGTTACCCGGAAGCGGACATTGAGCCTGCTTTTGCAAATAATCGACGAACCAGCTCGTGAACCAAAGATACTGCCCAGCGACTGCCGTCAAGATACTCTGGTCATTCGTATTTTTATAAAGGCGCGCAGAGAGCACGAGAAAGAGTTCATTCGTAACGCTATTTTGTACTCCTTCGCCATCCGGCTTCGGGGGATGATTCCAGCATCCTCCCGCAACCGGGCCTTTATACTCCGGCTTAACCGTGCGATTGGCATGTTCCGAGTAAGAACCGAGTACAGTCCAGCACTTACGGGCAACATCCAGGCAGTCTGCCGCAGTGATGGTGGGCGCTGGCGCTCCCCGGAAGAGCGCCTCGAAATTCTGATAGATCTTTGTAAATGTAACTCCCCACCAGCCGTAGTCATCCCACCAAACATCCCGGCTGCGATGGCCATGATCGTTTTGTTCGCGGTAGACGGTATCGAAATATTGATAGCTGTCTTGAATCATGGTTTGAACAGCCTGGCGCTGTTTCGAAAGATCGGTCCAATAGGGAGAGCTGTTCAGAATAAAGTCGACGCAGGTATCGAGCGTGTTTGCAGTGTGCCAAAAGTCTTTCTTCAGAAATGCTCCCCACGAATTTTTGTGAAGATAATCGAAAACAGCGAGCAGATTCGCTTTGTAACTCATGGACTAGCTCCTTGGGTAAATGAGATTGCCTCCTGCGAGGCCGCAGGCATGTTTGAGCGCGCCATCTCCTGCCATAATTCGAGGAGACCTTGGAACTCCATGTTAGAAAAGGGGGTCGAACGAGAATCTAGAAACGGCCCGATTCAGGACACTGGAACCAGCGGCGAGGATGCGATCACTTGTGCCGATCCTAAAAACGAATTGCGGGAATAGATCCCTTCTGAAAAGCAAATGACTCTTTGATTCCGGTTTGCAGCCGGACCATCGCGTAGCGGTTCCGCAAGAACCTCGATGCTCAAGAGGTTACTCTTGTAAAGCGTTACTCTTCCAGAGTCGAAATGTCTCCAACGTCGCGGCCTAGTTCCTGAGCTTTCAGCAGGCGACGCATGATCTTCCCACTCCGGGTTTTGGGAAGCTTGTCCGGAAAAGCGATTTCGCTGGGAATGGCGATTGCGCCCAGCACGTGGCGCACATGATCTTTCAACTTGGCTTCAAGCTCGGAAGAGGCGCTGTGTCCAACGCGCAAGATCACAAACGCCTTGATGTTCTCGCCCTTGATTTCATCCGGACGGCCAATCACCGCCGCCTCGGCCACCGCCGCATGGCTTACCAGGGCGCTTTCCACATCGGCTGTGCCGATGCGATGTCCAGCGACGTTGAGCACATCGTCCGCCCGGCCCACAACCGTGAAGTAGCCATCTTCGTCGCACACGGCAACGTCGCCCGTAGTATAGGCGTTGGGAATTTTGCCCCAATCCTGCGCATACCGCTGCGGGTCGCCATAGACGGTACGAAACATATGCGGAAAGGGCCGACGCAGCACAAGCAGGCCACCTTGATTGGGAGGCATCCGGTTTCCTTGTTGATCGACAACCTCGGCGACCACGCCGGGCAGCGCCTTACCGGCCTTTGCGGGCCTCGCCGGAAACACCGGCAGCGTGCCGAGGCAAGGTCCGCCGGTCTCGGTTTGCCACCAGTTGTCGGCCACAAAGCCCCACTTGCCGTTGCCGCATAGGACGCGATAGGCCCAAATCATCGCTTCGGGATTCAACGGTTCTCCGGCGCAGGTAAAGAGCCGAATACTCTTCAGATCGTAACGCTGCGGCGGCGCATCGCCATGCCGCATGAACATGCGCACGGCGGTGGGAGCCGTGAAAATCACCGAGGCGCGGTACCGCTCCACCAGTTCCCAGGCAATTGCGGGATGCGGATAGTCGATGGCCCCCTCACGAAAGAGAGTGGTGGCTCCGGCCAGCAACGGCGCGTAAACGATATAAGAATGCCCGACGACCCAGCCGATATCCGAGGTGCAAAAGAAGATATCGTCGTCGCGTATGTCCCAGAAGCGGGTCATGTGGTAGTAGATGCCCACCATGTATCCACCGTGAACGTGAACTACGCCCTTGGGCTTCCCCGTTGTCCCGCTGGTATAAAGGATGTAAAGCGGATCTTCGGCATCCATCTCTTCCGCCGGGCACTCCGCCTTCTGTCCCCTCAGCAACACATAGAAATCGACTTCATGCGGCTGAAGCTCGATCTGCGGCAGCGTACGGCGCAGCACGACAACCTTATCGATGGAGGTAAGCCCCTCGATCGACTCCTCAACAATGGAGCGCAAGCCCACCTGTTTACCCCGGCGATAACAGACATCGGCCGTCAGAATGACGCGCGCTTGCGCATCTTCAATGCGGCTCCTGAGCGCCTGTACGCTAAAACCCGCATACACCACCGAATGCACGGCCCCGATACGGGCGCAAGCCAGCATGGCCGCCACGCCTTCGAGGCACAAGGGCATATAAATGATGACGCGGTCGCCCTTCTTCACGCCTAGGGAAAGCAATCCGTTGGCGGTTCGGCAGACGAGATCGAGGAGTTGTCCGTAGGTGATCTGCCGTTCGGTTCCATCTTCGGTGGTCCAAATGTAGGCAACTTTATTCTTGCGTCCGTCGCGCACCTGCCGGTCGAGACAGTTGTGGGTGATGTTGCACTTTGCGCCTAAAAACCACTCAAAGGTGGGATACTTCCATGCAAAGACCTTGGTCCAGGGCGCAAACCATTCCAGTTCTTTGGCAATCTCGGCCCAGAACTTTTCCGGCTCCTCCACCGAATGCCTGTATTCGCCAGGATAATCCCGCAACCGGGCATGCGCCGCCAAAGACGCGGGAGCGGGGATTTCACTTTCGGCGTGCAGCAGATGTTCGATTCCGCCTTCGGACGCGGCGCGATTGGATGACATGTTGTCTCTTTTGTCCTTGACCCGCCCGGACCTTCTTGCCCGGTGCAGGCGGCAGGTATCTTACCACTGCCCTGTTCCTTTTACTGGTAGTCGTTGTTGATGGCACATGGCAATCGCATGAAAGAAATGTTGACCGTTTGTGCCGTTTGATTTTGTTATTGTCGGAACTCTCTCGACCGATATTCGTGTTGGCAAGAAGCTGGTGTTAGACAAATCAGACTGCTTCTTCGGCTCCAATTAGAAAATCAGAGCTGGCCAACCAAGCGTCTCATGCAATGCCCCGAGCGCCAGCGGCGCGACAAGAAGGTAGCCCACAGCGTAGCGATAGCGAAGCTATGGGTAGCTGCGCACAAGAATTTGAGCGCCAGCGGCGCGGCATAGGAATCCCGGCCAATCCCAAGCATGACTTAACGGGAAGTATATTTCAAAAAGGATTGACCCATCCATTAGAACCATCCAAAAGGCCACCTATGGAATTTTCATACGATAGCCCTGCGAGATTGCCCAAAGCATTACGGTTTTTCCGAGACTTGGTTCGTCCGCAGTCCCCACAATTCAAGGAAAAGATTTTTTTCGTGAGAGGTGTAAGGTTTTCCCGCCGCTTGAGACTACCTGTTGGTTCGGGGCATTCTGCAAAGATCAAAAGATCGAAAGATCGAAGATTATGTCGAGCTGGGGAAAGAGGATCGTGCGCGGCCCGGCCATGGCCGGCTGCGCGCCCAATGTTGCGGCAGAGGTTCGGAGCTACGATGTGCATACCGGAGTGAAAAGCGTCGAAGTGAAGAACGTCCTGGAACAAAAATTCGACCGGATCCTGCAGGAATATGGACCCGCCTTGTCGCGGCTTGCTTACAGCTACGAACGGGAGCCCGCGGCGCGCGAGGAACTGCTGCAGGAAATCGCCCTGGCCCTTTGGCAGGCATTGCCGCACTTTCGCGGAGAGTGCTCCGAGCGCACGTTTCTCTATCGAATCGCCCATAACCGCGCGTTGAGCCACACGTGGAAGCAGCCGCCCGCGCACGACTCTCTGGAGGAACTGCCGGGAACCATTCATCCGGTGGATCCACGGCCCCATCCCGAAGAGCAGGCCACGGATAGGAGCCAAAAAGAGAGGCTGAGGTCGGCAATTCAACAACTGCCTCTGGCCATGCGGCAGCTCGTGACGCTCATGCTCGAAGGTTTCTCGCACGCCGAGATTGGCGAGGTTCTGGGAATCACGGAAAACAATGTGGCTGTGCGGCTCAACCGCGCCAAGAAGGCGCTCAAGGACGCCCTGGGAGACAAGTTGTGATGAGCGACCTGGAACTCGAAGCCTGGCAGAAGGCATGGCACAGCGAAACCGAGCCGCTGCCCGAACTAAAAAAGCGTGTCCAGCGGCAGAGCCGCTGGTGGATCGCAAGAACGGCCACAGGAGTTGTTCTTTTACTAGGCATTGGCGCCTTCGCCATCTGGGCCGCTCTTTTAGAGCCGAGCGCAGTACGGGTTGTGTGGGCTGTTGGCGTATGGATCACGATCCTCGCCGGCATAGTCCACCGCGCATGGAACCAGAGACAAACCTGGCGGCCTTCAGCGCAAACAACCTTGGCCTTCGCCGAACTCATGTATCGAAGGGCTTTGGCCAAGGTTAGAGCCGTCCATTTCAGCGTACATCTTGTCTGGGCTTACTATGCGTTTTATGCAGTCCTTTGCGTATGGCAGGGAAAGACGCTGTGGCAGAGCATGAAGGCTGATCCGCTCGTGTGGATTGGTGTAGGAGCAGGCATGCTGCTGACGGGTGTGGCCTATTGGATGTGGATGAGGTGGCTTCTCCGAAGGCGAAATAAGGCGCTGGAAAAGGCAAAAAAGTTTCTGGATGAATTGCAAGGCTAGAGAGACCATGGCCCATGGATCAATAGATCAATGGATTAATAGATTAAAAGATTACAAAGATCAATCCCCACTGGAGCCAAGAGCACAAGCTGAGTAAGGCGCAATTGCAACATAGAAATCTTAGTTGAGAACTTTTACCAAAAAACAAAGGAGATAAAGAGATGACATCGTTCGCGCCCTTATTATTTGGCAATCTACTAGCTCTTTACATCGCGTGGGAAGTCATTCGCTTCCACCGCGACTATCCTTCGATCAAGGCTGCGATTGCCGGCGGCGACATGACAGCGCGACCAAAAATGTACCGCGAATGGATTCTTTTTGAGTGGATTTGCGCTTTGCTGGTGCTCTGCGCCCTAAAGTTTGATTGGAGCAAGCTAACCCCAGGCCCGTGGGGCCTTGATGAAGTTTTTCCACGTCTCTCGCATGCTCTTACTTTGGGTATGGTTGGCGGCTTTGTCGGGGCCGTTGTATCGGGTGGGCTACTGATGATTGCGATGAGAATTCGCACAAATCGACGCGGCACTCCCGCCCGCCACTCCGCCGCCCTCTCCCGCATCAAGAAACATCTGCCGGACTTCTCTTGGCTGATACCGGTTACTCCGCGCGAGCGCTGGCTCTTTGCCGCTCTTTCCATCAGCGCCGGAATTTGCGAGGAGATCGTATTTCGCGGATGGCTCCTGTCCACGCTTCACGGTTGGTTCGGACTTCAAGGTCTCGCTTTGGTTGCCGTAGCATCGGCCGCTTTCGGATTGGCGCACAGCTATCAAGGCGCAATTGGCGTCGTCGCGACCGGGACCATTGGGTGGGTGTTCTGCTTCCTTTATGTAGCCACGGGATCGCTTCTCGTCCCCATCCTGATTCACATTTTGGTGGATATCCGATGGGTGTTCGTACCCGCGCCGCGGACAGCCGTGATCCAGGCGGCTCACGCATAAACTCCCCTCGGTAAATATGTAGAAACGATTGAAGCCAGCCTCGAAAGAGGCTGGCTTTGATTTGGTTCAACCAACTATTGGATTGGTTGTTGAAGCTGTTTCTTCTTCTGATCCATCTTCTGGGTCATGGTGGGATTATCCATTTCGGCGGCAGCCCGCTTGAGCATCTCTAGCTTGCGGGTGCGCTCCGGCGACTGCCATTCCTGGTCGGAGAACACCGCGCCCGCATATCGCTGCGTGGTGTAAGTATGCTCTGCATATTCGAAATAGATTTTGGAGGGCTCCCGGACGGCCGCAGGCTTGTTTTGTAAAGCTTGCAGTTCGGCTTTGTGCGCAACGCTGTCGATGAACCATTCCGGCGGATAAGAAAGGTTCTCGCACTGGCCTTTCAGGTCCTGCAGCCGGAACGCACCCTCATGCCCGCCATCGCGAAAGATCTTGCCGAAGAAGCTGAAGCTGATTGTCTTCATCGAGGGATCGACGATCAAGCGGCGCTCCGCATGGTGCGTGGGGATGCCACGATCTCCTGAGACATGATCTGCTGAAACATGATCTGCTGAGAAAAGATTGGCGCTGACAAAGCAGGCCATGCGCCTCTTTACTTCAACCCCGGCATCGATCACCAGAGAACCGTTTTCAATTCGCTCCTGAAACTGTCCGGTGAATTTGCCGGCAGTCATGGGCGAAGAGAAGAACGGCTGGCGAACCACAAATTCACCGGGTATGCCCGGAGCCGTTCCGGTCACAACCAGCGACAACATGCCCCAGAACTGTTTTTGCTCCGAGGGGGCCTTCCAGCGAAAGGTGCAGCTCGCGCCCGACGCTTCGCAGGAAAACGGCACAGCTCCGAGTTTGGGAGATCCAAAATCGTCGTCTCCAATCAGCTCTGCCTTGGAAATATGAAAGGAGAGCGGCGTTTCCGAATCCTGGCTGACTGCCATGGAGAGCTTTGCCCTAAATTCATCGTGGGTGCCGGTCAACGTGGACTTGTTCAAGTCGAACCGGTAGCGCGGCAGCGGTGAAGGCAGCGTAACCGAGCGCAGAACCTCTTCATCGGTAGCGCCGGTGGCGCGCAAAGAATCCATCTGGCGGACAACGGCCTGTGGCATGAGCGGAGACCACGAAGCGTCGGTTGACCAGGGATGAAGAAGGTCCCAATTCGTAGAATCCAATGGCCTGGATTCCGGCGGATATTTTGAGAAGTTTTGATAAACCGCCAAAGAGCCTTTGGCGGACGCGTCGTTCAAAGCCGCTTGGCCCGTTCCGCTCTGGGCAAGCGCCACCCGGGGACGGACTGCAAAGCAGCAGGCAAGCACCAGCATCGCTGCAAGTTCCAATTTCTTTTTGCGCATCTTGATCATGATTCTTTCTCCATTCATCGCTCCCGAAATTGCCGGCCGGGAAATCCGCAAGACTCAAGTTGAGGTAGGGCATAACTGAATCCGGATAAATACCGGTCTTCGGTCTAGGGACAGAGAGCGAAGGGCGCGAAGCTATATTCGGCAATCGCGTCGATGGCGCCGCCGCCATGATCGACGTTGTAGGTTTTGAAGTTGGGATTCCAGGAAGTACTCGTCGAAAACGGCCCCGACCAGTTGCAGGTAGCGCCCACTTGCCCGTTGCACTCCTGGTCGGTGATCCACCAGCCGTGGAACGAATAGGTTCCTGCCGTATCGTTGTGGGGCGTAAGGGTGCTGTTGCAGTCCTGGAACGAGGCGACGCGATTGTGTCCGCAAGTGCTGTGCAGCGCCACCGCGCCATCGGCGCATTGATGAGCGCTCGAAAGCCCGCAGACATTGCAATCCGGGTTCAGCCCGCTGCCGGTTTGCGATGGGAAGAACAGGCAGGCGGTCGCCGTAGTGTTGTGCGTGCCGCCAAAGCCTCGCACAACGACCCCTTGCATATTGTTGTGGTTGTAGGCGCCCCTGGCGAAACTCGTCGTCAGCGACTTGTCGATGGTGTGCCCGATCCAGGAGAAGACATTGGCGATCTCCGAACCTCCCGCGGCGCTGCTGGCTGCCATCACGTGAGCGATAAAGATTGTGTTGCAGCAGTAGTTGGATTTAGCCAGATAGTTCTCAAACGCGGCACAGCCCGCGCTGTGGCAGATGATCCAGCACTCCTGGTTGTTATTGGCGTCGCACAGGGAGTTCACCGCATTGTTGACAATGCACTGCCCGCCGGGACAGGTGGTGTCGTCGAAGGTTCGATTCCAGGCGTCCCATTGCACGAAAAATACGTGTCCGTCGGCGGTTACAGGACTGCCGCTCCAGTACTTGTGCTGGTCGGTGGTGAAAACTCCAAACTGCTCGTTGCTGGAGTCCGATCTTCCGTGGATCATCAGGATGTTATGGGTGATTTGAGCAAAGGCAGGGGCCGATAGCAGAGCGATCGTCAGGCATCCGACGATCGCGCACAGCGCTCTTGACGTTCTCATGAGTATGCAAAATCCTCCTTGTTCTCTCGCAATGGAGAGGTAGCATACTATCTGCATCGGAAGCCCAAAGCTGAATTGGTACAGGAACCGATAGAATCAACAATCATCTAGCGCATTAGAGATTTCTTAGTTTGCGGAATTTGCGGCGCAACCCGCGTAGAAGGAAGAGCGTGGATGGAAGTGCCTGGAAGCTTACACACAAACTCCCAGGCACAGCGCAAGGTAGTCTTCTTTTAGCCTGCTGCGGGTTCTAACCTACTGAGGAGCCATGGCCGCCATTCTCTTTTCCATCTCTTCCGGCGACACATCTTCCACATGGGTTGCCAGGTGCCAATGGTGCCCGAATGGATCGGTAAGCCTCCCATAGCGGTCGCCCCAGAACATGTCCTGCACGGGAGAGACCTGCTTGGCGCCGCTGGCAATGGCCTTCTTGAAGACCGCATCCACGTCTTCCAGATAGAGGAAGACGCCGACCGGTGAACCATTCAGGGACTGCGGCGACTCGTTGCACATCTGCTTGTTTTCCTCGCTAATCATCACAAGAGAATCGCCAATCTGGATTTCGGCATGACCGATCTTTCCGTCTGGACCGGGCATACGATAAATCTCTTTTGCGCCGAAGGCACGAGTATAGAAATCAATCGCGCGGGCGGCATCGCGAATGTGCAAATAAGGTGTGACCGTACGATGGCCTTCGGGAATCGCTTTCACTTGTTTCTTCATTGTGATTTCTCCTTAAGAAAGAATCTGGTATACGAGCCCTGCTCGACGGTTGAGGACCAAGAATTGCCTATCGCATATCCCATCATGCAGATCTCATCATTGAAGATCGGCCCCTTCCGCGAGCATCCTGTTCGTTGTTTTTCGGAAATCGACTGCTTACATCTTCAATCTCCGCTCCTGCGGGTACGACGCCCAGAAACTCCAAAATCGACAGCCCAGCAAAAAACTTTTCGCAGCGACTCGTATATGCATGAATCATCAGGTTTTCCGTGACAAAGCAGGAATCGATTTCCTACAATACCTTTATCGACAGCAGGTTTGCTGATGATTCGCAATGCAAAAGACCTTTCACCCAATCAAGACGCCCCCATCGAAAGCCCTTTTGGGACACCGTATTTTGGAGCGGGACGAACACAAACGGGAAATCGCTGAACAGTTGGAGAAATATTTCGAAGAAGTGGATGCCCGGCGTCAACCGGGTTCTCCGGAAGAAGCTGAAGAAATCATCAATGAAGCGATGCGCAGCGTTCGGCCAGGCTATCGTCCGCATCGGTGAACCGCAGCCATGAACAACGTTCAGTCCCAACTCTCCAGGTTTGAGGCCGCCGTCGACGCCATCGTCACCGGTGACGCACCCACGCTTCGAAAGCTGCTTCATGACGATCCATCCCTGGCGCGTGCCCGGTCGAGCCGCGAGCATCGTTCCACGCTTCTGCACTACGTTTCGGCCAACGGTGTGGAGGACGTTCGGCAGAAGACGCCCGGCAACATTGTTGAAATTGCGACGATCCTGCTCGAAACCGACAGCGATATAAACGCTGAATCGGAAGCTTACGGAGGTCATTCGACCACACTCGAACTGGCGGCCACCAGCTACCATCCGGAAGTAGCCGGGGTTCAGCTTGCGCTTTTGGAGTTGCTCATCAAGCGCGGCGCCAAAATCGACGGTCTAGATGGAAGAAGCACGGTCAACTCCTGTTTACACAACGGACGCGGGCCGGCTGCTGAGTTCCTCGCCGGTCGCGGCGCCCTCCTCGATTTGGAAGGTGCGGCTGGAGTCGGTCGGCTCGATCTTGTCAGAAGCTTTTTCGAAACCAACGGCGTTTTGAAACCTACGGCGACACAAAGACAGATGCTCGACGGCTTCGCATGGGCATGTGAATTCGGCAGAACCCAGGTCGTCGATTTCTTTTTGCAGAGAGGACTACGGGCCGACGCCAAGCTTTCACATGGCGAAACCGGCCTGCACTGGGCCGCGTTTGAAGCACATATCGATGTCGCCAAGCTCCTTCTTGCGAATAGGGCGGATGTTGATTCGATCGACGATACATACCATGGAACGCCGCTGGGTTGGGCGCTCTACGCATGGGGAGGCTCCCGCAAGAGCGAGCCTTACTATGCAATGGTGGCTCTACTGGCGCGAGCGGGGGCAAGGCTCGAATCCGACTGGCTGGAACAAAGCCTGGTACAAAATCCAGCACAAAATCAAAATAACGACCGGCAACGGGCAGCGGAAAAAGTTCGATCCGACCCGCGCATGCAGGCAGCGCTACGCGGTGAAGCGCCCGGCGCTGGGCCATCCGGTTCGGTATGGTAGGATAAATCTTTAGTTCGGGAGGCGGTTCGTGAGATGCGGAACGCTCATCTCCGAGGCTGCTTCCAGGCCGCGGCTTCTTTACGGCTACAAGCGCCAGGGCGCATCTAGCGTTTTCAGCGTTTCTTGTATTGTGTCGTATGTGTTTCTGAGCGCCTTTCCTTCAGTGGAAAAGCCGCGTCGAGTTTAAATCCCTGGAAACAGATACGCTGAAAATGCTTGAGCGGGCTTGATGAGATTCGCGCAATGAGAGGCGTCATAAGCGACGCTTAAGTTCGTTGCACTTCATTTCACTTGATTTTTTCGCTATTTCAAAAACGGGCGAAAAATCAAGGTGAAATCAATGGAATCCCCGGAGCGCCCGTAACTCCTCTTGAAAAATTCAAGCTGTCCCGCAGTGGGCAGCGCGGCCGCTGTTAAGGCGGACGGCAGACTATACAACCATCGAAGGCAACCACAAACAATGCAACGAACTTTGATTCAGGACCTCGCGCAAAACGTCACCCAAACCGTTCGCATCGCCGGATGGGCGCACAACATCCGGCAGCTCAGCAAGGTAAATTTTCTTCTGTTGCGGGATGCTTCGGGCGTCGCGCAAGTGGTGGTGGACGACAAGGCAGCCATGCAGATGCTCGCCAAGCTGCACCTGGAAAGCGTGCTGCAGGTGACCGGGAAAGTTGTGGCGCAAAAGAACGCTCCGGGCGGGCTTGAGATCCACAGCCCCGAGATCACCGTGCTTTCCGAGGTCAAGGAAGTGGTTCCCTTTCCCATCAATAAGGGTGAACTCAACGTTGCCATCGATACGTTCCTCGACAATGCCGCCTATGGGTTGCGCCATCCCGACCGGAGAGCGATCTTCAAACTTTCGGCGGCGATCATGCGCGGGTTTCGAACGCATCTCGACAGCCGGGGATTCACCGAGGTGGCCACGCCGAAAGTGGTGGCTTCAGCCACAGAGAGCGGCGCCAACGTTTTCGCGCTGAATTACTTCGACCGCAAGGCGTATCTGGCGCAGAGCCCCCAATTCTACAAGCAGATGATGGTTTCGGTGTTTGAGCGCGTGTATGAAGTTGCGCCGGTATTCCGGGCCGAGCCGCACGCGACGAGCCGCCACCTGAACGAGTACGTAAGCCTCGACGTGGAGTTCGGATTCATCCAGGATCACACAACCGTCATGGCGCTGCTCTCCTCATTGATCCGGGCCGTGCTGCAACACCTTAAGGACTCGACTCCTACGGAGCTTGAAGTTCTAAAGGTCAACATGCCGCTGGCGCCCGAGACATTCCCCGCAGTGAGCTTCAAAGAAGCGCAAGCGATTATCAAGGACCGCTACAAAGAAGATTGCAGCCATGAGCCCGACTTAAGCCCGCAGCACGAGCGGTGGATTGGCGAGTGGGCGCGCGAGGTCCACCAATCCGACTATATTTTTGTGACGGGATATCCGATGTCGAAGCGCCCCTTCTACACGCATCCGGACCCGAACGATCGCGCTTATGCGAACGGCTTTGATCTGCTCTTCCGCGGCATGGAGCTTGTGACGGGCGGACAGCGCCTTCATCTATACGACGATTACGTTACGGCACTGACCGAGCGTGGCCTGCCGCTCGAACCTTTCCAGGGATACCTGGATGCATTCCGGTTTGGCATGCCTCCCCATGGCGGTTTCGCGATCGGACTGGAGCGCTTCGTCACGCAGTTACTAGGGCTGCAAAATATTCGCGAAGCAACGCTGTTCCCCAGGGACATCAACCGATTGACGCCGTAAGAGCCAAGCAGCCCCTGGCAAATAGCAAGACCAAGGTGGTGGCGTGATGGCGAAGGGGCGAGAATTTATATATACCTAATCTTGAAACGCGTGCTGGAATGGCCCAACTTATCGTGGAACGCAAGACCTGGATGTTCCATCCAGCACGCGCATACGCCTCTTAGCGGCTTATAACGCTTTCTGAGAAATGATTAGTTAAGGTCACCTGGATTGCATACCAACGTTCCACAATTTGTCGGGCAGCCGTTAGAGCCCAGAGTGGGTGGCCCTTGGTAGGAACACCCTGGAGGCGGCGCTGCACACTCAGGTATTGGACAGTGGTTGACGAGGCTGCCTTTTGCGGCTTCCCCTGATAAGACACTGTTGGAGGTTGGGTCGTCGGAACTTAAGCCCAGCGCCAACGCTTCTACGCTCTTCCGAATGGAAAGCCGGTCAGAGGTTTGCGGCACTTCGGTATTGGACGTTGTCGCTTTGTAGACCGCAGGGCCGGCAGTCGCCTTTCCATTATCTGCCACAACTTGCGCAAACATCTGGACTCCGGCGAGTAACAAGACGGGGACAAGCAAGTGTAGATAGTTCAACTTTACCTTGATTCTCATCTCAGTGGTCTCCCACCATCCTTCAAAAATTTGCTTCCAAAGATTCAACCGAGGGGTTGATGGCTGAATATTTTAAAGGAATGTTAGCCGTAAAGAGCGATTCTAGCGTTCCGCAATCTTGGCTACTGGATGCCCCCGATCTGCAAGAACGTAAGCCCCCCCTTCAGGAGCGGGCCATCCTGCGCGAGAAGGCCGCGGGGAAGAACCGCTTCATGTAGACGCTACGCGTTTCGCTTCCACCGATATACATCTCCTCTTTGTTGTTTGCAATTCCGCGAAGGACGCGGGCAGCGCATTCATCGGCGGGCATTCCAGCGGCTTGTCCGGCATCCATCTTGCCGTGTGTGCTGCCATCTCCAACCAGCGCATGCACACTGATGTCGGTACGGATAAAGCCGGGGCAAACAATGGTGACGCGCACTCCGGAGCGGCTGACTTCCGCCCGCATTGAATCGAAGAATCCATGAAGCGCGTGCTTGGAGGCCGCGTAGGCCGAACGCAACGGAGTCCCAAATTTTCCTACCAGACTGGAGACCACCACAATGTGTCCGCTCTTACGTTCGAGCATTTCGGGCAGAACCGCCTTGGTGATAGCGACCGGACCAAAGAAGTTAATCTCCATGATGCGGCGGTCCACCGAACAATCGGTATCTTTTACCAACGATCTTTGGGTTACACCCGCATTGTGAACCAACAAATCGATGCCGCCGAACATGGCGGAGGCCAATCGCGATTTCTCCGGCAGCTCCGATGCCTGGGTTACATCCATGGGCAGGATACGGGTGCGGGACTCGCCTCCGCACAAGCCCTGAACGCGACGAAGCTCTTCTTCGCGCCGGGCCGACAGAATAAGATTCGCTCCGGCGCTGTGAAACGCGCGGGCGAGAGCTTCCCCAATGCCCGAGGAAGCACCGGTAATCCAAACTTTGCGCTGCTGAAAGGTCATGTCCGTTTTATTCCGTTTTCTATGCCGGTTTATATGCCTGACGATCTTCAGCTTGCTTGTCTCCAGAACTTTGATTCCGGCCTATCGCGCTCCGGCAATGTCCGTGGTGGCGGCGTATAGGAATTGCAGGAACTTTCCGAAACCGGCAATTTCAGTGCGCTCGTCGTTTCCGTGGATGCGTTTGCGGTCTTCAGCAGTAGAGAGCGTACCGATTCCATAGGCTTGCACGCCTTTGGCACGCAGCTCAGAAGAATCGGTCGCGCCCACCTGCATGATGGGAATGGAGAGAGCGCCGGGAAAGACCTTCTTCTGCGCGCGCTCCAGGGCATGAAAAGCATCGGTCTCCAGGCCGGAAGGAGGCGTGGCGGGCCGCAACTGACCTTCGCTCGGCACAATTTCAATGGCCGGGTCGTTAATTAAGCTTGCCAACTCTGCGCGCAGCCGATCCATGTCCTCGTCGGGCAAAGCGCGCACGTCAAAGGTAGCCTCGGCAGTAGCGGGAATCACATTGGTACGAAAGCCGCCTTTAATGATCGTGGGCACCAGCGAGGTACGCAGCATGGAGTAGTAGGCAGGCTCGGTTTCGTGCAGCTTGCGCTGCACCGCCGGATCTTCCACATGCGCGTAAAGCTGGGCCTTCTCAGGAGGACTGATTGTGGCAAGCTGCTGGAAGAAACGCTTCGTGGTGTCGTTCAGGCGCATGGGAGCTTCCCAGTTGGCGACCTTGGCGACGGCCGCAGCCAAATGGGCAATGGCGTTGTCGATGCGCGGGGCAGAGCCATGTCCACTGGTTCCTCGCGCTACAAAGGTAAGCCCCCTCGGAACCTTCTCGGTGGTAGAGATGCCGATGTAGGGCACGGTACCCGCCACCTCGGGCGAATCTCCGCCTTCGTTGAGGGAGTATTCGCAGGCGATCTCGTCCCAATGCTTCTCGATCATGAAATCGATGCCAAAATGGGGCGTTCCCTCTTCCCCAGCCTCGGCCAGCAGAATCACATCGCGGTCGAGGGGAACTTTGAGCCGGTGCAACATGAGCATGACTTCCAAATTGGCGGCATCCATGGCCTTGTCGTCGTGTGCGCCGCGTCCGTAGAGGTAGCCATCCTTAATGATGGCCGCGAATGGCTCCACCGTCCACTTGTCGCGCTCCACTCCTACTACGTCAAGATGACCCAGCAACAGCAAGGGCTTCTTCTTGCCATTGCCTTTCAACCGCGCCACCAGGTTGCCGCGACCCGGCGCTGATTCGTAAATCTGCGCCGGAATGCCCTCGGCGGCAAGAACGCTCTTGATGTATTCGGCCGCGCGGGTTTCATTACCGGGAGGATTGCTGGTGTCAATCTTGATCAGATCGGCAAGAATCTTTACGGCTTCATCCTGTGCCTTGCCGAAATCGGGCGAAGATTGCGCCAGCGATACGCCGGCAAAAAGGAACACGGCAACTACTCGAAATGCCAGTCTGTGCATTGAGTCTCCAGTTGGGATTCACTCGGCGCGATGACTTCGCCTTCGGCCATTGGCCGCGCGAGGCTGCGAAGACAACTACGATGCGCCGCTAAGTATTTTCTCTTTGATTTCCTGCAAAAGCTTTTCCGCAGACCCCAGATCCGCGCCCTGAAAGCCGCCTTGAGCCATGTCGGCATTACCGCCGCCGCGACCACCCAATTTCGACATCGCGTCTTTCATCAACTGGCCCATGTTGCCTTTTTGTCCGGGGCTTTGAGCGAAAACCAGCGTCGGCTGGCCTGAACCGGAAGCCAGTAAAGCTATCACATTCGGTCTTGCGGCGGTCAGCTTTTGCGCCAATAGCTTCACAAAGGATGAGTCGCGCTCGGGAAGAGTCAGCACGATGACCTGAAGCTTTTCAGGCAACGAAACAAGCAGGTGCTCCGCCTGAAACCCGGCAAGCTCTTCAAGGAGCTTGAGCTGCGCTTTGGCGGCGGCTTTACTTTCCTGCACGGAACGCTGAACCTGCTGGGGAACATCGCGGATATGCGACGAAAAGAGGGCGGCAGTCTCGGTAAGGGTCTTGTAATCGGCCCTGGCCGTGGAGACGGCCCGCGCTCCACAGACAAATTCCAAACGCACCCCCTGTTTCACGTTCTCGACCTTTCGCAGAAGGATGGAGCCAATCTGTCCGGTCGAGCGAACATGGGTTCCACCGCAAGCGGTAAGATCGAAATCGCGAATATCAATCAGGCGGAGTTCACCGGTCTGCTTGGGCGGCAGCTTACGCAGTCCCAGCGTGCGCGCCTCTTCCAGCGGCACAACGCGGATGCTCACCGGACGATCTTCAGTAATAACCTGGTTGGCCAACTTCTCTGCTTCCACAATTTGCGTCTCGGAAAGCGATTTTGCAGAAAGGTCGATGGTGCAGCTTTCAGCCCCCATGTGAAAGCTCGCCGTGGGCACATCGAAAAGCCGCACGAAGGCAGCGGAGAGTACATGCTGTCCGGAGTGCTGTTGGATGTGGTCGCGGCGACGAGCCTCGTCAATCACGCCACGGATGGATTTACCGGGAGCAAGGGCTTCCGAGGTCACATGGTAGATCTTGCCGTCTTCTTCGTCGAATACATCTAAGATCGCCACGAGCTTTGAGCCGGCAGCCTTGGAGTCGCTAGCCCCTCGATCGTCCGCCGAACCATTTTCCAAGGACGATAGGTTACCTATGTCGTGAAGTTGACCACCGCTCGTGGGATAAAAGGCGGTGCGGTCGAGAACGACCAAGTTTTTTCCGTCGCGCTCCAGGGATTCGAGCACATGGGCGTCGAAGCCGAAGAGGAACGAGTCGTGATAGTAGAGTCTTTCGGTCGATTGAGACATGCCTTAGTTTACGCGAGAGGCTGCGGATGCGCAGACGCTGCAAGTATTTTGCCTTAGTCGACGGCGCTTACGCCCCTTTGCGCTGAAAGCGTCTCTGCGCAGGTGTTCGAGGAATTGGAAGCGCGACCCGGCTTCTGACGACGAAAACTGCCCAGGAAACATACGATGACCATGCTATTGAACCTATGTAACTTCCTAGCTTCGTCACCACATCATATTCTTGGAAGCATGATTCGCAGTTGCCTGGTTGATCCTCTCACTTTATTCATCTGTCTTCTTCTCTCGCTCTCGACGGCCTTTGCTCAGGAAACCCAGTCTCTTGGGGATCTTGCCCGAAAAATCAGGGCCCAGAAAAATCACGGCCAAGACCCTCAGCCACCTGCGGCAAGTCCATCGGCCACTCCCTCAGTGGACGCCGCCGCCTCAGTTACGCCGGCAGTCACTCAAAGTCTTCCAGAGGAAAACGTAACGATCACCGCCGACCTGAACGCAGACTTTGCCAAGGACCCATATGCAGGGTTTAGGTGGCAAGCCGCGATTGCGGGCGCCGTTGGCAACGATCGATTTGAATGGATCGACAAACTGGCGGATGACGTTCGTACTACCAAGGCAAGGTATTCGGGCGGTGGCTGGAAGCTTCGCGGAGTCTATGGTGCCCTAGAGACACCAATCACTTCGGACTACGCGTCCAAAGACCCATGGTCGCTATTGTTTGCCCGTCTTGAACGATGGAAAGCGCAGCGCCCGGATTCGATTACCGCACGCGTGGCACTCGCCGGCGCCTGGATCAACTACGGATGGGCTGCCCGCGGCGGAGGTACTATCGACACCGTAACAGAGGACAACTGGCAGTTATTTCAATCGCGAGCGCACAAGGCAAGAGCGATCCTCGAAGAGGCGCAAAAACTTACCGCGAAGTGTCCAGAGTGGTTTGTCGTGATGCAGCAGGTCGCCGTATCGGAACAATGGGATCCGACTGAATTCAACGCGCTGACTGAGAAGGCCATCGCGTTCGAACCGGACTACTATTATTACTATCAGGGCATGGCAGGTACTTTGCTGCCCAAATGGGGTGGAGAAGAGGGCGACGCTACGCGATATGCCGAGGCGACGGCAAATCATATCGGTGGAAAAAAAGGCGACATGATTTATTACGAGATCGGAAAAGACCTGATCTGCGCTTGCGACAACGAACAAGGCCTCAACGGAATGTCGTGGCCCCGTCTCCTGCGAGGCTACCAGACTCTGGAAGAACTCTATGGAACTACGCCCGCCCAGAGGAATATGGTGGCCTATATGGCGTTAACGGCCAGGGACACCAAAACGGCGCAGAAAATGTTCGACCAGATCGGCGAGAACTGGGATGAAAAGACCTGGAGAAGCTACGAAAATTTTGAGAGTGCCAGAAAGAACCTGAAGATCGTTCCAAAGCAGCAGTAAAGATATGAAGCTGCGGATACGGTCAGCGGATTGTGGACAGGAAGCCAGTCGATAAGAGCGCGTTCCATGGTACGGTGTCTTGAACGTGAAAATGAGACCAAATTTGAGATGATCCATGAAGGCCCTTACAGGGCCTCCATGGCCTGAGTTGGACTAGTAGGATATGTTCGGTTTGGCCAGGCCATCACCGACCACTGAAAATGGTTAGAGAGGTAAGCATTCTTCCGTGCCGAGAAGGTTCGTCGAGTTATTTCCAGCCGCCGTACAGATGGCAGCCCAGCTGTTTCGATCGGCGCCGGTTGCAAATGCGCTGCATGCCGCCGTATTCAGATTGGGATCGCATACATTGATAGCGCCAACGCACAAGGTAACCATTACCGTGCAATTGGCGGTAGTGAGACCGCCTGTGGCTGCGGCTTCCTTCACTGCCGGCCCAAAGAGCATCATTCCACCCATTAGAAGCATCGCACCTAACTTAAGCGCAAGCGATTTGCTGATTCTGTTTTCCGATTTCGTCTTCATCGTTCTTTCTCCTCACTTTTGCACTATTGTTTGGATTTCCGATCCTTCAATCCAATCCTCTGATCCCAGGACCGGGGCAGACCAGCGAGAACATGGCAGGGGTGCGCTACGCCGAATGTGCCCAATCAGGCCGAAGCCAAAATGCATCTATTCGCCTTATGCTTCCGATCTCCTAAGAATGGAGAATCGCTACGATAGCTGGGCCGGGAAGCGCACGAATTCCCAGCCCACGGACCGCAGGCGCACATTTCCGGCAACATTGCTACGGCACGACTGCTGCCGCCAACGCGCACCCAGGGCACACCTTTTTCAAACTTGAAATGACCTCGGTCTCCTGCTTGTCGTTCAATTTGCCCTCCCACACCTCGTGAACCTTGCTTTGTTCATCGAGCAACAACAGCGTAGGCGTTCCGCGAACACCAACCTGTCCGAGCGGCAAAGATGCCACCGCATCCACCGCAATGCCCTGCTTTTTCAGATATGCGATTGCTTCGGCAGTAGGTTGGGGAAATACTGCGACCATCCGGAGCCCGGGTGAGGAATTCTTGAAGGCGGAAAGCTTCTGATAGAACGGCACACTATCCTGACAGAAATGGCATCCGACTGAAAGCGCCATCACCAGGGTAGACTTACCCGCCAAAGCTTGACCCGGCAAGCTTACAAGCTGTCCTTTGTGGATATTCGATCGCCTCGCCGCATAGCCCTGATACCAACTCCTACCCACGGAGCCAACTACGATCAGACACGTTAGGATTACGGCTATATTTGAAATCCTCTCCAGCTTATTCATGAGCTCAGCCCTTTCTCTTCAATCCTTGATTGATGATCGATGATTGATGATTGATTCACCAGGATATCTCCATGCAATGCCGGAAAGCTCCGGTGCACCTTCACGCAAATGCGCTCTGCACCAGCGTTCTCACAAATCGGTTCGCACTTGCACCTCCGCCGATTACAACTGGAAGCGCAAAGATAGGTTGACCGATAGTTCGAAGTCAATATTTTTTGTATGAATTCTGAGGATTAGATAAGCGATAAATAGTTAATGATAGCTATACTTTATCATCGCAACAATTTGTGTGCAGAATTTCGCGATATTCGATCATACGACGATAGATTTCGTCGCTTATCAGACGGAGTTCCCTATCTATAGTTATCAATGGTCGGTAAGCCGACGAGTATTTCGTTATGACCGGTAAACTAGCAAAGCCCAGAAAATCTGGTGGTGCAGTCGCCGATCCATCGGTAGACTCGTCTTTTGTCTTTGTATCTTTCACCCTATATTTTTGGCCGAAGCCATGACGTGGCCATTTCAATCGTGCCGTCAGTGCGCAAGCGGCGAACGTCAAAAGGCCACGACGTTGGTTCTAACGCCGTGGCCTGCTGAACAACTTGAGTTGAATTGGATTTCAGTACGGCTGGATGATTCCACCGATGTTACGCGAGGCTGGGACTGCTTTGGCTTGCTCCGGCTGTGCCGCCTCGATCTTCAGGGCTTTGGCGACCACATCGATATACTTCAGTCCTGAGCCGGTGTTAAAGAGCACGACCTTGTCTTGTGGACGAAGGAATCCCTGCTGCACCAACACTTTGTATGCAGCCAGCGAGGCCGCGCCCTCGGGAGAGGCGAAAACGCCATCCTGCACCGCCCACTCCGACACGGCTGCGAAGATCTGCTCCTCGGAAACCGCTACAGCAGTCCCGCCGCTCTTGGCAACGATATCGAGCACGATGTAGTCGGCATAGGGTTTGGGAACCCTTAAGCCGGCAGCCGCAGTCTGGGCATTCTGCCACATTTCCGCCACAGGCTTGTGATCTTGAAACGCCTTGACCACAGGGGCGCAGCCTGCCGCCTGAACGACAATCATCTTTGGCCGCTTCTTGCCGATCCAGCCAAGCTGCTCCATCTCCTCAAAAGCCTTCCACATGCCGATGAGGCCAACGCCGCCGCCTGTCGGATAGAAGATTGCTTCGGGCAGTTCCCAGTTGAGTTGCTCGGCGACCTCGTAGCCCATCGTCTTCTTGCCTTCCACTCGGAACGGCTCTTTGAGCGTGGAGATATCGAACCAGCCCTCGGCCTGCTTGCGCTCATTCACGATCTTGGCGCAATCGGAGATCAGTCCGTTTACCAGCGTGACCTTCGCCCCGTAAGCTTTGCACTCCACCAGGTTGGCAGTGGGGACGTCCTGCGGCATAAAGATATGAGCCTCAATTCCAGCGGCTGCGCAATATGCAGAAAGAGCGCTGGCCGCATTACCGGCGGAGGGCACAGCCAATTTCTTGAGCCCGTACTGGCGCGCCATGGTGACTGCGGCGCAAAGACCGCGAGCTTTGAACGATCCCGTAGGGTTCAACCCTTCATCCTTAATCAAGATGTGCGGGGCCTCGCGGCTGGGCAGCATGGGTGTGAATCCTTCGCCCAAGGAAACGGGCAGGTCGCCAGGAAGGACTTCATGATAACGCCACATGGTGGCCGGACGCCCGCGAAGCGAATCGGGGGTAAATTTGCCTTTCAGAGGCTCAAGATCGTAACGAACATATAGAGATCCGCCATCTTTGGGACAGATGGTCTGCGGCTGCGCCGCGCTGATGTGCTCACCACACTTGGTACATTCCAGATACGCAATTTTCGCCATGCCCGAAAGTGTAGCAAATGGCTTACACGCGTTCCGTTATCGGCTCACGCTGAAAGCCATTCTTACAGGGAGAACTCGCGGCGATTTCTGGGCGTGCCCTTCCTTATCTCTCCCATTCAGTTACTTAACGCGCTGCTGTCCCGGCTGCACCGGGGTAACAAAGTCCCGAACCAGAGCGGCAATTTCATCGGCGGCTATATCCAGTGCGAAATGGCCGGCCTCAAGAATATGGACTTGAGCGCCGGGCACATCCTTACGATAGCGTTCCGGCTCGCCAAGATCAAACGACAGGTCGTATTTACCCCAGATTACAAGCAGGCGCGGCTGCTTCTCGCGCATCCACGCTTGCCATTTCGGGTAGGAGTCCACATTGGTTCGATAGTCGTAAAACAGATCGCTTTGAATATCGGCCTGGCCAGGCCGATTCAGAAAGGCAAATTCGTCGGTCCACAAATCGGGGTCGTAGCGTTCCACTCGCGGATCGCTGCCGACATGGCGAGTGCGCGTGGCTTCCATCGACAGCAGATTGGTACGCAACGCGCTTTCATTCGCCGCGCGATCGGCCCAAAAGGCTCTGCGGCCTTTCCAATTTGCGCCAAGGCCCTCGTTGTGCGCCACAGCATCTTGAACAATCAGAGCTTCCACTCGCTCGGGGTGGGCCAGAGCCATACGAAAACCAACCGGTCCACCGTAGTCCTGCATATAGAGCGTGTAGCGCCCGAGGCCGAGCGCTTCCGTGAAATGATTCATGATCTCTGCGTAATGATCGAACGTATAGGCAAACTTCTTCGGGTCCGGCCACTCGCTATGCCCAAAACCCGGATAGTCCGGCGCGATCAGGCGATAACGGTCGGCAAGCCTCGCAAAGAGCGATTCAAACATCCGCGACGAAGATGGAAGCCCGTGCAGAAGGAGGATGGTGGGCGCATCTTTCAAGCCTGCTTCTCGATAAAAGATGGACAAACCATCCACCTGTACGGTGCGATACAAGATGGGACGCGTTCTGGGTTGCTCGACGGGATGCGTAGGATTGTTCATGTGACGTGGCTCTCCTTGGGCCGACGAGAAAGACGGCAGCATTAGAGAGACCACTGCCGCACACGCGGCGCACAAGAACCCGCCCCGCAAAAGCCCAGCCCGCATCCATATCAAGGAAGACAAACGATGGAACATCATCAAATGCATTCTCCAGATCCGGCTCAACGACAATTTCGATTCATTCAACAGACTGCAGATACGATTTTGCCGGCGATCACATCTTCAGCACCACGCGAAACTCCGCCTTGCCGCTCATCATGCGGGCATAAGCCTCATCTGCTTTTTCCAAAGGATAGGTCTCGATCATCGCGCGCACGCCGGAAAGCTCGGCAAAGCGCAGCGTGTCCTCGGAGTCGGCGGGGGTTCCCGATGCCCATCCCTGAATCGTCCGGCTTCCATTAATGAGTTGGACGGGCGTGACCTCGATAGGATCGAATGCCGCACCGACCACCAGGAGTTTGCCGTTCGGAGCTAGACCGTCGATCACCGAAGACATAGCTTTGGAACTAGGAGCGGTCGCCAGTATCACCCGCGCGCCACCCAGCTTTTGCAGAGCTTCGGCGGTATTGCCGGCTTGGCTATCGATGTACTCTTTCGCTCCAAGCTTCTTTGCAAGCGATGCATTTCCGGGACCGCGCCCGATGGCCACCACCTTGTAGCCAAACTTCGCCGCAAACTGAACTCCCAAATGCCCAAGTCCGCCGATCCCCAGCACAGCGACCACGTCGCCCGGCAAAGCTCCGCTGTGCCGTAGCGCGTTGTACGTTGTAATTCCGGCGCACAACAGAGGAGCGGCATCCACGTCCGAGAGGCTGTCAGGGATCGCGGCCAGCGCTTCCAGCGGAGCCAGCATGTATTCCTGATATCCGCCGTCATAACTGATGCCGCACACTTTGGCATTCCGGCAATTGACAAAATCTCCACGCCGGCATTCCTGGCATGTGCCATCATGCCCGCCGTGCCATCCAACCCCAACGCGTTGGCCCTTCTTCCATGATGTAACGCCCTCGCCGACTTCATCAACTACCCCGGCGACCTCATGTCCCGGAACACGGGGAAACTGAATCCCGGGCCAACCACCTTCCTTGGTGAGCACATCACTGTGACAAACGCCACAAGCCTGAACCTTGATGCGTACTTCACCCGCGCCCGGCTCCGGAATCTCCCGCTCAACGATCTGGAAAGCCGCTCCCGCAGACGGGACCTGAGCAACTTTCATTGTTCCTATAGCGACTGCTGCCTTTGCCATAAGTGCTCCTCTCTGAATATGAATTTGTTGTGAAACGCCCAAGAAAGCCGCGCCAGATCCACCATAGGCGCGTTTTTATTTTGCCACTCTCTTGCGAGAGAAATGGGCTGCGGTGATCGTTTGAATAGGGAATGTCGGAATGCCTTAAGTCCTCTCCTTAGAGGAGGGCTTCCCCTTCGGCCGATCCACGACGACGGTGACCGATTTATTCACATGCAACCGTCTATGGAACGACCGTGGTCAATTGGATGCTATCTCGATGGATCGGGATGCGCCTTCATACACTCCGATTGTAGACGTAAGCAGCAGCCGGGCCAGTTTGATTTTAGTCGTTGTGGAGTCGGCACGACCGCTCAATCATTCTACATGCGAGCCATTGCGCTCCGAGCCGCGCTATCTGGCCTGGACTTGTGTTTGGATTGCGGGCTGCGAATTGCCGGATATGGCGAGATTGTAGTGGTCGCGAAGAAATTTTGCCGCTTCATCATGCTCGGGTGAAGCCGCGGCTACAGAGTTCAAGTAGCGAATATAGTCTTCCGCTGCCCCGTCGATGTCTCCCTGCTGGAGGCGGGTGCGCGCGCCTTGCAGAAGCTTGCCCGGAAGAAGAAGAACTTTTTCTCGAACCGACTTAACCAGAATGTCGCGAGCCTGCAGCTCGAGATCGGTCAAGAATTGATTTTCATCGGGCTCGGTATTCTGTTTCTTGATGCCTTCCGTATCTTCGGGCTTCACGTTGTCTAATACAACAAAGGTCTTGTGGCTTTCCTGATGAACCGGGGTTGTGTGCTCGACCACATTCCCCGATGGATCGGTTATGCGAAACGCCAACTCCACGACTCCCGTAAGGTCGATACTCTTTTTCGTGTAGTTGTAGGGCTCGATTACATCTTGGGAGCGATTCTGCTCGACGGTGTCCATCTTGTGGCGAAGATCGTCGGCCTGCTTCTGTGCGGCCGTTACAGCGTCATTGGCGGCGGCAACGACCTCTTTTTTCTTGTGCTGGGCCTGGGCATCGGCAAGGTTCTTTTGGGTCGCGGCCAGGTCTTTTTGGGCAGCATCATAGTCATTGCTCGCTTTGAGCCACAATTCGCTTTTTACTTCATGCGTACCGGCGCGGTACTTCGAAGGAAGGGTCTCCAGGCTCGCATTCTTTACATTGCGATGCTGCAGGATCTCGCCCACCAGGAGAAATCCCGGCGGCATCGCATCCGAACCTTCTTTGGGTTGGCGGACGACCTTGATCGTTAAGCCAGAAGATTCAAGCCCGGTGACGATCGCATCGGTAAGCTGATCGGCGAAACCGGGGCTATCGCGGCGAGAAGTCTGATCGCGCAGCACAACGCCGACCGATAGTTTGCTCCGCAGCTGATAGGCGGCGGTATTTCTTGCTATCTCGTCTTTTACCGTGTCGAGGCTGGGCTTATAGCGTTGGGCTTCCGCCAGATAAAGCCATCCGATGCCAATGCCGGAGCCCAGCGGCTTTTCCAGATAACGGCGGGCTTGGTCCACATAGTAGGCGCTCAACTTGTCGGAGAGAAGGTCGAGTTTGAGCTTAATGCCAGGGTCGCCGCTCAAGCCACCAGCACGCTCCAGCAGGTCGTATGCCTGCTGCATGGCCTCTTCATCCGCTCGCCCACGAATGGGAAGATGAATCTCCTGCAAGCGTTGCGCACGCTTGGAAGCGGCCAAAACATAGTCCTTCTTCAACGCAATCATTTGATCGGCAACGAAAGGCCGCTGGCTCTCGGGCAGGTTGGCAAGCACATCGTAGGCTTCGATCCATTGGCCTTTTTCAGCGTCGCTCCTACTCTCCAGCACGGCCCGGTTGGCCGCCTCGCGATTGAGATTATTGGTGAGCTGCGACGAAACGCTCTTCAGGGCATCGGACGCTTCTCTGCTGTTACTCCGAATTTCAAGCGCTTTGCGATACTCAGCGGCGGCCTGCTCCCAGTTTTGCTGTCCGCTGAGTTCCTGCCCGCGCGCCATATGGGCGGCGAACACCGCCGATACAACCGCATCAACCCTGGGCATTTCAGAGGCAAAGGCGCGATATGGTTCCACAGCACGCAAAGCCTCTTCATAGCGCCTTGCGGCAAGCGATGCCTCGGCGTTTTGCAAAGCCGCGTCGACCTTGCCGGCCTCGCCGGTCAACTCACGATGAAAATTTGCGACCGGGGCATAACCGGGATTGACCGAGGCGACTTGATCGCTATGCCGCACAGCGGCCATCAGTTGCGCATAGCCACCGGCGCTCCGCTCCTGGAGAGACTTGCGATACGCCAGGAGTTTGGCGCGGTCCGGTTCGATCAGCGTATCGAGTTCGCGGGCAATTTGTTCTACGAGGCGGTTTGCAGCGGGAAAGCCCGCGGCCGTCTTATCTGCCTGCAACGCTTGTTGCTGCGCCTCTTTGAGTTGAGAGATGTCGTGTGATTGCGTATAACGCGCAAATGCGGTCTCCGCCGCCTTTTCATAGATTCCGGCAAGCGACTGTTTGGCATCGGCGGCCCGGGCAAAGGAGCCGTGGTGCTGCAAAAACTCCTGCCATCCGGCAACCGAGTTCGAGCGCTGCGCTCGCAAATATTCGGCCAGTTCGGCATCGGGTGCAGCAATAAAGACAATCCGGACTCCCGGCTTAAATGCCGGAATGGCCACCGCGGCTCCCTGGGGCGCGGGGTTTGCTTCAGAAGACCTTGCTCCAGAAGACGACGAGATGACCGTCCCTTGCAGCAACGATTGGTCGGCGGCTTCCGCTGGAGTCAGTTCCGCATTTTTTTCAAAATGCAGGTTTGCGGGAATAACGCACGAGGATTTCACGTCGATGGTCAACATCATGACACCATCGCGATTGCGCTCCAGCGAAGTTGCGCCCACGAGTTGGACCTTCGGCAGCAGGTCGTAACTTCGCTTATCGAATTTGGCCTGATTATCGGCGCAGGCCCGCAACTCGGTCTTGGCATTCAAAGTGATACCGGTGACTTGAACAAAGGCGGCGCCGTTGGCATCGTCATAAAGAACAATGGCGGTTAATGAGCTATCTTTTGCCTGGATGGGAAACGCACATAAAAGAAGACAGACCGCCCATGCCAACAAGCAGAGCGAGGCGGAAACAACCGAACCAACACGCCTGCGACGGGCGTGAACGCCGATGAACGAGAGCATGACCGATCCTGGCAAAATCATTGAGCCAAAGGGCTTTCACGAAGATGGGCCTACGTTAGATTAGCCCCCTATTGAAGTCAAGGCGTTTGGCGGCTTGCCGGTAACGCGAGTGGCCATCGACTACCGAGTCACCAGCAAGCCGTAAGGTTTTTCACTGTCATTCGATAAACGAAAAGCCGCATGGAAGACTCAAGCAGCGATTCCGTACTGCTGAAAACGACATCGACGCCATGGAGTCGCATCCAGCGGCATCATTCTCCATTGCCATTACCCCAATCGGCTCGCTTTCCGGCCCCGCCTCGTTTCCGACGCTGCACCGGATCACTCCGGACTGATCGGAATAATAGTAGTGCCTGCCGATCGATGTTACTGGATTGGCGTGCAACGAGTAGCCATCCCTCGGTCCTCCTGGACGCGCATAAAGGAAGAGGTAGCCGCCTTTTCGGCCATGTGCCAACTCATCATCCACCAAACCGGCAGCTTCTGCATTGTTTGAAGAACCCGGCCCCAGAACGAGCAAGGAAGGGGGATAGATGTTGAATCTGTCTTTATAAATAGCAATCGCTTTGTTCAGAATCCTCATGTTTGCGATAGGATTTGTCTCGCCGGATATATCCCGGGGCCAGCGGTCATATCGAGTCGAATTTCTTATCCCCACGACGACCAGAACGGCAACCACCGCGGCAAAGATGCTTGAATACCCAAGAATCATCCCCGCGATGGCCGCCCCATTGCCCCTTAGGCGTCCCGCGCTCTGCTCGATATTGGTGCGGGCAATATGCCCAAGGATAATCGCGGGAATCCCGGTAATTCCCGGAAGAATCGTCCAGGAGGCAACTCCCAGAATCAAACTCCAAGTAGCATAGTTATCCGCCTCCGATTCCGATGGAACGGGCTTTAGTTTCTGGCCGCCCACTTCTATAAGCTGAGAACATTGTGGACATACAGATTGATCGTCCTGAACATCGATCTCACAACTAGAGCAGAAACCCATGATCCCCCCTATGTACTCATCTTTCGGTCTGCCATGCCCTGCCGGAGCCGGTACTCAACTAAGGCTCATAGTGAAGTCCAAAACCAATCACACGTCCTCGTCGGCACTAGAAATCAGGCGCCGGCCGGAGACATGAGCCAGCTTCGATCGAGCAAGAGGGATGTGCTCGCGCTGGCTACAGGTTGATCGGCTTTCATGACGTCGCTATTCGGGCCCGCCTCGTTTTCGTCGCTGTAGCGGATCATGCCCGTTTGATCGGAGTAGTAATGCTTAAGATGGCGCGGATTCTTGAAATCCAGGTCGAGTGGATTTGCGTGGACCGTATAGCCCTCGCCACCGTCATTCTTATCGGGAGAAGTCTTCTCATAGGTATAGAGGTAGTCGCCCTTCATCCCGACTGCCAAGGAAAAGGGCACAAGGTTGGCCGCTTGCGCCGGCTCCTTATGGCCATAATTTGGCCCAAGCGAGCCGAGATCCGGAGGATAGGTATTGAATTTTTGCTTATACTGCGCCAAAGCGGAATTGATCGTGCGAACATCGGCGACAGGATCGGTTTTGCCGGAGTCACCCGAGGCGGTCGCAACCGCCTGGCGCAGACCCAAGAAGGTAGAGATGAAAGCAACGACTACGGTGAAGAAAAGGACCATGATTGCCCCGTAGACGGTGATACCTCCATAGCCCATTACCAGGCCTGCCATGGCCAGACCGCCTCCGCCCATCGTGCCTCTGCTCTCACGGATGTTGGCTCGCGACATGTGCCCGAGAACAATGGCCGGGATGCCTGCGAGGATCGGCAAGAAAATGATAGAAACAATCCCCAGAATCATGCTCCAGAGCGCTTTGGGCTCGTTGCGACTTGGAGTAAGGGCCTGGTAACTTTCCCTGGCAATCGACTCGTTCCCGGTTCGGAGGGCCGACATCTTTGAATCACCAGTCGGTGAGAGCGAGCCCGCGCAGGTAGGGCACGACCTGTGCTCTCCACGCACCATGACGCCACATGTAGAACAGAATTGCATTGAAGTGTTTCCTTCCTTTAGTCGTTGGGTTGCAGAGCATTCATTGTTCTGCGACCTGAGGAATGCATCCGGCGTGCCAGAACCAAGAATGCAGAGAATCAATCATTTACAAGAAGAGGCAGGAGAGGAAATGCAAGGGCGGTTGCGAGCGGCTCAAGGCAACTTGCAATGCGGATGATAGAATTGGTCTCCCGTGCCCGAGAACGTTCTATTTACCTTCACCAGCTTTCACGATCCTTACAGGAAAAGCGCCGTTGCAGGGGAAGAGCAACCCGGCCCAATCCTTACCGCTCTGGCAGCCCGTAAGTTCGACCGCGTGGTACTCTTTTCAACCCCACGCACCATCGAAATGACCCACGCTACCCTGGACGCCATTTCTTGTAGTATGCCGGCGGTTAAAGTTGTTGAGACACTTCTCCCCATCGACGATCCCACCGACTATGTTCTGATCCTTTCCAACCTGCGGCGAGAATGCGGAAAGTTTTGCGAGAAGTTTCCGGACTCGCATCTTTTCATCCTAACTACACCCGGCACCCCGCAGATGCATGCATGCTGGCTGCTGCTGGCAGCCTCGGGCGAGATTCCGGCCCGTCTCGTTCACACGCGCGAGGCGAAATTTGCCAGCGCGGAGAAGCCTTCGTTCTATATCGTGGATCTGGCAGGCACTCCATTTCCTCGAATTCTTCCGGTTTCGGTTGCAAAACCCCAAGCTGCTGCGCCGGCGGACAAATCTCGCGCCGACCTGGCTACCATCCAGGAGGAGATCGGCCTCTACGGCGAGCATCCGGAATTCCAACGAGCCCTACAACGAGCCTCGGCGTGCGCCGAGTTTTCGGCCCCGGTGTTGCTTACCGGTGAGACGGGCACCGGGAAAGACCTGTTTTCCAGGCTGATCCACCGCATGAGCGACCGGAAACTGCGTCCCCTGGTGGTGGTGAATTGTGCGGCAATTCCGGAAACGCTGGTCGAAAGCACTTTGTTCGGACACAAGAAAGGCGCATTTACCGGCGCCAACGAAGACCTTAAGGGAAAGTTTGAACAGGCCCACACTGGAACCCTGTTTCTCGACGAGATCGGTGAACTTCCCCTTGAAGCGCAGGCCAAGCTGCTGCGCGTGCTCGAAGACGGGTTGATCGAACCTTTGGGCAAAGAGCAGCCCGTCAAGGTGGATGTGCGTGTGATTGCTGCAACCAACCGAAACCTGCGCGAAGAAATCAAGGCCAAGCGATTTCGCGAAGATCTCTATTACCGGCTTAATAACGTCGAGGTCACACCGCCCCCTCTGCGGGAGCGGCGCAGTGACATACCCAGGGTGGCAATCCTCCTTCTTCAGACCATCAATAAGACGATGCGGCGCCAGCGGCAGCTATCCCCGGAGGCGTTGGTTGTCCTGCAATCGAAAGATTGGCCGGGAAATGTGCGCGAGCTGAAATCAGTGCTGCAGAGATCGGTAATTCTTTCCGGAGAAAAAGAGATCCTTCGGCCCGAAGACCTGCAATTCGATGTGCCAACCGCCGAAAATGATGCGGGACATCCCCTGCCAGATCCCCATCTGGGCTTCGACTTGACGGAGTTTCTTGCCAACGCCAGGAGCAAGCTTATCGACCGCGCTCTGGAGCTTTCCGGAAATAATCAATCTCAGGCGGCAAAGCTCCTGGGAATCAGCCCGCAAGCGGTCAGCAGCTCGCTCAAGAGCCAAGGCCAAAAGGCATAGCGGAGCGCGGGAGGCCTCTTAGCGAGGCAATCCATTGGCGCCGCCCGGCGATATAGTTGCATTGCTAATTAATTTCCGCTACTATCTCTTCATGTTCGAAGGCTGCCTGTATTTCAATACAACCGCCCTGGCGCGGGCTGTGGAAAAGGGTTGGAGCCAGGCATACCGGCGATTTGACCTGACGCCGGCCCAGGCGTTTTGCCTGCGGGCATTGATCGCGCATCCCGGATCAAAGCCATCGGCGCTGGCCGAGATCCTTGGAATTTCCCGGCCGACCGCGACACGGATGCTCGACCAGCTTGAAAGAAAACGGCTGGCGGTTCGCCAAGCCAGCGCGGAAGACAACCGCGAGTCAATCGTGATGCCGACCAGGAAGGCTTTGACGGCGGCGGCCGGGATCGAACGCGCCAGTGCCGAGATGACCGCGAAGATGAAGACGGCCCTTGGGGACGAAGAGTTCCACAAGGTTGTGACCAGGTTAAAGTCCGCGCGGGCGTTTCTGGAATAGATTTTTTGGATCTTATAGTTGCATAGCTAATCAAATTCTAAAGGAGCAGACAAATGCCCATCCTCAACGTAAAAATTTCCGGAGTTCCAAATGGCGATCTCACCAGGAAAACCGCATCCATGCTCGTGGACTTGACCTCCACCATTCTGGGAAAACAGAAGGACGTAACCGCAGTCGCCATCGACTACGTTCCCGAAGACCAATGGTTCGTGGGCGGCGCGATGCTGAGCGAACAACGTGGCAAGAAGAGTTTCTACTTCGACATTAAGATCACGGAAGGCACAAATACCAAGGACGAGATGGCACGATATATCGATGCCGCATTCCGAGGCTTTGAAAAGATCCTGGGAGAGATTCATCCGGAGTCCTACATTTATGTGCAAGAAGTACACGGTTTCTCCTACGGCTACGGCGGTTTGACGCAGGAGCATCGCTATATCGCGAAGAAGATCGCATGATGCGGGTGAGCGGCTTGCCGGTATCGGCTTATACAAGGAAGCAAGAAATACGGCTGCCGGAAGTGCAAGCAGGAATCAAGATCACTGTACGCATCCATGAAAGAAAAGCCGCGGCGGAACCATGCACGCAAGACACCGTTATGCCGAAAACGCTAGAACGCCGGCCTCGCAGCGCAACTCAAAATGGGAAAATCAGGATTAACACTGCCGTCAGGATCAGCACGACAGCCCAGATTAGATCCAAATTGATCCAAGCCCGGCGAAGCAGGCCCAGGCCGACCTTCCTGTAGACAATGAATGCAACAATGCCCATCGCCATCAGATACCCAATCGTGTGAACCAACACGGCCATGAGACTTTGCCAGAATGACGCCGACATGGCGGCATGGCCGTGCATCGCATGACTCGAGCTTTCGGTGTGCTCAATGCCTAGAAGAACGGGCAGCAGCATGAATCCCGCTCCATGGGCCGATGCAATGAGAAAGGACCATATGACCAGATCTCGAAATCCTGCCTGCATACTTCCCCAGCGCGGATGCCCCGTGCGCAGAAGGCGGTAGCCGCCAAAAGCAAGCAGAAGGATGGCCACGGCAATTCGAACCGTCTTTTCAGGCAGGACGGCGCCCACCAGTTCCGCGCTAACAATGACCAGGCAAATCGCAATCACATGTCCGCAAGCAATCGGCAACAAAGATTGCCAGACCACACGATCGTCTTGCCTCTGCATTCCGAGAGCTACCGCAAACAGCCAGCCCATTCCAGGATTGATGCCGTGGTAGGCTCCCAGAAAGAATAGCGCTACCCAGCCCAGGCCCTCATGGCTCATGAATAGCAGTATGAGTCCGACGAGGCGTCTCCACCCTCCAGCCTAATTTGGTGACTTCGAAGGTCGCCGGACTCCAGGAAGAATTTCGGATCGATCGAAATTCCACCCTCGGGTTTCGCGTCGAGCTTCACCATCCAACTACGCACACCATCCGGATAGAACTGTTCATCCCACGGCGCATACAAAGAATTACTGAAGTAAACCCGCTTCCCATCCCGACTCACCTCCACCATCTGCGGCCCGCCGTTCAGCGGCACTCCAGGATTTCTGGGATGAGCCGCCCGGCGGACGATTCCCCCCAAGTGCACTGAGCCCACAAGTTTGGGATGAAACGGATCGGAAACATCGTATTGCTGAAATTCGCCTGTTCCCCAGCAAGAAACATAAAGAAACCGATCATCCAAAGAGAGATTGATGTCCGTTACTAGAGGCGGAACCGCTTTAAAGCCTTTGAGCAAAGGCGGCAAACGATCTGGATCGGCGGCTTCCGCCGGAATTTCAATGACCTTCTGAATATTCCATTTCCCATTTTCGCGATGCCACAGCCAGATGGAAGCGGAGAGATCCTTGAGCGACACTACAACACCCACGAATCCCCAGGAACGCGCGGGATCGTGCGCTGGGCGAAGCTCCAATACCATTTGCTGCTCGGCGCCCAGGTCTAGAGCTTGCACATGCCTGCGCTTGCGAAGATCCCAGATGTGAATCGAATGACCGTAGCCGCCTTTCAATAGGATTTCCGGATTAAGCCCCGACTCGACCATCTTGGGAGTTCCCCACTCGCTGGAGATCAACGTGTCGTAGCCGAGGTGCCACCAAAAATCATAGTGAAGATGCTGCGGTCCGCGCTCGATCTCCCATTTGCCTAAAACATCAAAACTTTCCGGATCGAGAATGAAAATTCCTCCCGGACCATCGCCGGTTGCGGAGCCAAGAGCGCTCACGAAAATGCCATCGGGACCGCAATGCACGGTGTGGGGACGGCTGTATCCCGTGCGGGCCGCGATTGTTTCTGGTTCGATCACTTTCACAATTTGAGGCTTGCGCGGATCCGGTTTCGTATCGATCACATAGATGCGCGACGAGCGAATTCCCGGAACAACCAGATAGCGCCGCTCCGTGTGCGGATGCGGTGCAAACGGGCAAAGGCAGGAGCTGCACGCGTTCCATCCAAAGTGGTGCAACTCATCACCAACATGCGGCAGATCAAGTTGCCCGACCAACTGGCCATAGGTACGAGATGCCGGATCGAGATCAGCAACGCCGATCGCATCGGGCCGTCCAGTATGTTTAGGATTGAGCAGCGCTAGAAACGCCAGCGTCTCCGGCGGCGCCTGAGCGGCCATCTTGGGGGAGGGGTAAAACGTGGGATCGGGACGCCACAGCGCCATGCTGATTTCTCCTCTTCAACGCTAAAGATAAGCCAGATGATGGAACCAAATATTGTATTGCCTCCCTACTCAAAACCGCCACACTACCCACATTAGGCTTACGAGCAGGGTGATGAAGAGCCATCGCCCGCCGACGTCTAAAGATTCCAAGAGTGGAGAATTAAAGATCGGTGCTCTGAGATGATTGATTGAACGACGAGTGATTAAAGACCGACGGTTATCGTGTTGGAATTTGGCCAGGTGAGGTCTCAGCGAATGGAGAGACGCTTTACTTCGACTGCCCTATGCCGATAACCAGCTCGCATCCACAGCACGGCTATCGAGCCGAAAAGAACGCCTCCGATAAGAAACCAGGATGCGTACGGAAGGATCGGTACGCCAAACCCGATAGTGCCTGCAACGGCTAGGATTGTCGCCGCTCGATCTCCGGCTCCATTGTATAGGGCGCGGATGGGGAACATGCTAATGGGAGGAAGGTTGCTTTCGGACAATAGCTTTGCGGAACGAAGCATTTAGTTCCTCCTCCCTTCCCAATCAATTCGATGATACGCCCACTTAAGTTTCGGATTTTGCCCGAAATTTATAAGATGGAAGCCATATCGAATCTAGCGGGGGCATTGATCTGTCTATTCGTACAAACATTTTACGGCAAATTCATTAAGAATCTGAGCTGTAGAAACGAGTTCCTGATTGCTCCCCACGGTTTCTATAATTTGACATACTTCTCCCGAGCCGGCACTCACGTACGGATCGGCTAAACGGCTCGTGCCAGCTTGACCAACGGTAAAGATAACCTCTCCGTAGTTTGGCATTGAGCTTACCGTATCGCCGCCGGCTATCGTGATCGTAGGCGCTTCGACGATCCATTCGGCGCAGTTGCCGACGAGGCTCTTATCGGATGGAGCAGTCAGCCCAACAATTGTCATCGCGCCACTGTTGTAATTCGAAAGAAGGGCATTGCCAGTTGTCGATCCCTCGCCATCGCTTGAGCACAACGTCACAGTGATCAAATCTCCAGGAGACACCGGGAAATTCGTGATCGTCACCGCCGATGCAGGGAACCATTCGGCCCAGGCATGAACTTCACGCTCAAGCTCACCAGAAGAGCTGTTCTGCATAATTTTGTGAACCACACCAGCCTGGAATACATCTTTCGATCCGCTGTCGCCATCAATGCCGATCCAACTCGCGCATCTATACCAGACACCTGCCTGATAGTTCGAAGGTAGGTATACATTGGGGATCACCCACTGCCCATAAACCCACTGGAATGCTTGGTTCGAGGGTGGGTAAACCACTACTCCCGACCAGTTTGTGCTGGTCTTCGCCGACACGGAAACACGAGACAGTGGGCCGGTACTGCGATCCCCGTTCACTTGGAACTCTGGCTCAATGAAATGCAAGCGGCCTTTAAGGCGATTGAATATCCCGCGATACAACTCTAGTATCTCGGGGTTTTGCGGAATGCTTGGAAGTCCGAATCTAGCCAGATCCTCCGGCTTAGCGGTGAATGGGTCGAAATTGTTGGGCGGCAAATCATACTTCAGAACTCTTACTCCATGGTCGAGCGTAATTGCTTTCATTAGATCATTTTCCAATTTTTCTTAATAGTATTAGGACACTGTCGTCCAGAAAACAAATTCCTATTCCCCTCACCTGACCAAAGCTCCGAAAGCAGCGAGAAAAATCTCGTCGGACACGAGTTCGGGAGTCAGCAATCTCTGGAGAACCAATCCTTCGATGAGAGCGTGAACGATCGGAATCAGCTTTTCCGCCGGCATGGGAAGCTCCCCCTCTTTGGTGACACTACGAAGCCACTCGGCGCCGAAGGCATAACTTTGTGAAGTGATCTCACTCACCTTGGCTTGCATCTCTTGGTGGCCCAGCGTATAAGCTAGGCCGGTCAACCGCCCGATGGCGGTCGCTTCGCGATCGGGGAGCACAGCGATGGTGGCTTCCGCCACGGCGCGCATCACCTCCGCAAAGCTGGATCCTGGTTTCACCTTGGGCCGGATCGGCGCCCAATAGGCATGGCCGAGCTCGATAAACAGATCGTTGCGATTCTTGAAGTTGCCATAGATGGCCCCAGTGGTCATCCCAGCTTTTTGGGCAATATCGTCCAGAGTCGTCTGCTCATAACCTTTGTCACGAATCAAGGCGCGTGCCGCTTCCAGAAGCTTTGTTCGGGTGCGACTCCGTTTATCACCCTTGGGCTGTCCTTGGCGCGGATGATCGCTATTTTCCGAATTTGAGGTTGACCCCATAACCCAATTTTATAGTAATATTATTTTATAATTCAATTATATTTTAGAGAATAAAGGACAACACCAACGATATGAACAACATAGAGACCGCAATCAAGGCAGGTTTAGAGAAAGCAATTGATGCCGGGGAGATCGCTGGTGCGGCGACCTTGATATGGCGCAAAGGGACGCTCCAAACCACCTGCGCAGGTTGGCGGGACAAAGAAGCGAATCTTCCGGTTGAACGCAACACAATTTTCAGGATCGCTTCCATGACAAAGCCCATCACGTCGCTGGCGGCGCTCATGCTTGTTGAGCAGGGACGGTTCGCCTTGGCCGATCCCATCGCGCGTTTTGCTCCGGAGTTTTCCGAGATGCGTGTGCTGCGTTCGGCGAATGGTCCACTTGCGGATACGGACCCGGCTGAGCGGCAAATCACCTTCGACGACTTATTGACCCATCGGGCCGGCATGACTTATGCCGATTTTCACCGTGGCCCCATCGCACAGGCCTATCGAGCAGAGTTGGGTGCGGATATCGATAGCGAGGTGGCTCCGGATGAATGGATCGCGCGTATGGCAAAGCTACCGCTGATCGGCCAGCCGGGATCGTCCATGTACTATGGCCGCGCGACCGACCTGCTTGGCCTGCTGATCGCAAGAATCGAGGGCATGACGCTGGGAGCGCTACTGAAAAAGTTGATCTTCGATCCCTTGGGAATGACGGACACCGGATTCTTGGTTCCGCGCGAGAATCGGCATCGGCGGTCCTCCGGCTACGGTTTTGACCACGAAGGCAAGTTGACCAAGCTGACTGAATGGGGCGTGGTGGTGGCCGAGCGCCCGGACGACATGGCTTTTGAGGGGGGAGGAGGCGGGTTGTGGTCAACGATGGACGATTACCTGAAGTTTGCCCGCGCCTTTGTTGAAGGCGGCATTGTGGATGGCGTGCAACTGGTGCGTCCGGAAACACTCGCCACAATGACCAGCAATCACCTCACAGAGAGTCAGCGGGCAAACTCCGTCTTGCTTGGCCAAAAGCCCTTTGCAGTGGGCCGCGGGTTCGGACTGGGTGTCTCCGTGGTGCTGGAAACCAACAAATCGGACTTGATGCGGCGCGGCGGCGCAGGTACCGTGAGCTGGCCGGGAGCTTATGGAACCTGGTGGCAGGCGGATCCCAACGACCACTCGGTAATGATCTTTCTGGCGCAAAGCGTGGCCAGGCTGGATCAGATGTCCAGAGGCATCGGCATAGGTGTATGGGCGGCGATCGAGAAATTTCAGCTTGTGGCGATGTCGTCGAACTAGATGTGCCTGTGCCAAAGCGGGTTCGCCTATTCACAACCCCCGCAGTAAACTATCGCGTTGCCAATTTGAGGCAGCGCCGGGGGTTTTATGGTTGAGCGGTGGATGCAGGATGTACGCTACGGATTTCGAATACTGCGAAAGAGTCCGCTTTACACCTTTGTTGCCGTGCTTACGCTGGCGCTGGGCATTGGCGCAAGCACGGCCATCTTCAGCGTAGTTTACGGCGTCCTTTTACAGGCGCTGCCTTACTACAAGTCCGATCAGCTTGTTCGCATGTGGGAGATCAATTCCAACGGCAACAAGACGCTCTTTGCAGATCCGAACTTTGAAGACATCCGCTCCCAGTCCGCTTCGCTGCAAGGCATGGCAGAGATGCACTCGGAAGAAGTTACGGTTTCCGTGGGGGAGGAGCCCGACCGCGCCCGCGTGGCCAATGTCTCTAAAGACTTCTTTTCGGTGATGGGTGTGCAGCCGGTCAAGGGGCGCCTCTTCGCTCCGGAAGAGCAGCGCTTCGGCGCAGCGGCTACCGCGCTCGTCAGCTATTCCTACTGGAAACGCCACCTGCATGAGGCTGCGGACCTCGGTTCGCTGAAATTCACGGTTTCGAAGAACCCCACCGCAGTCATCGGAGTGCTACCACCGGGTTTTCGTTTTCCGGATGACAGCGATATCTGGATGGCGCGCGAAATCTTTGTTCGCTACCCAAGCCGTAGCGCCCATAACTGGGCAGCCATCGCCCGGTTGAAAGACGACGCTTCCCTTCATCAGGCACAAAGCGAGGCCGCCACACTGGCCCATCGGATTCACGAACAATTCTCGGCCGGTGACATAACGATGGTGGATGTTGCGATCCTTCCCCTGCGGGACGCATTGACGGCGGAAGTAAGGCCGGCCTTGCTCATTCTGTTTGGCGTGGCGGGGTTGCTCTTACTCGTAGCGTGCGCCAACGTAATGAACCTTTCTCAGGCACAGGCTTCGGTGCGCGCGGGAGAACTTGCGATACGCTCCGCGCTCGGCGCTTCACGCGGGCGATTGATTCGGCAATTCATGGCCGAGGCCATTGTGCTTTGCCTTTTGGGCGGCTGCCTGGGAGTAGGAGCCGCCTACTTTGGCGTCCGCGCTCTACTGGCTCTGGCTCCGGCCAATATTCCCCGTCTTGATGAGATCTCTGTGAACCTGCCGGCGCTCTGGTTTGCTCTTGGGCTTTCCGCCCTCGTCGCCATCAGCCTGGGCATACTTACAGCTTTGCGGGCAACATCGCGCGAGGTACAAAGCGCCTTGGCGGAAAGCGGATCGCGCCAAGGCAGTTCCATCGGCGCCCAGCGGGCTGGCCGCATGATCGTGGCCGGACAAGTAGCCATTACACTCACGTTACTAGTAGGAGCCGGATTGCTTGGCCGCAGTATGCTGCGCGTGCTTACGATCCATCCGGGATTTGAAAGTGAGCGTGTCGTCACTCTGGACTTGCACTTTCCCGATCTTGAGTCGCAGATGGAAGCGCAACGCGTCCACTTCCTCGACGAACTTATTGCCCAATTGCAAACCTTGCCGGGCGTCCAGGCGGTGGGTGGCACCAACGCTCTGCCTCTTAAGTCCGACGCTTCCGATGGAACCTATGCATTGTTGAACTTGCAGCAAATCCCGGCAAGCCAGCGCGCGCTGGTGGAACGCGCCGTGCAAACTTCTCCGAACAAGGCCGATGCCGCCTTTCTGAACGAAATCACCAAATTTCTGGAGGGGCTTTTCAAGGATGAGTCGCGCACCGGGGATGCAGACTATATCGTTGCCAGCCAAGGCTACTTTGAGACGCTCGGGATTCCACTTCTGAGCGGGCGACTGTTCACCGGCGCCGACGGCCCGGAAGCGCCGCACGTAGCGATCATCAGCGAATCGGTCGCGCGGCAAAGATGGCCCAATCACGACGCCATCGGACAGACGATCGAATTCGGCAACATGGACGGCGACCTGCGCCTGCTCACGATTGTGGGCATCGTCGCGGATGTGCGAACCCGCAGCCTCGAGAAAGAGCCAAGCCCGACCATCTACGTGAACTACCGGCAAAGACCGCGCGCCACCAGCCAATTCAGCATTGTCCTGCGAACCACCTCCGACCCCGCCACAATCTTTGCCTCGGGCAGACAAATTGTGGGTCGGCTCGATCCGGCCATCCCTCCCAGGTTCAGCACCTTTCGTGAAGTATTTTCAGAGTCGTTGAGCAGCCGCCGTTTTAATTTACTGCTGGTTGGAACCTTTGGCCTCGCGGCCCTGCTTCTGGCTATGGCTGGGGTTTTCGGCGTCCTGGCTTACTCTGTCGCCCAAAGGACTCGGGAGATCGGCGTCCGCATTGCACTGGGAGCGTCGGCTGGAAGCGTTTTCCAAATGGTTCTAGGGCAAGGATTGGCCACAACGCTGATCGGCGCCGTGTTTGGAATTGCAGGCTCCCTATTTCTCACCCGTACGATGCGCTCGCTGCTTTTTGAAGTGAGTCCCGGAGATCCAGTGACGGTAACAGCGGCGACAGTACTGCTTATCTTAGTAGCTCTGCTGGCGTCCTATATTCCCGCGAGGCGGGCCATGCGCGTCGACCCGATGGTGGCCCTCCGCCATGAATAGAGGATGAAAAAGCAGCCGGGTGATTCCCATTTTGGGAATATCGTGTTTCCGTGACAGCGCATCTTCTATCATAAGTAGTTGATAATCTACATAGTTCATTGTTTCCCGTTTTGAAACAACCAAACGGGCTAGCCCTCTTTCGTTGTATTTTAAGCATTCCCTTACTTTACTTCCTTGAAAGTTTCTTATAGAGTCTCCCGCCGATTGCATGAACCAAATCGGTATCGAGAATGTGCATTCGCTTGCGGCCCAGAAATCGTGATTGACGGTCGCGTTTATCGGCGCTCATAGGCTACCGTTGCAAATCGGATATTCATAAAAAGAAGATCGAAGTTAACGAGGCTTCGGGGGTAGTTAGATTCAAGATTTGAATTGCGATCGGCTTTTCCGCCCGGTTCTTCGGTTCAACAAGATCTTCGGTCCAACAAATGTTCTTCAAAAAAATGTTGCATGGAAATGCGGATGCCAAGGACACGATGCAGTCGCGAGACCTTTTCTTTCCTCCCCCTACTAAACGTCGCTCTCCGATTTGGTCCGCTATCGACGTTTGACTCCCCCGATCATCGGCTTTCTCCAAGAGAGTAAATACTTATGGAAAGGAGGTGAAAACGAGATGGAGATGATTTTGGAACTTCAGAAACTTGAGGTGCCTGTGGACGAGGACTTCTTCGGCAGCAGCTGCACCAGCAGCTTTGCCTTCTGCTGCAGCTCCCACGCGGTAGCCTAAGAATAGTTGTCTAAAACAATGGCAATGCAAGAGGCGCACCTTTTACGGCCTCTGGGAAACAGGCTCCAATAGAAACCTATCCGGAGCCTGTTTCCAGCAAACGCCTTTTCTCGGACGGGAGTCTCGATGCGAACCGTAAAGTATTTGAGGGATGCGCGCCATCTGGAAAAGGGCCTGTATGCCCTTACCAACGAATTGTTTTATGAGCCGTTTGAGGGCCACTACGAGCCATCGCCGGAGTATCTGACGCTGGTCCGCGATCTCCTGAAAGGTATGGCCGCCAAATGGCTGATTGGCCGCAATGGGCTCTGGTATCATGCGCACCCCGTAGGGCATCGCTTGCCCATGCAAGGATGGAAAATCCACGTATCAGCCACTATTGAAAACGGCCCCTCCATCCTGGGCCGCGCGGCGCGCATTGCCGGCGCGAATGGAGTGTCCTTTAAATTCGCGCTCGATAGGAAAGTCCTGGCGATGATGAGTTCCAAAAGCTGGCACCGTGGCCGGTCCGGAAAATTCATCACTATGTATCCGGAGGACCTATCGTGCTTCAAGAATTTGATGGAGCAGCTTTATGCGGAATTGCGCGAGGACCATGGTCCTTACATTTTGTCCGACAAGCGATATAAAGATTGCCGCGTCCTTTACTACCGCTATGGCGGAGTGGAGCGGAACACGGAGCTTGATATCACAGGCGAGAAGATTCTTGTGATGGTTTCGCCGAGCGGTGAAACCATGCGCGATGTCCGCAGCTCCTATTTCAACCTTCCCCCCTGGGAAACGGATCCCTTCCCAACCGAGAAAGCGCCGCCTCGGGAGCTGACTCTGAACGCTGGACGGTACCTTGTCAAAAAGGCGCTGGGCTTTTCCAATTCAGGTGGAGTCTACCTGGTTGAGGATCGGCATACCGGCGCGGATGTAGTCGTCAAGGAAGCGCGGGCGCATACCGCCATGGATGGCCCAGGGAGCGACGCGATTCAGCGCCTTAAGAAAGAAGAGCAGATTTTTGAACTGCTTCGAGATACCCACATTACTCCCGCCCCGGTGGAATCCTTTCAAGATTGGGAGCACTTCTTTCTTGCCGAAGAATTTGTAAGCGGCAGAGACATTCGCGAGCTCATGCTGACACGAAGTCCCCTGATGCGGGTCAACCCTACCCTCAAAGACACCACCGAGTTCTACGAGACGTTCAGGACTCTATTTAAGAACTTTGTGCAGGCGCTGGAGATACTGCACCAGAATGGCGTGGTGCTTGGAGACCTATCGGCGAGCAACATCAAGATCGATCCTTCCACCTATGCCGTTCGGCTTATCGACTTTGAAGGAGCCTTCAGACCCGGCGTCGACGTGCCAACCAACCTCTACACTCCCGGATTCAGAAATCCCCTGCACGAAAACAAGAAGATCCAGAACTTTGAAGACGACCTTTATGGAATGGCGGCCATCATGTTTTACATCATGTTCCCTATTCCTACGCTTTCCGCACAGCGGCCTGACCTTTTTCAAACCGTACTGCCCATCGTGCTCAAGGACATCGGCTGGGAACAGACCGAGGTGTCTTCCATTATCTCCGGTCTGGCAAAGAATGAAATCACCTGCGCGCGTGTCCGTGAACTGCTCGATAGGCCGGCGCAAATCCAGCCGCCTGGCTATGCTGCGGACATTGAGTCGGACTCCTGTAACAAGCTTGCGCAAGAACTAGGCAGCTTTATC